>Ga0116141_10000079_pt1 | contig 60674 bp, 52 predicted proteins | sample AD_UKC097_MetaG_FD_89744 | JGI IMG/M metagenome (GOLD analysis project Ga0116141, IMG submission 89744) | Active sludge microbial communities of municipal wastewater-treating anaerobic digesters from USA - AD_UKC097_MetaG | ecosystem: Engineered > Bioreactor > Anaerobic > Digestate | place: USA...
GGCTGTTGTTCGCGACCCGCTGCCCCAGCTTGATGATCTGCTTCATCCGCTCGTTGACCGTCAGGATGTTGGCAAAGCTGTAGCGCTCCTTCTTCGTGGTGCGGATCTGATCGACCTCGGCCTCAACCCGGCGGGAGGCGAGGGAACGGGCCACGACGAACTTCAGTTCGTCGACGTCGAAGGGTTTGGCGATATAGTCGTAGGCCCCGAACTTGATGGCCTCGACCGCCCCCTTGATGCCGCTGTAGGCCGTCATGACGATGATGGGCGTCTGGGTGTCCACCTTGCGGAGGCGCTGGAGGACCTGGATGCCGTCGATGTCGGGCAGCTTGACATCCAGCAGGACCAGGTCGGGGGCGTGCTCCTCGAAACAGCGGAGGGCCTCCCGGCCGGTCGTCGCCGTCAACGCGACGTATCCCTCCCGGGAGAGGGCCTTCTTCAGGGACTCCAGAAGCAGGGTTTCGTCATCGACGATCAGAATGGACGATTTCATGACTTCACCCTCACACCGTCAGGGCCGCTTCGAAGCCCTCGCGGATCGCGTCCATCATGTTCCGGGGGGATGCAGCGTCCCCGAGGGTCACCACCGGCGTCCCGTTCTGTTCGATCCGTCGGGCCAGGTCGTTGACGGACCGGGACCCGACGGCCATGACCACCGTATCGGCCGGAATGGATTCGCGACCCGCGGCCGTTTCCACGACAACGTCCTTGTCCGTGATCTCGACGAGCTTCGTGCCCGTGCGCAGCTCGACCCCCTTCATCTGAAGGTCTTTCAGGAGTACCCAGCGCGTCGAGGGCCCCACATTGGCGGCCATGCGTTCGACCATCTCGATAACCGTGACCTGACGGCCGGAACGGCAGAGCAGCTCCCTCAGGTGCTGCGGGTTCTCGGCCCCGTGGTACAAGAGAAACGCCGCGTTTTCCGGTTTCGGGCAGTCTGCCGAGACCAGGAAATCGGCGGTTTCGCACCCGACGGCATTCCCGCCGATCACCACGATGCGGCGGCCGATATGGGCGACATTCCCCCGCAGCACGTCCCAGGCGTCCACGACATGGGGCCTGTCCGCCCCCGGAACGCCGACGGTGATCGGCCGGGAACCGGTGGCGACGGCAACCAGATCGGGCTCCCCCCGCCTGACCTTGGCCGCCGTCAGGGGCGACCTTCGCCGGATCTTCACGCCCGCCGCGCGCATCCGCGCTTCCAGGCTCCGGGTCACATTCAGAAATTCCGCCTTCCCGGGAGGCGCCGCCGCCAGATCGACCTGCCCGCCGAGCCGCTCCTCCTTCTCGAAGAGGGTCACGTCATGGCCGCGCAGCGCGGCGACCCAGGCGAACTCCATCCCCGCGGGACCGCCGCCGGCCACATAGATCTTCTTCGGCGGCCGCGCCGGGGCGATCTTGAGTTCCCCCTCCCGGCCCACCGTGGGATTCACAAGGCAGGTGACGCCCCGGCCGGCGAAGATGCCGTCGAAGCAACCCTGGTTGCAACAGATGCAGCGGATGGCCAATGCCGCCTGCCCGTCCCGGACCTTCCGCGGGAGATCCGGATCGGCCAAGAGGGGCCGCGCCCAGCCGACCATGTCCGCGGCGCCGGAGCGTAGAACCTGCTCGGCCACGATGGGGTCGCCCAGGCGGTTCGAGGCGAAGACCGGGACGCCGACTTGCTCCTTGATCCCCCGCGCCAGGTAGACGTAGGCGGCGGGCGGCACGTGGGAGGTGAGCTGCGGGGTGTTGGACTCGTGCCACCCGCCGGTGACATTGATGGCATCGACGCCCGCCCGCTCCGCCTCCCGGCAGAACAGGGCGGATTCCGCGTTCGTGTGTCCGCCTTCCATGAAGTCGTTCCCCGCGACCCGGATCCCGATGGGGAAATCCGGACCCACCGCCGCCCGGACCGTCCGGATGACCTCGAGACCGAACCGCATCCGGTTTTCGATGGGTCCGCCGTAGGCATCCGTACGGAGGTTCGTGACCGGGGACAGAAACTGGCTGACGAGGTAGCCCGTACAGGCAATGATCTCCGCCATGTCGAAGCCCGCGTCCTTCGCGCGCTTCGCCCCCGTGGCAAAACCCACCTGGACCTCGCGGATGTCCTCCTCCGTCATGGCCTGCGGCACCAGCCCGGTCAGTCGGCTCTTCAGGGCCGAGGGGGCCAGGGCGGGCTTCCCCGTGTAGAGCGGAGACGGGGCGTTCCGCCCCATGTGGAAGAGCTGGATGGCGATCTTCGTTTTCGTGTCGCGGTGGAGCTCATCCAGAAAGACGCGGAACGCCTCCACGATCCGGTCGTCGAAGATGCCGGGCATGGCGGGCGCCGCCCCGCGTTCGTCGAAGGCGACGGGACCGAGGATCATGAGTCCCACCCCGCCGTGCGCGCGGCGGCGGTAGAAATGCCGCATCCGCTCCGGAAACGAATAGTCGTTCGTATAGTGCAGGCCCATGGCGGGCATGACCGTGCGGTTTTCAATGAACAAACGGTTGATGACGATGGGTTCGAACAGCCTGACGAATTTCAATCCATTCTCCTTGACTCACGAACGGCCCTGCCGGTCGAGCCCGGCGAGACTTGAATCCATGGGTTAGCTGACCGCCACCCGCAGTCGGGACGACGGCGACCGGCGCGGCCGGGGGTCACGCCTCCTCAGTCGGCCAGGGAACGGGAAAGCCTTCGGGCAGCTTCCGCCCCTGCCAGACCCCCCGCACCTGGGCGACAACGGTTCCCTCGGCGTCCTTGAGTTCGAGGTCCAGGGCGATATCCGCCTTGCCTTTCGCCTCGAACGCCGCAACCGCCTCGGCCACCTGCGCCTCTGAAATGTCGGCCGTCAGGGTCACATCCGTAAACGCCGGCTTGAGGTAACGGATCTGCACCTCCCGGACGATGGGGAAATATTTTCGATAGTCGAAGGCCACGCCGAAGATGGCCCCGCCCATCACCTCGCCCAGCGCGAAAAGCGCCCCGGCATACATCATCCCCACGTGATTGACGTTGCGGTCGAGGGGCATGAGGAGTTTCACGTGGCGATCCCGGAACTCCAGGGCCTTCACGCCGAACCGACCGATGGCATCGATCCCGCTCTCCACATACCGGGCGACGCCCGCATATTTCTTCTCGATCATCCGTTACCTCCTCCGCCAGTTGGGAGGACGCCGCTCCATCATGGACGACACCCCTTCCCTGAAATCCTCGCTCCGAAGCAGAATGCTCTGCAGATTGGCCTCCATGTCCAGATGGGTCATGAGATCGACCCCCTCGCCCTTCCGGACGACCCGCTTGACGGCGCCGACGGCGAGCGGGGCCATGGCTGCAATGTCCGTCGCCATCTTCTCCGCCTCCGCCATCAGATCCGCGGCCGGGCAGAGCCCGTTGACGAGACCCAGCCGCAGGGCTTCGGCCGCCGGGTACATCCGGCCTGTCATCAGGATCTCCATCGCCTTTGCCGCCCCGACGACACGCGTCAGGCGCGCGGTTCCGCCCAGGTCGGGGATGGTGCCGAACTTCAGCTCCGGCATGCTCCAAATGCAGTCGTCGCTCATCAGGCGGATGTCGCACGGCAGGACCAGTTCCATGCCCAGCCCCAGCAACCGGCCGTGGATGGCGCACAGGATCGGGATCTCGATGGTCTCCAGGCGGTTGAGGTACTGCTGGTACCGGGAGATGTCGGCCCGGATGGATGCCCCCCCGGCCGCCGAATCCTTGAGAAAGCGGTCGACCAGGCCCGCCAGGGACGGAAAATCCACGCCGGCGGAAAACACGGGGCCCTCGCCGCGCAGAAGGATGACCCGGATGTCCGCGTCGGTGATCAGGTCCTCCGCCATCTCGGCGATGTCCGCGAGCATGTCGAACGTGATCGCGTTGCGCTTTTCCGGTCGATTCAGCGTCAGATAAAAGATCGGCCCCTTCTTCTCTCCGTGGATCGGATCTGCCATCGCTCCCTCCTGCCGTAAAAAAATTTGCCCCCTTATAGGAATTTTTCTCCCCGGCGTCAATCGGTGTTTCCCGGATTCCGGGGGGATTCGGTCACGCCCCTGCGGCCCTGTCCCGCAGCTCCCGGCGGAGGATTTTGCCCACGGCGCTCTTGGGAAGGTTGTCGGTAAATTCATACAGCTTCGGCACCTTGTAGGCGGCCAGGCGCTCGCGGCAGAAGGCGTCTAGTTCCTTTTCGTTCAATTGCACGCCGGGTTTGACAACGATGAAGGCCTTGACGGTTTCGCCCCGGTATTCGTGGGGGACGCCGACGGTACAGGCTTCGAGCACACCCGGGTGCTCGTAGAGGACCTCGTCGATCTCCCGGGGATAGATGTTGTAGCCCCCCGCGATGATCATGTCCTTCTTGCGGTCGACGACATAGATATACCCTTCTTCGTCCATCCGGCCGATGTCCCCCGAATAGAACCAGCCGCCGCGGACGGCTCGCTCCGTCTCTTCCGGCATGCCGTAGTACCCGCCGCACATCTGCGGCCCCCGGAAGCAGATCTCCCCTTCCGCGCCCGGGGGAAGATCCGTCTCCCCCGTCTCCAGATCGACGATCTTCACGTCCGTGTTCGGGAGGGGCACGCCGACGCTGCCCGGCTTGAGTTTTCCCCGCCAGGGCGTCATGGTGATGATGGAGGTCGATTCGGTCATCCCCAAGCCCTCCACGATGCTGGCACCGGTGGCCTTCTTCAGGGCCTCGATCGTCTCGATGAGCAGGGGCGCGGCCCCGGAAAAAAACCCCTTGATGAACGACAGGTCACTTTTCCGGAATTCAGGCAGGGCCATGACCCCCACGTAGATGGTCGGCACCGCGAGGAAGATCGTCGGCCGGTATTTCCGGGTGAGGTCCATCACCGCCTGGGGATCGGGACGGGGCACGAGAATGGCCGTCCAGCCCTTGCAGATGCTCAGGTTCATGACCAGGTTGAAACCGGCCATGTGAAAGAAGGGAAAGATGGCCAGTTCGCTGTCTTCGCCGTCGGGCAGGTCGAAAAACCAGGCCATGAGGATCTGGTTGATCGAGGAGATGTTCCGATGGGAAATGATCGCCCCCTTCGAGACGCCAGTGGTCCCGCCCGTGTAGGGGATCAGGGCGAGATCGTCCAGGGCGGGGGGCGTGTGGTTCGACTGATCGGGAGCGGCGCGCATCAGCGCCATGAAATCATGATACCCGTCTTCCTTCCGGTAGGGCAGGTACATGGCACGCTTGACAAAAGGGAAAAGCTGCCGTTGCGGCGTCGGCAGATAGTCGTTGATATGCGCCGCAATCACCTGCCGGATGCCGGTGCGCGACCTGAGCGCGAGCATCCGGGGCGCGAAGAGGTCCAGCGTGATCATCACCGAGGCGCCCGCCAGGTTGACCTGGTGCTCGATCTCCCGGTCCGAGTAGAGGGGGTTGCAGGGCAGCGCCGCTGCCCCGGCCCGCCAGATGCCGAAGTAGGCGATGACGATCTGGGGGACGTTGGGCAACAGCAGAGCCACCCGGTCGCCCTTTTTGACCCCGATGGCCTTGAGGGCAGAGGCGAAACGGTCGGCCAGCCGGTCCAATTCGGCAAACGAAATCCGCCGGCCGAGGTAGATCAGGGCGTCCCTGCGGGGAAAGCGGCGGGCCGTTCGGGTGAGAAATTCCGGCATGGTCCGGTCTTCGAAGGAGACCGTCTTAGGAACACCGGGCATATACGCCTTTTGCCAGATCCGCTCTTCGCTCAAGGGGTCCTCCTTGTCCTGGATGCAAAATCCCGTGAAAGCGCTCCCCGTCCCGGTCCCGCCTGCACGGGCGAAAATCCGGGCAGATCATGGAAGAACGGGGTTCACGTCTCCGCGGGCATGATGTCTCCCCGAATCCCGGAGGTCTGCGAACATGCGCTTGCCCGCGTTCCTCAAGCCTGGCGGGATTCCCTCTTCTTCTTGTCCAAGTCCCGGAGCTCCCGCCGGAGGATCTTGCCCACGGCGCTCTTGGGCAGTTCGTCGATGAATTCGATCTGCTTGGGAACCTTGTACGGGCTCAACCGCTCCTTGCAGAAGGCGGTAACCTCCTCGGTCGTCAGCGTCTGTCCGGATTTGGCGACGATGTACGCCTTGACGGTTTCACCCCGGTAGGAATCCGGAATGCCGATGGTACAGGCCTCGAGGACCTTGGGATGCTCGAAGAGGATCTCGTCGATTTCCTTAGGATAAATGTTGAATCCGCCGGCGATGATGACGTCCTTCTTCCGGTCCACGATCGACACGTAGCCGTCCTCGTCCATGACGCCGATGTCCCCGGTGTAGAGCCAACCATCCTTGAGGACCATCGCAGTCTCCTCGGGCTTTTTGTAGTAGCCCTTCATAACCTGCGGCCCCTTGAAGCAGAGCTCGCCGGCCTCGCCGGGCGGCAGTTCCTTCTCGCCCGTGTCGACGTCCACGATCTTCATGTCCGTGTTGCAGACAGGGACGCCGACCGTGCCGACCTTGATCTTCCCCTTCCAAGGCGTCGCGGTGACGACCGGGGTCGTCTCCGTCAGGCCATAGACCTCGAGCATGGTGGAGCCGGTCAACCGCTTGAGCTGCTCGATGATTTCCACTGGCAGGGGGGCGGCGCCGGAGACGAACCCGCCGATGAACGACAGATCCATCTTGCTGAATTTCTCCAGGGCGAGCAGCCCGACGTAGATCGTCGGCACGGCCCCGATGTAGGTCGGCTTGGCGCTTTTGATGAGCTCCGCCAGGATGGGCGGCTCCGGGCGCGGGATCAGGACGTTCTCCAGGCCCATCCACAGGCACAGGTGCATGCAGAGATGCCCCGCCGAATGGAAAAAGGGGAAGATGAACATCAGGCCTTGGCCCACCTTGACGTCGTGAAACCCGGCGGCAAACTGCTGCACGTTGGAGCTGATATTCGACTGGGTCAGCATGACGCCCTTGCTCACCCCGGTCGTGCCGCCCGTATAGATCAGGACGGCAATGCCATCCCATCGGGCCTCGTTCCGAACCGGCGTGTCCGGATAGCCCTCCATCAGGTCCATGAACTCGAAGACCTCGGGCTGCGGATCGATCTTGCGGTACATGCCCTTTTTCGCGTAGGGGAAGAGCTGCTTCTTCGGAAACGGCAGGTAATCGTTGATATGGCAGGTCACGATCGGACCGATGCCGGTCTTCGTTTTGAGGGTCTGTATCCGCGGCAGCAAGAGGTCCAGGGTGATCGCCATCTTGGCCTCGGCGTCGTTGATCTGGTATTCCAGCTCCCGCTCGGTATAGAGGGGATTGAGCATGGCCGGCACGGCGCCGATCCGCATGGCCGCCAGGTTCGCCACGGCCGACTGGGGAATGTTGGGCAGGAGAACGGCGATCTTGTCGTCCTTCTTGATCCCCATGGCCAGCAGCGCGTTGGCCAGCCGATTCACGAGGCCGTTCAACTGGCGGAAGGTGATCCTCTTGCCGAAATAATTCAGCGCGATCCCGTCCGGGTGCCGGTCCGCCGTGCGCTGAAGCACCTCGGGCATGGTGATTTTCTCGATCTCGATCTCATGCGGTACGTTCGGGTGATAGCTTTTGAACCAGGGTCGCTGCATGGCCATATCCTTCATCCTTTCTGTTGAACGGGCAACGGTTGAGACGCCCCCGGCGCTGCCGTCGGGGGTGCGGTGAACGAGGATTAAAGCCCCATGTATCGGCTGATGATGAGCAGCATGATCTCCGAGGTGCCGGCAAAGATCGTATGGACCCGGGCGTCCCTAAACAGGCGCGCGATGGGATACTCTTCCATGTACCCGTAGCCGCCGTGGAACTGCACACACTGCCCCACCACCCGGTTGAGCATCTCCGAGATCCAGTACTTGGCCATCGACACTTTCTTGACGATATCCCGACCCTCCATGTGCTCGAGAATCAGGCTGTCCAGAAAGGCGCGGCCCAGTTCCACCTCCGTCGCCATCTTGGCCATTTCGAAGGCGATGTACTGAAACCGGCTGACGGGCCGGCCGAACACCTCGCGGCTTTTCGTGTATTCGATCGTGAGCCGGAGCGCCTCTTCCGCCGTCGCCTGGGCGCCGATCGCGCTCATCAGGCGCTCCTGCTGGAGTTTCTGCATGAGGAAATGAAACCCCTGACCTTCCGAACCCAGGAGATTTTCGACCGGCACGCGGCAATCGACGAAGGCCATCTCGGCTGTGTCCTGACTGTGCAGACCGACCTTGTCCAGTTTTCGTCCCTTCTCGAACCCCGGCGTCCCCTCCTCGACGACGATCAGGGAAATCCCCGCGTACGGCGGTTTGGCCTGGACATCCGTCTTGGCCGCGACGACCACGAGGTTGCAGAGCAGGCCGTTGGAGATGAAGGTCTTCTGACCGTTCAGAACATAGTGATCGCCGTCCCGTACCGCGGTCGTCCGGATGGCCGCCAAGTCGGAACCCGTACCGGGCTCGGTCATCGCAACGGCGGTAATCGTCTCGCCGGTTACGCACTTAGGCAGCCAGCGTCGTTTCTGCTCCTCCGTTCCGAAGCTGTAGAGGTAAGGCACGACAACGTCCGAGTGCAGGAAGGCGACGAAACCCGACATGTGGCAGGGGGCCAGTTCCTCGAGCGCGATGACGGAATACAGGAAATCCGCACCGACGCCGCCGTATTCCTCCGGAAGCCACGGGCAGAGGAAGCCCTGCTCGCCGTACTTCCGCCAAAGTTCCCGGGGCACCATCCCCGCCTCTTCCCACGCCTCGGCGTTCGGGGTGATCTCCTTTTCGTAGAACCGGCGCACCGCCTCCCTGAAAATCTGGTGTTCCTGGGTATAGTGTTTTTCCAAAACCGACATTCAAAATCTCCTCCGCAAAAAACAGAAGGCTCGGGGATCCGGAGGCTCGACCTCAGCCTCTCTCGCCCCTCGCCTTTTGCCCTTCGCCTAAAGCACCTTGAAGTGCTTGATGTCCATCATGCTTCCCGTCCGCTTCGGCTCGAAGACCGCCTTGACCCGGGCGCCCACCTTGACCTTCACCGGATCGACGCTGTCGAGGAAATGGGTCAGGCAGGTGTCGGCGCCGTCCAGCTTGATAAAGGCATACCCGTGGGGCACCGGCCGCTGGACCCCGGTATTCGGATCCACGAAGCCGAAGTGCACGATCGTAAAGACGTAAATCTCCCCCTCGTCGGAAACGGGAACGATCTCGTTCATGCCGACGTAGCATTGACCGCAGACGGGCCGGGGCGGCACATAGACCTTTCCGCACTTGGGGCACTTGATTCCGACCAGTTTCTTGTGGTCGCGCATCTCTCTGAGAAAGGTGGAGCCATACTCGTCCACCGTCCAGTTGAACGGCTGGCTGGAGTCCCCGGATGTCACCATCAGAAGCTCCTGAGCGTCTTTTTTCGTTTCTGTCATCATATCCTCCCTCATGACTGCTGAGATAGGCTGCACGCCCGACCCCGGGCTCGCCCGACGGCGGCCGGATCGACGGGCAACCGGATCCATCACGCGTCTCGTGAAAAACTCCCCATGTTCAAGCGGGCTTCTTCCTGCCCAAGAGCATGATGTCCGCCCAGTAGCAACCGCCGAATCCCGAGCAGAAGGCCAGATTCACCTTCCGGTTGACCTGGCGCGCCCCCGCCCGCCCCATGACCTGCAGGGCCCCCTCGCCCACCCGGATCAGGGCCGTCGCCCCGATGGCGTTGGAACTCATGACCCCGCCCGAGGGATTGATCGGCATTTCGCCGTCCATGTCCGTCACGCCGTCCCAGAGGAGCCGGGGCCCCTCGCCGTACCCGCAGAAACCAATGTCCTCGATCCACTTGAGGCCGGCGTAGGAGTACGGCAGGTAAAGCTCGCAGACGTCGATCTGCTTGAGCGGCTCCTTGATGCCCGCCTTGCGGAAGACCGCCTGCGAGGCCTCGGCGATCGTCGTGTTGCGGGCCATGTCCACGTCGCCGGCGTAGACGAAATTGTGGCGATTGGCCGTGGCTTGCACCCAGGCCGGGATCGGCGCGATCTTTTCCGCCTTCCCCTCGACGGCGAAGATCACGGCCGCCGCGCCGTCGGTGCGGGGACACATGTCGCTCATCCGCAGGGGGTAGGCCAGCAGCTGGTTCTGCTCCGAACCGACGATCAGGTCCACCAGTTGATCCGGGGGGATGCCCTTCATCCACTCCTGGTGCAGGTGGGCGTAGGGGTTGTTCAGAGCGTGGAGCCGTTCGCGCACGGCCACCCGCGCGCCGTCCTTCTCCGTGGCCCCGTAGTCGTGCATGTACTTGCTCGCCTCGATGGCCAGCCCGGCCACGGCGCCGCCGAGGTTGGGCCGCTCCCAAACCGGATGGAAGGCCGTGATGATCGCCCCGGTCGTGTCGGACTCGGAGTTCTTCTCCCAGCCGATGGCCAGTACCTTGTCGAACATCCCCGAAGCGACGTGGTAATAGGCGCACATGGCCACCGACGTTCCCGTCGTCCCGCCGGTCGTCACCTTCATGACCGGTTTCATGACGGCACCGGAACCTTCCGCCGACCACATGTCCACATAGTTGATCCCTTCGAAGTGATCCATATTGCCGATCACAATGGCGTCGATATCCTTGATGGTCAGCTCCGCGTCCGCCAGGGCAACCCTCACCGCCTCATTGATGAGTTCCACCCCGTTGACATCCTTGCGCGAGGAGCGCTGGTAGGTCTGACCATATCCGACAACGGCTACGCGTTTCCCCATATCTTCCTCCTTAAGCACCGACGATGAATACGCAATGGGCCTGTCCGCAGGGGCCGTTGATCCCCTGGGCGAGCGCCGTTTTCGCGCCCTTGACCTGCCGCTTGTCCGCCTCGCCGCGGACCTGCAGGGTCGCTTCGATGAGCCGGATCAGTCCCGCCACGATGACCGGGTGGCCGGAGAGGACGCCCCCGGAAGGATTCACGGGCAGGACGCCGCCCAGCGCCGTGGCCCCTTCCCGGATGAGCTGTTTTCCCTCGCCCTCCGGCGCCAGCCCCAAACCCTCGTACCACATCAATTCCATGTACGAGTAGGCGTCGTAGAGTTCCGCCACGTCCAGCTCCTTCAAAGGATCCTTGATCTTCGCCATCTTGTAGGCCTTCTTCGCGGCCTCCCCGAGGGAACGGGAGCGGGCCAGATCGCGATAGCCGAGGTTGAAGGCATCGGTACAATGGCCGACGCCGCGGATCCAGACGGGATCCTTCTTGAAGCGCTTGAGGCCGCGCCGGTTCGAGAGGACAACCGCGGCCGCCCCATCGCTGATCGGGGAGCAGTCGAGCAGTTTGAGCGGCTCGGCGATCGGACGGGATTCCAGCACGTCCTTCAAGGTAAGCTTCATCGGCAGCTGGGCGAAGGGGTTCTTCATCGCCTGGCCGTGGTTCTTGACCGACACCCGCGCGAAATCGCGCTCCGTCGCCCCGCTCATCTGCATGTAGATGCGAGCCTGAAGGGCCGCCGCCGCGGTCGCGTCGATCCCGAGCGAGCGCTGGTAGATGGGATCGAACATGGCGTTGGTGATCAGGTTCATCACCCCCTCGGAGCCCTTGATGTGCCCCACCACGAGGGCCGTGTCGAAGGACCCGGACAAAATGCGCATCACTCCGTAGAAGGCCCCGAAGGCGCCGTCGCCCTCGACCGTGGAGATGTCCTTGTGCCACCCGCCCGCCGCCTCCTGAACGGCCATCGAGGAGGTCGTCCGGCCGTCCCAGAAGTCGTTTGAGACGGTGACGACGTTGTCGATGTCACCGATCTCCGCGCCGGCGTCAGCCAGGGCTTTCGTCGCCGCTTCGAATACGAGCTGTTCGAACGTTTCTTCTCTGCGCCGGGCGCACACTGTCTGTCCGACGCCGACGATAGCAATGTTTTCCATAGTTTTCCCCCTCCGTGAGTCTATGCCGGAGCAAAGTGTTGGATGTCGAGGATCGAGCCTGCCCGCTGGCGGGCAAAAACCGCCTTCATGCGCATGCCGAGCTTGATCTTGGCCGGTTCGACGCCGCCGATCAGGTGCAGCAGGGCGCCGTCGGTGCCGTCGAGTTTGACGAGACCGTAGATCAGCGGGCGCTTGCGGGGCTGCATGTCGTGCTTGTAGTGCACCACCGTAAAGGACTCGAGTGTCCCGACGTTCGCCACCTTGACCCACTGCTCCGTAGGGACGAAACACTCTCCACAGTTCTTGATCGGGTATACATAGACGCGCTTGCACTTGGGGCACTTGACACCCCAGATCTCCTGGTCATCCCTGAGGGCGGTCAGAAACCGGCTTCCCGTCGCCCCGACACTCCACGCATAGGGAACCTTGATGCGGCCCGCGTACACCACATTCCTGGCTTTCCGCCTTGCCTTCGCCATAACACCTCCCATATCGCTGATTGAACCCCCGGTTGCCGTCCATGGACCGGACAAACACCCGCACTGCGCCGGTCATCTGAATCTCGGCGCCTTAAGAACGATCCTCCGTCCTGGTGCGATCCCGAGGGATTTATTTCTTTTTCAGGCCGAGCATCTCCCGCGCCTGGGCCACCGTCGCCACTTCGCGGTTCATGATCTCCGCCATCTGCTTCACCCGCGTCACGAGCTGGGCGTTGTTCTTGACCTTTTCGCCCTTCTTGAAATACAGGTTGTCCTCCATCCCCACGCGGACGTGACCGCCCAGCATGATTCCCATCGCGTTCATCGGGATCTGGAACGGTCCCACGCCGATCACCGCAAACATGGACTGCGGCGGCAGTTCGTTGATGAACGAAAGGACGTTCGCCGGCGTCGGATACGTCGAGGTCTGGAACCCCATGACAAACTGGATCACATAGGGCGGGTCGATGTTCCCCTCCCGGATCAGATCCTGGAGCACCCAGTACTGGCCCTGGTGGTAGATCTCGACCTCCGGCTTGATCCCCTTCTCCTTCATCGTCTTCGCATACAGGTTGATGTCGGCGTACGTCGCGGGAATGATGGCGTCGAACATATAGCCGTCGCGGGGGTGTTTGAGGGGCGGCTTGCGGTCCTTCAGGGGGACCTTGAGCATGAACGGGCCCAGGTTCAGGCTCGCCATGTCCGGGGGCTCCTCCGCGAAGAGGCAGCACATCCGCTGCTCCGTCGTCAGCCAGGGGCCGCCACCGGTCGTGTTGTTGATGATGATATCCGGGCAGCGCTCGCGGACCATCTTGTTGACCCGCGCATAATCCTCCGCGGCGGCCGAGGTCATGGACAGGGCTTCCGGCATCCGGGCATGGATGTGGACGGAGACGGCCCCCGCCTTGTAGGCCTCGTACACCTGGTCGGCCTGCTCCTCCGCCGTCTCGGGGATATTCTCGTTCATCTCCTTGCCCTGGACCCCGCCCGTGATCGCGCAGGTGATCATCATCGGCGGCAGCTTCGCCGTCATCGTCCTCGTCATCCACTCGTACGGATTGCGGTAATCCCACATGTACTCTTCCTTCTTCATCGAAATGTCCTCCTTTCCTGAATCATCCTGCATGCAAATATACCGTCTGCCCGGTTGCACCCTCCACCGTTTCTCCAACCGGCCCGTCCAGTTCTGAAGGCAGGAGCAAAGGGTATGCCGCCCCGCGCCGGAATGCCTCCCGGGGACGTATGAATCTTCAATGCGCTTTTATTCTGGTCGATTACGATGCGGACCCGTCGGGCGCCCCGGGGGCCATGGGCGCGCTCCGGAGAGAATACAGGGGGAAATGTGGATGATTTCGGATCAGCGCGTGGACGGTTTCAATCCACCCGATCCCGATGGGGAAGGCGTCCAAAGCGGCGCTTTGTCAAATATCGTTTGACCGCTCACCCTTATCCGATGTACGGAGGCTGCGAACAGGTTCCGGGCCGGATGAACGGCCCCCTCTGAAGAAAAGGAGACAATCGATGAGCACTCCTCAAGCAGTTAAAATCACGGACATTAAACTCAATGCCGACAGCCTTTACAGGGAGGAGTCCTTCACGGACCTAACCTATGCGACGATCCGGCGTCTCACCCCCGTCAAGATTGACGGTTCGCCCGACGAGAACCGGGAGACCCTTTTTACCGGGATGGCCCAGCTCATGTCCCCGAGCGGACCGATTCCGGTTCAATGCATCATCGAAGGGGCGAAGACGCTCGCCGAGGCGGCGGCCAGGCTACCCGACGCCATCGAGGCCGCGGTCAAAGCCATGATTGCCGAGGCCAAGGAAATGGAGCGTCAGGAAGCCTCCCGAATCGTCCTCCCCGGACAGTAGACAGCGCCGGTCCGGCAGGGCCTGACCATTGCCGGACGTGTAAACCCGTGCGCGGCAGGACGGAAAAGTCGTCCCTGCCGATCAGCCCCGCCCTTCAAGCGCTCCCGTCAGAACCGGCAGGGTGATGCGGAAGGTGGCGCCGGCGTTCTCGCGGCTCTCCACCTCGATCATGCCGTCGTGGTCCTGGATGATGCGCTGACAGACAGCGAGGCCCAGGCCGGTGCCGACCTTCTTCGTCGTGAAGAAGGGGTCGAAGATCTTGTTCAGGTGTCCGGGGGGGATGCCGGGACCGTCATCCCTGAAGCTGATGACGAGCCGTTCGGGCCGGCCCTTCTCGTCGGCCTGCGTCGCCGTGGTGACGGCGATTTCGCCCGTCGTGTCGATGGCCTCCATGGCGTTCAGGGTCAGGTTCAGGAACACCTGCCGCAAGCGCCCCGCATCCGCCCGGATGAGGATCTCCGGATGGGGAAACGCCGTGCGGATCGCGATGGCCCGTTTGGACGCCTCCTTTTTGACCAGACTCAGGGTCGAATCGAGGAGATCGCGGACCTTGAGCTCTTCCATCTGCAGGGGCAGCGGGCGGGCGAGGCCGAGGATGTCGCGCAGGAGCTTTTCCAGGCGGTCCACCTCGTGGATGATGTTCCGGAGATCGGTTTTCTGGGGGCTCCCCTCCTCACAGTCCACCTCCAGGTTCTGAACGGTGGTGGCGATGCCCGCCAGCGGGTTGCGGATTTCGTGCGCGATGGCGGAGGCGATGTGCCCGAGGGCGGCGAATTTCTCCAGGCGGACGTAATAGTCGTCCATGCGCTTCTTTTCCGTGACGTCGGTGAACTCCGTCACCACGCCCAGCGTCCGGTCGTTCTCGTCGATAACCGGAAAGCAACTCAGGGAGACGACGAGGCGCTGCCCGTCGCGGCGGGTGTGCATGCGCTCGTAGTGGCTGATGTTCTCCTTGTTCTTGAAGACCTGGTAAAGGCGCTGTCGCTCCTCCTCGTCCAGGTCCGAAAGCTCCTGGGCGAGAATGCCCCGCGCCTCCGCCTGCGTGATGCCGGCCATCTCCTCCGCCTTGGGATTGATATGCAGGATGTTGCCCCGGATGTCGCTGACGATGATCCCGTTGATGGAGGATTTGATCACCCCTTCCAGGAGGCTCTGCTTGTCGCGCCGCTCCTTGTCCAGCCGGGTGTTCTCAATGACGATCGAGGCGTGATTGGCGAAGATCACCATGGCCTCGACCTCGTCCGGGGTGATCTCCATTCGGGTGCGGAAGCGGTCGCCGCCGATGAATCCTAGGATCTTGCCTTTGAACTTGAGCGGCACGTAGATCAGGGATTTCCGCTCCTGCCCCTGACGGATGTGATGCCGGTTGATCAGCCGGTCCATGTCCGTCTCCGTCGGATCGCCGGAGGTGTCCTGGAGAACGACGGGCTGGCCGGTGCGGATCACCCGAGTTTCGTAGCAGTCGTCCCGGTGCAGGTAAAAGGGGTTCGCCCAGGCCAGCCGCTCCCCCTCGGGGGTGAACCCCTTGATGCACTTGCATTCCAGCCGGGCGCCGTCGTCGCTCAGGAGCATGATGACGGCGCGATCGAAGCGCAGCCCCGTCATCACCCGGACGAGGATCTTGTCGAAGACGCGGTCCAGATCGGGCTGCTCGGTGAGGAGCGCGGTGATCTCGCCGATGTGCGTCAGCAGGCTGTTCTTGAGCGCCAGGCTCTCTTCCAGGCGGCGCGTCCGGCCGCGGGATGCGGGGCGTGGATTGGTTGCCATTTCGAACCTCTTTCGGAAGCGGGGGCCGCCGCGTCGACGGCCGAAAACCGTCAGCGAAGGCGTGGATCCAGGGCGTCCCGCAGGCCTTCGCCCAGCAGATTGTACCCCAGGACGGTTACGAGAATGGCCAGCCCCGGATACAGGGAGAGCCACCAGGCGATGTCGATATTGTCCTTGCCCGCCGTGAGGATGTTCCCCCAACTCGGCGTCGGGGGCTGAACGCCGATCCCGAGGAAACTCAGGGCCGACTCCGTGAGGATCGCCCCGGCGACGCCGAGCGTGGCGGCCACAAGGATGGAGGCCATCGCGTTCGGCAGGATGTGGACGAAGATGATCCTGAGGTCGCTCGCCCCGATCACCCGGGCGGCGAGGACGAAATCCCGCTCCTTGAGCGAGATGAAGTCGGCGCGCACGAGGCGCGTGATCCCCATCCAGCCGGTGACGCCGATGATCAGCATGATGTTCCAGATGGAGGGTTCGAGGACGGCGATGACCGCGAGGATCAGGAAGAAGGCGGGGAAACACAGCATAATGTCCACGAAGCGCATGATGAGGGCGTCGGTCCAGCCGCCGTAGTACCCCGCCATCGCCCCCAGAACGGCCCCGATGAGGATGGCGATCCCCGTGGCGATAAACCCGACCTTGAGCGAGATGCGCGCGCCCCAGATCATCCGCGACAGAACGTCGCGGCCGAGCGGGTCCGTCCCCAGCCAGTGGTCGCCCGAGGGCGGCATCAGGACCCTGTCGAGATCGATGGCGCTCGGGTCGTAGGGGGCGAGCCATGGGGCGAAGAGGGAGACGACGAAGAGGGCGAGCACGACGACGCTCCCCGCGACGGCCATCCGGTTCTCCAGAAATCTTCGCCAGAAATCCGATCTCATGGTCTCTCCCTCACGCCACCCGGATACGCGGGTCGGCCAGGGCGTAGGAGACGTCCGCGATCAGGTTGCCCAGGAGCGTCAGCACCGCCCCGATGAACAGGATCCCCATGACGACGGGATAGTCACGCGCCATGACCGACATGTAGAACAGTTGCCCCATCCCCGGAATGGCAAAGATGGTCTCGAAGATGACGCTTCCGCCGATCAGCCCCGGGACGGACAGCCCCAGGATGGTGATCACCGGCAAAAGGGCGTTGCGCAGGGCGTGGCGGTAGATCACGGTCCGCTCGGAAAGCCCCTTGGCCCGCGCCGTCATGATGTAGTCCTGGCGGATCACCTCCAGCATGTTCGCCCGCATGTAGCGCGACAGGCCGGCCAGTCCCCCGAAGGCGGACAGGAGCACGGGGAGGATCAGGTGCCGGATCAGGTCCCAGAAGGCGGCGGCGGGCCGCATGTATTCGGCGTTGAGCGAGCGGATTCCGGAGATGGGCAGCCACCCCAGGTGGATGCCGAACAGGATCATCAGCAGGAGCGCGAGCCAGAAGGTCGGCATGGCGAATCCGATGAAGACGAAGACGCTCGTCGCCCGGTCGAACCAGGCGTCCTGGTGCACCGCCGCCAGCACGCCGATGGGGATGGCGATCGCGACGATCAGCAGGAGCGACAGGACGTTCAGGGTGATGGTGATCGGCAGGCGCTCCAGGATCTTGTCGCTCACGGGCCGGCGGTCCGGCGAGAAGGAGCGGCCCAAATCCAGGACGGCGAGCTTCTTGACCCACAACCAGTACTGCTGGGTGAGCGGCTTGTCGAGGTCGTACAGGGCCCGGAGGCGCTCCTTCGCCTCGGCGGAGGCCCGGGGGTTCATCTGGGTCTGGAGGTCGGTCGGCGATCCGGGCGCCAGGTGCATCACGGCAAAACAGATGATCGTGATGCCGACGAGCATCGGCGCCATGAACAGGAGCCTCTTACCCAGATAGATCAGCACGGATCCGTCTCCAGAATCGCCAGCAGGTTCATGTCCTCCAGATTCTTCACCGCCCGCCAGAGGTTCTTCTCGGAGTGGGCCTCGATGGTGATGATCGGTCGCCGCCCCCGTTCCCGGAGCCTCCGGAAAAATTCGGCAAAGGGAAAGGTCCCCTCGCCGACCGGCAGGTGCTCGTCCATCCGGCCGTGGTTGTCGTGGATGTGGAGCTGACCGATCCGGTCGCCCAGGGAGACGATCCACCGGTCAAGGGGCGTCGTGGCGAAGGCGTTGAAATGCCCCGTATCGAAGCAGCAGCAGACGCGCTCCGATGGCAGGGCCGCGAGCAGCCGCTCCAGTTCCTGCGGGTCCCGTTCGTAGACGTTCTCCAGGGCGATGATCGTCCCCATCTGTTCGGCCTGGGGGAGAAACGCGCGCCACGTCTCCACGCTGTGCTCGAGCCAGAGGCGCTCCGCCGTGACGTAATAGCGGATATCGAAGGAGGGGTGGCAGACAATGGAGCGCGGCCGGAACAGGGGCGCGAGATCGAATACCTGCTGAAGCCGGGCGGCCGTGACGCGCCGGATTTCGGGATCGAGCGCCCCGGGACGCAGATCGACGAAGGGGGCGTGCAGCGTGACCGGAAGTCCCTCGCCGACCAGGCGCTCCGCAACGGCGGCGAAGTCGGCGCGGGAATACCCGTCCAAGGCGACGTGGGAGAACCCGATCTCGGGATGGACGCGTTCCCGGACAACCATGGAGAGGAGCTTCTCCTTGAGCATGGGAAAGGGGACATGGACCTGGACGTGCTTCAGGACAGACGACGTCATCTTGACCTTCTCTCTATTGCCGTTCGCGGGTGGACTTTCGTTTATCATACGCCCCCCCTTTGTACAATCGCCATTTTTCATTGACACCCCCCTTCCCTTCTGTTATGAAAATCAGCCAGTTAATGCAAATTTACCGGGAGGTCCGATTGACCGTAAAAACCGACAAGGTCCACAGTGCCGTCCTCACCTGTCTCAACGCCATCCTGGAGCACAAAGCACGGAATCTCGTTCTTCTCAACGTCCAGAACCTGTCGTCCATCGCCGACTACTTTATCCTGTGCAGCGGCGCCTCGGACCGGCAGGTCCAGGCCATCGCCGCCTTCGTGCAGGAAACGCTCAAAAAGAAATCCGGGCTCCTTCCCCTCGGCGTGGAGGGGGAAAGCGTCGCTCAGTGGGTCCTGATCGATTACGGGGACTTCATCCTCCACATCTTCTACGAACCGATTCGGGAGTTTTACGGGCTGGAGCGCCTCTGGGCGGACGCACCCCGCATGGAGATCGGCGACGACGTGCTCAAGGTCAAGGCCCTGGCGCCGGAGATGTAGCCGTGCGGCGACTCCTCGCGGGCCTGCTCGACCTGATCTTTCCGCCCCGCTGCGCCGGCTGCGGACGCGTCCTTGGGGACGACGGCCTGCCCCCCTTCTGCCCGGCCTGCCAGGCGGAGGTCCGCCTTCTCCAGTCCCCGCTCTGCACCCGGTGCGGCGCGCCGTTCGACGGAGGGGACGCGGACCACCTCTGCGGCGCGTGTCTGGCCGACCCCCCCGGATTCACCCTGGCCCGATCCGTCGGCCGGTACGAATCGGTTCTTCTGGACGCCATCCATCGCTTCAAATACGGCGGGGATACCGCCCTCGGCCGCGCCCTGGGGCGGTTCATGACGCGCCACCCCTGCCCGGGAATGGAGATCGACGCGGATACCCGCATCATCCCCGTTCCGCTCCACGTGAATCGGCTTAGGGAGCGGGGGTTCAACCAGGCGTTGATCCTCGCGAGGGAACTGGCCCGGCCCGGCGGCCAGACGGTGGACTTTCTCAGCCTGAAGCGCCGCCACGCGACCGACCCCCAGGTCCGCCTGGGAAAGAACGCCCGCCGCCGGAACATCCGGGGGGCGTTTGTCGTGACCCGGCCGGAGCGCATCGCCGACCGGAGAATCCTGCTCGTGGACGATGTCTACACCACCGGCAGCACGGTCGGGGAGTGTGCCCGCGTCCTGATGGCGCACCAGGCCGCGGAGGTCGCCGTCCTGACGCTGGCCAGGGCATAGCGCCAGCAAAGACGGCGGTTTGAACGCGACAACGTGCTTTTCGTCTTGTCCTCGCCGTGGGGAGGCGCGGGAGTGAAAACGGTCCTCCGGTGCGCCGGAGAGCGAAGCTTTGAGGACGCCTGCTTTAGCAAACCCGTCCGTTGAAGAACGCAAGGAGTGACGCGAACCATGGGAAAAATCCTGTCTCGTGAGGCCCTCGGGGAGGCCGTCGATCGTCTCCACCGCGGGGGAAGCAAAATCGCCTTCACCAACGGCTGCTTTGATATCCTCCATGTCGGCCACGTTCAGTACCTCGAGGCCGCCCGTCGGGAAGCGGACGTCCTGATCGTGGCCGTCAACAGCGACGCCTCGGTGCGGGCCATCAAGGGCGAGAAACGGCCGCTGGTCCCTGAGGGCGAGCGGGCGGCGGTCGTGGCGGGGTTGGCCGCGGTCGATTTCGTCACCCTCTTTTCCGAACAGACCCCGCTCGACCTCATCCAGTCCCTGCGGCCGGACGTCATTGTCAAAGGCGGGGACTGGAAAGAGGGACGTCGTCGGCCGGGACGCCGTCCGCGCCTGGGGCGGCCGCGTCATGATCATTCCGGAAACCGCGGGCGCCTCCACGACGAATCTCGTGGCGAAGATCCTCGAAACGTACGGCCGGCCATGAGAAACGCCTGAAGCGGCGACGGACCATGAACTCGCTTCCTCCTTTCGATTCGGCCGCGACGGCGATGGGACAACCCTGGCAGCGGACCCTCTACATCATGTTCGCGGCGCAGTTTCTGTCCATCATCGGCTTTGCCTTCGCCCTGCCCTTCATCCCCTTCTACATCCGGGAGCTGGGTGTGACCGACGAGCGTCTCGTGCCGGTCTGGGCGGGCATCATCACCGCCGCATCGAGCCTCGTCATGGCCTTCTTCTCCCCCCTCTGGGGGTGGCTCGCGGACCGGTACGGCCGGAAGATCATGGTGGAGCGGGCGATGTTCGGGGGCGCCGTCCTTACCTTCGCCATGGGGCTCGTGACCGACGTCTGGCAGCTGCTGTTTCTCAGGCTTCTGTCCGGCGCCACGACGGGCACCATCGCGGCTTCCATCGCCCTGGTCTCCACCGTGGTCCCCCCCAAACGGCTGGGTTACAGCCTGGGGATTATGCAAGTTGCCGTCTTTCTGGGCATGACCCTGGGACCCTGGATCGGGGGACTTTTGGCCGACGCCGTCGGCTATCGCGTCACCTTCATGACCGGCGGCGGCATCCTCTTCCTGGGAGGCTCGCTGGTCCTCCTCGGCGCCCGCGAACGTTTCAACCGCCCCGAGAAAGGGACGCTCGGAGGCGGCGACCGCCTGTTCTCCCTGCTCGCCTATGCGGGATTTCCCGCCTTGATGGCCCTGTTCTTCTTCTTCAACTTCTCCCTCCACTTCGTGATGCCCATCCTGCCGTTGTTCATCGAAACGATGTGCGACCCTTCCCGGGGGGTGGCCTCGACGACGGGCTTGCTTTTCGCCATCAGCGGCGGCGCCGCCGCCCTGTCCGCGGGCGGCATCGGCGCCCTCAGCGACCGGATGGGATACAAACCGATTCTCGTAACGATGCTCCTGCTGACCTCGACCAGCCTCCTGCTCCACGGTCTGGCGCAGGGCATCGCTCACCTGGTCCTGCTCCGGGTCCTCTACGGCATCGCCGCGGGGGGGATCCTCCCGACGATGAACGCCCTCGTCGGCCGTCTGATCCCGCCCTCCGGCTACGGCAAGGCCTACGGCCTCACGTCGGCCACGACCTGCCTGGGAATGGCGGCCGGCCCGTTTTTTGGAGGGTTGATGGCTTCCGGGTGGGGCTACCGCTGGCCGTTCGTCTTTATCAGCGCGATCATGGCCGCCGTGACGCTCCTGGTGATCCTGGGACTTCGGCGCCGCTCCCAGGGGCGACCACCCATCCCGGGGGAAAATAAAACTTGACAGGGGCGCGGATTCACCGTATAAGGCGCACGCACCCTGAATTGATCTTAGTCAAAGGGGTGCACAGTTGGATATAGACATTTTGAAGTGCAAAGGCGGGCCGCCGTGCTCTAAAGAGTCTTGGCGGCCTTTTCTTTCTGTCATCGTGTTCATCCGACTTAAGCGAAATTTCAGAAAGGAGGAGCATAAGATGGCAGAAGGTACCGTAAAGTGGTTCAATGAGCAGAAGGGCTTCGGATTCATCGAGAATGCCGAGGGCGGCGACGTGTTCGTGCATTACAGTGCGATCCAGGCCGGTGGTTTCAAGACGTTGGCCGAGGGTCAGCGCGTGAGTTTCGACGTCACGCAGGGCAAAAAAGGCCCGGCGGCGGAAAACGTGAAACCCCTGTAAGGGTTAGCGGCACTCCAGAAGAGGCATCCCGGCGCCTGTTACAGGTCACGGGGTGCCTCTTTCTTTTAATGAGAAGGAAGGAGGTCTTTGAATGGCCCGGACAAAATACACCTTCGAAAAAAGGCAGAAGGAACTGGCGAAACGCCGCAAGAAGGAAGAGAAGGCGGCGCGGCGCGCCGAAAGCCGGCGGCCGGCAGAGAACGAAACGGGCGCCGGCACGGCCGGTGAAGCCCCCGATTCCGCTGCCGAGGCGTCGAACACGGGGGCCGACGCCCCGACGCCCGACCCTGCTTAACGTCCCGGCCGCGGTCGTCGCGGCCCTCTCCGGCGCTGTCCTTCCCTGCGCCGGGGCAATTTCTTCTCTTCCGCGGCAGGCGCCGCTTCCGTTTCCGATATCCCCTCCCCGTCCCCCTCGGCCACCAGCGTCTGGGGCGGGGCCTGCAGCATCCGCTGATAATAATCGTCCAGAAGCATCGCAATCAGGGGAGATTCGACCTCCGCCTCGGCCAGGCTTCGGCCCAGGTGGATGAAGCGCCGCATCCGCTCCCTTTCAAGGCTGTCGCGCGACCGCAGGTTCGCCTCCAGGGACGCGATGACCCGCTGCGAGACGATCGCCTCGACATCCTCGTCCGTGGGGAGCGTCTTTTCCTGGATGTTGATGTTGAAGCTCCGGGCGATCGACCGGAGGTTGAACTGCTCCATCCCCGCCACGAGCGTAATCGCCGTTCCGGTCGCCCCGACGCGTCCCGTCCGCCCCGCCCGATGAATGTAAAGCTCCGGGTCTTCGGGCGGCTCGTACTGGAAAACATGCGAAAGGTCGGGAATGTCGATGCCGCGCGCGGCCACGTCCGTCGCAACGAGAAAGCGGAGCGCCCCTCTGCGCACCCGGCCCATCACCCGCTCCCGCGCCCCCTGCGCGAGATCGGAGCTGAGTTCGTCGGCGTCGTAGCCGAAACGCTTGAGCACCACGGAGACGAAGTGCACGGTGGACTTCATGTTGCAGAAGATGATCGCGGAGACGGGATTTTCCATCTCGATGATCCGGACGAGGGATCGCTCCCGCTGCATCCCCGGCACGATGTAGAAGACGTGGCTGGTGCCCGTCACATGGACGTGTTCCTGACTCAGGCTCAGGAACTCGGGATGGCGGAGGAACTCCCCGGCCAGGCGGAGCACGTACGACGGGAAGGTGGCGGAAAACATGTAGCCGCTGATCGGCCGGCGCGGGAGAAATTGTTTGACCCGCTTCATGTCGGGGTAGAATCCCATCGAGAGCATCCGGTCGGCCTCATCGAAAACGATGATCTTGAGCGTGTCCAGGGAGAGGGTCCCCTTGAGCAGATGGTCGAGGATGCGCCCCGGCGTCCCAACGACGAGGTGCGCCCCCCGGCGGAAGGCCTCCAGTTGGGGTTCGTATTTTACGCCTCCGTAAACGACGGCCGTTCTAAGACCGCGCTCCCCCTGGAGGGTTTCGGCCTCGTGCGCCACCTGCTTGGCGAGTTCGCGGGTGGGAACCAGGACGAGTGCCTGACAGACCGCCTTCGCCGGATCGATCCGCTCCAGGATCGGCAGGATGAAGGCGCCGGTCTTGCCGCTCCCGGTTTGCGACTGAACCATCAGGTCCCGTTCGGCCAGCACATAGGGAATCGCCCGGGCCTGGACCGGCAGGAGCTTCGTCCATCCCGTCCGCGTACAGGCCGCCTGGAGCGCCTCGGGCAGCCCCTCGAGGGTGATTTCCGGCAGGGCGTTCTCCGGCTCGATCAAGCCATCCATCCCTTCCCGCCCTGAACCTGCGGCCTCCGATACCGGCGGCACTGACGTTTGGGTCTCTCCGCCGTTTTCCATCTCTTCCGACATACGTCCTCTCTTTCGCACTTTCTGCTGAAATATCAAAATTTTTGCGGGGCGGAGTATAGGCAGAAGGGCGACGGGTGTCAAGGGAAATCCTTGAAAATCCCGGCAAAATTCCTTGACAGGCCGCGGATGTTTCCGGTACTGAGGGGTGCCGTCCCTGCGCCGACGAAGCGCCGCGACCTTCGGCAGACCCGCTGTTTCCCCGAAGACGGGGGCCTGCCTGCCCGGGGGCGGCCGGATTCCCGCCACAGCCGGCCCTCGCGTTCACCGGTCGGGAGCGGGAGTGGCGACGGAAAATGCTGGAAGGCCGAGAGGCGGAGCTTCAAGGATCTTGGACGGAGAAACCGGAGACGTGATCGCACAGGAACCCCGCCTCGCGGTGGGCATCATCTCCCGGGCAACCGGGATCAGCGGCGTTCTGAACGGCGTTTTCCGGGCCGATCCGGAGCATGTCCCTGCGGCGGAACGGACGGTGCGCCTCCAGGGCCCTTTCGGGGTCTTCCTCGACGGCGGGAAACCGTTGCTGAGGACCGGCTCCGGCGAGATCCGGCCGCTGGGACGGACGCTCTCCCTCGTCCCGGAGGCCGAGGCCGACTTCACCCTGAACGACGTGACGATCGGCGTCTCCTTCCACTGGGAGCGCCGGGAAGCACAGACCTTCCCTGGCGGGCTCACGCTGCTCTCCCCGGACGACGGCACCCTTACGGCGATCAACGTCGTCCCGCTGGAGACCTATCTCGCGAGCGTAATTTCCTCCGAAATGAGCGCCCTGGCCCCGCCGGAGTTTCTCAAGGCCCACGCCGTCACCTCCCGGAGCTGGCTGGCCGCCATGCTCGCCCGGCGGACCGACCCGGGCACGGCGGCACGTCCCGAATCGGAACCGGGCGGGGCGTCCCGCACCTCGACCCTTCCGGCGGCGGAGGGCAGGGAGCTTCCGGAAATCCGCCGCTGGACGGGTCGGGAGGCGCACGCGCATTTCGATGTCTGCGCCGACGACCACTGTCAGCGCTACCAGGGAATGACGAAAATCGTTTCCCCCGCGGCGGCCGCCGCCGTCTCCGTCACCCGGGGCGTCTTTCTCACGCACGCGGGCAGGATCTGCGACGCCCGCTACCACAAGGCCTGCGGCGGCCTCACCGAGCCAGCCCAAAACGTCTGGGCTGAGGTCCCCATCCCCTATCTCACGAGCGTCGCCGACGCGGATGGGACCCTTCCCCCCGTGCGGACGGAGGCGGAGGCGGCGGCGTGGTTCAGTGACCGCCCCGACGTCCATTGCCGGGTGACGGACCCCGGGTTGCTGGCGCGGATCCTGCCGGACTTCGACCGGGAAACGGCCGACTTTTTCCGGTGGTCCGTCTCGTACGAACGGGAGGAGTTGGAAGGTCTCCTGAAGGGCGCGTCGGGGATCGACTTCGGAACCCTGCTCGACCTCATGCCCCTGACGCGCGGACCGTCGGGACGGATCAGCCGCCTGCGCGTCACCGGCACGAAACACGCCGTGACCGTCGGCCGAGAGCTGGAGATCCGCCGCTGGCTGTCGAAGAGTCATCTGTTCAGCAGCGCCTTCGTCGTCCGGACGGAACGGGATCACAGTGGCATCCCTATGCGGTTTCACCTCGCCGGCGGCGGCTGGGGTCACGGGGTCGGCCTGTGCCAGATCGGCGCCGCCGCGATGGCCGCGCGGGGCCGCACCGCCGAACAGATCCTCGCGCATTACTTCCCCGGCGCGACCGTCACCCGGAGATACTGACGCGCATGGGAACCCCGCCCGTCAAAACCGCCTTCATCCTCGGCGCCGGCCTGGGCACGCGCCTCAAACCCCTGACCGACCGCTGCCCCAAACCGCTGCTGCCCGTCGGTGGGCAGCCGCTCATCACCCATGTCATGGACCACCTGCTGTCCACGGGCGTCGAGCGCTTCATCGTCAACACGCATCACCGGGCCGAGGCGTACGACCGGGCGTTTCCGGATAAGACCTGGCGGGGGCGTCCCATCCTCTTCCGCCACGAACCCGTGCTGCTCGACACGGGTGGCGGCCTGAAAAACATCACGGATCTACTGGCCGGAGACGACCGCCTGCTCGTCTACAACGGCGACATCCTGACGGACCTCCCCCTCGACCCCCTGCTCGCCGCGCACCGGCGCCGTGACGCCGAGGTCACGCTGGCCCTGCGGTCCGCGGGGAAGCCCTTGAACGTGACGATCGACGGCGCTGGCAACGTCCGCGACATGCGCGACCTGCTGGGCGACCCGGGCATCAGGCGCTGCCTGTTCGCCGGCATCTACGTCATGGAGACCCGGTTTCTGGAACATCTGCCCGGGGGCCCGATCTTTTCCATCGTCCCGGCGCTCGTGGACCGGATCCGCCGGCGGCCGGGGACGGTGGCGGGCCGGGTAATCGACGCGGGACGCTGGCACGACATCGGTTCGCCCGCCGCGTACGACGCCCTGCGCAACGCCTGGAGCCCCGCGCCGTGAGCGCCCCGCTCCCGTCCGACGCCGCTCTCCTGGGGTTCGCCCGCCGCGCCCTGAACCTCGCGGATGCGCCGCCCCCGGACCTCGCTCCCATCACGCGGGGCGGCTCGGACCGCGTCTACCGGCGCCTGACCGCGGGCGGGTCGAGCTGGATCGTCATGCAGTACGGGACGGACCGAAGAGAGAACGCCTCCTTCGCCCCGATCGCGCGCTTCCTGGCCGCCCGCGACATCCGGGTCCCCGTCATCCTCGCCGAAGACGCCGCGCGGGGCCTGCTCGTCCTGGAGGATCTGGGCGACCGGGACCTGTGGTCGTACCGCGACGCGGACCCCGCCGTCCGTCTCTCCCTCTACCGGCGGACCCTGCGCCTCGTCCACCGCCTTCACGGACTGGCGGCCGGGGACGCGGCCGTCCGCGCCCTGCCGCTGATGGACCCCTTCGACGCGGCCCTCTACCGCTGGGAGCGGGATTATTTCCGGGAACATTTCGTCCGCGGCGTCTGCGCCCTCGCGCTCGATCCGTCCGAGGCGGCGGGACTGGAGGCGGAGCTCGCCGCGCTCGCCGCGCGCCTGGGAGGCGCCGCCCCCTGCCTCGTTCACCGCGACCTGCAGTCTCAGAACGTCATGATCCGCGACGGAGAACCCGTGCTGATCGATTTCCAGGGGATGCGTCTCGGATCCCGCCTCTACGACCTGGGCGCCCTCCTCTACGACCCCTACGTCCGCCTGACGCCGGACGTCCGCCTCGACCTGCTTCGCGATTACTACGACCTCAGTCCGCGGGCGCTGTCCTGGAACGCCTTCCGGGAGGCCTTCCAGGAGGCGTCGGTGCAGCGGCTCCTCCAGGCCCTAGGCGCCTACGGCTACCTGGGCCTGAAGGCCGGCCAACCGGACTTTCTCGCCCATATGCCCCGCGGCTTGGACCATCTGGAGGCGGCCGCAGGCCTCGCGCCCCGCCTGGATCATCTCCGCCGCCTCCTGTCCCGCTGCCGCCGGGCAATTAACCGTTGACAGGCCGGAAGTCATCCATTATCAAGGGGTCATGGAGATCCAGCCGAGAAAATCCCGCCCCGGAATCACGGCGGCGCTCTCGTACGCCGACGCGCCTTGGTTCGACGCCCTGCTCCGGCGGCTGATCCGGCAGTCGGCGATCGAGCGGATCCTCATCGCCTACAACGACGGCGACGCCTACCCCCACGACAAGTGCGAATGGATTCCGGCCGGCTCCCTGGTTGCGGGAGAGACCCTTTCCACCGTCATCGAGAAGACGCAAACGAAATACCTGCTGATCCTGCCCTTTTGCGCGGACCTCGAACTGGGTCCCCGGGCCCTGCGGCGCCTACTGGAGGCGGCGGAAATTTGTCAGGCCGGCATGCTCTACGCGGATTACCTGGAAGGCCATACGCCCTCCCCGGCCGCGCCCGCCGGGAACGGGGTTCCGCCGGCCCGAAAACGGGGCAAAAAAGACGCGAACCCGGCCCTGCGGGAGCATCCCGTCAACGATTACCAGCCGGGCAGTCTCCGTGACGATTTCGATTTCGGCCCGCTGATGCTCTTTTCGATGGACGCCATCCGCACCGCCCTAAAGAGGTACGGCGCGCTTTCCCCGTTCACCCACGCCGGGCTGTACGACCTCCGCCTCAGGGTCGCTACGGACGCGACCCTGTTTCACCTGCGGGAATCCCTGGCGACGGTGATCCGTCCGGAACCGGCCGCAACCGACGCACCGGCGGCGGACGAATGCGAAGCCTGGACGGACGAAGGGGAAACGAACGGCGGCGACCCGGCGTCAGCGCCCTTCGCCTACTGCGATCCCCGCCAGCAGGACCGTCAGCGGGAGATGGAAAGCGCGGCGACCACCCACCTGAAACGGCTCGGCGCCTGGCTCAGGCCCCGCTTCCGGAGCGTCGTGCCCACCTCCCAGGCCTTCCCCGTAGAGGCCAGCGTCGTCATCCCCGTCAGGAACCGCAAGAAGACCATCGCCGACGCCGTCCGGAGCGCCCTCTCGCAGGAAGCGGACTTCCCTTTCAACGTCCTGTGTATCGACAACCACTCGACCGACGGAACCACGGCCGTGCTGGAGAAGCTGGCCAAGGCGGACCCGCGCGTGATCCCCCTCGTGCCCGCGCGTCTCGATCTCGGCATCGGCGGCTGCTGGAACGAGGCCCTCCGCGCCGAAGCGTGCGGGCGGTTCGCCGTCCAGCTCGACTCCGACGACGTGTACAGCGGTCCGGACACCCTGCGGAAGATCGTGCAATGCTTCCGCGAAGGCGACGTCGCCATGGTCATCGGCGCCTACACGATCGTCGACGAACGGGGAAACATCCTTCCGCCGGGACTGATCGCCCACCGCGAGTGGACCGACGACAACGGCCGCAACAACGCCCTGCGCATCAACGGCCTCGGCGCCCCGCGGGCCTTTCAGACCGCCCTGGCCCGCCAGATCGGCTTTCTGAACGTGAGTTACGGGGAGGATTACGCCATCGCGCTCAGGCTCACCCGGGACTACCGGATCGGCCGGATCTACGAAAACCTCTACCTGTGCCGCCGCTGGTCCGGAAACTCCGACAGCGCGCTGACGGTGGCGCAAATCAACCGCCACGACGCCTTCAAGGACACCCTGCGCACCCTGGAAATCATGGCCCGACGGCAGATGAACCCGCGCCCGGCCGTCCCCGTGCCGGGGCGCGAGGGGGGGCGCGGCTACCCGGGATACGGTTCGCCCGCCTGCCGATCCGGGGCGCCGTCATGACATTCTCCGTGCAGCCCTGGCAGAAGCACGATCTCCGGGCCGTCCGGGAAATCACCTGGACGACCTGGCAGAGTGCCTACGCGCCCTTCATCCCGGCCGACAACCTGAAAACCTATTTCGGCGCCCACTATTCGCTGCGCGCCCTGTGCGCCGTGTACGCGGACCCCTTCGTGGACGGATTCATCGGCACGACGGAATGCGGGCCGGCGGGGTACCTCCGCACCCGCTACGTCGGGGATGAGCACCGGTTCTACGTCACGTCCCTGTACATCCTCCCCGAACATCAGGGGCGCGGGCTCGGCGGGAAGTTGCTCGCGGCGGCGGAGGCGCGCGCCCTGCGTTACGGGGTCGACGCCGTCTGGCTCGGCGTCATGGCCCGGAACAAACGCGCCTTGGCCTGGTACCGGCGGCGGGGGTTCCGTTTCATCCGGAAGGAGCCGTTCGCCCTGGCCGCCACGACGGTCGAGCACCGGATCGGCTACCGGAAAATGAACGCCGCGGCGGCGCGGGTCCCTCCGCCATGACGCGGCCGGTCCGGCAGACCCGCCGCGTCCCCGGCGATAGGATCGCCGCCGTTTTCGAAGGCTCGCACGGACCGCGCCCCGCGGGCGGCCTGTCCCCACTCTGTCGCGCGCTCTACGCTGACCAGACGCGATCCTGGCCGGCCCTGGCCCGGGCCGAGGCGGAACTGGCCGGGATCCGCGTCCGCGATCTGTCCTCGGACGGCTGGTCGCTCAAGGTCCAGTACAACCCCGCGCGCCTGAAGAGCGGCACCGCCCGCGTGGACCCCGCGTCCATCGCCGCCCGCCCCTGTTTCCTCTGCCCCGCGGCACTCCCCCCCGAACAGCGGGGCATCCTGTATCGGGAGGAGTACCTGATTCTCTGCAACCCCGCCCCGATCTTCCCCGCTCACTTCACGATTGCGAGCCTCGCTCACGAGCCCCAGGCCATCGAAGCCCGCCTGGAGGCCTTCCTCGATCTGGCCCGCGATCTCGGCGACGGCATGACCCTCTTCTACAACGGCCCCGCCTGCGGGGCCTCCGCCCCGGACCACCTCCATTTCCAGGCCGCCCCGGCCGGCGCGATCCCCATCGAAAAGGACCTGGCGGGGCGGTTCGACGCCCGGCCGGCCTGGGGAAACAACGGCGTCGATCGGTGGGGGCTGGTCTCCTGGGGGCGAACCCTGATCCTGATCCGGGGGCGCGAACGGACGCCGCTGGCCCACGCAATGCGCCGCCTGATCGCCGGGGGAGGGACCTCGCCGGGATCGCCGGACGAAGCGATGCTGAATCTCCTGGCCGGCCACCGCCGGGGGGAATGGCGGCTCTGTCTCTTTCCCCGGCGGCGCCACCGCCCGGCAGCCTACGACCGTCCCGATCCGGAGCGGCTTCTCGTCAGCCCCGGCGCCGTGGACATGGGCGGGCTTATCGTCGCGCCCCGGGAGCGGGAGTTCACCCGCCTGAACGCGCCGATGCTGCGGAACATCTACCAAGAGGTTTCCTCCCCTCCCCGGGCGGATCTTCTCGCCCGCGAATGAACGCCGGCGGCCTGTCGCGCGGGCGTCCGTTTTTGCATGCAAAGGACCGATCGTCATGACCGAACCGTCCCGGCCCGTTTCTCCCCTCGTGGACAGCGCGATGAGCTTTCCGGAGGCCGTCGCCGGCGCGCAGGCCCCTCCGGAGGCGCTCGCCCCGCTGAGCCTCGTTGACGTCCGCTACTGGGCCTTCGACGGGCGCCTCCATGCGGGACAGCTCGTCGTCCACCGGGACCTCGCCGCGGACGTCCGCGCAATCTTCGGCTGGATGCAGCGTTCCCGGTTCCCCGTGGCGAAGGTCGTGCCGATCGTCCGGTACGGGTGGTCCGACGACGCCTCAATGGCAGACAACAACTCCTCCGCCTTCAACTACCGCTTCGTCGACGGGACGGAGCGGCTGTCGCTGCACGCCCTCGGCCGGGCCGTGGACTTGAACCCGCGGATCAATCCCGTGATTTACGGGGACGGACGCATCGCTCCGCCGGGAGCGGCGTACCGGCCGGGCGCTCCGGGGACGGTCTACCCCGCGCATCCCCTGATGGAGGAATTCCGGAAGCGCGGCTGGACGTGGGGGGGGGATTTCAAGACCCTGAAGGACTACCACCACTTCGAGAAGCGGGGCTGAGCGCGGGCCGCCCCGGCCCGGCGGGGGGGGGGAACCCTTCAGTCGTCGAGGGGAATGACCCGGACCCAAGCGGTTCCCCCGCGGAGGAACCGAAGTTCGCGCGCCGCCGCGCGCGACAGGTCGATGACGTCGAAGCTGCGTTTGCGGCAGCGGTCGTTAACCGTCACCACCACGGATCGGTCATTGGCGATGTTGACGACCCTGACCCGTGTGCCGAGGGGAAGACTGGGATGGGCGGCGGTCCGCCTTTCGGGACGGTAGATCGCGCCGGAGCTGGTTCGCCGGCCGTTGAAACGCTTGGCGTAATAGAAGGCGCGGCAGACGGAGCCTTCCTCCGGTTCTCCGACGGTGGCCGACTCCGCGGGCGCCATCCGGTCGGCCTCCGCCGCCCCGCTTTCCTGGGCGCGAAGCGGCGGCGCGGCGGACAGGAGCATCAGCGGACCGACCACCGCCAGCAGCGCAAGGCCTCTCATCGAACTGGTGCGACTCATAGATCCCCCGGCGCGGCAAGACAACCCCGCGCCCGACGTCGTTCCTCTTGTTCACGAGCGTCCAGCGCTACATGACCCCCGGACGTCTGTCAAGCGGTTTGATGGAATATTCGATTGACATGGGGTCCGCTTCCATATAGCTTCCTTCGTGGAAACGGGCGCTTATAGACTTCACCCGGAGGAGTCGCCCGACACGAGTGGAAACATTCCGCAAAAGGAGGCCGCCATGAAAACGCCGCAGGAATACATCGACAGCCTGAGAACCCTCGATCTCAAGGTCTACCTGCTCGGCAAACGGGTCGAGAACGTCGTGGACGACCCGATCATCCGTCCGTCGCTCAACGCGGTGGCGATGACGTACGCGCTCGCCCAGGATCCCGGGTATGCGGACCTCATGACGGCGACCTCCCACCTGACGGGCAGGAAGATCAACCGCTTCACGCACATCCACCAGAGCGTCGAGGACCTCGTGCGAAAGAGCAAGATGGGGCGGCTCATGGGGTCCCGCACCGGCTGCTGCTTCCAGCGTTGCGTCGGCATGGACGCGCTCAACGCCCTGTCGATGACGACCTACGACATCGATCAAAGGCACGGGACGGAATACAACAAGCGGTTCCTGAAATATCTGGAATACGTCCAGGAGAACGACCTCGTGTGCGACGGGGCGATGACGGACCCCAAGGGCGACCGCTCCCTGCCGCCCCACCGGCAGGCCGATCCGGACCAGTACCTCCGGATCGTATCGGAAAGCCGGGAGGGGATCGTCGTGCGCGGGGCCAAGGCCCACCAGACCGGCGCCGTCAACTCCCACGAGGTGATCGTCATGCCCACGATCGCCCTGCGGGAGGAGGATCGGGACTACGCGGTCTCCTTCGCCCTGCCCAGCGACACGGCGGGCATCACCTACATCCTTGGCCGCCAGTCCTGCGACACCCGGAAGCTGGAGGGCGGCCGGATGGACGTGGGAAACGTCATCTTCGGCGGACACGAGGCCCTGATCGTCTTCGACGACGTCTTCGTCCCGTGGGAACGGGTCTTCATGTGCCGAGAATACGGCTTCGCCGGCCAGCTGGTGGAGCAGTTCGCCTCCTACCACCGCCAGAGCTACGCATGCAAGGTGGGGGTCGGGGACGTCCTGATCGGCGCGGCGCAGACGGCCGCCGAGTACAACGGCGCCGAGAAGGCCTCCCACGTGAAGGACAAGATCATCGAGATGAACCACCTGAACGAGACCCTCTACTGCGGCTGCATCGCCTGCGCCGCGGAGGGGCACCGCGAGCCGTCCGGAACCTACCTGGTCGACACGCTCCTGGCCAACGTGCACAAGCAGAACGTCACCCGCTTCCCCTACGAGATCGCCCGCCTCGCCCAGGACATCGCCGGCGGCCTGATGGTCACCCTGCCCTCCGAGGCCGATCTCAACGCACCGGAGACGGGCAAATGGATGCAAAAATACTTCCGCGGCCGCAGCGACATCCCGACGGAAGAACGGATGCGCATCCTGCGCCTGATCGAAAACCTCACGCTGGGGACGGCGGCGGTCGGCTACCTGACGGAATCCATGCACGGGGCGGGCTCGCCGCAGGCGCAGCGGATCATGATCGCCCGCCTGGTCGACCTCAAGCAAAAGCAGGCGTTCGCCAAGGCCCTGTGCGGGATCCGGGACGCGAAGCCGCGGTGAGCCACCCGCGCATGCGTGTCATTCAACGGCCCTGATTCGCGGACGGACGGACGGGAACGCCCCAATCCGGCGGCACGGAAAGGAGACAGGCAAATGGACCGAAACGTGGGAACCATCGACAGGATCGTCCGGCTCGTGATCGCGATCTTTTTCATCGCCGCCAACGCCGCGGGCTGTGTGACGGGCCTCGCGGGGCTCGTCCTCGCCGTCCTGGCGGGCATGCTCCTCTCGAGCGTGGCCTCGGGGCACTGCCCGCTCTACGTCAGGCTGGGCATCAAGAAATCGGTCTGAGCGCCGAACGGACCGCGGCCATTCCCGGCTTGACGGCGCAACGCCTTTGCCATACAAGGGTCCGCGGGGCGAGCCGGATTTCCATGTCCCGGCCGGGGGGTTCCGCGCCCGGTCGTCGAAAACGGCGAGGCGGATCAGCAAAAGCGGGGAGACGGCGCGCATGCCGGGTCTGAAGCTGTACCACAGCAACCGGATGGAGGTCCTGGCGGACCGGCTGGCGGAGGTCCTGGCGGTTCCCCTCGCGGATCCGTTCGCCCCGGAGATCGTCCTCGTCCAGAGCCGCGGCATGGAGCGCTGGCTGTCGATGAGGCTCGCGGACCGTCACGGCGTCTGCGCAAACGTCCGCTTCCCCTACCCCACCCATTTCGTCCACGCCCTCTTCCGGGCGGTCGATCCCGGGCTGCCGGCGCGCTCGCCGTACGAACCCGCGGTCATGACCTGGGATCTCGTCGACCTCCTGTCCGCCCTTCCCGACCGCCCGGAGTACCGGCCGCTCAAGGCCTATCTGGACGACGACGGCAACGGCCTCAAGCGGTTCCAGCTCGCCGCCCGGGTCGCGGCGCTCTTCGACCAGTACCTCCTGTTCCGTCCCGATTGGATGCCGGCGTGGGAGCGCGGGCAGGAGACGCACTGGCAGGCGGCGCTCTGGCGGGAGATCGTCCGCCGCAAGGGGCCGGTGCACCGGGTGGCGCTCCGGCGAAAACTCCTGGCGGCGATCGCGGACGCGACCGTTCCGCTCCCCGGGGCCCCCGAACGGGTCGCCATGTTCGGCATCTCCTCCCTGCCCCCCTTCTACATGCAGATTCTCTCGGCCCTCGCGGCCCGGATCGAGGTGAACCTCTTCCTCGTCAATCCGTGCCGGGAGTTTTGGGAAGACATCGTCTCCGAGCGCGAGGCGGGCCGGATCGCGGAGCGTCTGGCTGGGTACGACCGCCGCCCCGAGGCGTATCACCTCGAGGCGGGGAACCGGCTGCTGGCGTCCTTGGGCCCCCTCGGGCGGGAGTTCCTGCGGACAATCGCCGAACTGTCCGCCGAGGAATTCCCGCAATTCGTAGATCCGGGCGACGCCACCCTGCTGGCGGCGATCCAGTCCGACATCCTGAACTTGACGGAGCGGGCGCCGGCGGGCGGCGACGCTCCCGCCGCGGACGACGGGTCACTCCGGGTGCACGTCTGCCACAGTCCGCTCCGCGAGGCGGAGATCCTGCACGACGCTCTGCTCGCGATGTTCGACGCGGATCGAACGCTCCGGCCGGATGAGATCCTCGTCATGATCCCGGACATCGCGGCGTATGCGCCGTTCATCCAAGCCGTCTTTTCGGCGGCGGCGGACGATCCCCGCGCCATCCCCTTCACGCTTGCCGATCGGGGATACCTGCACGAGAGCCATTTGATCGACACATTCCTCCACCTCCTCGACCTCGCGGGGAGCCGCTATGGCGCCGCTAAGGTGCTCGACCTTCTGGACGCGCCCGCCGTCCGGGAAAAATTTTCGCTCGCGGACGACGACGTGCGTCTCGTCCGGCACTGGGTCCGGGAAACGGGCATCCGCTGGGGTATCGACGCCCGGAGCCGGGAGGCGCTGGACCTACCGGCGGAGGCCGCCAACACCTGGCGGGCCGGCCTGGACCGGATGCTGCTCGGCTACGCCCTGCCGGCGGGCGGCGAGGCCGTCCTCGTGGACGGCATCTTCCCCTACGACGACATCGAGGGGGGCGCCGCGGAGATTCTGGGCCCCTTCCTCGCCTTCACGGAAGCGCTCTTCACGGCCATCCCCGCCTTGGAGACCGGGCGAACCCTCTCCGGATGGGCGCAGGCGCTCACCGCGCTTTTGGAGACGTTCTTTTCCGACGACGAGCGCTACGGTGCGGAAACGCAGGCCCTCCGCCGTCTTCTCGGGGAGCTGCCGGAACTGGAGGCGGCCTCCGGGTATGCGGGGGAAATCGGGATCGAGGCGGTCAAGGCCTTTCTCCGCGAGAACCTCACGGACAGGGGGTCCGGCGGCGGCTTTCTCGCGGGCGGCGTCACATTCTGCACCCTGCTCCCCATGCGCAGCATCCCGTTCAAGGTCATCGCGCTTTTGGGCATGAACGACGACGCCTATCCCCGGCCGTCGGTCCCGCTCGGATTCGACCGCATGGCGTCCGCGCCGCGCCCCGGCGACCGTTCGCGCCGCCAGGACGACCGCTACCTCTTCCTCGAGGCGCTCCTGTCGGCCCGGCAGCGCCTCCATATCAGCTATTGCGGGCAGAGCCCGAAGGACAACCGCCCCCGCCCCCCCTCGGTCCTGGTGAGCGAACTGCTCGATGCCATCGAGGCGGGCTTCGGCCCGCGCGTACGGGAAGACCTTTGCACGCACCACCGCCTGCAGGCCTTCGACCCGGCCTATTTCAGCGGCGATCCGAAGCTGTACAGCTACTCCACGGAGAACCTCCGAGGCGCGGCACGCGCCGCCGCACCGCGCCGGGAACCCGGGGCCTTCATCCCCTCCGGCCTTCCCGAGCCGGGAGCGGGCCTGACGGAGATCGACGTCGAAACGTTCTGCGCCTTCTTCGCACACCCGGCCCGCTTCCTCCTCCGCCGCCGGCTCGGCCTTTATCTGCGCGACCGGGAGGCGGCGATCCCGGAGGAGGAGCCCTTCACCCTCGAGGGCCTAGACGCGTACGGCCTCGGTCAGGACCTGGTCGCGCGTCTGCTGGCGGACCGCGATATCGCGCAGGCCTATCCCGTCCTCAAGGCCGCCGGGCGTCTCCCCCACGGCGCGCCGGGGGCGTACGCTTACGACCGTCTGCACGATGCCATGACCGGGCTCGCCGCCGACATCGGCCGTGCCGTCTCCGGCGGGCGGATCGAGGCCGTTCCGGTGGACCTCCGCCTGGCGGGGGTGCATCTCACCGGCGCGCTGGACCCGCTCTATCCGGAGGGCCTGGTCCGCTACCGGCCGGCCGACGTGAAGGCCCGAGACCGCCTGGACGCCTGGATCCGGCACCTGATCCTGAACCATCCCGGTTGCGCGGCACCCGTCCGCGAGACGCGCTTCATCGGCCGGGACCGCGGGGTCCGCTACGCGCCCCTCGCCGGCGCGGAGCAACCCCTGGCGGACCTGGTCACCCTCTTCCTCGCGGGACTCCGCACCCCCCTGCACTTCTTCCCCGAATCCTCGCTCGCCTACGCCGACGCAACCGCGGCGGGCAAGGATGCGGCGGCGGCGCTCCGTGCGGCGCGGGCCAAATGGGAGGCCTTTCGCTATCCGGAAAAGGACGATCCCGACAACGAGCTCTGCTTCGACCGGATCGACCCCCTGGACGACGCCTTCCGCCGCCTGGCCGAGACGGTCTTCCATCCGCTGCTCGCGGCCGAGGAGGCGCTGACCTAGCCATGGACGCCCCGGAGATCTTCAACCTTCTCGAGAGCCCACTGACGGAAACCAACCTTATCGAGGCCAGCGCCGGCACGGGAAAGACCTACGCCGTGGAGGGCATCTTCCTCCGCCTCCTTCTGGAACGGGGGCTTTCCGTGAAGGAGATCCTCGTCGTCACCTACACGGTCGCGGCGACGGAGGAGCTCCGGGACCGCATCCGCGGACGGGTTCGCGCCGCCGTCGCCGCGTTCACGTCGGGCGGCCACGACGATCCGTTTCTCGACGGCCTGGTCCGGCGCACGACGGCCCGCGAAGAGGCGCTCCGCCGCCTTCGGGCGGCCCTCCGGGATTTCGACGAGGCGCCGATCCACACGATCCATGGCTTCTGTCAGCGGGCGCTCCGCGAGCACGCCTTTGAAACGCGGGGGACGTTCGACGCGGAGATGATTCCGGACGACCGCGCCCTCAAGGAGGAGATCGTCCGGGACTTCTGGCGGCGGCACCTCTACGGGGGGGCGCCGGAGGTCCCGGGGCACGCCCTGGCGAGGAAGTTCGGCCCGGAAGGCTTTCTCGAACTGATCGAGGGACGCCTCTTCGATCCCGGCATGCGCATCCTCCCCGAGGCCCCGCCCGTCGTTCTGGACGCCCTGCCCCCCTTCCGGGAGGCGGTGGAAGCCGTGCGCCGGGCTTGGCCGGCGGCCCGGGATGCCGTCGCGGCGTGCCTGCGCGACCCCGGTCTGAAGCGGAACATTTACCGGAATCCGGACGCCCTTCTGGCGGAGATGGACGCCTACACGGCCGCCCGCAGGACGTGGCCCCCGTTCGACGGTTTCGACAGGTTCACCGCGACCGCCATCGAGCAGGGAACCCGCAAGGGCTGCACGCCCCCGGAGCACCCCTTTTTCGCCGCCTGCGAAACGCTCCGGGAGCGGGCGGCGGCGTGGACGGAGCAGGCCGACCGGCACCTCCTGTTCCTCAAGGCCGAACTCTTCCGCACCGTGCGGGCGGAACTCAGGCAACGAAAACGGCGGCGGAACATCCAGTGTTTCGACGACCTTCTCCTCGATCTGCGGGAGGCCCTGGCGGGGCCGGGCGGGTCGGCGCTCGCGGAAAAACTGCGCGCCCGCTACCGGGCCGCCGTGATCGATGAATTTCAGGACACCGACCCGATCCAATACGCCATCTTCGAGACGGTCTTCGGCCACGGGGACGCCACCCTTTTCCTGATCGGCGACCCCAAGCAGTCCATCTACAGCTTCCGGGGGGCCGACCTGTTCACCTATCTGCGGGCCTCCCACGACGTGCGCCGCCGCCACACCCTGCGGCACAACTGGCGGTCCGAACCGGCCCTGATCGAGGCCGTCAACGCGGTCTTCCGTCATCCGGACGGCGCGCCCTTCCTCTACGACGCAATCCCCTTCGCCGAGGCCATCGCGGGGGACGTCCCGGAACGGGCCGTCCTGACGGTGGACGGAAGGCCCTCCCCCCCGTTCCGGCTCTGGTTTCTCGACGGGGTGCGCCTCGAAGCGGCGGGGGCGGCGAAGAACCAGGACCGCGCGGCCGATCTGATCATCCGGTCCGTGGCGGCGGAGATCTCTCGCCTCCTCGACCCGAGGAAGGGGCCCCGGACGACGATCGGCGATGCCCCCTTGGTCGCCGGCGACATCGCGGTCCTGGTCCGCACCAACCGGGAAGCGCGTCGGGTGCGGGAGGCCCTCCGTACCCTGGGCATCCCGGCGGTCCTCCACAGTACGGGCAACCTCTTCGACACCCGTGAGGCCATCGAGATCGAGCGCGTCCTGGGGGCGCTGGCCGCCCCCCGGGACGAGGGCCGGATACGGATCGCCCTCGCGACCGACCTGATGGGTCTGAACGGAGAGGCGCTCCACGCGCTCAGCGGGGACGAGACCGCCTGGGAGGACCGGCTCGCCCGGTTCCGGGCCTACCACGCCCTCTGGGACGAGCGGGGCTTCATCCCCATGTTCCGACGCTTCCTGGCCGCGGAGAACGTCCGCGAGCGGCTCCTCGCCTTTCCCGACGGTGAGCGGCGGCTGACGAACGTCCTTCACCTCGCGGAGGTTTTGCATGCGGAAGCCGTCTCCGGACGGCAGGGCATGGCGGGCCTCGTCCAGTGGCTCGCCCGGCAGCGGGATCCCGTGACGCCCCGCCTGGAGGAGCACGAACTCCGCCTGGAAAGCGACGCGCGCGCCGTGAACATCGTCACCATTCATAAGAGCAAGGGTCTGGAATACCCCGTTGTCTTCTGCCCCTTCCACTGGAGGGGCACCAAACTCCGGCAGGGGGAATTCCTCTTTCACGACCCCGCGGACGACTGGCGGCCCACCCTCGTCCTCACGTCGGACGCCGGCACCGGCCGGGACCTGGCGCTCCGGGAAACGTTGGCGGAAGACATCCGCCTGCTCTACGTCGCCCTGACCCGCGCCCGGCACCGCTGCTACCTCGTCTGGGGGCCGTTCAAGGACGCGGGCGCCTCGGCCCTCGCGTATATCCTTCACCCGACGGCCGGGGAAACCGGCGACGGCACGGCCGCGACGGAGGCCGGAGCCACGGGACTCGACGGCAACGCCCTGCGCCGGGAGTTGGAGGCCCTCGCCGCATCCGTCCCGGGGGCGATCGCCCTGGAGGAGATGCCGCCGCCGGACGCCGCTCCCCGCGCCGCTTCCCCCGAAGCGGAGACAGCCCTGACCTGCCGGACCTTCACCGGCCTGCCGGACAGGGACCGGCCGATCGCCAGTTTTTCTTCACTCGTGGCGGACCGCGCCCTCCGGCTGGAATCCCCGGCCGAAATCGGCGACCCCGCCGACCTTCCCGACCGGGACGGTGAGGCCGGGACGACCACCCCGCTGCCGGCCGAGAAACCGTCCGGGGTGTTCGCCCTTCCGCGGGGGACGAAAACGGGCAACCTCCTGCACGAGATTCTCGAGGAGATCGACTTCACCGCCGCGTCGGGCCCAGCGGCGGAAAGACTGTTCGCGGACAAGCTCGCGGCGTACGGGTTCGACCCGGCCTGCCGGGAGACGGTCGCCCGGACAATCCGGCTCGCCCTCGACACGCCGCTGGACCCGGATCTCGATGGACTGACGCTCTCCACCGTCGGCCGGACGGATCGCCTGAGCGAACTCGGGTTCTACGTCCCCCTGAACCGGCTGACGCCGGACCGTCTGGAGCGCCTGCTCGCCGAAACCGGGATCGCGCCGACGTCGGGTTTTCCGGAAGGGATCGGCCGGCTCCGCTTCCAGCCGGTCCGCGGCTTCATGCGGGGGTACATGGATCTCGTCTTCCGACGCGCCGGGCGCGTCTATCTCGTGGATTGGAAAACGAACTTTCTGGGCGACACCGTGGCGGATTACCGGCCCGGGGCCCTGGCCCAGGCGATGCGGGAGGCCTTTTATCCGCTCCAGTACCACCTGTACGTGCTCGCCCTGCACCGCTACCTCAAGCGGCGTCTGCCGGGATACGACTACGACACCCATTTCGGCGGCGTTTTCTATCTCTTCCTGCGGGGCCTCGATTCGGGAAATTCGGGCGCTACGGGCATCTACCGCGATCGCCCGGCCCGGGAAACGATCGCGGCCCTCGAACGGGCCCTGCTCCCCGCCGCGGCCGGAAGCGACGGAAGGGAGGAGGTCCCATGAAAAACGATGCAGGCAGCCTCCCGCCCCGGTCGCGCTTCTCACCGCTTGACGAGGCCTTCGGCCGGTTCATCCGCCGAATCGACGGGCGGGACGCGCCGGAGCTGGCCCTCGCCGCGGCCTGGCTCAGCCGCTCCCGGGCCGAGGGCCACATCTGCCTCGATCTGGGGGCACGACCGGAAGACGGTTTTCCGGTCGCCGGGGAGGGCCTCCCGGCCCGTCCCGAGGCCGAACGCTGGAACGCCCTCCTGGAAACGAGCCCCGCGGTGGGAAGGCCCGGGGACCGGCTGCCGCTCATCCTGGACGGGACCCGTCTTTACCTGTTCCGCTACTGGGCCTACGAGCAAGCGGTGGTCCGCACGCTCGACACCCTGGCCGTCGATGCCGCGGGCGTCGCCGACGAGGCACGGCTGCGGGCGGCTTTTGACTGCATTTTCCCCCCGAACGGCGGAGCGGAGCGGATCGACTGGCAAAAAGTCGCCGCCTTCGCCGCGGCGAGACACCGGTTCTGCGTCGTCTCGGGCGGGCCGGGCACGGGCAAGACCTCCACCGTGGCCCGCATCCTGGCCCTCCTCGTCGCCCAGGACCCCGACCGCCCCCCCGCCGTCGCCCTGGCGGCCCCGACCGGAAAGGCGGCGGCGCGACTGCAGGAATCCATCCGGGAAGCCAAGGCGACACTCGCGCTTCCCCCCGCGCTCGGGGCGGCGATCCCCGAAACCGCCTCGACCCTCCACCGGCTGCTCCAGAGCCGCCCGGAGACGCCCTATTTCCGTTACCATGCGGATCGCCCCCTGCCGGCCGACGTCGTCATCGTCGACGAGGCGTCGATGTTGGACCTCGCCCTCTTCGCCAAACTGATCGGGGCACTCCGCACCCGCGCACGTCTCATCCTCCTGGGAGACAAGGACCAGCTGGCCTCCGTCGAGGCCGGGGCCGTCCTGGGCGACATCTGCGATACCGGGCGGGCTCACGGCTACTCCCCCGCCTTCGCCGACGCCTGCCTGCGGGTGACGGGGGAGCGCATCCCGGCAGACGACGTGTCGGCGCCCGGCCGCTTGAACGATCGCATCGTTTCGCTCCGGAAGAGCTACCGCTTCGGCGAAACGAGCGGCATCGGCGCCCTGAGCCGGGCCGTCAATGCGGGTGACGCGTCCCGGGCCGGGGCGCTCATCCGGGACGCGGGAACCGGCGACGTCGCCTGGCGGGAGCTGCCGCCCCCCGAGGCCCTGCCGCGGCTGCTGGCGGCCTGGATCGGAACGCACGACATCGCGCCCCCGACGGCGGGCGACCCGGCCGAACTCCTGGAGCGCTTCGGCCGCGCACGGATGCTCTGCGCCCTGCGGGAGGGGCCTTACGGCGTCCGGCACATGAACCTCCTCGCGGAGCGGGTTCTGCGGGAGACGGGACGGATCGGCGGAGGCAGCCTCTGGTACGCGGGGCGGCCCGTGATGGTGACGAAGAACGACTACGGCCTGGGGCTGTTCAACGGAGACATCGGGATCGCGCTGGCCGATCCGGAACACCGGGGCGATCTGCGGGTCTTCTTCCCAGCCGGCGGCGGAAGGGTGCGAAGCTTCCCGCCGCTCAGGCTTCCGGAGCACGAATCGGTCTACGCCATGACGGTTCACAAGAGCCAGGGTTCCGAATTCGACGATGTCCTGTTCCTGATGCCGGACCGAGACGTCCCGGTGCTGACGCGGCAGCTCGTCTATACGGCCGTCACACGGGCCCGGAGAACCCTGTGGATCGCCGGTCGGGAGGAGCTTTTCGCGGCGGCCCTGAGCCGCCACCTGAAGCGCGCCTCCGGACTCCGGGACGCTCTCTGGGGCAGCGGAACGACCTGCGCCTGACCCGGACCGGTCCGGTCGGCGGCGGCGGCCCTAAGCCACCCGTCTCAGTTTTCCATTGACACGAAGTCGACTTCCCGCTATCAACACGCCGTAAACGCTTTTCCCGATGAGCGCGACCCGCAAAGGACAGCACGGTGACGCACTTTCCTGGCCAACATCTTCCGGAACATCAGCGCGGCCTCCTGCATCGGTTTTACGCCATCAGCTTTCTGACAATTCTCATCCCCGTCCTCGTCGTCTCTTACCTGATCTACTCGACGGGTCTTTCCCTCGACGACAATCACCTGCTCATGTTTGCCATGACGCTGCTGCTCATGCTGGCGGGGCTGGTCATCCTCCGTTACGTCTTCACCGGCATCATGGCCGTGGTGGACATCCTGAAACAGCGCGACCCGGAGGACGGATCCCTTCCCCTGGTCATCCGGGAGGACGTTTCGGAGCTGAAAGAAATTTCCGCGTGCCTGGCGAACCTCATGAACCGGTTCGAGAAGACGACGGGCGAGCTGGACCGGCGGGTCTTCGAACTCAACACCGTCAACGAGATGTCGGAGATCACCCGCAAGACGCTGCGGATGGACGAGCTGCTCAAGGTCGTGCTGGAAAAGGCCATGGCGGTGGTCGGGGCGCAAACCGGATCGATCTTCACCGTGGACGGCGACGCGAAACCGCCGCGGCTGGTGGCCTCCTCGCCGCCGGGGGCCGTTCCGAACGGGACCTCCGTCAATCTCGAGCGGTCCTTCATGAAGCGCGTCATCGAGGACCGGAAAACCATTATCGTCCAGAACGTCGAGAGCGATCCGAGAACGCTCAAGCCCAACGATCCGAAGTACGGCCCCCCCTCCTTCCTCAGCATGCCCATTTTCGCCGACCATGCCCTGATCGCCGTTCTCAACCTCGCCAACAAGGAATCCGGGCTGCTCTTCGACGAGTTGGACGAACGGATCGTCTCCACCATGCTGGGAAGCGTGAGCTTTGCGCTCGAGAACGCCAGGCTTCACTCGCAGATCAAGGCCCAGCTGGAGGAGATCCTGGCGAAGAACGTCACGCTGGAGCGCGAAGTCAGGGACCGCCAGCGGGTCGAGGAGGATCTTCGCCGGGTGAACGTCGAGCTCAAGGACGCCAACGACCGGATGACCGCGGCCTATGACTGGATGCGCGCCAACCGGGACCGCCTGCTCAATCACCGCGACCGGGAAGAGATCGGTTTTGTCGTGGATCGGGAGGGAACGGTCGAAGAGATCACGGAACGCGCCCTGGAATACGCAGGCAAACCCCGCGGGGAGATGATCGGCGCCAGCCTGACGGATCTTCTGGCCGCTCCCGGCCGCGATGCCTTCAAGGACGAGCTTCGTCACGCCTGGTCCGGCGTGACGCGGACCCTTCGTGTCGAGATGCTTCAACCGCTGGAATCCGAAACGACCTGCGACGCCACGCTGACACGCCTCACGTCGGCGTCCCGGCGGGCCCTGCTGGTCGTCCTGAGGTAGGAAGGCCGGCCCCCGCACGGAGCCGGGCGACGAGAAGACCGGTCCGCGCGCGGCGCCGGTGCAGATAGCGATAGACCGTTTCCGGGGAGACGACGACCCGGCCGGCCGCCTCGGAGGCGTGCAGCAGATGGATTCGACCGCGGCGCCGCACGGCGAACCCGACATGGAGGACGTCGATCCCGTCCTGCAACGCCGTCACGGCCAGAATGTCGCCGTCGTGAATCCGCGCCTCCTGTGAACGGAAGCGCCCGCGGGGCAGATGGACCTTGGGCATTGCCGTCAGGGCCTCCTCCACGGCGCGCACCCGCCGATAGCATTCCGGATCGGCGAGCGGCGGGTAACGGTCGCGATGGGCCGTCATGAAATTCAGCCGCTTTTCCCAGGGCGTCCCTCCCAGCCGCGCGGTCATGTCCTCGAGGATGCCCCTGGCCTTGTTGTCCCGCAGCCAGTCGGAAAAATAATGCAGACGGGAGGCGTAGCCGTCCAGGCGCCCCCCCCGGTAACGGATTTCCTCGACGGCGCGCGCCAGTCCCTCCCGATCCGCCCGTCCGTCCGCCGGGAGCCGGGCCAAGGCCACCGCCGTCTCGACAAAGGTGACGCAGTCAAAGGCGTCCAGGTTGACGACCAGATGCTCCGGGCCGGTTTGATCCAGCGGATGGGCGAGGTAGGGCACGCCCAGAAATCCCTCGGCAATGGCCGTCAGCACGACGGAGACGTCTTCCCGCGACCCGGCTGCGCCGTTCGCGGCGGTCCGCCGGCGCGGCGAGACGACGTTCCGGATCTCCGGTCTCTGCATTTTCCACCTCCGGGATTTTGCATACCACATCCGCTCGCCCGGGGCAAAAACTAAGCCGCACCGCACCGCGATCTTTTTACTTTACAAAAGGGGAAACATCATGTATGAGGCTGCCACCGGAAAAGACATTCGATGCGTTGTCCGCCACGGAGGGGTATGTGATGGCTCCCATGAAGCCGGAAAAGCTGGAGTTTTTCAGATACATGCTCAAGCAGAAGATCAACGAACTGCTGGAAGACGCTGAGAAAACGGTTTCCGAGATGACCAGCGGGAAGGAGAATTATCCCGATCCCAACGACCGCGCCTCCCTGGAATCCGACCGGAATTTCGAACTTAGGATCCGGGACCGGGAGCGAAAACTGATCGCCAAGATGAAGGAAGCAATCAAGCGGATCGACGACGGCAGCTTCGGCAACTGCGAGGTCTGCGGCGGACCCATCTCGGAAAAGCGGCTGGTGGCGAGACCGGTCACCACCCTGTGCATCGACTGCAAGACGAAGCAGGAAAAACTCGAAAAACTCAAGGGGGAGTAGCCCCTTCTTGTCTCCGGACGCCGGGGAAAACGGGGGCCGATGCGGCCCGCAACCGCGAATGCCCCGGCCGGACGTCCTTCCCTCTCATCCCGGTGGCCTTTCTTCGAGTCCCACCCGGCGCCCAGCACGCGAACCGGATACGCTCATGTTCATCCAGGTGGCCATCGACATCCCCTCCGAGCGAACCTTTACCTACAGGGTTCCCTCCTTCCTTGCGGCCGAGGTTGCCCCGGGAAAGCGCGTCCGGGTTCCTTTCGGCCGTCGCCGGCAGGTCGGCGTCATCCTCGCCGTCGATGACGTCGCCCCGGATGCCGGCGGAAAGGAAATCCGGGAGATCCTCGACATCCTCGACCCGGAGCCCCTGTTCGGTCCGGAAGAACTCCGCTTTTACCGCTGGGCGGCCTCCTATTATCTCTACCCCCTGGGGAAGGCCCTGGCCGACGTCCTGCCCGGAACGGAATACCGATCCGGCGGCCAGCGCATCCGCCTCACGGAAGACGCCGCGGACCGGATCACCGCCCTTCTCTCCCCGGCGGCGGACGTCCTCTGCGCCGTCCTGGCCGGGCGCCGGAACGGTCTCACCCTGAACCGCCTGCGGAAAGTCACCGGCATTGAAGACATCCGAAAGGAAATCCGGGAGTTGCAGGACGCCGGCCTCGTGCGCGTCACGGAGGCCGAACGCCGGCTTGCCCCCCGCCGGGGCGGCGAAGCGCCCGGGGAAAACGTCCGGACAACCGAGGCGGTTCCCGTCCTCAACCCCGATCAGCGGAACGCCGTTGAAACGATCCGGGAGAGCCTGAACCGGGGAGGGTTTGCGCCGTTTTTGCTCCACGGGGTCACGGGGAGCGGCAAGACGGAGGTTTACCTGCGGGCCATCGCGGACGTCCTGGAGCGCGGCGGCGGCGCCCTGCTCTTGGTGCCGGAAATCGCCTTGACTGGCCAACTCCTGAACCGTCTCCAGGCACGGTTCCCCCGCCAAGCCGTCGCGGTCCTCCACAGCGGCGTCTCCCGCGCCGCCCGTTACGACCAGTGGCGGCAGATCCGTCAGGGCCGCCTCCGTCTGATCATCGGCGCCCGTTCCGCCCTCTTCGCCCCGGTCCGGGATCTGAAGCTGGTCGTCGTGGACGAGGAACACGACCTGTCCTACAAACAGGACGACCGGATGCATTACCAGGCCCGCGACCTCGCCGTCATACGGGCCAAACTGGCCGGAGCGGCGGTGATCCTGGGTTCGGCGACCCCCGAACTCCAATCCTACTTCAACATCGCCGCGCGGAAATACCGCCTCCTGACCCTGCCCGACCGGGTCCTGTCCAAGCCCCTGCCCCAAGTGGAGGTGATCGACATGCGGGGACGGCGGGAAGCGGCCGGCCAGCCGGCCGTCCTCTCGGCACCCCTGCAGACGGCGCTCCGGGAGACGCTCAGCCTCGGCCGCCAGGCCATCCTGTTTCTCAACCGGCGGGGCTCGCATGCGTTCATGGTCTGCCTGGACTGCGGCCAGGCCTTCCGGTGCCTCAATTGCGCCGTCTCGCTCACCTACTACGGCGGGGACGCCATCCTGAAATGTCATTACTGCGGCTTCCGCCACCCCGTTCCGCCGACCTGCCCGGCCTGCGGAAGTTCCCGCCTCGGCGGTTTCGGCGTGGGGACGGAAAAAGTGGAGGCGGAGGTCCGGGCGACGTTCCCCGAGGCGCGCATCGCCCGTCTGGACAGCGACACCACGACGCGCCGGGGCGCCCACATCGAGATCCTCCAGCGGCTCGCCGGGCAGGAGATCGACATCCTGATCGGCACGCAGATGGTGGCCAAGGGGCACGACTTCCCGGGCGTGACCCTGGTCGGCGTTATCTCGGCCGACACCTCCATGAACCTCCCCGATTTCCGGGCGGCGGAGCGGACGTTTCAGATCCTCACCCAGGTGGCAGGCCGGGGCGGCCGGGGGGAGACGCCGGGCCGGGTCCTCATCCAGACCTTCAACCCGGGGCACTACGCCCTGCTCAAAGCCCGGCATCACGACTACACGGGATTCTACCAGGAGGAGATCGCCTCCCGGGAAGCCCTGTCCTACCCACCGTTCAGCCGCCTCGTGAGTCTTCACCTCTCCTGCCGCTCCCGGGAAAAGGGCCGGGCGGCCGGTGAAACACTGGGCCGTCTCGCCCGGGAACTGGCCACGGCAGGACGGTCGGCGCCGGGGATCGAGGTCATCGGTCCAGCGGAGGCCCCCGTGGCGAAGATCAAGGGCCGGTACCGCTGGCAATTGCTTTTGAAGGGCAAACATGTTACAAGCCTGCACGCTCTGGCCCGGAGCCTGTCCGAACACGCCGCGCACACGGGTCTGGACGTCCGGATCGACGTCGACCCGGTGCACTTTCTATAACCCGCGGGCCGGGAACCGCAGGATGCGCATGCAGACGTCAGTGATGTTCATGGGAACGCCGGAGTTCGCCCTGCCGTCCCTGGAGCGCCTCGCCGTAAACGGCTGGCCGATCGCCGCCGTCGTTACCCAGCCTGACCGGCCCCGGGGCAGGGGACGGTCCCGGATCGCTCCCCCGGTGAAGGACGCCGCCCTCCGCCTGGGACTGCCCGTCCTCCAGCCCGAGCGGGTGCGGGACCCGGCGTTTCTCGACACCTGCCGCGCCCTGGCGCCCGACGTGATCGTCGTGGCCGCGTTCGGCCAGATCCTCCCGGCGGTCCTCCTCGAGATCCCCCGTTTCGGCTGCATCAACGTCCACCCCTCCCTCCTGCCGAAGTATCGGGGCGCCGCCCCGATGAACTGGACCCTGATCCGGGGGGAGTCCGTCACCGGCGTCACGATCATGCGGATGAACGAGGCGATGGACGCGGGCGACATCCTGATCCAGGAAGAAACCCCGATCGACCCCGGGGAGGATTACGGCGCGCTCCACGACCGTCTGGCGATCCTCGGGGCCGGACTCCTGGCGCGCGCCCTGGACGGAATCGTGAGCGGAACCCTCACGGGAACCCCCCAGAACCCTTCCGGGGCGACATTTGCACCCAAAATCGGCCGGGAAGACGGCCTGATCCGCTGGGACGCACCGGCGGACGCCGTGGTCAACCTGATCCGGGGGCTTTCCCCGACACCCGGCGCCTGGACCCGCTGCGACGGGAAGATTCTGAAGGTGTTCCGGGCCGAGGCGTCGCCGGGCCCCGTCGCCGACGCGCCGGGAACGGTCGGGGAAGCGATGCCCGGGGGCCTGCCCGTGGCCGTCCGGGGAGGCCGGGTCTGCCTGACGGAGGTCCAGCTGGAAAACAAGAAGCGCCTGCCGATCGGGGATTTCCTGCGGGGGCAGAGGCTCGCGTCCGGCAGCCGCCTGGGATAGACGCGTCCGCCGGACAATCGCAAACCCTTCACGAGAAAGGAGACCGTCCATGAAGAAAAAACGTTTCGTCGACCTTAGCATCGCGCTCGAAACGGGACTCCCCAGCGACCCGCCCATGATGATCCCCCGGGTGGACTACATCGATCACGCGATGGGGACCGCCTCCATGCTGGACTTCTTCCCCGGCCTCAAGGCCGACCAGCTGCCGGGCGGGGTGGGCTGGGCCGTGGAATTCCTGACGCTCTCCACCCACAGCGGCACCCACCTCGACGCCCCCTACCACTATCACCCGAAGATGGACCGGGGCCGGCCCGCCGCCACGATCGACGAGATCCCGCTCGCGTGGTGCCTGAGCGACGGCGTCCTGCTCGATTTCCGCCACAAGGCCGACGGGGAGCGCATCACCGTGGCGGACGTCAAGAGGGAACTGGACAGGATCCGGTACGAACTCAAGCCGCTCGACATCGTTCTCGTCCAGACCGGCGCCGACCAAGCCTGGGGAAAGCCGGAATATCTGGTCAAGGGGGCCGGGATGGACCGGGAAAGCACCCTCTATCTGACGGAGCAGGGCGTCCGCGTCGTCGGCATCGATGCCTGGAGCTGGGACCGCCCCCTGCCCTTTCTCGCCGCCGAATTCAAGGAAAAGGGCGACCCCCGGGTGATCTGGGAGGCCCACTTCGCCGGAATCGAGACCGGGTACTGCCACATGGAAAAGCTGGCCAACCTCTCCGCGATCGGCCGGCCGCACGGCTTCACCGTCTCCTGCTTCCCCATCAAGATCAAGCGGGCCTCCGCCGGCTGGACGCGGCCCGTCGCGATCGTGGAGGAGGACTGAGCGGCCGGGGCGAACCGCGCCCGGAGACGGGATCATGAGTGAAACCGCCCGCAGCGTCGCCGTCGATCTCCTGACGCGCGTGGAAAGAACGGGGGCCTACGCGGAACCCCTCCTGAACGCCGCCCTGTCGGGCGACAGCCTCGGGGATCCCCGCGACCGGGGACTGGCGACCCAACTCGTCTACGGCACGCTCCGCGTGCAGGGTCGCCTGGACTGGATCCTCCGTCAGCTCTACCGAGGGCGCCTCGCTGACCTGGAGCCGGTCACCCGCGCAATCCTGCGTACGGCCCTCTATCAGTTGGAATTCACTGACCGGATCCCTGCGTTCGCGGCGGTGGACGCCGCGGTGGAACTCGCCAAGGGACGCGTCCCGGATCGCGCCTCCCTGGTGAACGCCGTATTGCGGGCCGCCGTCCGGAAGCGGGACGCGATCCGCTGGCCCGACGCCGTCCAGGATCCGGTCGGACACATCGCCGCAACCGCCTCCCACCCCCTCTGGCTCGTCCGCCGCTGGCTCGCCGTCTACGGCCCCGGGGAAACGGCGGCGCTCTGCCGGGCCGACAACGAGACGCCGCCCTGCACCCTGAGGGTCAACCGGATCCGCCTTACCCCCGCGGCCGCGCGGGAGGCCCTGGCCGCGGCGGGCCTCGCCTGTGAGCCGACGTTCTTTTCCCCGGACGGCCTCGCCGTCGCCGCCGGCGCCGGCGCCTTGGGCGAAACCGCCCCGTTCAGGGAAGGCGGGCTCCACATCCAGGACGAGGCCTCGCAACTGGTCGCCCCCCTCGTCGACCCACGCCCGGGTGAAACCCTCCTCGATCTCTGCGCCGGCAGCGGCGGAAAGACCACCCATCTGGCCGCCCTGCTGCAAAATTCGGGCGAAATCCTGGCCGTGGACATCCACCCCCGGAAGCTCGCCGATCTCGAAACGCTCGCCCGGCACCTCGGGGCGACGCCCATCCGAACATGGGCCCGCAACGCCGAAGCGGACCTCGGGGAGGCGTTCCACGCCCGCTTCGACCGCGTCCTCGTCGACGCCCCCTGCTCCGGGACCGGAACGCTGCGACGGAACCCCGAAATCAAGTGGCGGCTTCAGCCGCGCGACCTCGGCACCCTCGTCCGTCGCCAGCGGCGCATCCTGGACGCCGCGGCCGCCTACCCGCGCCGGGGCGGCGTCCTCGTCTACGCGACTTGCGCCCTCCTGCCCGAGGAGAACGAGGACGTGATCGCGGATTTTCTCGAACGCCACCCGGAGTATGCCCCGGATTCGCCCCCGCCCCCCTTTCCGGCGGCGCTGCTCGACGAGGAGGGGTACTTCCGGACGCTCCCACACCGTGACGGCATGGACGGCTTCTTCGGCGCCCGCCTCCGGCGACTTGGCTGAGCGCGGCACCGGCCGAATCCCGTTGACTTCCCGGCGAGAACCTGATAGGGGGCGCGTGGGAGGTGGAGCATGTATCTCGAACAAGTGCAGGTCAGCGCCATGGCGGTCTTCGCCTATATCGTGGGCGACCCGGACACGGGCGAGGCGCTCGTGATCGATCCGGCCGCCAATGTGGACGGCTTGATCCGGATCGCGCAGAGCCGAAAGCTCACGATCAAGACGATCGTCAACACCCACGGGCACGTGGACCACATCTCCGGCAACCTTGAAATGAAACAGAAGACCGGGGCCGAAATCATCATTCACGAAGCGGATGCCCCGATGCTCGTGGATACCCCGCCCATGCTGCTGAGGATGTTCGGGGCGGCGAAGTCCCCCCCGGCGGATCGGACCGTCCGTGAGGGGGATGTCATCTCGGTCGGGCGGGTAGCACTCGCGGTGCTGCACACCCCGGGGCATTCCCCCGGCGGCATGTGCCTGTACCGGGATGGACACGTCTTCACCGGGGATACGCTGTTCGTCGAGGCCGTGGGCCGGTCCGACCTTCCGGGCGGCTCCTGGCCGCTCATGCTGCGCTCCATCCAGGAAAAGCTCCTCACGCTGCCCGATGAGACCCTCGTTCTGCCGGGTCACAATTACGGAAGCATGCCGACCTCCACGATCGGCCATGAGAAGAAATACAACCCCTTCCTCAACTGACGGTGACGGGTGACCGGAGAATCAGGAGTGTCGAGGACCCCATGAACGAACCGACCGGATTGAACAAAACGGACCTGGCCGGATTGAAGCTCATCAGCCGGGGCAAGGTGCGGGACATCTACGACCTCGACCCCTGCCTGCTCATCGTCGCGACGGACCGGATTTCGGCCTTCGATGTGATTATGGATGAACCGATCCCCGGAAAGGGCGAGATCCTCACCCGGATGTCCGCCTTCTGGTTCGGGGCGATGGCGGACCTGATCGGAAATCACCTGATCTCAACGGATCCTGATGCGTACCCCGAGTCCTGCCGTCCCTACCGGGACATCCTGAAAGGGCGGAGCATGCTGGTCCGCAAGGCGCGGCCCCTGCCCGTGGAATGCATCGTCCGGGGCTATCTGAGCGGCTCCGGCTGGAAGGACTACCGCCGGGACCGGACCGTTTCGGGTATCACCCTGCCCGCGGGTCTCAAGGAGTCCGCACGGCTCCCGGAGCCGCTGTTCACCCCCTCGACCAAAGCCCCCGAAGGGGAACACGACGCCACGATCACACGCGGGGACATGGAGGCCCTGATCGGGCGAGACCTCGCCGAACAGGTCCTCCGGACGAGTCTGGCCGTCTACCGGCGGGCGGGCGAGATCGCCGAACGGGCCGGCATCATCATCGCCGACACGAAAATGGAGTTCGGCATCTGCGACGGGGACCTGATCCTGATCGACGAGCTTCTCACCCCCGACTCCTCGCGCTTCTGGCCCCGGTCCGACTATGCCGAAGGGCGGGTGCAGAAGAGCTTCGACAAGCAGTTCCTCCGCGATTATCTCCTGTCCATTCCCTGGAACCAGACGGCGCCGCCCCCGCCGCTCCCCCGGGACATCATCGAAAAAACGAAGGAAAAATACGAAGAGGCCCTGCGCAGGCTCGTCCCGGACCGTTGACGGCCCCGGGGTTGACATTGCCTCCGACGGTGACTATGTTAGGCCCGTTTGAGCGCCGTGGAACGGCGTGCGTCATGTTAAGGATACCGTGAAACGACCAGACATTCCGGATTACCGAAAAAAACAGGCCCTGCTCTACATTCAAAAAAGCGTCGCCGACCTAACCGTCTACGGGAACGGCTTTCTCGCCGCCGGCCGGATGGCCGACGCCCTCGAGTTTTTCGAGGCCGCCGCCGATCGGGAGGGCCTGGAGAAAATCAGAACCTGGGCCGAGAGCGAGGGAGATGCCATGATATACTTGAATTGCGCCAAGGCCCTCCGGGAGGAGCCGACGCCCGACGGCTGGGTCCGGATCTGCCGCACGGCCCTGGCGAAGGGCAAGCTCCGGTTCGCGCGTGAAGCCGCCGTCCGGAGCGGCGATCCGGCGCTTCTGGAAGACGTCGAACACAACCTCCGCGAACAGGCCGGGGGTTAAGCCATGAAACGCTGTTATTACGAGGTCCTCGAGATCGAGCGCGGCGCCTCGGACGAAGAGATCAAAAAGAGTTATCGCCGCCTGGCCATGCAATACCACCCGGACCGGAACCCTGGGGACCACGAGGCGGAGGATCGGTTCAAGGAAGCGGCCGAGGCCTACGAGGTCCTGAGCGATCCCCAGAAGCGGTCCATCTACGACCAGTACGGTCACGAGGGACTGTCCGGTGCCGGCTACCATGGCTTTTCCGGTTTCGAGGACATCTTCAGCAGTTTCGGCAGCATCTTCGAGGATGTTTTCGGATTTGGCGGCGGCCGGGCGCGCGGACGGACGGGTCCCCGTTCCGGCGCCGACCTCCGCTACGATCTCAAGATCTCCTTCAAGGAGGCCGCCACCGGAACGACCCGGGACATCGACGTCGAGAAGTACGAACGGTGCGAAGGCTGCCACGGGAGCGGTGCGGCGCCCGGCACCTCGCCGGAGGTCTGCCGCTACTGCCACGGGCGCGGTCAGGTCACCCAGTCCAGCGGCTTTTTCAGCGTCCGCAGCACCTGCCCGCAGTGCCGGGGCCAGGGAAGCGTCATCACCCAGCCCTGTCCGCAGTGCCGGGGAACGGGCCGAACCCGGATCACCAAGACGGTGCAGCTGAAAATCCCGGCCGGCGTCGAAACCGGCTCCCGCCTGCGTCTGCGCGGCGAGGGGGAAAGCGGCGACCCGGGCGGCCCCGCGGGCGACCTGTACGTGTTCATCTACGTCGACCCCCATGAATTCTTCGAAAGAAACGACGACGACCTCTACTGCCGGGTCCAAATTTCCTTCGTTCAGGCGGCGCTGGGAGGAACGGTGGAGGTGCCGACGCTCAACGGAAACGAAAAGCTGAAGATTCCCCGGGGAACCCAGAGCGGCAAGACGTTCCGTCTCAAGGGAAAGGGAATCCCCCACCTTCGAGGCTTCGGCCGCGGCGACCAGATCATCGAAACCGTCGTCGCCATTCCGACGAACCTCACCCGCAAGCAGGAGGAGCTGCTCCGGGAGTTCGCGCGCCTCGGGGGCGCCCAGGGATAAGGTCTGACGAAGGGGTGGACAATTCGGGCGCGATCGATTATAGAATGGTGCCGTGGCCGGGAGGCCATCCCTCAACCTCAAGGAAAGGAGTGCCCCTGCCGATGAAAAGAAAATCGCTGCTATCCTTCCTCATGATGTCATTGATGCTTCTGGGCGGCTGCGCCGCCATGGCCGTCGGGGTGACGGCCGTAGGGGTCGGGTCGGGAACCTACCTGTACATCAACGGGGATCTGAATACGGATTACTATACCTCGTTCGACAGGGTCTGGGCGGCCTGCGAAAAAACCATTGCCGACATGCGGGGCATGGAGGTCAAGCCGGACAAGGACATCGGCAAAGGGACGATCAGCACCGTCATCAACGACGAGAAGGTCCAGTTCACCGTTAAATACAAGGCCAAGGACCTCATCACCGTGGGGGTCCGCGTCGGGCTTCTCGGCGACAAGCTCTCGTCCCAGCTGATTCACGACAAGATCGCCGACAACATCGCCAACAACTGATCCCCTCAACAGACGGAGGCTATCCGGCGTACCCCGGCGGCACACGGCCGGGGCGCGCCGGACCGCATCCGCGCTCCCCCGTCGCGCCGGACGGGGCGGACGCCTCGAACAGGGCGGGTGCATGAAAAAAAACATCGCGGCCGGAATCCTCGTGAGCCTCGCCCTCGTCTATCTGTCCGTTCGGGGCATCCCATGGGCCGGTGTCCGCGAGGGGGTGGCGGCCATGCATTGGGGGTTCGCCCTCCCGGCCCTCGCCGCCATGCTCCTCATGCAGGTTTTCCGCTCGATTCGCTGGGGGGTCATTCTGGGTCCCATGGAGCAGATCCGTCAACGGACCCTGTTTCCGATCACCAGCGTGGGATTCCTGGCCATCGTCTCCCTACCGGCCCGTCTGGGCGAACTGGCCCGCCCGTACCTGATCGCTCAGCGAAGCGGCATCCGGATGAGCGCCGCGCTGGGAACCATCTTCGTCGAGCGGGTCTTTGACGGCCTGACGGTCTTGTCGCTCTTCGCCCTGACGCCGCTCCTGACGCCCCTGCCCATCTGGCTGCTCCGGTCGGGAGCGATCTTTTTTGCCCTGACGGTCGGATTGATGGCCGCGATGGCCCTCCTGCTCCTGAAGCGCGAGCGCGCCTTGGGGCTGCTCCGGCCGCTCTTGGCGAAGCTCCCGGCGCCCTACGGCGCCGAACTCGCGGGTCTCGTGGACCGGTTCGTCGACGGCTTTCAGATGATCGGCGACGGGAAGCGGTTCCTGACCGTCGCGGCTCTGTCCCTCGTCATCTGGGTCCTCGACGTCTTCGCCATCTATATCCTCTTCCCGGCCTTCGGACTGGCGCTGCCCGTCGGCGCCGCCCTCGTCGTCATGATCATCCTCGTGATCGGCATCGCCCTGCCCGCGGCGCCGGGCTTTATCGGCAACTGGCACTTCGCCTGCATTCTCGCCCTCGGTCTGTTCGGCGTCGCCAAAACGGACGCGCTGACCTTCGCGATCCTCTACCACGTCCTGTCGCTCGGGGTCGTGATCGCCCTGGGCCTCCCCTTCCTTCCCTTCCAGCGCTTTTCCCTGGCGGACGTTCGGCATCAGCTCTGACGTCGCGCCCCGAACCCCGCCCGGAAATCGGCTCCCGCGGGCACGGACGTCTTATCCAGCGTCCTTGACGTCCAGACCGTAGGCCTTGATCTTCTTGTGCAGGTTGCTGCGCTCCAGGCCGATTGCCTCGGCGGTCTTCGAAATGTTGCCCTCGAACTCGCGCAGTTTCTTGACGATGTAGCTCTTCTCGAACTCCACCTTGGCCGCCTTGAACGAATCGGAATCGTAAAAGGAGCTGTCTAGAACGACTTCCGCATCCTTGTTCAGGGACGGAATGTCGCGGGCATCGATGACGTTGCCGGGGGTCATGATGACGAGCCGCTCGACGATGTTCTTCAGCTCGCGCACGTTGCCCGGCCAGGGGTGTTCCATGAGGACGCCGATGGCCGCCATCGTCATCGTCTTCTGTTCTTCGCCTTCCTTCTGGGCCAGGTCCTGAAGGAACCGGTTGACGAGCAGGGGGATGTCCTCGCGGCGCTCGCGGAGCGGGGGGACGCGCAACGGAATCACGTTGAGGCGGTAATAGAGATCCTGCCGGAAGCGCCCGGCCTCCATCTCCTGTTCCAGATCCTTGTTCGTCGCCGCCAGGACGCGCACATCGGTCGGGATCAGGCGGGTGCCGCCCACCCGCTCGAACTTCTTCTCCTGGAGAATCCGAAGGACCTTGGCTTGGGCCTTCAGGCTCATGTCCGCCACCTCGTCGAGAAAAATGGTCCCTTCGTGGGCCAGATCGAACTTCCCCCGCTTCTTGGCCGTCGCCCCGGTAAACGCCCCCTTTTCATGGCCGAACAGCTCGCTCTCGATGAGATCCTCCGGAATGGCCGCACAGTTGACCTCGATGAAGGGCTTGTTCGCACGCCGGCTCTGGCGGTGGACGGAGCGGGCCACGAGTTCCTTGCCCGTCCCGTTCTCCCCCATGATCAGAATCCAGGCGTTCGTGTGGGCCACGATGCCGATCGTTTCCTTCAGTTCGGAAATCGGCGGGCTCTCCCCGGTCAGTTCATACTCCCGGCCGAGCTTCTGCCGGAGGAGGATGTTCTCCTCCTCGAGGTTGACCATGTCCAGGGCATGGCTGACCAGGAGGATGACCTTGTCCAGGGAGAGGGGCTTTTCGATGAAATCGAAGGCGCCCAGTTTCGTCGCCTTGACGGCCGTCTCGATGGTGCCGTGACCCGACATGATGATCACGCGGATCTGGGGATACTCCGACCGGATCCGCGTCAGGACCTCGATGCCGTCCATCCCCGGGAGCCAGATGTCCAGAAGAACCAGGCTGGGGATCTCGTCGTCGATCATCCGGAGCGCTTCCTCACCGCTGGCGGCGGCCAGGACTTCATATCCCTCGTCGTTTAGCACACCGCCCAGCGACTGGCGGATGCTTTCTTCGTCATCCACAATCAGGATCGTTTTCCGCATGCTTCCTTCCCAAACCGTTTATGCCCCTGCCGGACGGGGACCCTTCCTCTCAGACGGCTACTCCCTCCCGCACGGGAATTTCAAAGGCCACCACGGTCCCCCGCGGCACGTTGTCGCGGACGCTGACCTTTCCATGATGATCGGCGATGATCGAGTTCACGATGGCCAGCCCCAAGCCGGAGCCGGCCCCCTTGGTGGAAAAATAGGGCTCGAAGATTTTCAGCTTGTAGCTGGGCGGAACGCCCGTTCCGTTGTCCGCCACCTCCACCCTCGCCTTCTGGGCGGCCGGGTCGTAGAATGTCCGGATGGCAATGCATCCGTCATGTTCCCGGAGGGCGGCCACGGCGTTGTCCAGGAGGTTGACCATGACCCGCTTGATTTGCTCCGGGTCGATGTTTACAATCGGGAGCGCGTCCTCCGTCTCGAACGTGAACCGGATTTCCTTGTGGGCATCCTGGAAGAGGACGACCGAATCGGCGATGACCTCGTTCAGGTCGTGCGGCGCCGGATTCGTAACGGGAATCCGGGCGTATCGGGAAAATTCGTTCACCAGGTTTTTCAGGACCTCGACCTGGTCGATGATGGTTTTTGTGCATTCAAAAAACACCTCCCGGTCCCCGCCCAGCTTCTCTCCATATTTCTTCTGCAACCTCTGAGCGGAGAGCTGGACCGGGGTCAGGGGATTCTTGATCTCGTGGGCCATGCGCCGCGCCACCTCCCGCCAGGCGGCGGCGCGTTCCGCCTTCTGAAGCTGGGTCAGGTCTTCAAAGACGACAACCATGCCCAGGTCGCGACCGTCATCGTCATGAATGACGTTGGTCGTCATCAGGAGGGTCATGGCCCTCTCCCCGATCGTGAGCTCGACCTGTTTTTCCAGAAAACCATTCCGTTTGCTCCGCATCTCCTGCAGGTAGGCGTTCACCATCTCCAGATGCTCCCGCGCCAGTACCTCCTCGTAAGGACGATGGAGGATCGTCTCGGCGCGGATGCCCAGCATTTTTTCCACCGCCCGGTTGATCGTCGTGATCACCCCGCTGGCGTCGATGGAAATGACACCCGCAGAAACATGCCGCAAGACGGCCTCCATATAACGGCGGCGCTGTTCTAGGTCCATATTGCTCTTCCGGAGATCCCGCGTCATCTGGTTGAAAGAATCGACCAGAACACCGATCTCGTCATCGGCCTCAATCTCGATCTGGTGCTCCAGATCCCCCTGGGCGATCCGCTTCGTGGCCTCGGCCAGATCCTGGATGGGAACGGTGATGCCCTTCGCGAGAAACATCCCGAACCAGGTGGCGGAAAAGATGATCAGCAGGGTCACGATGAAAAGCGTCACGATATAGCTGAACTTGATGGGATTTTTCAGGAGCGTCAGTTGCCGGTACTGCTCCGACGATCGGGAGATCGCCTTGATCTTTTCGACGATCGTCCCGGGGATGAAGCGACTCACCACCACGATGCCGATCACCTCGTGGGGACCGAGGGCCGCGAATACCGGGACGACGCCGCTGATCATGTCGCCGCCGGCTCCGGCCTGTTCGCGCGACACCTCGCGGCCCGCAAAGACCTCCTCTCGCAGCTTCGGCGACAGGAGAATCGGCTCCTGATCGAGATGTTCGGGATCCTGGAACACGACATTCTCCCGCTCGTTCTCGAAGTAGACCTCCACCATGCCCAGCCGGCTGGAGCGCTGCCGCTGCTCGACCAACTGGCGGAGGTAGGTCATCCGGTCCCGCTCGTGCAGGCGGTGCGTGGTGATGTCGGCGCTGATCTGGCGGGCGAAATACTTGGCGTTGTCCGCGGCCTGCTGGTAATAGACCTGCGCGACCTCCTCGGTCTTGTTCAGCGTGTCGCCGAAACGGATGCTGAACCAGGTGTCGATGCTGTAGGACAGAAAATTGATCGCCACCAGGAAAAGGATGATGGTGGGGATGAGGGACAGCCCCACAAAGGCCGCCACCAGCTTCGTGCGCAACCGGGAACCGATGACGCCGCTGCGCCGCTCGAATACGAGCTTGACGACGTTGCGCACGATCAGAAAAATCAGCAGGATGATCAGGATGATGTTGATGTTGATCAGACCGAAGATCAGGATGTTGTTGGAGGCGGGCAGCACCCCCTGCTGATGGGACAGTTGGCTTTCCAGATAGGTCAGTCCGGCGATCACCGCCATGGTGATGACGATGATGATGCGCTCACGGCGGCGGCGTCTGGCTTCCGAAATGTCGAGCGGGGGGCGGGCCTTTTTCATGGGGTCATGGAGAGCCGGTACCGATACCAGTCGGTTTCAAAGTCCCAGAGGGATGCGAAAAACAGGATGTATTCCAGGCGCATGGGCAACCTGACCTCCTCCAACTTCGCCTTCAGCCTGAGGTAATACGTCCGGCCCCGTTCAAGCTTCGAAACGGGAAACAGGGCGACGCCGTTGAGCTCCGCCATGGCCAGCTTGGCCGTCCCCAGATCCTGAAAACCGACGGGCTCGCCACCATCGCCGACGGACACGAAAAACAGTTTTCTCACCCGGTCGTACTTCAGGGTATGGCGGACCTCCACAAAGGCCAGCCTCCGGTCCAGGCACCAGGATCGTGCCTGGTAAAGGTTCAGGAAGAAGGTGAACGTGGTCGGGATGCCGGCATAGATCGCCTGCTCCATCTTCGGGGTGAAGCAGTTGGTCACCTTGGCATAGACCAGCACCTGTTTGCTGTCGGTAAACCCCCGGATGTCCGTGAGGCGCGCCTCCTGTGCCAGGACGCCCGACGGTCCCACCGATAACAGCAGGATGACGCCGCATAAGGAAAGCAGACACTTGCGAACCACGAGCGGACTCCTTTCCCCGGGCCGGCCCCGTTTCCCCCGTGAGGCCGACCTGCCGACGGAGAGGCATAACGCCTTATAATGCTTTGTTTTTCTTTTACAAAATACCGAGGATTATACTAGGAAACTGCCGAAGAAAAAGCAAGTGGTATTTATGGATCGGGGGCGAACGGACGGAGGACGGAAACGGGGAAGACGTCCGGACGCTTCAGGCACGAACGGCAACGGCGTCGAGGATACTGAAGGCCGGTGGCTTCAGCCCCGTCCGCTCGGTGGCGGTGTCCTGCCGCCCCAGGGCGGTGACGATCCGCCAGCAATCCCGGCGGTTCATCAATTCTCTGAGGAGCAGGTTGTTGAGCCGGTGTCCGGATTTCCTGGCGACAAAATGACCGATGACGGGCATGCCGAGCAGGGACAGGTCGCCGATGGCGTCCAGGATCTTATGCTTGACGAACTCGTCGGGGCAGCGGAGGCCCTCCTTGTTGAGGATGCGGGTTTCGTCCATGACCACCGCGTTCTTGAGAGACCCGCCCAGCGCGAGCCCGCTCGCCTGGAGGTATTCCACATCCTTGAGGAAACCGAA
>Ga0116141_10000080_pt1 | contig 60603 bp, 56 predicted proteins | sample AD_UKC097_MetaG_FD_89744 | JGI IMG/M metagenome (GOLD analysis project Ga0116141, IMG submission 89744) | Active sludge microbial communities of municipal wastewater-treating anaerobic digesters from USA - AD_UKC097_MetaG | ecosystem: Engineered > Bioreactor > Anaerobic > Digestate | place: USA...
AAAAACAAGCCGTTGTACGACCTCTCACCCTCGCGCTGAAGGCCCGCAAAACGACAATCGGCTTACCCTTTCGGGTAAAAATGCGTTACATTGATGCCTTCAAAAAATTCTAATAGCACGTGGGAAGCTTCACCACGACAATACTTTTTTACAAATATTGTTGTCACCCATTGTGCATAAGCATGGAGCTAGCACCAATGAATTCACCTACCCCGATTTCGTTGCATGAACATGAGCAATGGCGTGTGAATGTGCGCGGCAATGAAGCTGCCTTATCTGCTCCGCGCAACGATACCTGGTGGACCGGCCAGAAGCCCTCTCAGTGCCCAGGCTTGACTACAGATGGCATGCTCACCGCATTGCCCTTGCCAAACCTGGCCACCTGCACGCGGCAAGAAGTACAAGATTATTTCGATAGCGGCTGGACACTAACCGAAACATTATTCGCCGGGCTCAAAGGGGAAGAAGCCTTCTTTCGCCCGCCCTATCATGGCTTGCGCCATCCGATGGTGTTTTATTTTTGCCATCCACCCGTGTTTTACATTAACAAACTGCGCGTGGCGGGCTTGATTAGTGAATCGGTTAATTCTTATTTCGAGAGTTTGTTTGAAGTTGGTGTGGATGAAATGCGCTGGGACGACATGTCCAAAAATGAAATGCTCTGGCCTGCGGTAAGCGAAGTCCATGCTTATCGTCGCGAGGTATATAAACTCGTTTCCAGCGTCATTGCAACACATCCGGATTTGGCCGATGGACACGCACCGATCACCATGAATGATCCACTCTGGGCACTCTTCATGGGCTTTGAGCATGAGCGGATTCATCTGGAAACCTCATCCGTGTTAATCCACGAACTGCCGCTCGATTGTGTGCAACGTCCGGCAGCCTGGCCTGCTTTGCATCCATCAGCTCACGCAACCCCGCTCGTACCGCACCCGCAGCAAGGAAAAAATTACCCTGCGCTTGACTTGCGCGATGTCGCTGCCACCCGCGTCACACTGGGCAAGCCGTCCGACTGGCCTTCCTACGGCTGGGATAACGAATATGGTTCGCGCAGCGCACGCGTTGAGGCCTTTCGTGCCAGCACCCAGCTCATCAGTAATGGGGCGTTTTATGAATTTGTTGCCGCTGGCGGCTATCGTGAAGAACGCTTTTGGTCGCCCACTGGCTGGGCTTGGCGCAGCTATCGCAACATCAAGTGGCCAACCTTTTGGGTGCAAGATGGCCCGGCAGGTCTGCATCAATACAAGTTGCGCACTTTGTTTGAGCTCATCGACATGCCCTGGAACTGGCCTGCAGAAGTCAACGGCCACGAAGCCTACGCCTATTGCCAATGGAAGTCAGAACAAGACGGAAAAACTTATCGTTTGCCGAGCGAAAATGAACACCACGCCCTGCGGGAATCCGTACAACGCATTACTGACGACTTGGCGCTGCAGTGCGACGGCAACGCCTTTCGCGCGCGCGGCATTAATCTCAATCTTGCCTATGGCTCGCCTATGCCGGTTGATGCCTGCCGTCCCACCAGCGCCGACTTTTATGATGTGTATGGCAATGTATGGCAATGGATAGCAGACGACTTTAATCCGTTGCCTGGCAGCGAAGTTCATCCGCTTTATGACGACTTCAGCAGTCCCTGTTATGACGGACAGCATCAGATGATTCTCGGCGGCTCGTGGGTTTCGACTGGCGAAGAAGCAGGGCCTTGGGCACGGTTTCATTTTCGCCCGCACTTTTTTCAGCATGCCGGATTTCGCCTTGTTGAAGCAAGCCACGATGGCGGCGCCATTAAGTTAAACGCAGACGATGCCGCCCATCACGTGTATGAAGATCAGCAAATGGTGAATGACTACATGGTGTTGCACTATGGTAGCCAGGCAGACCAAATGCCCCACGCTTTTGGCCCACAGGCTGCTACCCAATTCCCTCTGCGTTGCGCTGAGTGGCTGCTGGAAGCAGCACCGGTATTTAATGCTGGCACAACACGCGCACTGGAAATTGGTTGCGCGGTAGGGCGTGCGAGTTTTGAGCTGGCACGCGGCTATGAGGAAGTCATTGGTGTGGATCTCTCGCGCGCATTCATTGATACCGCTAACCTCTTGCGGCGCGATGGCCAACTAGATTACTTTCGCAAGGACGAGGGCACCCTGGGCGCGCACCTGACTGCCCATGTAGCGCCAACGATTGACCGTCAGCGTGTTGCTTTTCGCCAAGCCGATGCGTGCTCACTGCCTGCAGACTATGTGGATTTTGATGCCGTATTGATGGCAAACCTACTGTGCCGATTGCCGAGCCCAAAATCGTTGCTTGGGCGTCTTGGCGGGCCACGTGGCTTGGTTAAAACGGGCGGACTGGTTGCCCTTTTTTCACCCTATAGCTGGCTCGAACAATTCACCCCGCATGGTGCCTGGCTGGGTGGCTATGAAAAAAACGGCCATACCGTCAGAACCGCAGACGCGCTACGCGAATTCCTCACCCACGAGGGCTTTGAACTACGCCGTGAAGATGAAGTCCCACTGGTCATCCGCGAGCATCACCGCAAATACCAGTACATCGTGACTCACGCGATGCTTTGGCAGCGTGTGAAGTAAGTCCATTCGCTGAAAAAAACAGGCGGATGAATACTGTGTTCATCCGCTTGTTTTTATGTAGCAAACAAATTAGCTTGCCGCGAAATTTGTTGTCACCAACTCCGCCTGATGCACGATCTCGGCAATACCTTTGACTTGGCTCAGCCATGCCAGTGGAATGCCGCGCGTCTGAAGATCAGCCCCGGCAATACGCAACTGCTGCGCGTCGTGCGCCGCTGTAAGCGCGCCGAGCAGCAACGCACGGCCACAGCTATCACCACCGGCAAGAATATTGGCTTCAATTGCTTCGCGAAAACCACTGGCGCAGTGGGCAATATGAAACAGCAACGGCAATCCTTGCGTTAAATGGCATGGCATGCCAAACCGCGCTGTCGCTGCAGTGACATCCAACGCTGGCATGGCGAGCGCTTCTACCAGGAGAGGACGCAAAATGTCGCCAGCCCCTTGCGCCGACTCAGCCAAGGCCTGACTCATCGGCACACCTGCCAAGACTGCATGCAATGCATGAGTGGCAATAGTTGCAGCATCTCGCGCAATGGGGTGGTCATGCGTTACTGCAACGGCTTGTTGTACCGTCTGAACCAGTGCATCAATCACAGCGGCTGACTGACTGGCCACCAGTGCAGGAATGCATTCAAGGGCGGGTAGTTGGTCATCATCCGCGCCTGTTATGGCAGGATAGTCATCTGGTTTGGCATAACTCAATAGCCGCACAACAGTTAATCGCGTGGGTCGGTCTGCATAGCCAACCCAATGTCCGCCAGGACCAAACGCAGCCAGCCAGTCCTGCTGAAATGCTTGGCGAGAAAAATGGCCGCCTGTTTTGGCCAGATGCGCTAGCATCAAGCGACAGGATTCACCATAAAAAGACAAGTCTCCTGCCACTTTGCCCCCATGGGCAAAAAAGCCCATTACACCTTGATAAGCCGCAATATCCGGCGTGCGAAACGCCAATGAACCTTGGCCCTGTAATGCCTTCAAACGCTCGGCATCATAGAGCCAGTGCAAACCTAATGTCGCGGCATCCGCAGTCAGTGCGCCAAGTATCGCCGCAAGTCTTGGGGTCATGATCATCTCCTTGTGGTTATCGCTTCATCAAAAAGCTAACACGGCTGGCAAAAACACCTCTGTCAATAAGACTCGCTGCAAGCCAAAAGAAAACAACGTGCGCCGTGCCCAATAGCGTTGCGTAGCGACGCTGGAAAAATATATGCTGCCGTGCAAGGGATGACGTGCATCAATCGCTGCGTATTCAACTTTTTGCCGAATAAATCCCGGATGAGAAAACAGCAGCGTACCAAGCGAGCGACTCCCTAATTTTTGCAACCAATGCGCCACCGGCCCGCGTGGCAACACAGGTGCGACAGTATGCGCAAAAGCAACTGGCGTTGTCCCGCAATGCAGGACAACATCACGCACCCAGGCGCGCTGACGAGGTGGTGTATGCAGCAAATGCTGTTCGTCATTAAATGGTAATAATAAAGATTGCCGAACTGGCGTCACATGAAATGCGCCACTGGCTTTTTGCCAGCGCTGCGTCAGCGAATTTTTCTCGCACAGCCAGCTACGATAGGGTCGCGCCGCTGGTGCTAGAGGTACATGGGATAACCAAGGTGAGTACATAAGAATTGTGATTATGCAAAAGAGTCTGGCAGCGTCATCAAAACATGAAATCCCGATGAAAATATGATGCAACCTTGAGTGCAACAGCTCGGGCGTGAAACACCGGAGCTTGCGCGATGTCAGCTGACAACGCTAACGGTAACCTAGCTTAACCCAAGGTAACCTAAAGTAAATATTAGGCAGCCATAACCTCTCTCACCATGCTTGCAAGCAAGCTGACATTGCATCAATATTATTTTGTTCGCCGTCATGCGAGCGCCGACTTTTTACACTGAAGCATTTTTGCCTTTTTGCCAGAGCACATCGCTCGTGCCTGCGGCTTTATTCAGCCAACGTCCCAAAACGAATAACAAGTCGGATAAGCGATTCAGGTATTGCCTTCCACTCTCAGAAACCGTCTCATCGCTGGCCAGCTCAACCACCGCACGCTCAGCCCTGCGGCACACTGTGCGGGCCAAATGAGTAAGCGCTGCAGCACGCGTACCGCCGGGCAAAATAAACTCTTTAAGTGGTTCTAAATCTGCGTTGTAATGATCAATTGCTTCTTCTAATCGCCCAGGTTGCGTACTTTTAAGCAACGTTGCGCCAGGAATAGAGAGCTCACCCCCTAAATCAAATAAATCATGCTGAATCCCTTGCAACAACTGGCGCACATCGGCAGGCAAGTCTTCGCACAGCAACACGCCAATAACTGAATTGGTTTCATCCACATCACCCAGCGCAGCAATGCGTGGCGAATGCTTGGGGCTGCGTGTACCGTCACCCAGACCTGTGGTGCCTGCATCACCCGTGCGGGTGTAAATTTTTGAGAGTCGATAACCCATGCGCTTTATTTATTTAATGGTAATGAAAGAAGAACAAAACGCCGTCTTAAGCGTGTCACTCATTGTAAGCCGTGGGTGGCTTTTCTGCATCGCATTGCCCTGCCAATGCACAGGCTGCGCTATTTAAAACCATGAAAAAAGAAGAGGATTTCTTATGGAAAATCCGTGGATGTCGTCATTATCGGCGCGGGCAGTGCTGGTTTAAGGACGCGCTGAAACAATCAGCATTTCGTTAAAAATGTCATAGTCCGCTTACAGCTCCATAAACCAGAGATTGCGATTGGCAGGAAATCACCTATTGGACCCGCTGCCATTCGGGATTTTCGGCCTTCTGTAGCGAATCGAATCTCGTGTTTCCGCTATGTCAGAACGCACCTTGGGCGTGCGTGTAAAAGTTGTCGCTTGGCAAGTAGCACAGACTGCCCAAGCCGCCCAATAGACGGATGGCGCCCCATCTCAACTTTCAACGGGCCGATACTGACACGTCATGGATACGCTCGAGCCGGAAATTTGCGAATAAATCAACGCGTCCCTAGCTCGCTGTCAAAGGTGTTGAAATTACTCTTGTGCTGTTCAGCACTGTTTGTTTGTCGCAGGTTGCCATACTTTGCACCGTATCGCCAGCGCCGACTTTTTAAGCAATTTTCAGAAAAGAAAACTGCAATTTTTCTCTGCACGTTTTAACCTATGAGCCAGATCACTTGGTCCGCCCGACAGGACTCGAACCTGTTACCCCCGGCTTAGAAGGCCGGTGCTCTATCCAGATGAGCTACGGGCGGGAAGCTCAGCCAATTGCGGCAAGCGTAAGATTAAAACCAGCCTCGGCTGAAAGTAACCGGTTTAATAAAAGAAGGGAAAGAAATGGTCGGGGTGAAAGGATTCGAACCTTCGACATCTTGCTCCCAAAGCAAGCGCGCTACCGGGCTGCGCTACACCCCGAACAGCTGTGTATTCTACTCAAGCCAATGCTTGCCGGTCAATGCTAATTCAAGGAATTACACGGGACATCATGCAAAGAATTGACTTGCAGCAAACGGCTGTTTCGTATATAAAGCAGCCTCTTTGTATTTTGCTAATGAACAACATAATGGCTGAAGATCTACTGCACCATAAACAGTTTCCTGAGTACACGCTGAAAAAAGGTGAGCAATACATGAGCGCGAAACAGCTCGCTCACTTTCGCGCCATTCTGACTTCACTAAAAGCAGAACTGCGTGATGATATTGACCGTACGGTGCACACCATGCAGGACGAAGCCACTGTCTTCGCTGACCCAAACGACCGTGCCAGCCAAGAGTCAGACATCGCGCTCGAGTTGCGTAACCGTGACCGCGAACGCAAGCTGATCAAGAAAATTGATGAATCGCTAGGCCTGATCGATAACGAAGAGTATGGCTATTGCGAATCTTGCGGGATTGAAATTGGCTTGAAACGCTTAGAAGCCAGACCTACCGCCACGATGTGTATCGATTGCAAAACGCTCGAAGAACATCGTGAGAAACAGATCGGCAAATAGTTGCCAAAATAACCGCTATTTAATCTGCCAACAATTTCTCGGTTTTACGACAATAAAAAAGGACGCCTAGGCGTCCTTTTTTATTATGTAGAAAAAGACAATATCAGCTAGTTACTCAGCCGTCTCTGTTGCCGGCGCCAAAGGGGCCGCAGGTACCACATCACCTTCGACAGCCTTCATCGATAAACGAACCCTGCCTTTGTCATCAGTTTCAACTACTTTGACTTTCACGATCTGGCCTTCCTTGAGGTAATCAGCCACAGCATTCACCCGCTCATTGGCAATTTGCGAGATGTGCAACAAGCCATCTTTGCCTGGCAGCAAGCTGACAATCGCACCAAAATCGAGCAAGCGCAATACAGTGCCTTCATAGACTCGTCCGACTTCGACCTCAGCCGTGATGTCCTCAATACGCTTTTTCGCCGTTTCTGCAGCTTCGGCATTCACCGATGAAATCGTAATTGATCCATCATCAGCAATATCGATGACACAACCAGTTTCTTCGGTCAAACCTCGAATCACTGCACCCCCTTTGCCAATCACATCACGGATTTTTTCGGGATTAATCTTCATATGCAGCATGCGGGGTGCAAAATTGGACACTTCTTCGCGATGACCTGCCATTGAATCTTTCATCAAGCCCAGAATATGCAGACGCGCTTCTTTTGCTTGTGCAAGCGCAACTTGCATAATTTCTTTGGTAATACCTTGAATCTTGATATCCATTTGCAAAGCGGTAATACCTGCATCGGTTCCAGCAACCTTAAAGTCCATATCGCCCAAATGATCTTCATCGCCCAGAATATCGGTCAGCACAGCAAAACGGTTGCCGTCTTTAATCAACCCCATGGCAATGCCTGCAACGTGTGCCTTAAGCGGTACACCCGCATCCATTAACGCCAGTGAGCCACCGCAAACAGAGGCCATGGAAGAAGATCCATTAGACTCAGTGATCTCCGATACAACACGCATGGAATAGCTGAAGTCATCTGCTGAAGGCAGCACGGCAACCAATGCGCGCTTTGCCAAGCGGCCATGGCCGATTTCACGACGCTTGGGCGTGCCCACACGCCCTGTCTCGCCTGTTGCAAAGGGAGGCATGTTGTAGTGAAGCATGAAGCGGTCGCGATATTCACCTTGCAACGCATCAATAATTTGCTCATCCCGACCTGTACCGAGGGTTGCCACGACCAACGCTTGCGTCTCGCCACGGGTAAACAAGGCAGAACCATGTGTGCGTGGCAAAACACCATTGCGAATCGCAATAGGACGCACGGTGCGAGTATCGCGGCCATCAATACGCGGCTCACCATTAAGGATCTGGTTGCGTACAATCTTGGCTTCCAAATCAAACAGGCAATTGCTGACATCATTCGCTTCAGGTGAATTCTCTGTGCCATCAAGCAAAGCAGCCAAGGTTTTCTTGGTAATTTCACGTGTTTTTTCTGTACGCGCCTGCTTGCTGGTAATACGATAGGCCTCACGCAATTCGCTGTCAGCCAATTCAGCAACCCGAGTAACCAAGGCTTCATTACGAGGTGCCGGCTGCCAGTCCCATTCGGGCTTGCCTGCCACGGCAACCAACTCATTGATCGCGTTAATTGCAGCTTGCATTTGCTCGTGACCAAACACCACACCACCGAGCATGATTTCTTCGGATAGTTGCAATGCTTCTGATTCGACCATCAAAACAGCTGTTTGCGTACCAGCTACAATGAGATCCATTGCAGTGCTTTGCAATTGGGTCTTGGTAGGACACAACACATACTGCCCATTGATATAGCCAACGCGTGCAGCACCAATAGGGCCAGCGAAGGGGATGCCAGAAATAGCCAGTGCTGCCGATGCCCCTAACAGGGCAGGAATATCAGGATCGATTTCCGGGTTACATGACATGACCGTACAAACAACCTGAACTTCGTTATAAAAACCTTCAGGAAAAAGCGGGCGCAAGGGGCGATCAATTAATCGGCTAGTCAATGTCTCTTTTTCTGACGGACGCCCTTCACGCTTAAAAAAGCCGCCAGGAATACGGCCTGCTGCATAAAACTTTTCTTGGTAGTCAACCGTCAGCGGGAAAAAGTCCTGACCGGGCTTGGCAACCTTTGCACCAACAACGGTTGCCAAGACAACGGTGTCATTCATCGTAACTAATACAGCGCCACCGGCTTGGCGAGCAATCTCGCCAGTTTCAAGCGTAACGGTATGTTCGCCATAAGCAAAACTTTTCTTCATTGGATTCAGCACGAATATCCCTTTCAATAAAAAATAAAAGCCGACCCAGCACTCAAGGCTGAGTCGGCAGAACACATCATCGTTGGGCAGAGAGGCGACACAAGCTAACTAGGTCGCTTAAAAAACGCTGCGATTTATTTGCGTAAGCCAAGGCGCTCAATAAGTGCGCGATAGCTTTCTACATTCTTGCGTTTCAGATAGTCGAGCATACGGCGACGCTGACTAACCATTTTTAACAAACCACGGCGCGAATGGTGATCTTTGGTATGCGCTTTGAAGTGCCCTGTCAAATCATTAATACGTGCAGTGAGTAACGCGACTTGAACTTCCGGAGACCCGGTATCGCCCTGTGCGCGCTGGTAGCTGGTTATGATGCCTGATTTATCTGTCGTGGAAATTGCCATCGTGTCTTCCTTGCTTGTTCTGACCCTTAAAGAGTCGGCCATTATAGTGTTTTAAGTGTCTTTTTATCAAGTCGTTTTAATCAAATTCTGATAATTACGCCCGATTCAGGTCACATCAAACGTTAGATGCTGCATTATTCCCCGAATTGCAAACCAGAAACCAACCTGATCGGCTGAAGCAAGCCATCAGGCATCATTTGAGCTATCCCCATGAACTTTTGCTTCTCGTCATAAACCTTGAGCTTCAAGCCTTCTGTACCCGCCCACTTGATCGCCTGCCCTTGCTTCATTTTCATGGCTTCAGCTAGGCTTAGCATGGCACTATCATGGCCATTAAGCAACACCTCAATAGGGAGCAACAAAGCATCTCGCGACGAATTATCCAGCATCTCAAGTGAATCTAGCGTATATGCGCGGGCAATATCCAAATAGCCAATCCCTATTCGCCTTAGCGCTAACAAATGCGCGCCACACCCTAACCTTTCGCCAATATCTGCAGCCAGCGTACGAATGTATGTTCCTTTGCTGCAAAGTACTTCAAACACGAAAGTGTCACCTTGCCACTCAAGCAGTTTTGTTTGATATATCTTTATTTTTCGGGACGAACGTTCGACGACGATACCTTCACGCGCATAGGCATATAAGGGTTTTCCATCGCGCTTGAGTGCTGAATACATCGGGGGCATTTGCTCAATTTCACCCTGGAAAAAAGCAATTGCTTGCGATACATCGTTAATGTCGGCGGTGACAGGACGGCGATTAATCACCGCACCCTCAGCATCGGCAGTTTCGGTTGTAATGCCCAACTTAACTGTCGCCACGTACCGTTTATCCGCATCAAGTAATGCGCTCGAAAACTTGGTCGCCTCGCCAAAACAAAGGGGTAATAATCCCGTAGCCAAAGGATCTAAAGTACCTGTATGGCCAGCTTTATCTGCATTAAATAATCGCCGCACAACTTGCAAGGCGTAGTTAGATGAGACACCAATCGATTTATCAAGCAATAACACGCCATCGAGTTTGCGACGTGGAAGACGACGAGGTGCGTTCAATCGGAGCCCAGTTTTTTATCCGACTCAACGGCTGCATCAATCAGCCCTGATAAATAGGTGCCCCGTTCAACAGAAGCATCGTAGACAAAATGCAGCTCAGGAATTTGATGAATACGGATACGCCGTCCAAGTTCACGGCGAAGAAATCCAGCAGAGCGTTGCAAGCCTTCAGCAACTTCTTGATGTGTCTCCGTACCCGCCATGGACGTATAAAAAACCTTGGCATGCGCATAGTCCACAGTAACCTCAACATCAGTGATAGTCACCAAAGTGAGCTTGGCTGCGATGCGTGGATCTTTGATCGAAAACCTGAGTAAATCAGCCAGATCACGACGCAATTGCTCTGCGACGCGATCCGACCGCGAAAATCCACGCTGAGTTACCATGACAAATTACAAAGAGCGTGCAATTTCCTGCGTTTCAAATACTTCAAGTTGATCACCTTCATTGATCTCATTGAAATTCTTAATACTCAGACCGCATTCAAAACCTTCGCGCACTTCTTTTGCATCGTCTTTGAAACGTTTTAATGAATCCAGTTCACCGGTATGAATCACCACGTTATTACGTAACACGCGAACTGAAGCATTCCTCTTGACAATACCGGACAGCACCATGCAGCCTGCGACTGAACCCACACGTGAGATACGGAAAACTTGACGAATTTCCACCATCCCAAGTATGACTTCTTTTTTCTCTGGCGCCAACATGCCAGACAACGCAGCCTTCACTTCATCGACCACAGCATAAATAATGTTGTAGTAACGGATATCGACACCAAAATTTTCAGCCGCTTTACGCGCGCCAGCATCAGCACGAGTGTTGAAACCAATAATGACGGCCTTTGAAGCTGTTGCCAGATTCACATCAGACTCACTGATGCTACCCACACCGGCATGAATAACCGAAACCTTGACTTCACTGGTCGATAGTTTCATTAACGATTGAACCAATGCTTCTTGTGAGCCCTGTACATCGGCTTTGACAATCAATGGCAGCGTCTTGATTTCACCTTCTGCCATTTGCTCAAACATATTTTCAAGCTTGGCTGCCTGTTGCTTGGCTAATTTGACATCACGGAATTTGCCTTGACGGAACAGTGCAATTTCACGTGCTTTGCGCTCATCCGCCAACATCATGCAAAGGTCGCCTGCTGCTGGCACATCGGTCAAGCCCTGAATTTCAACTGGAATTGAAGGGCCGGCAGCATCAATGGATTTCCCATTTTCATCCAGCATAGCTCGAACACGCCCAAACACTGAACCCAACAACAATGTATCACCACGGCGCAAAGTGCCAGACTGTACAAGAACCGTCGCCACAGGACCTTTACCCTTATCAAGGCGTGCTTCAATGACAATGCCTTTAGCAGGCGCATCGACTGGCGCTTTTAACTCCAGGACTTCAGCTTGTAGCAACAACTGCTCAAGCAAATCATCAATACCTGCACCTGATTTCGCAGATACACCAATGAACGGAGAATCTCCACCATACTCTTCAGGCACCACACCTTCGGCCACCAATTCTTGCTTGACACGCTCTAAATTACTATCAGGCTTGTCAATTTTTGTAATCGCAACCACCAAGGGAACGCCAGCGGCTTTAGCGTGATGAATAGCCTCTTTGGTTTGCGGCATAACGCCATCATCTGCCGCCACAACAAGAATGACAATGTCCGTCGCCTTCGCTCCACGAGCACGCATGGACGAAAAAGCCTCATGGCCTGGCGTATCCAAAAAGGTAATTATGCCGCGCGGCGTTTCTACGTGGTAAGCACCAATATGTTGCGTAATCCCACCTGCTTCACCATGCGCTACGCGGCTTTTGCGGATGTAGTCCAGTAAAGACGTTTTACCGTGATCAACGTGGCCCATGACTGTCACAACAGGCGCGCGCGATACCTGCTCAAACTCGCGATGTGCCTCTTGATCATCCAAAAATGCTTCGGGGTCATCCAGCTTGGCCGCAAAAGCCCGATGTCCCATTTCCTCAACAACGATCATGGCCGTTTCTTGATCAATCACCTGATTGATCGTCACCATGGACCCCATTTTCATCATGACTTTAATGACTTCAGATGCCTTGACCGTCATTTTGTGTGCAAGATCTGCAACCGAAATAGTTTCCGGCACGTGAACATCATGAATAATGGTTTCAACAACAGGTGCCGGACTGTGATCTTCTAGATGATGGCGCTGCCCACCATGCCGCCCACCCGATTTAGCTCCACGCCAGCCCGCTAAACCACCGGTATCACCTCTGGTTTTAATTGTTCTGCGTTTAGCCTCATCTTCTTTCCAAGTCGTTTTCTTGGCGGGCTTCGCTTTCGCCTCGGCCTCTTTGCCTACTGGCTTATGTATTGTGCCGGAGGCACCAGGCGCTGGCACGGCTTTCTGGGTTTTTGCTGCCGCTTCAGCTGCTAAAGCGCTAGCCTTCTGCTGCGCTATACGAGCCTCTGCTTCTGCACGCACTCTCGCTTCACGGGCATTTCTTGCCTCAAACTCCGCCGCCTGTATGGCCGCCAACTTAGCTTGCCGCTTAGCTTCTGCTTCACGCAAAGCTAACTCTGCAGGATCAATGACTGACTTCACCCTCACTTTTGCAGTAGACCGCACAACCGCAGTCTTAGTAGCTGGTTTTTCACTTGCAGCAAGAGCCTCAGGTATTTCTTCAGCAACTGGCAAAGCATCTTTTGTCGATTCAATAGACTTCGTCTCTGCACTACCAGACACGACATCAACCACCAGGTTAGACACTGGCGACTCTATTACTACTGGTTCTATTACTGACTCTATTGCCTTTTCCACCGGCTTTGCTGCAACAGACTCATCCGCTACGGACGCCTCAGTATGAGATGACTCAACCAATACCTCTTGAGCCGACGTCAATCCACTAGCCACTGGCTCAGCTAATGTTTCCACTGCCTCAACCTGGGTGTCGAAGCCGTGCATCACAGAAACGCTTTCAACCTTCTGCTGAGCATCAGCTTCTTCACCCTGAGCACCAGCTACTTCACCGCTCACATTGAGATGGCCTGTACTATCAGGCGTTGCTTGATTAGCAAGCGTGGGAGCTAACAGATTTTCGTTAACATCGCGCTTAACAAACACCCGTTTTTTACGGACTTCTACTTGAATGGTTCGCGCTCTGCCAGCGGCATCTGACGATTTGATTTCCGTCGTCTGTTTTCGCGTCAAGGTGATTTTTGCTTTTGGCTTTGCTTCGCCATGCGATTTACGCAAATAATCCAGCAAACAATTTTTATCCTGTCCTGATATCACATCTTCTGGCGTATTTTTCTCCACGCCCGCCTTGGCAAGCTGATCCAGCAGATCAGGCACGGGCATTTTCAGCTCGTGTGCAAATTCAGAAACAGTCATCAACGCCATGCCCTTATCCTCACTTTTCCTCAGCGAACCAATGAGCGCGAGCAACGACGATTAAGTCTTTTGCGCGATCAGCATCTATTCCAGTCATTTCCATTACTTCATCGACTGCAAGATCTGCCAATGCATCGCGATTTGTAACGCCATTTTTCGCCAACTTTGCCGCCAGCGCAGCATCCATGCCATCCAGCGCTAACAAGTCTTCTGAAACCTTATCCAATTGCTCTTCATCGACGATCGCCTCAGTGAGCAATACATTCCTCGCTCTCTCGCGCAATTCATTAACCACTGCCTCATCAAATGCATCAATCTCAAGCATTTCGGCAAGCGGCACATAGGCGATTTCTTCCAAAGAAGAAAACCCTTCCTCAATCAGGATGTTCGCAACTTCTTCATCAACATCTAATTTCTCTACAAACAGGGCCCGAATCGACGAAGACTCAGTCTCAGTCTTTTCACGCGATTGCTCAACCGTCATAAGATTGATTGCCCAACCAGTCAATTCCGATGCCAAGCGCACGTTTTGACCACCACGACCAATGGCAATAGCCAAGTTTGCCTCATCAACCACCACGTCCATGGCGTGCTTTTCCTCGTCCACCACAATGCTTTGCACCTCGGCTGGCGCCAAAGCGCCAATCACGAACTGTGCAGGATCAGCTGACCAGTTAATAATATCGACACGCTCACCAGACAACTCATTGGTAACCGCAGTAACACGCGAACCACGCATACCAACACAGGTACCAATTGGATCGATACGCGCATCATTTGCTTTTACTGCTATCTTGGCACGCATACCCGCATCACGAGCAGCAGCCTTGATTTCAAGCAATCCATCTTCAATTTCAGGCACTTCCAATGCAAATAACTTCATGATGAATTCTGGCGCAGTACGCGACAAAATCAACTGCGGGCCACGCGCCTGCCGATCAACCTTCATTAACCAAGCTCGCACGCGATCACCTGGCCGCAAGTTCTCTTTAGGGATCATCTGATCGCGCGGCAACAAGGCCTCAATTCGACCCAGCTCAATAATGGCACTCCCGCGATCAAGCCGCTTGACAGTACCGCTAATAAGAAACTCTTTGCGCTCCAAAAAGTCATTAAGCAATTGCTCGCGTTCAGCATCGCGAATTTTCTGCAAGATGACCTGTTTAGCGGCTTGCGCACCAATACGACCAAAATCAATCGGCTCCATTGACTCTTCAAGATATTCATCAACGCCAATATCTGGAATCTCACGCTGAGCCTCGGTAAGCCCCTTCTGCGCCTCGGGGTTTTCAACCAACACATCAGGAACCACCAACCAACGACGAAAAGCCTCATAACCGCCTGAATCGCGATCGATTTCAACCCGAACGTCAGCATCATCATGGACACGTTTTTTCGTCGCCTGAGCTAAAGCTTGCTCCAAAGCATCAAATACGATGCCTCGGGCAACGTTTTTCTCGCGGGCTAGGGCATCAACCAGTAATAGTAATTCACGGCTCATATAGATAGCTCTCCGACAATATTCAGAACTTTGGCACGAGTCGCGCACGATCAACATTCGCGAGCGAAATTTCATGCAATGCATCTTCAACACGCAGATGGAACTTATCTACGCCTTCTTCGTTAGCGACAACCTCAATCACACCCTTGAAATTACGCTGATTCCCTATCGGTACACGTAACTTCAACTGAATCTCCCGCCCTTTGAAGCGACGAAAGTCAGCCATTTTATTTAACACACGATCCAATCCAGGAGAAGAAACCTCCAATCGATCGTAATCAATGTTCTCAACCAAGAAAACATGTGACAACTGATGACTTACCGTTGCACAGTCTTCCACCGTAATAACTCGCCCTTCTGCAGGCAAAGCATCAGCCTCTGTTTCAGGAGCTACTGACACTGCCTTTGCTTCAGCCACACCTAGCGCATCCGTTATAGCCGCCCCAGCATCTGCCTCTGGATGATCAATAAAAACGCGTAAAAGCCTAGCGCGTGGACTCGCCTCTACATCGACGAGCTCAAACCCTAGACCAACTACTGTTTTCTCAATTAAATCATTCAACTGCATGTGATCACACTTCTGTTCGACAAATAAAAAATGGGCCAAACGCCCATTCTTTTCTCTCACGAGAACGGTTACAACTAAAGGAGCAAAATTATAGCAGAGTCAGCAATCCACTGCAAAATCAATTCGCTCAAGCTTCGTCCTCGAATAAAAAGCCATCTTCATCAAATCCAGGTGGCATCACGGATTTTGTTGTTCTACCTGCAGTTGTTTTTTGTTCAGGTGGTAGCAGTTTCAGCAAAGCCTCAACTTCGTTTAGCGTCAAGTCTTGCGACTGACCGCGTTTTAGTCGCGGAGGTAAACCTACTGGACCATAGCGCACCCGCATCAAGCGGCTCACCGTTAAACCTACAGCCTCAAACATCCGCCGAACTTCGCGGTTACGCCCTTCAGATAAAGCCACCTTGTACCACCGGTTTGCACCTTCGCCACCGGATTCAATAATACGACTAAAGTGGGCCATGCCATCTTCCAGTTGCACGCCTTGTCGCAGCCGCTCCAATATCTCCGCGGTTGCCTCGCCCAAAACCCGTACAGCGTATTCACGCTCAATTTCATACTTAGGATGCATCATGCGATTAGCTAAGCTGCCATCGTTGGTGAATAGCAATAAACCACAGGAATTAAAGTCCAGCCGACCGATGGAAATCCACCGCCCATTATTTAGCCGTGGTAACCGCGAGAACACACTCGGCCGCCCTTGCGGATCATCCCTGGAAACTATTTCGCCTTCAGGCTTGTGATACATCACCACACGCGGCAGGCGATGGTAAAACTTTAACTGCACTAACCGTCCATTCAGACGAACTTTATCCTCCGGCCCGACACGTTGCCCAATATGGGCGGGCTCGCCATTCACGCTCACACGCCCCGCACTGATCCATTCTTCAATCTCCCGCCGCGAGCCGTGACCGGCATCCGCCAGAGCCTTTTGCAGTTTGGGCGCCGTATCCTGGTCCTCCACAAGGGGAGCACCCCTCGCCGTCCCTTTTGGTTTTTCTGGTACTGGACGTGATCCAGGGCGTGACACAGTACGGAAGGACGGTCGTGAAACAGGCGCCCCCACTTTAGGGCTCCCAGAGGCTGCACGAAATGGCGTGTCCTTGCGCAAGGAGCTGCTGCGCCGAGCCTTTGTTGATGCGATGGTCGTACTGACTTTCTTCATATTGCCCTTTGGGTAAACCCCAGTTTCATAATTATTTACAGCGGTTTTTCAGATGGAACGCCACTCGCGTTTAGTTCACTCGGAACGCTTGGCACAATCGGCTCACTTGGCACCTGCGCATGCTCACCCTCCTGCGCCACCGCTTCGCTGACCACCTCGGCAAAATCAACTGCCAGCGTCGCCTGATCGGCACCTGCATTCATCATTCGCTCTATTTCGCTCAATGGCGGTAATTCAGCCAAGCTGCGCAATGATAAATCATCCAAGAATATTTTCGTTGTTGCATACAAAGCAGGTCTGCCTGGCGCATCACGATGACCAACAACATCAATCCAGCCGCGAGACTCCAAGGTTTTCAATATATTCGGCGATACCGCGACGCCGCGAACTTCCTCAATATCCCCTCGAGTAACAGGCTGACGGTAGGCAATAATTGCCAAGGTCTCCATGACCGCACGAGAATACTTCGGCGCTTTCTCATTTCTTAACCGGTCAATATAAATCTGATATTCCGGACGGGTCTGGAAGCGCCAGCCAGAAGCCAAGCGCACCAACTCTACACCCCGTCCCACCCAATCTCGGCGCAAATCATCCAGCAAGGTTTGCCACGTTTCTTCATCAAATGTCTCGTCAAAAAGCTTTTTCAACTCAGCCAGCGGTAAAGGCTCTGTCGCGACCAAGAGCGCCGTCTCTAAAACGCGTTTGTAATCGTCTGGCTTATATAGTGACAGCATCGGGCAACCTCACATAAATAGGCGCTAGCGCTTCATTTTGCGTAATTTCCACCATCGACTCACGAGCGAGCTCCAGCATTGCCAAAAAACTGACCACTAAGCCAGACGCACCCAAAGTCAAGTCAAACAACTGCTCAAACCGCAGATAGCCAGCACCCTGCAACCGACGCAAAATCAATGTCATATGCTCGCGAACAGAGAGCTCTTCGCGCTGTATTTTATGATGCTGATGCATTTTTACCTGCCTCATGAGCGCCAACCAAGTCAGCTGCAAATCATGCAAACTCACCTCAGGCTGACGCTCGACGACTTTATCGGCCACCCAGACGGTCACCCACTCAAAATCACGTCCTGCCTGAGGAATTTCATGCAACTGCGCGGCTGCCGCTTTCATACGCTCATATTCGACCAAACGTCTTACCAACTCAGCACGCGGATCTTCCACTTCGCCATCCATCTCACGCGCAGGGCGAGGCAGCAACATGCGGGATTTGATTTCTATCAACATCGCCGCCATCAACAAATACTCAGCCGCCAACTCCAGATTATGCCGTCGCATGGCTTCAACATAAGTCAGATATTGCTGAGTGAGCGGCGCCATCGGGATATCCAGCACATTAATGTTCGCACGGCGAATCAGATACAACAGCAAATCCAGCGGCCCCTCAAAGGACTCAAGAATAATCTCCAGCGCATCAGGCGGAATGTACAAGTCACGCGGCATCTGAGCGAGCACCTCGCCATAGACTTTAGGCAGGTGTGGCGTCACATCAGTACCCGGGACGGGAAAAGTCGGCGCTGGTGATACGGCGCTAACAGAACCCTGCATTGCATCTGCACGATTGTTATTCAAAATTTCACCATCCTTGCGGAATCAATCGCAAGAGATCAGAGATCAACCGCTCGTGATGCCTGAACAGAAAACATCGGGCCACACCAAGTTGCATCACTCGTCATCACGAGTAATCAAGTCCAATCGCCTCGCGTACATCCCGCATGGTTTCTTGCGCCAGCTTGCGGGCTTTCTCACAGCCATCCGCAATGATATTTCTCACTAGCTGCGGGTCTTCTTCATACATTTTGGCACGCTCTCTCATAGGCTCTTGCTCTTTCAAGATGCCCTCGATCACCGGTTGTTTGCATTCAATGCAGCCAATGCCAGCCGAGCGACAGCCTGTTTGCACCCATTCTTTGACAGCGCTATCGGAATAAATCTGGTGCAACTGCCACACCGGACATTTCTCCGGATCACCCACATCCGTGCGCCGCACGCGCTGCGGATCAGTTTGCATGGTGCGAACTTTTTGGGTGATGGACTCAGTGTCTTCGCGCAAGGCGATCGTATTGCCGTAGGACTTGGACATTTTCTGCCCATCGAGCCCCGGCATACGGGAAGCCTCCGTCAGCATGGCATCGGGCTCAACCAGAATCATCTTGCGTGTGCCTTCCAGCCAGCCAAACAATCGCTCCCGGTCACCAAATGAAAGGCTTTGAGCTTCATTAAGCAACACGTGTGCCTCGCTCAAAGCGTCTTCCACCCCCTGTTCCTGATAGCGGGTACGCAATTCCTCGTAAAGCTTGGCGCGCTTGTTGCCGAGCTGCTTCATAGCCTCGCGGGCTTTAAGTTCAAAATCCGGCTCGCGACCATACAAATGATTAAACCGGCGCGCAATCTCGCGCGTGAATTCAATGTGCGGCACCTGATCTTCACCCACCGGTACGCGATTGGCACGATAAATCAGAATATCAGCCGCTTGCAGCAAGGGGTAACCCAAAAAACCGTATGTCGTTAAATCCTTATGGGTCAATTTTTCTTGCTGATCTTTATATGTCGGCACGCGCTCCAGCCAACCCAAGGGCGTCATCATTGAGAGCAGCAAATGCAATTCTGCATGCTCTGGCACCTTGGACTGAATAAAAATCGTGGCCTGTGTCGGATCCACACCAGCGGCCAGCCAGTCAATCACCATGTCATAGGTATTTTGCGTAACTGTGCCCGGCTCATCATAAGCCGTAGTCAGCGCATGCCAGTCAGCCACAAAAAACAAGCAGGGAAACTCATGCTGCAATCTCACCCAGTTGGCCAGCACACCGTGATAGTGACCCAAATGCAAACGCCCGGTAGGACGCATGCCTGACAGAATTTTTTCCGCGTACATAATTTTTAAAACCTAAAAGCCAAACAAAGTCGAAAGTAAAGAAAAATACACTTGCAACAACGGGCCGAGAATACGATTCAAGACACCAAAGAACAGTAATGCAAGCAAAATAGGCAAGCCCCAGCGTTCCAGTTTAGAAAACTGCCACGCAGCGCGTGGTGGCAATAAGCTCACCATAATCCGTCCGCCATCAAGCGGGGGCAAGGGCAACAAATTCAGCAACATCAGCACACCATTGATACCAATACCCACTTTGGCCATTTCCAGCAGCGCTTGAGAATAAATTGTGGGCGGGGCACTCACCACCGCCTTGAACAATAATGCCCAACCCAGCGCCATAAATAAATTAGCAGCAGGACCTGCTGCGGCAACCCAGAGCATATCCTGCTTGGGGCGACGCAATTTGCCAAAATCGACTGGCACAGGCTTAGCCCAGCCGAACAACATGCCACCGCCTGAGAGCAACAAAATCATTCCAGGCACAATAATGGTACCCATCAGATCAATATGCCGAATAGGATTGAGGCTGATACGCCCTAACTTCCACGCCGTCGGGTCACCAAAGTGACGTGCGGCATAGCCATGCGCAGCTTCATGCAGCGTGATGGCGAAAATGATGGGCAGGGCGGAAATCGCCACCGTCTGGATAATGTTCATGGATGGGGTGAATTCTATCAGACGGGCTCAATCCAGCCCACAGGGTGCCAGCGCTCCGCGGCCCGCACGCACCAGTTCCGGCTGATCACCGATCAGATTGACCACCGTGGTCATTTCGATGCCGCAATGCCCTGTATCAATCACCGCATCGAGTTGTTTTTCCAGCCGTTCGCGAATTTCATCCGCATCGGCCAACGGCAGCTCGTCACCCGGCAAGATCAGCGTTGAGCTCAGCAGCGGCTCATCCAGCGCCGCCAACAAAGCCAGCACAACAGGATGGTCTGGCACGCGCAGGCCGATCGTCTTGCGCTTGGGATGCAGCAGGCGGCGCGGCAATTCCCGCGTGCCTTCGAGGATGAAAGTATAACTGCCCGGCGTGGTGGCCTTGAGCAGGCGAAACTGCGCGTTATCCACCCGCGCGTATTTGGCGATCTCGGAAAGGTCGCGGCACATCAGCGTGAAGTGGTGTTTTTCATCAACGCCACGAATGGCGCGGATACGTTCCAGCAAGGGCGCATGGCCGGTCACGCCGACCAGCGAATAGGCAGCATCGGTGGGCACAGCGAACAAACCGCCGCTGCGGAGAATTTCTGCGGCCTGCTTGATCAGACGCGGCTGCGGATGTTCGGGATGAAGCTGGAAAAATTGCGCCATGCTTGCGGTAAATCAACCCCACTGAGCCCAGACGGGCGTCAGGTCCTTAGGCAAATCCGGCAACTTACCCAAATCCATCCAGCTCTCACCGGGCGCATGAAAATCTGAACCCCGCGAAGCCAAAAATCCAAACTCCCGGCACAACTGGGCAATTTCACGCGCCTCATCCAAACCTTGCGAGCCAGATAACACCTCAATACCTCGCCCGCCTAAATCACGAAATTCGACAAACAGTGCGCGACGCTGCGCCTTCGTCAGGCGATACCGTGCCGGATGAGCAATAACCGCCGTCCCGCCAGCGCCGACTATCCAGCCCACGGCGTCCGCCAGCGTTGCCCAGGCATGTTCGACATACCCTGGCTTGCCTTTGGCCAGCCAGTGATCGAACACCACTTTGACATCCTTGGCATAGCCTTGCGCCACAATATAGCGGGCAAAATGCGCGCGGCTGATCATTGCCGGATTGCCAGCAAAAGCCAGCGCGCCCTCATAGGCCCCATGAATGCCGACTTTATCAAGCTCTGCGGCCATATCTGCCGCACGACTATCGCGCCCGCTGCGTACTTTTGCCAGGCCTGTTTGCAAAACCGCATTCTGCGGATCCACCCCCAGCCCCAGGATATGCACCGTTTGATCATCTCCCCAAGAGATGGATATTTCAACCCCATCAACAAAGCGCAGCCCCAAGGCCTCGGCGGTTACCCGCGCCTCAGCCAAACCGCTCAGCTCATCATGATCCGTCAGCGCCAGCATCTCCACACCATTGGCATGCGCACGTCGCACTACGTCACCGGGTGCGAGCATGCCATCGGAAAAATGCGAGTGACAATGCAAGTCTGCGTTAAGCGATGCAGACAAGGTGGGCGATAAGGGCATTGGTGTAATAAGAGACATGAAATTCGTGCCAATCAGATTGGCGTACCAGGCAATAAATTGTCATTCGTAAAAAATGCAGCTAAACATTGTGCCACTTTCTGTGGCTGATCGTGGTGCATATTGTGTCCGGCATCGGGAATCACCACTTCGTGAAATCGCCTGAAACAAGCCATGCGCGCCTGATAATCCGCCGGCTCAGCGGAAAGGGAACGGGCAAACGCAGATTCTGCCCCGCGCAACCACAGCACAGACGCTTGCGTCTGTCGCCAAATGGCCATCATATCGGCCAGAACATAAGGCAGCGGGCTAGGCCAGCGATGACATGGATCAATCGCTAAATGAATCAACGGCTGGCTATTAACATCCCGGCTTTCCACGCCCAAATGTGCGGCTAAAAACGACGCCTGTTCAACCGACAAGCGCGGATTATCTCTTTCGAGCCGTCTCGCCAGCGCCGACAAATCCGGATACGTCCGGAATCCGGACCGAGCCGATGGTGACGATAATGAAGATGCGGCAGCAAGACTCGCTGTATCCAACCAGCGGGCATACCGTTCAGGCGCATCGGTCGCCAGCTTCACCGGCAAACCAAAACCTTCCAAATTAGCCAAACCCGCCACACGACTCGGTCGCAAACCCGCATACAAGCTCGCCACATTGCCGCCCATGCTATGCGCCACCAAATTTACCGGTGTCGTTGGCGAATAATGATTTAACAAGGCGTCCAGATCCGCCACATAATCCGGAAACCAGTAGCTGTCGTTATTCCATTCGGACAAACCGAATCCGCGCCAATCAGGCGCGATGACACGCCACTGGGCTGAGAGCTCATTGACAACAAACTGCCAAGTGGCCGACATATCACCCCATCCATGCAACATCACCAGCAAAGGCAAAGCTGGATCGTTTTGCCAGCTACGCACATGCATGCGGCGACCGCGCAAGGTCAAAAATTCAGACTGAAATTTCTTCATAGCGCCAGTTTAACAGGGCGGTTTAGCCTATCCTTGCCAATTTGCGGTCGACGAAAGCGCAGTAAAAACACCTGCCGACAAGCCAAAGCAAGGCGTCGATTACAATCCGCCCGATTCTTTTTTTCTTGTATTCATTTAATTCTTCGCTGCCATGGCCACCAAAGCATCTGATAAACAATCCAGTACCTACGACGAATCCTCTTTTCGCGTTCTCAAAGGTTTGGAACCCGTGCGCGAGCGGCCGGGCATGTATACCCGAACAGACTCGCCCACCCACATCATTCAGGAAGTGATCGATAACGCGGCGGACGAAGCCTTAGGCGGGTTTGCCAAAAACATTCACGTACTGCTCAAAAAAGACGGCAGTATCACCGTCACCGACGATGGCCGTGGCATCCCAATTGGCCTGCATCCGGAAGAACAAGTACCGGTGGTGGTGTTGGCTTTCACGCGCCTGCATGCCGGTGGCAAGTTTGACAAACGCTCAGGCAATTCGGCCTATGCCTTCTCCGGTGGCCTGCACGGCGTGGGCGTGGCAGTCACCAACGCACTCTCCACCCGCGTAGCCGTTGAAGTGCGCCGCGAAGGCAAAGTTTGGCAAATTGAATTTACCGGCGGCGGCGAGCACATCAGCCCACTGGTTGAAGTCGGCAGTTGCGGCAAACAAACCGGCACACGCGTGCGCGTCTGGCCGGACGGCAAATACTTTGACAACCCCCATATTTCACTCGTTGAGCTAGAACGCTTGTTGCGCTCCAAAGCCGTGCTGCTGCCAGGCGTGACGGTCACTTTGGAGATCGAACAAACAGACAGCAGCCTGCGCAGCAAAACCTGGAAATATCCGCAAGGCCTGGCTGGCTATTTAGTCGAACTGGCAGGCAGCGCTGAAAACATCGCGCCTATTTATGCCGCTGAAAAATATGCCGACAAAGACAATGCCGACTTCGCCCCGGGCGAAGGTGCAGCCTGGGCATTCGGCTGGTTTCCCGATGCGATTCCATCCGAATCCTACGTAAACCTCATTCCGACAGTCGCCGGCGGCACCCATGAAGCCGGACTGCGCGCAGGGGTGTTTGATGCCGTGAAATCTTTCATCGAACACCGCGCGCTGTTGCCGCGCGGCGTGAAATTGCAACAGGATGATGTCTGCAGCCGCATGGTGTATGTGCTGTCAACACGCTTGCTCGACCCGCAATTTCAAGGCCAGGTGAAAGAAAAACTCAACTCGCGCGAAGCCGTCAAGCTCGTTGCCAGCATGGTGCGCGACCCATTTGAAATCTGGCTGAACCAGCACGTGGAAGCAGGCCGCGCGATTGCTGAACTCGCCATCCACCAGGCGCTGGCGCGGCAAAAGAACGCCCAGAAGGTAGAAAAGAAAAAGCAATCCGGCGTGGCTGTTTTGCCCGGCAAGCTCTCGGATTGCGAATCCACGTCCTTGCATGAGAACGAACTGTTTTTAGTCGAGGGCGACTCAGCCGGCGGTTCCGCCAAAATGGCGCGCAACAAGGAAACCCAAGCCATTTTGCCACTGCGCGGCAAGGTGCAAAACTCATGGGAAATCGACGCCGGACGCTTGTTTGCCAATGCCGAAATCCATGATATTGCGGTAGCCTTGGGCATTGAACCACACGACAAACCAAGCGCTGATTTATCCACGTTACGCTATGGCAAAGTCGTCATCATGTCAGACGCCGACGTGGATGGCGCGCATATTCAAACACTCTTGCTCACCTTGTTTTACCGCCACTTCCCAGCTTTGATTGCCGCTGGTCACGTGTATATCGCCCAACCGCCGCTGTATCGTCTTGATGTGCCCGCCAGCGGCAAAAAACGCCCGGCGCGCCGTCTGTATGCGCTGGATGAAGGCGAGCTGGCCGCGATGAAAGACCGCCTGGTCAAAGAAGGCATTGCCGAAACCGCGATTGAAGTCGGCCGCTTCAAGGGTTTGGGCGAAATGAACCCCGAGCAATTGCGCGAAACCGCCATGGATCCCACCACCCGGCGCGTGCTGCCAGTAACCGAGCGGCTGGCCGCGCAAACCAAGGAACTCTTCAACCTCCTCATGGGCAAAGGCGAAGCCGCCTCGCGCCGCGTATGGATGGAAGAAAAGGGACACTTGGTGGAAGCAGACATATAAAAAAAAGTCGACTACCGCGACAGCCCGTAGCAACACCGACACGACAAATTATCGGACGCAATCTCGTGTAGCCTTCTTGCATCAACTTGCCTTTGCCTTCTTCCTGCTCACACTCGAATTTTTACTGACAATCAACGTGCCGTAGCCGCCACTGTGGCTCGCTTTGGCAAACTGGACTGCTTTATTGGCAATGCTGGCATTGGGGCTTCATGGCCGGTCTTGAAACACAGGACATCGACAAGCTCGAAAGCAATTTTCACGAACTGTTTGACGTCAATGTCAAAGGGTATGTATTAGGCGCCAAAGCAGTGCTACCAGCATTGCGCGCATCCAAAGGATGCATGATTTTTACGGCATCCACCTCCCGCTTTTTCACTGATGGCGGCGGGCCTTTGTATATCACGACCAAACATGCAGTGCTGGGTTTCATCCGCGCACTCGCCTGGGAGCTGGCGTCGCGATCCGACGGCAAATTCATCACGGGGACAGTCATCCTTAATGATGGTGGCATCAGCATTGGCAAGCGAGCTAGCGGTATCGACATGTGAATTAATAGCCGTTATAAAAGTCGGCGCTGGCAAGACGGCGAAAACATCATGAATATGATGGATATCCCTTGTACAGCAAATGAAACACACTGGCTTCACTGATTTCAACCGATATAATGCGTCATGATGCAGAGCAGCAAAAAATCGCGACACACAGCAAGGCAGTGAAAAGGGGAAATTCATGCAGAGCGAAACAAACGATTCATCCAAAACCCGCCTTTTAACAACGGCAATTGCGGCCATGGGTGTCGTGTTTGGCGATATTGGCACCAGCCCGCTTTATGCCATGAAAGAAGCCTTCAATGGCCCACATGCCCTGCTGGTTACCCCTGGCAATATTCTTGGTATTTTGTCGCTCGTGTTTTGGGCCATGACCATTACCGTGACATTCAAATACGTCAAATTCATTACCCGTGCCGATAACCGTGGCGAAGGTGGCATCATGGCCTTAACCGCTTTGGTGTTGCGCACGCCAGGCGTTAGTCAGCGCACGCTGTGGCTACTCACCGGGCTGGGTATTTTTGGCGCCGCCCTGTTTTATGGCGATGCGGTGATCACCCCGGCCATGTCTGTACTCTCTGCTGTTGAGGGCTTGCAAGTCGCCACGCCGATGTTCGAGCATTACGTAGTGCCTATTACCCTCGTTATCCTGACCGGCATTTTCCTTATCCAACCACGTGGCACAGCCAGCATCGCTGCCTTGTTTGGCCCGGTCATGATGTTCTGGTTTAGTACGCTCGGCGTTTTGGGGCTCATGGGTATTTTGAAGCACCCTGGCGTCTTGGCTGCCATCAACCCAATCTATGCCGTACACTTTTTTGCAGAAAATCGTGGCTATGGTTTTCTCGCGCTTGGCGCTGTAGTGCTGGCCATCACAGGCGGTGAAGCCTTGTATGCAGATATGGGGCATTTTGGCCGCCGGCCGATCAAATGGGCCTGGCTGAGTTTTGTTTTTCCCTGTCTGTATCTGAACTATCTTGGCCAGGGCGCCTTGATGCTGGATAACCCGCTTGCAGTCAAAAATCCTTTCTTCCTGCTCGCCCCCGAGATGTTGCTCTACCCCTTGGTAGCGCTCGCGACAGCAGCCACCATCATTGCCTCGCAAGCTGTCATCTCTGGCGCCTATTCCCTCACCAGCCAGGCCATGCAATTAGGCTATTGCCCGCGCATTCTGGTCAAATTCACCTCCGAGCAAGAAAAGGGACAAATCTATATCCCGAATATCAACTGGTTGCTGCTCATTGCCGTATTAGCGATCGTACTGGGCTTTAAAACCTCCTCCAACCTCGCTGCCGCATATGGCATTGCCGTGACGCTCACCATGCTGATCGACACCATCCTGGCCATGGTCGTCGTGCGCTCCTTGTGGAACTGGAACTGGTTTCAAGCCGGTATTTTCCTCACCCTGTTTATCATCGTTGATCTGGCCTTCTTCTCCGCCACCTTGCTGAAATTTGCCGATGGCGGCTGGTTGCCACTGTTGCTGGGGCTCACCGTGTTTATCCTGTTTTCCACCTGGCAACGCGGCCGCGCCCTGCTGTACAAAAAACTCAAACAGGACTCCATGCCGCTCGATGCTTTCTTGCAAAGCCTTGAATATGGCGGCCCGCAACGTGTTGTCGGCACGAGTATCTTTCTCACACCAGACACCAACAGCGTGCCACGCGCCATGCTGCACAACTTGCTGCACAACAAAGTGCTGCATGAACGCGTCATTTTGCTCAACGTCAATACGCAAGACATTCCCCATGTCGCAGACCAAGACCGCCTGCAAGTTCTTCCTCTGGCACACGGTTTTCATCGCATCACGGTGAACTACGGTTTTTCTGACAAACCCGACATTCCCAATGCGCTCAAAATGGCAGAACAAGCCGGCATGGCGCCCATCGAAATGATGGAGACTTCCTTCTTTCTGGGCCGTGAAACGGTTGTGCCCAGCGGTAAATCTGCCCTTCCGTTATGGCGACAAATTCTTTTTATGTGGATGTTTCGCAATGCCGAATCAGCCACCGCTTACTTCAAGATTCCCACGAACCGGGTCGTTGAACTTGGTGCGCAAATTGAGTTTTAGCAAAGCATCTGGCTATGTCTTGGCGCCGCAAAACCATACCTTCACTTAAATTAGCTTGTATTTATTGGCCTGCATTTTTGCTTCTCCCCTATTTTCGGTAGCCTCCATTAGCCCACGCTCATGACCGTTGATATCAGTGAAGCCGCCGGCGTGCGCTACCTGCATTTTGGCTCGGAATGGGTGCAGGGCGCGATGCGCATTGCGCGCCCCTATGCGCTGGAGCTCGACTACACCAAAGAGATGATGCTGCCCTTGCTCTTGCGCCCCGACGACTGGCCGCGCCGCGTGCTGCTGATTGGCCTGGGCGCGGCATCGCTCACCAAGTTCCTCTGGCGCTACCGGCCCGACGCCAAGCTCACCGTGGTGGAAATCGACCCGCAAGTCGAAGCCGTCGCGCGGCAGTTTTTCAAGCTGCCGGATGACCCGCAACGCATCCAGATTCATCATGCCGATGGCGCGGATTTCATCATCCAGACCAAGCAAAAATATGACCTGATTCTGGTCGATGGCTTCGACAGCAAAGCGCGCGCCGGTCGACTTGACACACTGCCGTTTTATCTCGACTGCAAAACCCGTCTGGCTAGTGACGGCATGCTGTGCGTGAATCTCCTGGCACGGCGCAAAAGTTTCAACCACAGCATCCAGCAGATCAAGGAAGCCTTTGATGGCCACGTCATCAGCTTTCCTTCACGCGATGAAGGCAACGCCATCGCACTGGCCTCGGCAAACCAGCCCAACGCCGTATCACAAGCGCCGACTTTTAGTTTGAGCGAACTCCAAACCACCGCCCAGCACTTGCGCCAAACCACACATCTCAACCTGCTGCCCATGCTGGCGAACCTCGCCGCATCAGGCCATCTCAAGGACGGCATATTGCAATACTGATTCGCTTATCCCGCATCCGGGAATAAGCAATGCTGTTTTTCTTGGTTCGTTTTTTACAATGCAGCCAATAAAGTTTCCTTTCTGAACATTCATTCACGAAAGGAAACACCATGCGTCGCCCGTTTTTTATCCGTTCCGCAATCGTCAGCCTGCTTGGTCTATCCCTGCTCACCGCCAACGCTGTGCATGCAGCGAAGATCACCCTGCTCAATGTCTCTTACGACCCGACGCGCGAGCTGTACCAGGAGTTCAACGCCGCTTTCGCCAAACAATGGCAGGCCAAGACCGGCGACACTGTCGTCGTCAAGCAATCCCACGGCGGCGCCGGCAAGCAGGCGCGTGCGGTGATTGATGGCCTGGAGGCCGACGTTGTCACTCTGGCGCTGGCCTACGACATTGACGCGATCCATGAGAAGGCGAAACTGATTCCCGCCGACTGGCAAAAACGCCTGCCGCACAACGCCTCGCCCTATACCTCGACAATTGTTTTTCTGGTGCGCAAAGGCAATCCCAAGGACATCAAAGATTGGAATGACCTCGTCAAAAATGATATTGGCGTGATCACCCCCAACCCCAAGACCTCCGGCGGCGCGCGCTGGAACTATCTGGCGGCCTGGGCCTATGCGCTCAAACAACCCGGCGGCAATGAAAAAACAGCCCAGGCGTTTGTCAAGAAACTCTATGCCAACGTCAAGGTGCTGGATTCCGGCGCGCGCGGCTCGACCACCACGTTTGTCGAGCGCGGCATAGGCGATGTGCTGCTGGCCTGGGAGAACGAAGCCTATCTGGCCGTCAAGGAGATCGGCCCGGACAAGGTTGAAATTGTCACCCCTTCCTTGTCCATCCTCGCCGAGCCGCCTGTCAGCATCGTCGACAAATTTGTCGACAAACACGGCACGCGCAAAGTAGCGACAGCCTATCTTGAGTATCTGTATTCGCCCGAAGGGCAGGATATTGCCGGCAAAAACTACTACCGCCCGACCGACAAGAAAGTCGCCGCCAGATATGCCAAACAGTTCGCGCCGGTGAAACTCATCACCATTGATGACGTCTTTGGCGGCTGGCAAAAAGCGCAGCAAACGCATTTTGCCGATGGCGGCATTTTTGACCAGATCAGCGTGCGCTAAACGCACCCGCTGGCGCCACCTCGCCGTTACGCCAGCGCCGACTTTTCGATTCACGCAAAACCGGCATCAACCGCCCTACTCTTTTCACCCGGAGAAAACATGCAACAAAAACTCATTGCCCTCGCCATCATGAGCACCACAGCCAGTCTTTCCAGTGCGGCATTCGCGCAATCCAATGTCACCATCTATGGCGTCGCCGATGCGACCTTCGATGTCATCAGCGTCAGCGGTGGCGCCACGCCTGCACTCAAGGCCAACACACCCAATTTCACGCGCGTCGCCACCAATGGCTCGCGCATCGGTTTCAAAGGCAGCGAAAAGCTGGGCAATGGACTGACCGCATTATTCCAGTTTGAATCAGATGTCAAATTCGACGAAGGCGGCGCCCTCGGCACGACGCGCGACAGCTTCGTCGGCATCTCTGGCGAATTCGGCAAGATCACGCTGGGCAATCTCAGCGGCATCAGTCGCAGCTTCGCCAGTGCCCTTGATGTCAATGCCGGCGCCGATGGCATTGGCTCCAACCAGGCGATTCTGGGCAAGGCAGGCGGCCTGCTGGCCGGCACCAAGCTCAATGGCGGCGGCAACTTTTCCGCGCCGCGCACATCACCATCCACAACCCGCTCTGGCGGCACCGCCGGCCTGTTCGATAATCGCTTCACCAATGCGGTCGCTTATGTCTCGCCAAAATTTTCCGGTATTCAGTTTGCAGCCCAATATGCAGCGAACGAGAACAAGGATGACTCCAGTGCTGCCAAGATCAACACTGCGGCTTACGATCTCGGCCTGACCTATGCCAATGGCCCGATCTATATCGGCCTCACGTATGCCGATGCCCGTTGGCGTAATCAAGATGACGGCGACCCAGCCGCTGCTCCAGCCGTCACCACACTTTCCGAGCGTTGGGGCGATGATTTCCGCAGCCATGAAGTCCGCCTGGGCGGCAAATACGATTTTGGCAATGCCACGTTGCGCGTGATCTGGTCACAAAACCGCACCAAAGCGGATGCCAATACCTTGGCTGCGCGCATTGCCGCAACCAATGGCGTAGACCTCAAGCAAAATGTCTGGGGCATTGGCGGCACATTCAATGTCACCGCCAATGGCAAGCTCATCGGCCAGTATTACCGCGCCAATGACCTTTCCGGTTCCATTGGCAATGGCGCAAATTCGCTCGCGGACACCGGCGCGCAATTTATCAATGTGGGCTATGAACACAGCCTGTCCAAGCGCACGCTGCTGAAACTGGTTTACGCACGCATCAGCAATGACGAAAACGCAGGCGTGTGGAATGGCGGTTATGATTTCGGCAAGAACGGCACCGGCTTTGGTGGCGCGGACCGCAAGATTTCCGGCATCCAGGCAGGCTTGCGGCATGTGTTCTGACCGGCGCACTTTCGCCTATCATTACATCATTGGCACTTTTCCTACCGCGCCACCAGGCGCGGTATTTCGTTGACCATCCGCACAAGGAGTTTCCCATGACGTTCTACACCGACAATGCCCAATCCATCGGCCACACGCCGCTGATCCGGCTCAACCGCATCACCGTTGGCGCCAAAGCCACGGTGCTGGCCAAGATCGAAGGCCGCAACCCGGCCTATTCGGTCAAATGCCGCATTGGCGCGGCGATGGTGGCCGACGCCGAACAGCGTGGCCTGTTGGGGCCAGGCAAGGAAATCGTCGAGCCGACCAGCGGCAACACCGGCATTGCGCTGGCATTCGTGGCCGCCGCCAAAGGCATTCCACTCACCCTGACCATGCCGGAGACCATGAGCATCGAACGGCGCAAACTGCTCGTCGCCTACGGCGCGAAACTGGTGCTGACCGAAGGCACCAAAGGCATGAGCGGAGCGATCGCCAAAGCCGAAGAAATTGCGGCCTCGAACCCAGACCGCTACGTGCTGTTGCAGCAATTCAAGAACCCCGCCAACCCGGCCATTCACGAAAAAACCACGGGGCCGGAAATCTGGAACGATACGGAGGGGAAAATCGACATCCTGGTATCCGGCGTCGGCACGGGCGGCACGATTACGGGGATTGCGCGCTACATCAAAAACACCCGGGGCAAGCCGATTTTGACCGTCGCCGTCGAACCCGAGGCCAGCCCGGTGCTGACGCAAAAACGCGCAGGCGAAGCATTGAAACCCGGCCCGCGCAAAATCCAGGGCATAGGCGCAGGCTTCATCCCCGATACGCTTGATCTGTCGCTGGTCGATGCCGTCGAGCAAGTCAGCAATGACGAGGCCATCCTTTATGCCCGCCGCCTGGCCAAAGAAGAAGGCATCCTCTCCGGCATCTCCTGCGGCGCGGCAGCGGCAGCCGCCGTGCGCCTGGCCAACCGGCCGGAACATGCAGGCAAAACCATCGTCGTGATCCTGCCCGATTCCGGTGAGCGCTATCTGAGCACGGCGCTGTTTGAAGGGCTGTTCGATGCTGCCGGGTTGCCGGTATAAGTCTTCACAAGAAGCGAATTTTAAGTTTCGTTTGAAGCCATCAGGAAACTCTTGGGTTGGTCATCCAAGGCTTTTCGTCCGGGTGACCAACTCGCATCAGTGATATCTGATGCGCATTCGGAGAATTTTGCTCATGTTTAGAAAAACCACCATTGCCGTTATTGGCGGCGGCTTTAGCGGTGTCTTGACTGTAGTGAATATCCTGAGAAAAAATCCCCGGGATAGCTTGCACCTACGGGTTAATGTGCTGGGCACCTAGCTGCTGGGCGTACTGGCTGGGCACAACCGCTACGCCCTGCATACGTACTGGGTGGGCAATCTGCACCGGGTGCTGGATGTCGTCTCACCTGGCAAAGCGCACAGCGCCGCCAAGGCGCGACCTGGCCTGATCCGCGTGCTGGAGCAACTCACGCCCGAACAGCGCCCGGCCTTGATCCGAGGCGACTGCGGCTTTGGCAACGAGCCCTTCATTGCCGAACTGGAGGAGCGCGCCCAGCCCTACCTGTTCAAACTGCGCCAGAGCGTGGGAGTCAAGAAATTGCTCTCACGCCAATTCGCGCGTGATGACTGGAGTACGCCTGGTGACAAACAGCACCTACGCCCTGGACGCTTTGGGTCAACTCTACCGGGACCGTGCCGACTGCGAGAACGGCTTTGACGAGCTCAAAAACCAGTGGGGCTGGGGTGGCTTCACGACCCAGGATATTGAGCGCTGACAGACCAGTGCGCGCACGGTCGCGCTCATCTACAACTGGTAGAGTTGGTATTGCCGAGCGGCCAAACCGGGTGCACGCATGGAGGCCATCACGAGTCGCGCACTACTGCTCGCCAGTGTGGGGCGCGCCGTCAAACATGCTGGACAGACCATGCTGTATCTCACGCCCATGCACGCCGCAAAAGACAAGCTGCTCGCGCTCATCGCCAATATCCGTGCGGCCTTGAGCCATGTAAGGGCTGTTGCGGAGCAGTTGCCACAGACAGATCGCTGGAAGACGTTCCTAGACTACGTGGTGGCCAAAATCACTCGCCCGCTGCCGCCGTGGCTACCGTCCGGCCGACTCACAGCGGCGGGGTAACTCCCGGATTGCCGTGGACGCTAGTAACGATACGGTTAGCCACACCAGAAGATGCGGTTTAAAAGCAGTTAAGTTTTTAGTCTTCATACAAGGTAATCAAGACAATTTGGGTGCAAGAAGCCGGTACGCCGTATTCGGCGCACAGCATCAGTGAAGGGGATGCGTCAAGCTACGGGCGCGCCCGTAGCTTGAACAAGGTTTAGCTGGTGAATCCCGGTACCGGGAAAGCGCCATTCAATGCATGGTTGCCCACATCATGCAACTTGTAACTCACGGGATCGTGCAATGTGTGGGTACGGACATTGCGCCAATAGCGGTCAAAGCCATATTTGGCTTGCGTAGAACGTGCACCCATGGTTTCGAACGCACCACTCGTAATATCCAGTGCTACCCGTGTCGCCAGCACCTTGACGCCGGAGACTTGTACCATCAGCTCACCGCGTTGCGCTGGCGTGATGGCATCACCTAAATCCCAGGCTTTCTGCAAAGCTTGGGCTGCTTCACGGGCGGCGGCATTCGCCGCCTGCAACTGCACGGCAAATTCGGCGTAACGGGCAATGATGTACGGATCGGCGGTGACACTTTGTACCCCGGCGGGCGTCCATGGCCGCGACTGGGTGCGTGTGTATTCCAGCGCTTCAGCTAGTGCGCCTTCGGCAATGCCGAGATACAAAAAGCTGAAGATAAGTTGGGTCACCGGCGTCCACAGGCTGCCCCGATTGCCGGTGACGAAAGCTTCAACTATCGCGTTCGCGACGCCCAGCACTTCGTCGGGGTGTACCCGCACATTGGTGAACACGGTGCTTCCGCTATCGGTCTGGCGCATACCAATAGCATTCCAGTCTTCGTTTACCTGGACACCCTCGCGCCGGGTCGGAATCAATGCCGCAACGACGCTGCCCAGCCGTTCTGGATCGTCCTGTATCACACCAAACACAAGCAGCTGATCCGAGTCAACTGAGCCGCTGCAAAAATGCTTGGTGCCGTTGAAAATATAGCCGCCGTCATCGGTGGGACTGGCGCTCACGCGCCAGTCCAGAACATGGTTATTGTTCTCGCTGGATGCATTGCCAACAAACCAATGCTGATTAACTACCCCGCGATAGAACTTCTCCTGCTGCGCTTCGCTACCGAACAGTTCGACCATCGTCTGACAACTGAAGTGATAACCGAAGATGTGGCCAAGCGATCCATCGGCTTTGGCAATTTCCTTGATTACCGCCAATATAGTCGGCAAATCCGCATCACCTCCACCAAACTGTTTCGGTACCCAGATACCCAGCAAGCCGCTGGCACGAATTTGATCGCGTTCGGCCTTGGCATTGCCACCTTTGCGGTCACGTTCGACGGCTGAGGTACGAAAGGATTCAGCCAGCTCACGCGCTACTGCAATCGGATCATGCTGCGCGGTAGACAATGGGAAGTCGGTAACCTGATTCATGAAACTCTCCTGGATAATTGAAATCGTTCAATGCTGCTCGCCAGAAACTCTGGTGCTGCCCAGCGGGAAAAGTCCACTGGACGGTCGATCAGCCGGTGTTGCAATAAAAAGTCATGTGTTTGCTTGACCACGGCAAGCGCACCAGTATCCAGCGTTGGCAACAGATTCTGGTAAAACGTTTCGCCAAATCCTGCACGTACCGCCGCTGCCGATACACCAAGATTCTCGGCATGGATTTGCGTCACTTGCGCGCCATGCTCAGAGGCCCAGTGGGTGCTCTCCACTACGGCGTCAACAAGGTATTGCACGATTTCTGGCGCGCGCTCAACCAGGTCACTGCTAATAGTCCAGGCGCTGGCGTAATGATTGCGGCGATCCGCATTGAGATCGAGCAGGGGACGGGCACCGGCCAACTCCTCCAGTTCCGCGGCCCATGGCAGCCACGTAAACAAGGCATCGACCCGGCACTGGTCCAGCAGCGCACCTTGGTTTTCGGCCACGCGCAGGAACAAGTCCGCGCCACGAAGACTGGCGGCGTTGTCGCGTCGAGCGGCTGGTACATCAACCCACGGGTTATCAATGCGCACCAGGTTAACGTCGCGCAAAGACAATCCACCAGCTTCCAGCGTATGCAGCAGCGCCCGCGCTTCCCATGTACCCAGCGCAATCAGCGTCTGCTGCCAGGGGTCGAGCGCGCGGTAGTCACCCAGCGCATTATTCAAAATGCGTATCGCCGCACTGCTAGCGCCGACTTTTTCCCTTTGAGGTCAGCCGCCGTTTGCAGCTTACTCTGGCGTGCGACATAAAAACCTTGCCGCGGCTTGAGGATGGACAAGCCTAGCAGTCGGGTACGCCCCGGCGCGCGTAGTCCTTCGCTGACCAGCGGCGGTATCTCGCCGCCAAACCGGGTATACGCCGGATGATCGTAGCTAAAATGCGTGACACCCTGCTGGCCAGTCAGTACCTTCAATTCGATGCCGACCTTGGCCAAAGAACCGCTGGCTTGCGCCGTCAGTAATCCATTTGGCACAGGGCAGTTGCTGTAGGCGATGACCATGGGTTTTGTGGCCTGACCTATGCTGGCGATGGGCGCGTTCATGCGGCCACCTTTTGCGAGAATGTTTCTGTCTGCCAACCCGCAGGCTGTGCCAAACCCAGGTGATCGCGCAGGGTTTTGCCTTCGTATTCCTCACGGTACAAACCACGTGCTTGCAATACGGGCACGACTTGATCTACAAACTCGTCGAAGGCACTCGGCAGGAAGGCAGGCGAGATAACAAAGCCATCGGCTGCTTCCGCGAGGAAAATCTCCGCCAGTTGATCCGCCACCTGCTCGCCGGTGCCGACGAGTTGCGGCACGGCGGCGACATTGATGCCATAACGATGCCCCACCTCACGCAGGGTGATGTTTTCGCCCTGCGTGAAGCTGGCGAGCATTCTGAGACCGCTCAAGGAACCAACCTCCTTGAGCTTGGGCAACAATTCATCCAGACGGGTGTCGAGCGAATAGTGCGAAAAGTCGATGCCAGTATGGCTTGACAACGTGGACAAGCCGACTTCTGGCTGTACCAGGTTGTTCAGATAGGCCTGCCGCTCGCGGGCGATCGACTCGGTCTCGCCGAGAATCGGCATCACGGCAGTCAACACCTTGGCTTGGGAGGACAAGCGACCGGCGGCGCGCACCTGGTTCCTGAACGACTCATAATTAGCCTTCATGATCGGCAGACTGGGCCCCATGGCGAAAATCGCTTCCGCCCAGCGGCCGGCAAAAGCGCTGCCGCGCGGCGACAGGCCCGCTTGCAGGATCACCGGCTCACCTTGTGGCGAGCGTGGCATTTGCTGCGGGCCACGCACCTTGAACCACTCCCCTTCGTGATCCACGTAATGCACTTTGGCCGGATCGGCGAACAACCCGCCCTCCTTGTCGAGCACCAGCGCGCCTTCTTCCCAGCTCTGCCAGAGTTTCTTGACCGCCTCCAGGAATTCGTCGGCGCGGTCGTAACGCCGGTCGTGGTCAAGGTGCTCCGAAACGCCGAAATTGCGCGCTTCCGCATCATTGAGGGAGGTCACCACATTCCAGGCAGCCCGTCCACCACTGAGTTGATCGAGTGTCGAGAAGACACGCGCAACATGGAAGGGGGGATAATAGGTCGTCGATACAGTCGCGCCGATACCAATGTGCTGTGTCGCCGCCGCCATGACATTGGCCACAGCGCTGGGTTCGAGCATCACCGCGCCCTGTCCTCCGTATTGGAGACCCACATCGAGATTACTGCCGTAACTGTCCCACACGGCCAACGCATCGGGCACGAACAGCAGATCGAACTTGCCACGCTCCAGCGTTCTGGCAATGTGTTGGTAATAATCAATCGTAGTGAAATCCTTGCGTGCCCGCGCATGGCGCCATGCCGCATGGCTATGAGTGACATTACCGGCGGAAAAAAAGCCGGCAAGATGAATTTGACGTTGTTGACTCATGATTTTTAGCTTCCGTAGTGACGAAGATGAACTGCAGCCGCATCGATGCGGTGCAAATGATTAAGCGCGACGCGGGAACTTTCCAGGCGTGAGAGGATTTCCGGATTGAATCCGGCGCCGCCCTGTGCTGTTTTCAAATCCGCATCCAGAACAAAAAAGCCGGGCAGTGTGTAGGTGGCCCCCAGCGCGCTCAACACCGGCTTTAAGGCATAGTCGATGACACCGTAATGCGCCAGGGTGCCGCCACTGGCAATCGGCAGGACACTCTTGTCAGCCAGTGCCTGTTGTGGCAAAACATCAAGAAATGCCTTTAGCAAAGCAGTGTAGGCAGCCTTGTAGACAGGCGTGGCCACCACAATGGCATCCGCTTGCGCGACGTCCCGCGCAGCCGCGGTCAGGGGCAAGGCGTTAAAGTCTGCCGACAACAAAGCCTCTGCTGGCAAAGTGCGCAAAGCGAGTTCGCTGACCTGCCAGCCGTCTTCCGCCAATTGCCCGGCAAAATGGCTCAACAGCTGCCCCGTGCGAGAAGTGGCTGAGGGGCTGCCATTAATAATTAATATTCGACTCATGAACCCTCCACAAAAAGGTGAATAAATTGGCATCTCGTTCGCTACGCTCGGCTGTTTGAGTAACCACTCGAAAAAGAAGATCAGCCAAGGATTGGAGTTGCAATTTACAAAGCGATGGCTGGCAAGGGAAGCAAGAAAATCTGCTAAGCAAAGCCTGATTTGCTTATTCAAAAAACCGCTGTTGAATAGTGCTGCGTGAAGTACCTATGGCGCGCTGATGACAAATCAATTGCATTCCGCGTATTCGCGCAGGCAAAAAAAAAGCCCCACAGACATCCATCTGCGGGGCGGATACTTTGCAAGATTTTTTCTGCTACTTGCGCGCCAGTTGCCGCACGGTATTCACCAGGCGATCGACTTCCTCATGGGTGTTATAGAACGCCAATGAAGGGCGCACTGTCGCTTCCAGGCCAAAGCGGCGCAGGATGGGCTGGGCGCAGTGGTGGCCTGCGCGCACCGCAATCCCTTCGCGGTTCAATGCTTCGCCAACCTCGGTGGGTTGATAGCCCGCCAGCACGAAGGAGAGCACGCTGGTCTTGTCTGGCGCGGTGCCAATCAGGCGCAGGCCGGGAATGCCGCCAAGCGCCTTCATCGCATACGTCAGCAGTTCGTGCTCGTAGCGGTTGATATTGTCGATGCCGAGCTTTTGCACGTAGTCGATGGCCGCGCCCAGCCCGACGGCATCGGCGATATTGCCCGTGCCCGCCTCGAAGCGGGCGGGTGCGGCGTGATATCGCGTTTGCTCGAAGGTCACGTCTTCAATCATGTTGCCGCCGCCTTGCCATGGGGGCATGTCTTCCAGCACGTCGGGCTTGCCATACAGCGCGCCAATGCCTGTGGGGCCGAATACCTTGTGGCCGGAAAAGACGAAAAAATCGCAATCGAGCAACTGCACATCGGCGCGCATGTGCGAAACGGATTGCGCCCCATCCAGCAAAACACGCGCGCCGACGCGATGCGCCATTTCTATCATTTGCGCAGCCGGCGTGACCGTGCCCAGCGCGTTGGACACTTGCGTGAATGACACCAGCCGGGTGCGGGCATTCAGCAAACGCGCGTATTCTTCCAGCAAAATCTGGCCATCATCATCCACCGGCGCCACGCGCAGCTTGGCGCCGGTCTGCGCGCACAGTATTTGCCAGGGCACGATGTTGGCGTGATGCTCCAGGTGGGTGATGACAATTTCATCATCCTGGCCGATATATTTCCGTCCCCAGCTTTGCGCGACCAGGTTGATGGCTTCCGTGGTGCCGCGTACGAAAACAATCTCGCTGCTGGCGCTGGCGTTGATGAATTTCGCCACCTTGTCGCGGGCGCCTTCATACGCATCGGTAGCACGGGCGGCGAGCTCATGCGCGGCGCGATGGATGTTGGAATTTTCATGCTGATAAAAATACGCCAGGCGGTCGATCACCGCTTGCGGCTTTTGCGTTGTGGCGGCGTTGTCCAGCCAGGCCAGCGGACGGCCATTCACCAATTCCCGCAGGACAGGGAAATCGCGGCGCACGGCCAGTACGTCAAACGGCGGATGCGCGGACGCGGCAATCTGGCCTGGTACAGGGTTTTGCGGCGCACCTGCTTGCCCGGCCGCTGCCCCATGTTTTTGCCTAAAGCGCGCCGACTCTTCGAGAAAGTAATAGGCAGCGCCCGTGGCTTTTGGATGAGTCCTGGCATTGTCTTTGAGCAAATCACGCAACACCGTCTCGCCCAGACAATTCGCGTTGTCGGCATTGAACAAGTCAACCGCAGGGAAAGCTTCCGGGACAACAAAATCCGCCCCGGGCGCCCACGCATGGCGCACTGGCAATGCAGATGTTCGACGGTTGCCCGCATCCGGATGCAGATCCAGCGGGTCTGCACCCGTCAAGGGTATGGCCAAATCATTATTGTGCGGTGGCGTGGCCTCGGCCAATCTGGCTGAATCGCTGAAGGACGTTCCAGAGGGCGTGCCGGACAATCCACCCAGCGTGCCCGCAAACAGCTCATTCGCCAGACGGGCAATCAAGTCAACATCAGGTGCACCCCCTTGCCCAGGAATGCTGTTTGCATTGAGGGCTTCAAGGCTGGGCATGCTGTCCGGCATGTCCAGGTTACTTGTACTCATGGTACTTACCCACATCGACATCACCGAGCACGGCGAGCGCGTCGTCCGTCAGCACGGCAAGCGAGCAATACAAGGAGACGAGGTAGGAGGCGATGGCCCGGCGGTCGATGCCCATGAAGCGCACGGACAAACCCATATCCTGCTCGCCTGGCAGATTCGGCTGATACAGGCCAACCACCCCTTGACGGCTCTCGCCCGTGCGCAGCAGGATGATGCTGGTTTTGCCATTCTCGACCAGCACCTTGTCAGACGGAATCAGCGGAATGCCGCGCCAGGTAATGAATGGCGAACCGGAAATGGTAATGGTAGGCGGCGGCACACCACGGCGCGTGCATTCACGGCCAAAAGCGGCAATCGCCAGCGGATGGGCAAGGAAGAAACCCGGCTCCTTCCACACCTTGGCGATCAGCTCGTCCAGATCGTCCGGCGTCGGCGCGCCGGTGCGGGTCTTGATGCGTTGCGTGACGGCCACGTTATGCAGCAGGCCATATTCCTTGTTGTTGATGAGTTCGTTTTCCTGCCGCTCTTTTACCGTCTCGATGGTCAGGCGCAACTGTTCCTTGATCTGGTTGTGCGGGCTGCTGTAAAGATCGGACACGCGGGTATGCACATCAACCACGGTATTCACGGCGGAGAGCATGTATTCGCGCCCCCACTCCTCATAATCGACGAAGGTCTGCGGCAGCTCGCGTTCGTCGCGCTGCGAACAGGCGACGGTAACGCGCGACGCGTCCTTGACCTTATTCACGCGGTAGATACCCGCTTCCAGCGGCACCCAGCTCAACAGCTGCGGCAGCCAGCGCGGCGTGATAGTGGACAGTTGCGGAACCGTCTTGGTGGCATTCGCCAGGGTACGCGCGGCGACATCGCTCAATGCCAACTGGTCTTTATTATCTGCAGCCATGGAAACTCCTTAGAAGAATAATTGATAAGCTTGTGAAAAAACTGCTTTACGATGATCGGCTTGATTAGCGCGCAACTCAACCGGCTATAGCCACCAAAGGCCAGCCAAAGCCACCCGCATGCGCCCATGCCTCAGGGATGTTCACAGCGGGCAATCAGGGAAGACAGACGCACACCCAGTGCGCTAGCCAGCTTGTCCACGGTAAGCAGGGAAGGCACGGCGCAGCCACGTTCCACCTCGCCAAGATAGGAACGGTTCAAGTCGGCGCGTTCCGCCAGCTGTTCTTGCGACCAGCCGCGCTCCTCGCGCAATTGCCGCAACACTTGGGCGAACTGAATGACGGTCATGGATTGCCTGCCGCAAACTCATGCCGAGAATTGGCCTGGGTAATGACGCCGCCCGGCGGCACGCTGCGCGTGAGCCAGACATTGCCGCCGATGCTGGCGCCACGGCCTATGGTGATGCGGCCGAGTATCGTCGCCCCGGCATACACCACGACATCATCTTCAAGAATCGGGTGGCGCGGCGCGCCCTTTTCCAGCGTCCCGTCAGCGCCGACTTTGAAGCGCTTGGCGCCCAGCGTCACCGCCTGGTACAAGCGCACACGCGCGCCGATGATGGTGGTCTCGCCAATGACCACGCCCGTGCCATGATCAATGAAAAACCCGGGACCGATCTGCGCGCCCGGGTGAATGTCGATACCCGTTTTTGAGTGCGCTATTTCGGCCACCATGCGCGCGATGATCGGCACACCCAGGGCATACAACGGATGCGCCAGCCGATGATGGATGGTCGCCAGGATGCCGGGATAGCACAACAAGACCTCATCCACACTATTCGCCGCCGGATCGCCCAGATAAGCCGCTTCGATGTCCGTATCCAGCACGGCACGCACTTCAGGCAGCGCATGCGCAAATGTGCGCACCATGCCGGCAGCCCGCTGCTCAATGCCTTCCACGGCCGCCCCCGTGCACCGCGCGGTGTAATGCAACTCCAGCCTGATCTGCTCACGCAATGCATGCAAAGCAGCATCCAACGCATCACCCACATAAAAATCCTCACTCTCATGACGCAGGTCAGGCGGCCCCAGGCGCATCGGAAACAGCGCCCCGCGCAGGGCCGCGACAATCGCCGCAACCGCGTCCGGCGAGGGTAGCTCGCGCCCGCCAAAATCATGCTGCCGTGCATGCGCCTCACGCCACCGGCGCCGAATTTCGCGCAACCCGGCGACAACCGGCTCCAGATGCCAGTCCGGTTTTTCTGTTGCCTCTACGCTGCGCCCTGAATCAAGTGGCGCTGGATGGGAAATTCTTTTTATGGGGCTGGAAGACAAGGTGGACATCGCCTGATGGGCATTCACATGCATGAACGTAAAAGCGACATCATATTGACCTGCCAAGCGACGCCAAACCAAAAAATAAAGCTATGCATTGCAGGAAACGGAATATCGTATCGAATAAAAAAAGCAGTTGCCTGCCCTTGAAAACCGGGTGTTGCACCCAATGGAGGAGAAGCTAGACCGCCAAACACGCGCTGCGGAGAAATACCTGCGGACGCCCGATCGCCCAGCCCTGCAGCCATACATCCGCTTGCGCGAGCAAAAAATCGCGCTGCGCATTTTGCTCGACCCGCGTAAAGACGAGCCGAGCGCCATTATCCGCCGCGATGCGGATGGCCTGCTGCATCTGCGCCGGTTGTGGTAGATGGCGGGCATCGATTTTCACGAAATCGGGACGCACCCCGCGCAGCAGTTCTTCGAGATCCGCCAGGCCCGTCGTGTTGGCAGCGACCTTGAAACCATTCAGCCGGTAGTTAGCGAGCGCAAACGCCAGCAAGGTGCGTTCCGTATTCGCCGTGGCGGGCGTTTCCAGCACGACACGCCCAGGCGACAGCGCCAATTGATCCAGCACGCCGCGGAACATCCGCCCGTGGTCTTCGCTGACAGCGGCCAGCAGCCGCCCATGAATATTCAAAAACAGCAGGCCATCGCTAGGCACAAAATGCCGGAAATTGAGCGCATGCACGATGCGGCACAAACGATCAAGCGCGATTAGGGAAATATCATCAGCCGCCAGTGCAAACAAGTTCCATGGCGAGAGGCTCAACTCACCTTCGGCATGCGTCCTGACAAACGCTTCATAAGCGACACGGTTGCCCGCACCACTGGCGATCAACGGCTGGAATACGCTGCCCAGTTCGACATTCAGGAAAAACCCGACAGCCCCGCCGCCGGGCATCTGGTGCAGGCGGACACCCGCGGGCAAATTCAGGGGCAACAGCTTGGCATCGGCCGGTAGGTTCATAGTCATCGTTTTTTTCACGTGGGTGCATGCGGGAACGGAAGGACTTTACTGCCCGCATGGGCTAAGCCAAACCAATTAATTCTGCATTCGATATTCCTTCAATCCACCTTCTTTATTCTTCGAGCCATTGCAGGAATCCGCATAAGCAATGCAGAATTTTTCATTTCCACACTGAGTCACGCTTGTCTAGACTTCGGCGTCTTCACCATCGGGAATCACACCGGGAACCATCATGCTGAACAATCGTTTTTTCTCCACTGCGTCAATCGCCCTGATGCTGGCGGCACCGGCTGTTGCCGTGGCGGCGGCGGAAACCACGCTGCTCAATGTGTCCTATGACGTAAGCCGCGAGTTGTACAAGGACATCAACCCGGCTTTTGCCAGCTATTGGCAGGCCAAGACAGGTGAGAGCGCGACCATCAATCAATCGCATGGTGGTTCGAGCAAGCAAGCGGGTGCAATCATCGGCGGCCTGGAAGCGGACGTGATCACCATGAACCAGTCGCCCGACATCAACATCCTGGTCGAGCGCAGCGGGCTGGTTGCTGCCGACTGGAACAAACGCCTGCCGCATGGCGCCGCGCCCTACACCACGACCACCGTATTTCTGGTGCGCAAGGCCAACCCGAAAGGCATCAAGGACTGGGCCGACCTGACCCGTCCCGGCCTGCAAGTCATCGTGCCGAATCCAAAGACATCGGGCAACGGGCGCTACACTTATCTGGCTGCCTGGGGTTATGCACTGCAAAAAGTCGGCGCTGGCGATACGGCGGCCAAAGAAAAATCCGCCCGTGAATTCGTCACCAAACTCTTCGCCAACGTACCCGTGCTCGACGGCGGCGGCCGTGGCGCGACGACCACCTTCTCGCAGCGCGGCATCGGTGATGTACTGGTCACGTTCGAGAATGAAGCCGCCTTGCTCGGCCAGGAAGTCGGTGGCGGCCAGTTCGATATCGTCTATCCATCCATCAGCATCGAAGCCCCCGCGCCCGTGGCGGTCGTAGACAAAGTGGTGGATAAACGCGGCACACGCAAGCTTGCCACGGCCTATCTTGAATTCCTGTTTTCACCAACCGCGCAGGGCATCATCGCCAAACACCATTTCCGTCCGCGCGACCCGACAGTGTTGAAACAATATGCCAGCCAGTTCCCGCCCATCAAGACCTTCACGGTCGAAGACCAGCTCGGCGGCTGGAAGGCTGTGCAAAAAACCCACTTCGCCGATGGCGGGATTTATGACCAGATCATCGTGCGCTGAGCCATTGCCGATCAGTTGCGGGCGCTGACGAAATGACAACCGCCGTCTCACCAACGCCGATTTCTTAAATCACCCGCACGCACGGCAAGTCAGGTATGTACCTGGCTTGCCGGATCATGATGTTTTCCAGCTTTGCGTATAAGCAAAGAAGAAATAAGTAGTTCTGCTTTGCTGCATAAGTTTTTAGACTTCGCACCAGGCCAACTTGGCCACCCAGCCATCTCAGGAATTTCGTCATGCTGAATCTCTTCCCCCGTCCTCGCGTCTTACCCGGCTTTGGCCTCACGCTCGGCTTCACGCTGGTGTATCTGTCGCTGATTGTCTTGATACCGCTCTCCGCCGTGGTGTTCAAAACGCTGTCGCTCACCTTTGCCGAGTTCTGGCAGATTGTCACCGCGCCGCGCGTGCTGGCTTCCTACAAGCTTTCATTTGGCGCATCGCTCCTCGCGGCGGGAATCAATACCGTGTTCGGCGCGCTCCTGGCCTGGTCGCTGGTGCGCTATCGTTTTCCCGGCCGGAAGCTCGTCGATGCGCTGGTGGACCTGCCTTTCGCCCTGCCCACGGCGGTGGCTGGGATTGCGCTGACGGCCTTGTATGCGGGCAATGGCTGGCTGGGCAAACTGCTGGAACCCTTGGGCATCAAGGTCGCTTTCACGCCGCTGGGCGTGCTGGTGGCGCTGGTGTTCATCGGCCTGCCGTTTGTCGTGCGCACGGTGCAGCCGATTCTGGAAGACCTGGAGCTCGAACTTGAAGAAGCCGCCACCTGCCTGGGCGCGCAGCGCTGGCAGATCATTCGCCGGGTCATTCTGCCCGCGCTCACCCCTGCGCTGCTCACCGGCTTTGCGCTGGCTTTCGCCCGCGCCGTGGGTGAATATGGCTCTGTCATTTTCATTGCCGGCAATCTGCCCATGGTGTCCGAAATCACGCCGCTGATGATCATCACCAAGCTCGAACAATATGACTACACGGGCGCGACTGCCATTGCGCTGGTCATGCTGGCGGCATCCTTCATCCTGTTGCTGGTCATCAACACGCTGCAAGGCTGGAGCGCGGCGAGCAGCTCATCCGCCGGCGGGAGGAAATCCTGATGGCTGGCATTGCACAAACCTTGCACGGCGCCCGCAGGCATCACGATTACCAGGCCAGTCCGGCCACGCGCGAGGCGCCGTGGGTGCGCTACAGCGTGCTCACGCTCGCCCTGGGCTTCTTCGCCCTGTTTTTACTGCTGCCGTTGTTCACCGTTTTTAGCGAGGCATTGCGCAAGGGCTGGGGCGTGTATTTCGCCGCGCTGGTGGAACCGGATGCGCTCTCGGCCATGCGCCTGACCCTGCTGGCTGCTGCGATTGCCGTGCCACTGAACTTGGTGTTCGGCGTCTCTGCCGCCTGGGCAATCGCCAAGTTCGAGTTTCGCGGCAAGCAATTCCTGATCACCCTGATCGACTTGCCCTTCTCCGTCTCCCCGGTCGTCGCCGGTTTGATTTATGTGCTGGTGTTTGGCGCCCAGGGCTGGTTCGGCTCCTGGTTGAGCGACCATGACATCCGCATCATTTTTGCCGTGCCCGGCATTGTGCTGGCGACCATTTTCGTCACCTTCCCGTTTATCGCCAGGGAACTCATCCCGCTGATGGAAGCCCAAGGCCGCGACGAGGAAGAAGCCGCGACATTGCTGGGCGCGTCGGGCTGGCAAACCTTCTGGCGCGTGACCTTGCCGAATATCAAATGGGGTTTGCTGTACGGCGTGATTCTCTGCAACGCCCGCGCGATGGGCGAATTCGGCGCGGTGTCGGTCGTCTCCGGCCATATCCGCGGCATGACCAACACCCTGCCCTTGCAGGTGGAAATCCTATACAACGAATACAACTTCGCCGCCGCTTTTGCCGTGGCATCGCTCCTGGCCTTGCTGGCGCTGATTACGCTGGCGCTGAAAACTTATATCGAATGGCGTCAAACAGCCACACTTTCACCAGACTCAATGGAGCCGACAACATGAGCATCGAAGTCCGCAATATCCGCAAAGCATTTGGCACGTTTGAGGCGCTGAATGATGTCTCGCTGGAATTTCCCAGCGGCGAGCTGGTCGCATTGCTGGGCCCTTCCGGTTGCGGCAAGACCACGCTGTTACGCATCATCGCCGGGCTGGAATCGGCTGACGCAGGCACGGTGTTCCTCGAAGGCGAGGATGCTTCCGGCACGCATGTGCGCGAACGCCAGGTCGGTTTTGTGTTTCAGCATTACGCGCTGTTCCGCCACATGACGGTGTTTGAAAACATCGCCTTCGGCCTGCGTGTCAAACCGCGCAATCGCCGTCCCGCCAAAGCCGACATTCAGCGCAAGGTGCATGAGCTACTGAACCTCGTGCAGCTCGACTGGCTCGCCGACCGCTATCCGGCGCAACTCTCCGGCGGGCAGCGTCAGCGCATCGCCCTGGCGCGTGCGCTGGCTGTCGAACCGCGCGTGCTGCTGCTGGATGAACCCTTCGGCGCGCTGGACGCCAAAGTGCGCAAGGAATTGCGCCAGTGGTTGCGCCGCCTGCATGACGAACTGCATATCACCAGCATTTTTGTCACCCATGACCAGGAGGAGGCGCTGGAAGTGGCCGACCGCGTGGTGGTCATGAACCATGGCCAGGTCGAACAAATCGGCACGCCGCAGGCGGTGGTCGAACAACCCGCCACGCCTTTTGTCGCCGACTTCATCAACCTGGACGACCACGGCCCCGACTGGCTGGTGGCCGCGCGCCTGAAGCATCGCGGCTACGCACTTCAGGCCAGTGATAATCAACTGCGCGCATAACCCGCCATGTAAAGTAACAACACCATGAACTTCCAACAACTCCGCATCATCCGCGAAGCCGTGCGCCGCGATTTCAATTTGACGGATGTCGCCAACGCGCTATTCACTTCGCAATCCGGCGTCTCCAAGCACATCAAGGATCTTGAGGATGAGCTGGGCGTAGAGATTTTCATCCGCCGTGGCAAACGCCTGACCGGGCTCACCGAGCCGGGCAAGGAGCTGGCCGGGATTGTCGAGCGCATGCTGCTCGACGCGCGCAACATCAAGCGCCTGGCCGACCAGTTTGCCAACCGCGACCAGGGCCAGCTCACGCTGGTCACCACGCACACCCAGGCGCGCTATGCCCTGCCCAAGGTCGTGGCGCAATTCAAGACGGCATTCCCCAGGGTGCATCTCGCCCTGCATCAGGCTGGCCCCAAGGAAATCGTCGCCTTGCTGCGCGCGGGCGAGGCCGACATCGGTGTGGCCACCGAAGCACTGGAAGGCGAGCCTGATCTCGCCACCTTTCCCTGGTACTCCTGGCATCACTCGGTGATCGTCCCCGTTGGCCACCCGCTGACCGAAATGAAGGAGCTCACGCTGGCCGCGCTGGCTGAATATCCGCTGATCACCTACCACGAAGGCTTCACCGGCCGCGGCTCGATTGACCGCGTTTTCGCCGAGGCGGGAATCCTGCCCGACATCATCCTCTCCGCGCTCGATGCGGATGTCATCAAAACCTATGTCGAACTGGGCCTGGGCGTCGGCATCATCGCCTCGATGGCGTTTGACCCGCGCAAGGATAGCGGACTAACCCTGCTCGACGGTGCAGACATATTCCCTACCAACACGACCCACATCGCCATCCGCCGTGGCCATTATTTGCGCAGCTATGCCTACCGGCTCATTGAACTCTGCTCGGCGCAGCTCACCGAAAATATCGTGCGTGCCGCCTCGGCGCCACCCAAAAATGCGCTGGATCAGGACGATTGATTCGATTCAAAATAAAAGTCGGCGCGGATGATGAGACGGCGGATAGCGCAAAACGCGGCATGGCCATTACGCCAGCGCCAGCTGCGCAAGCTTGACCCAATAGCGGATGCCAGTGGCGATGATCTCATCGTTGAAGTCGTAATGCGGGCTGTGCAGCATGCAGTTGCCCGCCGTTGGCCCATTGCCCAGCCAGACATAACAAGCCGGCCTGGCCTGCGCGAGATAGGCAAAGTCTTCCGCGCCCATGCTGGGCTTCAACTGCGTTTGCACTGATTCCACCCCGACCACTTCTTGCGCTGCGGCCAGCGCAATGGCCGTGGCGTCCGGCGCATTGACGGTCGGCGGATAACCGCGTGCGTATTTCATCTCGATCTGCACGCGATAGGTTGCCGCGATGCCATTGCACACACGCTGCATCGCCGCTTCCAAGGTGTCCTGCAACGCGGTATTCAGCGTGCGCACTGTGCCGCCCAATTGCGCCGTTTCCGGCAACACGTTGTCCGCATGCCCTGCGTGAAAGCGCGTCACGCTGACCACCGCCGCATCCTGCGGGTCCGTCTCGCGCGAGACCAGCGCTTGCAAGGCCTGCACCAGGGCGCTGCCCGCCAGTACCACATCCACCGCCTGATGCGGCATGGCGGCATGCCCGCCACGGCCGGTGATCGTGATGTCAAAGCGGTCCGTGCCCGCCATCACAGGCCCTTCGGTGACGCCGAAACTGCCCGCGGGCAGCCCCGGCCAGTTATGCAAACCGAATACACGCTCCATCGGGAAACGCTCGAACAAGCCTTCTTCAATCATCACCCGGCCGCCGCCTTCGTGCTCTTCCGCCGGTTGAAAAATGAAATACACCGTGCCGTCAAAATTGCGCACGGCGGATAGCGCTTCGGCCGCACCCAGCAGCATCGCCGTATGGCCATCATGGCCGCAGGCATGCATGCGCTGCGCATGTTGCGAGCGATGCGCAAAAGTGTTCAGTTCATGCAGCGGCAAGGCATCCATGTCAGCACGCAGGCCGATGGCGCGAGCACTCGTGCCCAAGGATAGTTTGGCGACCACGCCTGTTTTGGCTATGCCGCGATGCACTTCCAGATTGAGGCCATCGAGATAATCCGCGACTTTTTCCGCCGTGCGGTGCTCATCGAACGCCAGCTCGGGATGTGCGTGAATGTCGCGGCGAAAGGCCGCAATTTTTGGTGTCAACGTGGTTAATAGGTGCGAAAATTTGTTGGCCAATATCTCGTCTTGCGGCATCAAAACCATAGCGAATCCCTGCATCAATTATTTTCATCATCCTAGCCCAAATCAAAGCCCTCTGCCACATCAAACAACTAGTCACCCTCTTCAGTCGCATTGGCATTCGGCAAGCACAAGATTTAAACTTATCATCCTTGCAGCGAGCATCTTGCCTTTGAACACATTCGTAACCCAGCTCACTTTCTGGAGGCTTTATGGCTATTTTTAATGACAATGCGCTATCCATTGGCAATACCCCCCTCGTTCGGCTCAACCGCATCACCGACGGTGCAAAGGCCACCGTACTGGCCAAGATTGAAGGACGCAATCCCGCATACTCAGTGAAATGCCGCATAGGCGCAGCCATGGTGGCAGATGCCGAGCAACGAGGCCTCTTGGGGCCAGGCAAGGAAATCATTGAGCCAACGAGCGGCAATACCGGCATTGCACTCGCGTTTGTGGCTGCAGCCAAAGGCATTCCAATCACCTTGACCATGCCGGAAACCATGAGTGTAGAACGACGAAAACTACTGGTGGCTTATGGTGCCAAACTCATTTTGACTGAAGGTGCCAAAGGCATGTCCGGTGCAATTGCCAAAGCGGAAGAAATCGCCGCTGCCAACCCTGAACAATATGTCTTGTTGCAGCAATTCAAGAACCCTGCCAACCCGGCAATTCATGAAAAAACTACCGGCCCAGAAATTTGGCGGGATACTGAGGGTAAGGTTGATATCTTCGTTTCAGGTGTTGGCACAGGCGGCACGATCACAGGCACAGGGCGCTATCTGAAAAAAATGTCCGGCAAACCGATTGCTATTGTGGCCGTAGAACCAGAAGCCAGTCCAGTACTCACCCAGCACCATGCCGGCCTGCCCCTCAAGCCTGCACCGCACAAGATTCAAGGTATTGGCGCAGGCTTTGTACCCGAGGTACTGGATCTCTCGCTGATTGATGCTATTGAGCAAGTCAGCAATGATGAAGCGGTGCTTTACGCGCGCCGACTCGCCAAAGAAGAAGGCATTCTGTCAGGCATTTCGTGTGGTGCTGCAGTTGCAGTCGCTGTGCGTTTAGCCAAACAAGCAGAAAACGCAGGCAAAACCATCGTCGTGATTTTGCCAGACTCAGGCGAGCGTTATTTAAGTTCCGTTTTGTTTGATGGCATGTTTGATGCTGCCGGCCTGGCTGTTTAATCTCTGCAGGTTCGCACCGAAAACCAGCGCAAATACAGTAACAACGGGTTACTGCGCAGGCAGTATTTGTTGCGGATCAAGCGGCTTGCCGTGTTGCCTGATCTCAAAATGCAAGCGCGGTGTCGCCGTATCGCTAGTGCCCATGAGGGCAATTTTTTGTCCTCGCTTGATCGCTTGTTTTTCTTTAACCAGCACCTGACTGTTATGGGCATATACGGACAACCAAGTGGCATCGTGGCGCAACACCACCAAATTGCCATATCCCCGCAAACCCGTACCCACATAAGAGACTACGCCATCCGCTGCAGCCAGCACCGGGTCGCCCGTTTTACCGCCAATATCTATGCCTTTGTTGCCACCCTTACTAAAAGTAGCGAGCACTTTGCCAGCCGCTGGCCACGCCCAATTAAGCGAAGCGCCTGGCGTTTTATCCGGGGCGTTTCCAGCGGTTGTTTCAGCTGGCTTTTCAGAATTTGTCGCTGTTTGGTTTTTATCCATCCCAGTGCTTGACTGGCCTGTTTTTAACGGAGGCAATAACGGTGCAGCAGGTACGGTTGACGGCATGCCACTAGTAGCGGCTTTGTCAGCCACACTACCTTGTGCCCGCGCCAAGGCTTCAGGGGAGTAGGCAACTTTGCCCCCTTTGGGTAAGCGTTTAAGGCCATCTGCACTCGCGCTGATATTAGTGACATTAGTGGCGTTAGTGGCATTAGCAGCAGGCAATCCCTCTTTGGCTACAGATTGATTTTCTGATCGCACAACAATCGGGCCTTCTGTTTGCACGGGTTTTGCCACAGCAACCATCGTGGCATCAGCCTCTGGTGGCGCAACGCGCAAAAGCTGGTCCACCTGTATAACATTGGCATTGCTTAACTGATTCCAAGCGGCAATCTCTCGATGATCATGCCCGTGATCCAGCGCAATGCTGTACAAGGTATCGCCTTTTTTAACGCGGTACATTCCTGCCGGCGCTTTGGGCAATGCACTTGCCTCCTGACGGACGGCGGAAGAGGCATTGCGATCAACGACAGGAACAGGCGCCGTATTCGCACAACCGACAAGCCATGCAGTTGATATGGCAACACTAGACACCGAGAGAAATAACCTGATTTTCATGCGACCCCACTGAGCAACGGTACAAAGCGCACTGCATCAAACCGCGACTCTACAAAGCCTTTGTCCGTGCGCTCAACCAAGCAAATCACTTGTTCTGCACCACCTAGCGGAATGACCAGCCGCCCCCCAAGGGCAAGCTGAGTCAGCAGTGTCGGCGGCACGCTTTTAGCTGCGGCAGCCAAAATGATGGTATCAAACGGTGCCGCTTCTGGCAGTCCTAAATTGCCATCCGCATGCTTTAGGCGAATGCGGGTGAGTTTTAATTGCCGCAAGTTATCGCGTGCTTTTGCCAGCAGCGGTGCAATGCGCTCAACAGCAAAAACCTGTGTCGTCAACAGACTCAACACGGCGGCTTGGTAACCACAGCCTGCACCCACCTCCAACGTTTTGCCCAGCTCACGACCGTGAATCAGAATTTCTATCATGCGCGCTACCACGTAGGGCTGTGAGATCGTCTGCGCAAAACCAAGCGGCAGCGCCGTATCTTCATAAGCCCGACTGGCTAGCGCAGGTTCAACAAACACATGACGAGGAATCACACCCATGGCATGCAGCACGCGCGGATCGCTCACGCCTTGCTCACGCAAACGGTCAACCATGCGCGCCCGCGTGCGCTCTGAGGTCATGCCAATACCGGCTTTGGCTGGCTGATTAAAGTCGGCTTTATTATTCATGACTCTGCGTTAATTCGCCCAATTGATTCAAGTGATTCAACGGTTGCATCCAGTGCTTCACAGCAGCCAATTGTCCGGCATGCGTTAAATCAATTTGCAGCGGTGTGACCGATACCCAGCCATGCTCAACCGCATAAAAATCCGTGCCTTCACCTGCATCGGCGGCAGGGCCCGCAGCACCAATCCAATACACCATTTCACCACGCGGCGTGGTGGATTTAATCGCTGGCTCGGCCTTGTGGCGACGCCCCAGACGGGTAACTTGAATGCCGCGCAAGACTTCATAAGGACAATCAGGCACATTCACATTCAGCAGCACGGGAAAATCAAATGGGTGAGAAGTGAATTGCGCCACCAGCTCACGCGCTACGCGGCCCGCTGTTTCAAAATGCTGAACTTCATCACCCGGACGAGTCACTAGAGAAATTGCAATCGCGGGCACGCCCAGCAAATGCCCTTCCATCGCCGCAGCTACGGTACCGGAATAAATCGTATCGTCGCCCATATTCGCGCCCAGATTGATACCCGAGACAACCATATCCGGCTGCATAGGCAGCATGCCGGTCACCGCTAAATGGACACAATCAGATGGCGTGCCATTAACATAGTAAAAACCGTTGCCAGCCTGACGCAGGTTAAGCGGACGATCCAGCGTCAGCGAGTTGCTCGCCCCACTGCGATTCCGTTCTGGCGCTACCACGGTTAATTCAGTGAGCCCGGCCAGCCCATTCAGACTCGCCGCGAGCTGTACCAGTCCGGGCGCGAGATAACCATCATCGTTGCTGAGCAAAATACGCATGAAATAAAAGCCGGGTGAATAATGTGTGATGAGTGATCGATTGATACAGCGTCTATTTTAACGCATCCCTTGTCAGCGCCAATGCGACAAATAGAGATAGGATGCCGCACTATGCAAATAATTCTTCATGCTTCTGCCAGTGAAATTTCAGCGGCCGACTGGTCAAGTCTGGATCATCATGATGATCCCTTCATGAGTGGCGCTTTTTTAATCATTGCCGAAAAAGTCGGCGCTGCCGATACGGCGTTAGGCTGGCAGGCACAGCATCTGGCGCTGTATGACGAGACCGCACCCGATGGTGAAAAACTGCTTGGCCTGTTACCGCTCTATCTGCGCACACACTCCTTCGGCGATTTTTCGCATGACTGGCATTGGGCCGCCGCCTGGCAAAATGCCGGCCTGGCTTATTACCCCAAACTCGTCACCGGCGTACCTTTCACGCCATCCCCCGGCCCAAGACTCCTGGTACGCACGGGCGTGGCGCGCGCCCTCATTGTGCAAGCACTCATCCACGCCGCCATTGATCTGGCAAAAACCCAGCAAGTATCCTCCTGGCAATGTCTGTTTGTCGAAGAACCGGACTGTGAAGCACTCAAGGCTGCGGGGCTATTAATTCGGCAAGGCGTGCAATTTCACTGGATCAACAAAAATTATGCCCATTTTGATGATTTTCTTGTGGGATTTACAGCTGACAAGCGCAAAAAACTCAAACGCGAACGCCGCGCCGTGCACGAATCCGGCTTGCGACTAAGCGTTCTGCATGGCGATGAAATTGATGCGGCACTCTGGCGCGTGATTCATCGTCAATACCGCGACACCTTTGCCCGCTACGGTAACCATCCGGCTTTTCCGCTGGAATTTTTTATCGAAGCCAGTGCGCAGCTTGCCCGCCAGTTGCTGGTCTTTGTCGCCTTTGACGGCGAACAGCTAGTGGCCTCCGCCATCTGCTATCGCGATGCCACCACGCTTTACGGGCGGCATTGGGGAACAGAAGTCGATGTACCAGGCCTGCATTTTGAACTGTGTTACTACCAAGGCATTGATTACTGCATCCAGCATGGCCTGCAACGTTTTGAGCCCGGCGCACAAGGTGAACACAAGCTCGCCCGCGGTTTTGAGCCTGTGCCCACGCACTCCGCCTACTGGATTGCCAACCCCGGGATGCAGCGCGCTGTGGAAAATTTTCTAGCCAGAGAAACCGAAGCAATGGAAGATTACGCACTTGAAACGGCGGGGCATTTACCGTTCAAAAATAAGACGGCCTCATGAAAGAACAGGTTCCGGAAAACATTGATTTAACGGGTGGCAACAATCATTTAACTTAGAGCCCTCCACTGGACGCATCCGCTGGCGCGTTCGAATGCACCATCGGGTGCGTAGCGAAATTGCCCTGCTGCCGCCGTCTCGCCAGCGCCGACTTTTCAGGCCATATCAATTAGCGCGATGACCCGCCTGCGTAGTTCTCGAAGCGGGTGTATTCACCAATGAATGTCATGCGTGCCGTACCCACAGGGCCGTTACGGTGCTTGCCGATAATCACTTCCGCCGTGCCTTTGTCGGGCGTATCAGGTTTGTAGTATTCCTCGCGGTACATCATCATGATGATGTCGGCATCTTGTTCAATAGCGCCGGATTCGCGCAAGTCGCTCATCAAGGGGCGCTTATCGGTGCGCTCTTCCACTTTTCTCGATAACTGCGAGAGCGCGATAATGGGCACTTGCAGCTCTTTGGCCAGCGCCTTGATAGAGCGTGAAATTTCTGAAATTTCGGTTGCCCGATTTTCGCCATAACCATTCGAGCTCATCAACTGCAGGTAGTCGATGACGATCAGGCCGAGTTTGCCAAACTGCCGGTGCAAGCGCCGTGCGCGGGCACGCAGGTCGGTTGAATTGATCGCACCGGTTTCATCAATATGAATTGGTGCTTCATGCAGCTTGCCCAATGCTACCGTCATGCGGTCCCATTCGTCATCGGTCAGGCGGCCTGTGCGCAGCTTGCCTTGGTCAATGCGCCCGACGGAGGAAAGAAAGCGCGTAGCGAGCTGCGGACCGGACATTTCCAGGCTGAAGATCGCCACCGGCTGACGCAATTCAACACCGACGTGTTCGGCAATGTTAAGCGCAAAGGCGGTTTTACCCATGGAAGGACGTCCGGCGACAACGATCATATCCCCCGGCTGCAAGCCGGATGTCATGCGATCAAGATCGACAAACCCCGTTGGCACGCCAGTGATGTCGGACTGGCTGTCGCGCGCGAGCAGCGCTTCCATTTTCTCAACCACTTCGCCCAGCAAGGGCTGAATCTGCACAAACCCGCCGCTATCGCGGTTGCCGGTTTCGGCAATTTCCAGAATCTTCCGTTCTGCGTCATCCAGTAGTTGCTTGACATCGCGACCAGCCGGGTTCAACGCCTGACCCGCAATTTCATCGCCCACTGTAACGAGCTGCCGCAAAATAGCGCGCTCGCGCACGATTTCAGCATAGCGGCGCACATTGGCAGCCGATGGCGTGGCATTTGCGATTTCAGCAAGATAGGCCAAGCCGCCGGTCTGATCAATTTCATTCGATTGTTCAATCGACTCATACACCGTGACCACATCGGCCGGACGACCACGCTGAATCAGCTTGCCAATGTGGCGAAAGATGCGCTTATGGTCATCGCGATAAAAATCATTTTCACGCACTACGTCGGCAATGCGATCCCACGCCGGATTGTCGATCAGCAAGCCCCCAATCAGCGATTGTTCGGCCTCAATAGAGTGTGGCGGCAACTTGAGCGCAGCCACCTGCGGATCGTGGACGGGGGACTGATTGAATGATCGAACATTGGCCATGGTTATCTCCGCAGTGAAGCCGACAAGTCTACTCTGCGTCGCACGGTCTTGTAAGTGGATAAGCTGTGGAACTTGTGTGGATAACTTGTGAAAAGTCGGTGCATAAATTGAATGCAGTGCAACACGGCATGCAACACACAAATAAGTAGTGAAATTTCAGCTTCACTACCTTTCAATTATGCAATCCGTCATGTCTGTTATTGATGCGATAAAAATAAAAAACGAGCTGCCTCTCTTGGAGAACAGCTCGTTTTTTGTCTGGCAAATGACACCAGACATCAGGCCAGCATGACAAAGGCTATCTGGGTATCTTAGTGCTCACCCAAAACAGACACAGTGATTTTGGCAACCACGTCGCTATGCAATGCAATTTCAATTGCTGCGTCGCCAATAGCCTTGAGCGGGCCTTCGGGCAAACGGATAGCGGAACGCTCAACCACATGACCTTGCGCTTTCAACGCGTCAGCGATGTCAATGTTGGTCACGGAACCAAACAAGCGGCCATCCATGCCGGTTTTGCGGGTGATCTGCAACATCAAGCCATCAAGCGTAGCAGCTTGCGCTTGCGCTTGCGCCAATTTCGCTTGTTGAGCGGCTTCTAATTCAGCCCGCTTGGCTTCGAACACTTTGCGGTTCGCTTCCGTAGCGCGCTTGGCCTTGCCCTGGGGGATCAAATAGTTACGTGCATAACCGTCTTTAACTTTAACCTCATCACCCAAGTTACCGAGGTTGACAACTTTTTCCATCAAAATAATTTGCATGGTCTACTCCTCGATTATTGGTGCAAATCAGTAAAAGGCATCAAAGCCAAAAAGCGCGCACGCTTAATGGCCGTTGACAGCTGACGCTGGTAGCCGGTTTTGGTGCCCGTGATACGAGCTGGCATGATGCGTGCGTTTTCAGCAATAAAGTCTTTCAGAATTTCGACATCCTTGTAGTCGACTTCCTCAATTTTTTCAACGGTAAAGCGGCAAAACTTGCGCTGTTTAAACATGCTGCGGCCTTTTTCGCCTTTGCCTCCTTTACCTGCTGCTAGCTTACCTTTTGGTTTAAATGCCATTTTTAATTTCCTTCCACAAATTCAATCGTATTGACATGCAGTACGGGTGTTTTCCGCCTCAAACTGCGTGCCGCTAAAAATCCATTCACTATTAATGCGATGCCTGGTTTGACTGTTGCCAGCATTTGCGCCTGATTTCCTATCGCTACACAATCCATTTCGCAGCACACCTTGCGTTCAACTGAAGATTCGATTTGCATCGACTCGTGCATCAGACTGAATTCAAGAATCGCAACACCTGCCGGGGTGCGCCGCAGGGCGCCACGCTCGTGCAAAATGCCGGATAACTGCGTGAGGTTGCGTGAGCTCGATAAACAATTTTGTGACAACGCAAACGCTCAACAACCGCAGCGATCAAGCAGCAGGAGTATCGACTGCTGCCTCTGCTACAGGCACAGCAACGGCATCGCTTTGCGCCGTGCGTGAACGATCTTCTTTCATCATTGGCGAAGGCGTGGTAACAGCCTTACGTGTTTTGATGGTCAGATGGCGCAGCACAGCATCGTTGAATTTGAATGAATTTTCCAGCTCAGCCAAGGCTTCGCCATCGCACTCGATGTTCATCAGCACGTAATGTGCCTTGTGAACCTTTTGAATCGGGTAAGCCATTTGACGGCGACCCCAGTCTTCCAGACGGTGGATGACCCCTGCACGGGCGGTAACCAGCGCTTTATAGCGCTCGACCATAGCGGGCACTTGCTCGGACTGGTCAGGGTGAACGATAAAAACGATTTCATAATGTCGCATGCAATCTCCTTTTGGTTAAGTGAAGCTCCCCCGCATGCGTATCGGGTGGAGCAAGGTGAGCCCGCTACTATAGCAATCATCGGCACTCAGGGCAAGCAAAAAAGCCTCACCCGCCTGTAGATTGATAGAGATAATTCACTAAATGTTCAAATACTTAGAACCCACGCCCAACCCACGTCCCCTGCGCCCGCAAGAACGACTTGAAGCAGTACGGCTCAGCTCGAACCCCTCGCTTTACTGAAAATAGTCAAACAGAAAAAAGTAAGCCGCGTGATAAAGCAACCAGAAGCCAGGGAGAAATCACAGGAAAACCCGCCCAGGAAACCCCGTTATCTGACAGATGATCCATTGGCAATCGAGATACACATGCGTCAATGAATAATATTGATTAGAATTATCGCCATGCTAGATAAGCGCTCGCAATCCCTGCTCAAAACACTGATTGAAAATTATATTGCCGACGGTCAACCGGTAGGCTCGCGCACTCTGGCCAGGCGCTCAAACCTGGAGCTCTCGCCAGCCACCATCCGCAATGTCATGTCTGATCTCGAAGAAATGGGCTTTATCACCAGCCCGCATACTTCGGCGGGTCGCATTCCAACTGCTTTAGGTTATCGGCTGTTTATTGACTCGCTCCTTACCGTGCGACCACTGAACGATACTGACTTATCCGAAATTCACGGCGCGATGCAGCCCGATCAACCGCAACGCGTCATCAGTCATGCATCTCAACTGCTCTCGCAACTCACCTCATTCGCAGGCGTGGTGGTGGTGCCACGTCGGCAGCAACCGCGCATTCGGCAAATTGAATTTTTGAGCTTGTCTGACAAACGCATTTTGCTCATCATCGTCACTGACAATGGCGACGTACAAAACCGCATTTTGTTCACACAACGAAATTACACCTCGGCAGAACTTACTTACGCCGCAAATTATTTGAACCAAAACTGCGTGGGTCTGGCTTTCGAGCAAATTCGCACACGCATCACGGACGAGTTAAGCCAGCTACGCTCGGATATGTCCACCCTCATGTCCGCTGCGCTGGATGCTGGCAATCAAGTGATGACTGACACCGCCGACCAATGCGTGATCAGCGGCGAGAGAAATCTTCTAGGTGTTGAAGATTTAGCTTCCAACATGACACGCATTCGCCGCTTGTTCGACTTGTTCGAGCAAAAAACCCATTTAGCGCAGCTATTGGCTTTATCAGACCAAGCCGAAGGCGTGCAGGTATTCATTGGCGACGAGTCCGGCATTGCGCCGCTGGATGAGTGCAGCGTGGTAGCGGCCCCATATGAAGTTGACGGGCAAGTTGTGGGCTCCATCGGCGTGATTGGCCCAACCCGCATGGCCTATGAACGGGTAATTCCGATTGTGGACATCACGGCCAAACTGCTGTCTTCAGCGCTCTCCGCGCCATAAATAAAAAACCTTTTACTCATACCGCAAAAGCGGCAAAAAATAATGTCTCGCTACACCCCCGAACCCGCGCATCCGCATCACGCCGCACAGAAGACAGCCGTTTTACTAGTGAACTTAGGCACACCCGACGCACCCACCCCTTCCGCTTTGCGGCGTTATCTCAAACAGTTTTTATGGGATCCGCGTGTCGTCGAAATCCCGCGCGCCCTGTGGTGGCTGATTTTGAATGGCATTATTCTTAACCTGCGCCCAGCCAAATCCGCCGCAAAATACGCGCAGATCTGGTTAAAAGAAGGCTCACCCCTGCGCGTGCACACGGAGCGGCAAGCCAAACTACTCAAAGGGCTGCTCGACCAGCGTGGCCATACCAAGGTCGAAGTGGCCTACGCCATGCGCTACGGCAACCCATCCATCGCCAGCGTACTCGATACACTCAAAAAAACCGGTGTTGAACGCGCACTGATTCTGCCTTTGTACCCACAATATGCGGCAAGCAGCACAGCAAGCGTCATGGATGATGTGGCCAACTGGATTAAAGCCACCCGCAACCCGCCAGAACTGCGCTTCACCAAACAATATCCCGACCACCCCGGCTACATTGCGGCATTAGCCAATAGCGTGAAAGAACACTGGGCAGCCAATGGCCGTAGCGAGCGCCTGGTGATGAGCTTTCATGGCCTGCCGCAACGCTCCCTGGCTTTAGGCGACCCCTACTTTTGCCTGTGCCAGAAAACCGGCCGCTTGCTAGCTGAAGCCTTAGGTTTAGCAAAAGAAGACTATCTCATCACCTTTCAATCGCGATTTGGCAAAGCCAAATGGCTAGAACCCTACACCCAAGCCACACTGGAAAAGTTAGCACGAGAAGGCGTTAGCCGATTAGATGTGATCTGTCCAGGTTTTGTAGCAGATTGCCTGGAAACGCTCGAAGAAATCGCAATGGAATGCAAAGAGGCTTTTATAGCAGCCGGTGGCAAAACATTTTTCTACATTCCATGCCTGAACGAACGTGCCGACTGGATTGCCGCGCTGGGCGACATTGCAACCACTCATATGGCAGGCTGGCCATTGGAAGCAGTTGAAGATCCTGCGACTCTCGAACGCGCCAAACGCTTGGGCGCGACGTATTAAGGCCTGCTTGCGCATTTGTATTGCATTGATAAAAAGTCGGCGCTGATAGTACGGCGTGACACACCATAATCCTGCGTAACACGCCCCAAGACCGCTCAATAAGCACCCCATGTGCGCATCCATGTAGCGCTCATATCGTCTGACACTGCCTTTGACTTGGGCGGATAAGCCCCGGCGGCTGGGTATAATTCCGCCCTTCGTTTCATTTACCCTCTTCACGACACATCCCCGGCCATGCAGGAAAAATATCAACCGTCTGACATCGAACAGGCTGCACAATCCTTTTGGAACACCGCGCAAAGTTTTCGTGCCACTGAATCTGGCGACAAACCCAAATACTATTGCCTGTCGATGTTTCCCTACCCC
>Ga0116141_10000082_pt1 | contig 60539 bp, 53 predicted proteins | sample AD_UKC097_MetaG_FD_89744 | JGI IMG/M metagenome (GOLD analysis project Ga0116141, IMG submission 89744) | Active sludge microbial communities of municipal wastewater-treating anaerobic digesters from USA - AD_UKC097_MetaG | ecosystem: Engineered > Bioreactor > Anaerobic > Digestate | place: USA...
AGGATGTTGGTGATCTTGGTATCATTCCAATCGAAAAGATTGCCTCCATGAACAAGCTGACACCCATCGTCAATCATCTCTTCAAGGTACCGAACCAATAATTCATAGTCTTGGATCAGTGTACTCATGTCTGTTGGCTCCTTTATTTCGTTACGTTTCGATGGTTTCAAAATCGATTTCAAGTTTTTTGCATAAATCTGATAGGACTTTGAGACCACGATCACGTGAATAGTGACTTTCCATCGTATAGGTGTCGTATTTTACCGGATAGAAAAATTCTCGTCCATTTGGATGGGTTGGTCGTTTTTCATTGGTGATGATATATCGCTGTCGACTTGTTCCCCACGGTAATGGCAATTTCAGAAGCAGTTGTTCATCAACGAGATACTTTAATACATCCTCAAAAAGGAGTCGTAACGTCTCATTTGAAAAGACTTTTCCATTCACCCTCGCGGCTATGCGCCCTCCAGTACGCCCTTGGCTCGCGGCAACATCGGAGGTACTGTAATCGATGGTTCCGGTTGAAACAAGCGCATCGTAAATCGAATCAAAGACATCACTATACTTTTCGTAGAGGGAAAGCGCCATGCGTTTTTCTTCATTCGTGATTGCCATCTTTATCCCCCTATAGCGGATTTTCAGATTTTTGATATATTGAATAATGAATGGTTTAACCTTCTCATTCAGGCTTGGATGGTCAAGAAGCGGGATCAGAAATTTATCGTTCAAAAGTTGGTAATCTAAACAATACCAGCGCTTATCACCAACCGTACTGACGGAATTATGCTCTAAGTTTGGGGTGATATAGGTTAATACATTGACATCATGGGGATGATTGTCGGCTAACCAATCGGCATATTTCTTCGATTGTTCCTTATTGGGACGCCAATCAATTTTTAACTCAACAATACAGTTTAACCGTTGTGCAATCTCGTCATTATCAAGGACAGTGGCTGTAATAAAGACATCAAATCTCCCAACTCCGGTAATGCTTGTTTCCCGCGAAATATTTTCATTTGGGGTGACTTCAATGTCTGTGAATGTTCCTGTCGCAAGCAAACGTAAGAGCACCTGATTGATATGATTATCCGGTTTGCGGCAATTCTCATCAGCCAGGAGTAAGAGGAACCTTCTCAGCGTGTAATCACCCAGCAAATGAGAACCATTGGCGTCCAACAACCAGCCTAAAAAACAAGAATGCCAGCGTTCATAATGTGTGCGTCCGACGATTTTAAAGAAATTGGGTTCACTCAAGATATTCTCAAATTTGATAAACTGTGGTTCTGAGATCAACCCCAATAGCCGTTCTGTAAAGCTCTGTTGTTTTCGAGATTTTCGCGCCATAAACTAATACCTTATACTACTCATCGTCGTCCTTCTCGATAACATCGTCAATAGCGGAGTCAATCGCCTCATACCACAAGATATAATCTCCAACTCGTTCTTCAACTTTTTTGATTTCGTCAGCGCGTAAATCGCGTGACAACTTGTCTTGGGCAACACGTTGCACATCCTCAACATTCAGCGAATAAATAATCCGTTCGGGATTGGTGACATCCACTGTCTGTGTCATATGCTCATCTCCTCCTCATTATAAATGTGGTGTTCCAGACAAATCAACCTTGAAAAGGTGTTAGGTTGAGACACTATAGAAAGCTCCTTCTCTGTGCATCCTCAGATTTAACGATCATGCCGTATCCTTGTGTGGCGTGATGGCCATTGATTGGCAGACAAATTTGTCCAGCCTTATTGTCTTCCGTTTCGTTGTTATCTCTACAATCGGAAACACTTCGTGTCAATGGATAAAAACAGATCTAAGGGCTTGAAACTTTTCAATGAAGTTTGGGCATGCTGGATAATCGAAATCACGATTCGGAGGATCCGGTAATAAGAAGCCCGGCATCCCCGAAGATGCGTTCGAATGAACAGGTGTGTGGATAAGCCCGTCGGATTGCCTATTAAAATACAGGATTTACCTTATTTACGGGCACTTGATTCGGGGATAAAGTAAATTCAACAGGCTTCGATGTTTCCAGTATAAAAACGGATGAATTCCTGCATGATTCGGGGAGAGGGGTCGATTCAAGATTCCGGATACGGAAGGCCCGGCAGTGAAGCGCGACAGCAAGTGGAATGGTAAAAAAAGGGAGACAAGGTATGCGAATTCTCATGCTTGGTTTGGGGCGGATGGGTATGAATATGGCAAAACGGCTTCTCAAGGGAGGGCACGAGGTGGTCGCCTGCGACCATATTCCGGAAAAGACGGACCGGATGGTTACCGAGGGAGCGATCGGAGCTTACTCTCTTGATGAGGGAGTCGGAAAGCTTTCTCCGCCGCGCGTCGTCTGGATCATGCTGCCCGCCGGACCTGTAATCGATGATTATATTTATCGCCTCAAAGAGATCCTGTCGCCCGGAGATATTGTCATCGACGGGGGGAACACCTATTTCAAGGACGATAACCGCCGGGCGGCTTTGCTGGCTGAAAAAGGGATTCAGTTTGCGGACGCGGGGGTCAGCGGCGGCATTTGGGGGCTGGATGAGGGTTACTGCCTGATGATCGGAGGAGAAAAAAAGACGTTCCGATACCTGGAGCCCGTGCTTAAAACGCTGGCTCCCGAAGAGGGGTATCTTTACTGCGGCGACACCGGGGCCGGCCATTTCGTGAAAATGGTTCACAACGGCATTGAATACGGAATGATGGCGGCTTACGGTGAGGGGTTTGAGATCCTGGAAGCTTCTCCCTACGCCGAATCGTTTAACTACGCCGAGATCGCCCATCTCTGGAATCATGGAAGCGTGATCCGGTCATGGCTGCTGGAGCTGGCGGAAAAGGCTTTTGCGGCGGATGCCCGGCTTTCCGGAATCCGGGGATACGTGGAGGACTCGGGGGAAGGGCGCTGGACGATACAGCAGGCGGTTGAAAGCGGGGTGGCTGCCCCGGTAATCGCGCTTTCCCTGTTCCGTCGCTTCCGGTCACGGCAAACCGACTCTTTTTCAGATAAAATCGTTGCCGTCCTTCGCAGAGAGTTCGGCGGCCATGAAGTGGCGACCGGGAGTAAAAAAGGCGAGGTAAATCGAGATGAATGATGAAATCGACAAAACCGCCGTCCATGTTCAGGCCGTGGCGGAAGAAACGCCTGCGGTCCAGCCGGCGATTCCCACCCGGCAATGCCTGATCGAACAGGGTCTTGAGCCCTTCACCATCATCATTATCGGAGCTACCGGTGACCTGACTTCAAGAAAACTGATGCCCGCGCTTTTTAATTTATTCCGCAACGACCTGCTTCCCCACCGTTTCCGGATCGTCGGGTGCGGACGGACGAAGCTCAGCGACCCGGATTTCAGAAACCGGATGAACGCCGCATTATCGGCCGCCGGCAATATGGATCCTTCCAAATGGGCGTCTTTTTCCGAGTTTCTTTGCTACCGGTCCATCGGTTACGACGATGCCTCATCTTTTATCCGTCTGTCGGAAGACCTGAAAGAACTGGACGGGGAACATCAAACCGGTGGAAACAGGATCTTTTATCTCGCCATACCGCCGACCCTTTATCAAACGGTCGTCCGCATGATCGGCCAGTCGGGTCTTTCCGTCGAAAACCGGGACAGGCCGGGCTGGGCGCGAATCGTCGTGGAAAAGCCATTCGGCCGGGACGTGGAAACCGCCATGGATCTGGACCGGAGTATTCATGAATATTTTCAGGAGCGCCGGATATTCCGGATCGATCATTATCTGGCCAAGGAAACCGTTCAGAACATACTGATGTTCCGGTTCGCCAATTCCATTTTTGAGCCCGTCTGGAACCGAAGGTATATCGATTCGATACGAATCACCGTCGCGGAATCCCTGGGAGTGGGACATCGGGCCGGGTACTACGAAACGGCGGGGGTTTTGAGGGATATGTTTCAAAACCACATGATGCAACTCCTGAGCCTCATCGCAATGGAGCCTCCCTCTCTTTTCGAGGCTGAACGGGTAAGAGATGAAAAGTCGAAAACCTACCGTTCCCTGAGGCCCTTTCCTCTGGAAAACCTGAATGATTATCTGGTTCTGGGGCAGTACGGCGCGGGAACCATCGACGGCGAAAAGGTCCCCGCGTATCGGGAGGAACCGGGAGTGAAACCGGATTCCCTGACACCGACTTTCGCGAGGATGAAGGTTTTCATCGATAACTGGCGCTGGCAGGGTATTCCTTTTTACCTGACATCCGGAAAAAGGATGTGCCGGAAGCTGACCGAAATCGTCGTTCGTTTCAAGGGTATCCCTCATTCGATATTCCGGCATGTGATCGGGGAAGACATCATGGCGAACCAGTTGACCCTGGGAATCTATCCGGATGAAAAAATCACCCTGACGTTTCAAACCAAAAATCCTGGGGCCAGGGTGTGCTTGCGGCCGGTCACCATGGATTTTTTCTATCATCCGAATACTTCCGACCCGTTTCCGGAAGCGTACGAAAAAGTGCTGATCGATTGCATAATCGGAGACCAGATGTTATTCTGGCGGCAGGATGGCGTTGAGCTTTGCTGGGCTTTCCTGACGCCGATTTTAATGGAATGCGAAACCTGTGACGATCGGAGCGAATCGCTTCATTTTTATGAATCCGGTAGCCGGGGTCCCCGAAACCTGAAAAACCGTTGACCGGTTCCTCCGGGTACGGGCAGCCTGTTATCCGGATAAAATAAAACGGCCGATAAAAGATCAAAGTCGGTAAACCGGGTCCATGAGAAGGAAAACGATGACGGCGCCGGATGAGTCATGGCTGAAAAAAAGAGGGATTGTCATTCGGGCGAACGCGGAGGATCTGGCCGCCGCCGGTGCGGACATGTTTTGCCAAACCGCAAGACAGAGCGTCGAGCGGCGGGGTTTTTTCGCGGTGGCCGTTTCCGGCGGAACCACGCCGAGAAGGATGCATCGGCTGCTTTCCCGGAATCCCCGTCTTTCCGAAATTCCCTGGCGTTGCACGCATCTTTTCTGGGTGGACGAGCGCATGCTGCCCCCGGATCAACCGGGGAGCAATTTCGGCGCGGCCCGAAGGGATTTTCTGGACCGGGTCCCGATTCCTCCCGGCCAGGTGCATCCCATCCCCGTTACCGAGGACCCGGAAGAGGCGGCGGCGCGTTACGAGGAAGATCTGAAAAAATTTTTTCATCCAACAAAAGAAGGTTTTCCGGAATTTGACCTGATATTTCTCGGCGTCGGAAAAGACGGGCACACCGCCTCTTTGTTTCCGGGGCGGCCCGGCATGGAGGAAACCGGCCGATGGGTTACGCCGGTGAAAGGCGGCGATCCGGAGGTCAACCGCGTTACCATGACCTACCCGGTACTGAACCGGGCCAGGCGGGTCGTGTTTCTGATTTCCGGAAAAGAGAAGGCCGGGATCGTGAAGACTCTTTTTCAAACAAAAGAGGCGAGATTGCCGGCACGGAGAATCCGGCCCCTCAACGGGAAGCCGATCTGGCTGATGGACCGCGAAGCCGCTTTTCAACTGACGGGAGCGGTTGCCGGTCGGGTTCTCGGAAACTGAAGAAACCCCGTTCGGTTCGGTCGGAGCGGGGAACGCATTTGCTTTTCGGTTCAAAAGGAGATTCGCCATGTCAAAGCTTAATGAATTGGCTCAGATCGGTCAGTCCGTTTGGTTGGACGATATCCGCCGTTTTTTCATCACCTCCGGTGAATTGAAAGGATGGATCGACAGGGGATTGAGAGGTGTGACGTCCAACCCATCCATTTTCCAACGGGCAATCCAGGGGAGTGCCGACTATGATGAGGATTTGAAACGACTTTCCGGAAAAAACAAATCGCCGATGGAAGTGTATGAAACCCTTGCGCTGGAAGACATCGCCATGGCGGCTGACCTTTTCCTGCCGGTCTATGAAGAAACCGATGGGTTGGACGGGTATGTCAGCATCGAGGTGAACCCGCTGCTGGCCCATGCGGCGGCCGGCACGGTGCAGGAGGCCAAACGGCTTTTTGAAACCCTTCATCGACCGAATGTCATGATCAAGGTCCCGGCGACGCTATCCGGTATTTCGGCCGTCTCCGAGTTGATCGGGTCGGGAGTCAACGTGAACGCAACCCTGCTGTTCAGCACGGAATATTACAAAGCCGTCGCATCGGCTTATTTGAAAGGGCTGGAAAAGCTGTCGGAAAAAGGTCCGAACGTCAAAGGAGGCCATGGCGTAGACCGGGTGGCTTCGGTCGCGTCCTTTTTTATCAGCCGGGTGGATACCGCCGTGGACCGGGAGCTGGATCAAATCGGCAACCGCGATCTGCGGGGAAAAATCGCCATCGCGAATGCCAAGGCGGCCTACGTTGAATTTACAGACATTTTCCGAAATGCCCGGTACAAAGCGCTTGCCGAAAAAGGCGCCCGGGTTCAACGACTTTTATGGGGAAGCACCGGCACAAAAAACCCCGTCTACCCCGATACCCTGTACGTGGATCAACTGATCGGACCGGATACGGTGAACACAATCCCACCCGCCACGCTGAACCGTTTCCTGGATCACGGCACCGTCGCGATCACCCTTCCGGAGGGGCTGGAAACCGCGCAATCCCAATTAACCGGACTGGTCGGCCTCGGGATTGATTTGAAAGCGATCACGCGCAGGCTTCAGGATGAAGGGGTCGAGGCTTTCTCCCGATCTTTTCAATCCATGATCACGGGTATCTTCGAAAAGATGAACCGCCTGAAAGCAGGGAAAAAAGCCTACCTGGGCCGGCTTGGCGATTTTCAGGCTCCGGCGGAAAAGACGATTGAAAAAATTCGGGACCATCGGATCATTAACCGGATCTGGCGGCATGATCACACGGTCTGGCAGCCGGATCCAAAGGAAATCGGCAATCGATTGGGATGGCTTCACAGTCCGGAAGTGATGGAGGATGCCATCCCGGATATCCACTCCCTGGTCGATGAAGTCCGAAACGCCGGGTATACGCGGGCTTTGCTGCTGGGAATGGGGGGATCCAGCCTGGCACCGGAAATGTTTCGTTTTACCTTCGGCGTCAAGCACGGCTATATGGACCTGGCGATACTGGACAGCACGGACCCGGGCACCGTATTGGAATACACCCGGAAATTCAAAACGGCCGAAACCCTTTACATCGTATCCACGAAATCGGGCGGAACCGTCGAAACCCTTTCGTTCCTGAAATACTTTTATAATCATGCCGCGGATACGCTGGGGATTGCAACCGCCGGGGAACATTTTATCGCGATCACGGACCCCGGCAGCAGCCTGGAGGCCATGGCGAAGGAATTGAATTTTCGGAGAACTTTTTTAAATGATCCCGACATCGGCGGCAGATACTCCGCCCTGTCGTTTTTCGGTATGGTACCGGCAGGGCTGATCGGAATGGACCTGGCCGTTTTTCTCGAGAGAGCTGCCCGGATGGCCTGCAATTGCGAAGGGTTCAACTGCCCGGTCTCCGGAGACAATTCCGGGGCATGGCTGGGCGCGGTGATCGGGGGACTGGCAAACCGAGGCCGCGACAAGCTTACCTTGATCACCTCCCCGGCGGTTTCACCTTTCGGCGCCTGGGTGGAGCAGTTGATCGCCGAAAGCACCGGGAAGGACGGCAAAGGGATTCTTCCGGTGAGCGGGGAGATGCTTGCGGCGCCTGATATCTATGCCGATGATCGGTTCTTTGTTTACCTGCGGCTGGAAGGTGACGACACGCACGATTCCGGAATCGATTCGCTGGAGGAAGCCGGTTTTCCGGTTGTACAGCTTAACCTGCGCGACCTCTATGACCTGGGAGGCGAAATCTTCCGCTGGGAAATGGCCACGGCGGTGGCCGGCTACCTTTTGAAAATCAATCCGTTTGATCAGCCGAATGTGGAATCCGCAAAAGTACTGGCGCGCCGGATGGTCGAAAGTTATCGAAAAGATGGAAAACTGCCCGAATTATTATCCACCCTCCGATCCAAAGGAATCCGAGTTTATTCCGAATTTGCGGCGGGAAGCCTCGGTGAAATGCTGGGTAAATTTTTATCGCAGGCGGAGTCGGGTGAAAATGAAGGAGCCGGACGAAGCTATGTGGCGATCCAGGCATATGTGTCGCCGGGCCCGGAAATCGATGCGGCGCTGCAGCTTTTCCGCACCGAAATTCAAACCCGTTATCGATTGGCGACGACGGTTGGATATGGGCCGCGTTTTCTCCATTCCACCGGCCAGCTTCACAAAGGCGACGGCGGTCACGGCCTGTTTATCCAGATCACCGCGGACATGGCGGAAGATGTTTCGATCCCGGATCGCGCCGGAGATCAAACTTCTTCCATCAGCTTCGGGACGCTGAAGACGGCCCAGGCACTGGGGGATCGGGAGGCTCTGCTAAGTGCCGGTCGCAAGGTCATCCGTTTTCATCTGGGAAAGGATGTGGCGGGTGGTTTGAAGCAATTATCAACGGATCTCGCGAGGTAAAGAAAGCAATGGAAAACCAGGATCGATTAAAGGAAAAGGCCGCCCGGCACGCCGTGGAATCCGTGAAATCGGGGATGGTTTTGGGGCTGGGGACCGGGAGCACCGTCGCCTTTGCATTAAAACGGATCGGGCAGCGGCTGAAAGCCGGGCAATTGACCGATATTGCCGGTATACCCACTTCCCTTCAAACGGAAAAGCTGGCACGGGAACTCGGCATCCCCTTGGCCACGTTTGAAAAGCGAACGGAAATCGACCTGACCATTGACGGCGCGGATGAGGTCGACCCTCGGCTGAACCTGATTAAGGGCGGAGGCGGTGCGTTGCTGCGTGAAAAGGTTGTGGCCCAGGCCAGTCGCCGGAACATCATCATTGTCGATGACAGCAAGTACTCCCTTGTATTGGGAACCCGATGGCCGCTTCCGGTCGAGGTAATTCCCTTTGCCTGGCCCCTGGAAGCCGATTATGCGAACTCATTGGGAGCACGCGTGGCTTTACGGAAAAATGTCGATGGAAGCCCTTTTACCACCGACCAGGGCAACTACATCCTGGATTGCGACTTTGGACCGATTCCGGATCCGGATCGACTGGCTATTCAACTGAGCCGGCGCGCGGGCATATTGGAACACGGTTTGTTTCTCAATCTGGCCACGGAAGTCATTGTCGCCGGAAAGGATTCGATCCGGCATCTCAAACGCTGACCGGCACGATCGATGGGTTGGTCCGGAATAAGAATATGAATCAAACGGGCGAAAATGATAATTCATTGGTTTTGGCCGGTGATGTGGGTGGAACCAAAACCCTGTTGGGCCTTTTTGCTCACGGAAAAAAGCGTCCCCGGTTAAAATTATCGGAAACCTACGATTCCCGGGAGAGGTCCGGTCTGACCGAAATCATCAAAGCCTTTATCGGAAAACACCCGGCCACCATCTCCGACGCCTGCTTCGGTATTGCCGGACCGGTCATGGATGGCCGGTGCAAGACCACCAGTCTTCCCTGGAAAGTATCCGAAAGGGAAATCAGACAACGGTTCGGCTGGCGCCGCGTACGGCTGATCAACGATCTTGCCGCGACCGCCCATGCGGTTCCGATGCTGAACCGGAAGGAAGTTTTTTCGTTAAACCCGGGGAGGGCTGCCGGAGGAAAGAATATCGGGATCATCGCACCGGGGACCGGTCTGGGAGAAGCCTTTCTTGTTTTTGCGAAAGGAAGTTATATCGCCCTGCCGTCCGAAGGAGGGCATGTGGAGTTCGCGCCAAGGGACGAGCGGGAGATCCGACTGTGGAAATACCTTCGCCGATGTTACGAACACGTGAGCATCGAACGGATTCTTTCCGGCCCCGGTCTGGTCAATATTTACTCCTGGCTCAAAGAAACCGGTCGTTCCGTTGAGCCGGAATGGCTGAGCAAGAGCATGGAAGAAAAAGATCCCCCCAGGGCAATCACCGAAGCGGCGCTGGCGCATCAAGAGCCGCTGTGCGTGGAAACGCTGAACACATTTGTATCCATTTTGGGAGCCGCGGCCGGAAACCTTGCGTTAACGGGAACCACCACCGGGGGTATCTACCTGGGAGGAGGAATCCTTCCAAAAATTTTGCCCATGCTGAAAGAGGCGATTTTCATGAAGGCGTTTACGGACAAGGGTCGATTCAGAGATTATCTGAAACGAATTCCGGTTCGGGTCATTCTCAATGAAAAGGCAGCGCTGCTCGGAGCGGCGCGCTTCGCGCTTGAAATGAAATGGCCTTTCCAACCGGGACCCGAAGGCTGCATTCGTCTTTTCAGTAAGGCCCCCGAATAGCGGCCGTTTTGGACGTTGCTTACGGTTTCTTGCTTCGGGCGGAAATTCCGACGGCTTTGCAAAAGGTTATCTCCGGGATTGAGGAAATGCGTTTTATCCTTCGAATGCCGATGGGTTGCCCGCGAACGGATCGCGTGTCCCGAATCGCTCCCGGAAAAATTGTTTTCAGATAAGGAACAAAGAAAAACGGCGGACTTAACAGGGTGTTGAAAAACAAGAATCAGGCCGTCGGGCAAGGCGCGCGGCGATACGACAAGCGCAGCATATTCAAGCATATGTGAGCATTGGCGAGAGCCCCGCAACGCTGAATGGCGGCCTCAGGTGCAGTTTTTCAACACCCTGTTAATGATCAGGTGTGTTGCAACCGCAACACATAAGAAGAAAAATTACCGATAGAATGGATCGGGCGGAAAGATGGGCATCATACAGGAACTGGCCGACGTGATCGGCAAATTGAAGTTTTTTGAGGTTGTCCATGAGTACCAGCAGGGGCTTTATTTCCGGAAAGGCAGAGTCATGGAACGACCCCTTCGATTGGACGGAAATGAGAAAAAAAAGATTAAAGCGGAAGAGAAAAAGCTTGTTTCGGACGGTGCCGGGTATCGATCGTTTCTCCTTCCTTTCAGGCGTCCGAAGCTCCCCCACAAGTATAAAAGAAGTTTCATCACCGGACTTCCGTTGCACCCCAGGCGTTTTGAAAGAAGCCGGGTCCTGCGGCCCGGAATATATTTTTTTATTCCACTGGTGGATTCCATTGTTATCGACTCGAGGCAGCAAAAGGTTTTGAACCTCGGAAACATCAGTGTGCCGACGATCGATGCGGACATCAAGACCGTGATTGTCAGCTGCAATATCCGCTACGAGCTCATGAACCTTTATCTTGCCTACACGGCCGTGCATGATTATGAGACATCCCTTAAGGATCATACGTTATCGATATTGGCAAAAAACAGCAGGGGTAAAAGGTACGAGGACTGGAAGGATCCACAGGTAATTGAAAAATTGGAAAAAAATGTTATGAGGGAGTTGAAAACGATCGTGACGGAAAAATGGGGTCTGAAGATTCACAGGGTCTATATCACAGACCATGTCGCGGGCAGTACCCAGAGAGTATTGTACGATGGGCACCCGCTCTTTGTTCCTCCGACGGGGTAATTCTAGGGCACCATCCGGCTGTAAAATAAGATAACTTCAGCATACCCGTCGGTTCGGGATCCATTACGCCAATCAATCCGTTTTGTCGCCGGAACCGATTGCAGGTATGGATAAACCTCCGAAGCGGATCCGATACGTATTCAATACCAATCCGCGACAGCCCGGAAATTGAGAGAAAATCGCCTCCCGCCTTCCATTCGTAACGCAGCCGGCGCCTGCCGCCGGCCTGATGCCATCACTCAAGTCTCTTCCCGGTAAAGTCGATAAATCAATAAATAGTCTTCCTTTATACATAAACATTGAGTGAACCGTAAAATATTCGGCCGAAGGCCCCATTATGAAATTCATTGCCGCCGCCCTATCTGCCTGGTTTTCCGCAATCCAAAAAGGGTTTACGAAAACTTCCGACGATTGCAGAATCATCGGCGAGGTGCTGAAACAACAAAAAATCATCACAGAAAACCAGCTTCAAAATGCCCTCGAGATGCAGAAGCATAAGCTCCGGGAGTTCGGCCGGTTGGTTCCCCTGGGCCGGATTATCGTTGAATTGGGATATGCGGCCGAAGACCGGCTGGTGCGGGCGATAAACGATCATTACAAGCTTTCGGTAACATCTTTATCGGACGATATCCGGGAGCTTGTTAAGAAAAAGCGCGGGAGTTTTATCGACCGGATTCCGGCAGCCCGCATTCCGATCTGGCTTCAGCTTTCCGCGGGGACCATATTCATTATTCTGCTCACCAGTTTTGTCCTGAATTATATTATTCTGGATCGCCAGAAGGAACAATACAGGAATCAAACCCTGAAGATCGGAAAGGTGAACCTGAATATTTTTACCCGCACCGCCCGGATTCCTCTTCTTCAGGACGATATCCCGGCGTTGAATGCATTGGTGCAAAACGCGGCCGTTGCGGAAGAACTGGTTTATGTGATCATCGTGGACTCGGATTATGTAATCAAGGCGCATTCCGACGCCGATCAGATCGGGGGAATCCTGGCACCGCGCAACAGGGACAAAATGGCCAGAGAAGGGGATGTCACCTATTTCAATCGCACCCTTCCGGACGGCAAGGCGGTTTCAAACCTCATACAACCCATCCTGTTTAAAGACAAAAAACTGGGAGAAGTCCATGTCGGGGTATCGATCGACTTTCTGGAAAAACTAATCCGCACGGAAAGGGTGTTCATCCTCATCATAACTTTGTATATCATGTTTTTTGGTATCGTCATGGCGATTTTGTTCGGGTTGCGGTTTTCCCGTCCGGTTTCCAAATTACTTATGGCGACACAGGAAATCGCCAAAGGAAACTATTGTTATAAAGTCGACTCGTCCCGAAATGACGAACTGGGAAATCTCGCCACGGCTTTCAATCAGATGGGTGAAGAATTATGGAAAAAATCTCTGATGCAGGAATCCTTCGGCAAATATATCGGTTCGGAGGTCCTCGATATGATTATGGCCAACCCGGAAAGCCGATGGCTGAAGGGCCATAGGAATGAGGCCACGATCCTTTTTGCCGACGTCAGGGGCTTCACGTCCTATTCCAATACCAGGGATCCGGAAAAGCTGGTGGAAGAGCTGAACGAATTTTTTGAAATTGCCGCCAAATCGGCGCATCAATATGGCGGGTACATCGACAAGTTTATCGGAGATGCCGTACTGTGTGTTTTCGGGGTTCCGGTTTTTCGCCAGGATCATGTGGAAAGGGCGGTACGTTCGGCTGTTGAACTGCAGAGAACACTTCGGGAGAAAAGCCGGAACGGCAGCACATTGCTGGCTTCCGTCGGCATCGGTATTGATTCCGGCATTGTCGTTTCCGGCAATATCGGTTCCCAGTTGAAGATGGAATACACGGTCATCGGCGACAGCGTAAACATGGCCTCCCGGTTATACGGGTTTGCCGGCCCAGGAGAAATCGTCATCAGCAAGTCGGTTCGCGAACAACTTGGCGATCGGGTTACCTTGGAAGTACTTGCACCGCAGAAGATAAAAGGTAAACCGGGGGAAGTGGAAATATTCAAGGTGTTGGAAATACCGGAACGGCCCAATGCGAATGCCTGATAAAAAAAGCATACCGGCAGCCGGATGCCTGGGATTATTTTTTCTCCTTGTGATGAGCGCCTGTGCCCCGGTCCATCCGAAGCCTTCCATGGATATTTCAGCTTATGAAACGGTTCCTCGGCAATGTCTTCATAACGACTTTATTATCGTCCGCGCCGGAGAAGCGGATAATTTTTCCTCCCTTGCCGCAAAATACCTCGATGATCCATCCAAGGACTGGCTGATCGCCGAATTCAACCGCGTGGAAAGAGTGTACCCCGGGCAGGAATTAATGATTCCTCTGAAACCTTTCAGGAGAGGCGGTTTGAAAACAGCCGGTTATCAAACGGTCCCGGTGCTGGTTTATCACCGGTTTTCGGAAAAAAAACCGGATGCAATGACGGTTACCGAGTCGGCATTTGAAGAGCAGATGAAATTTCTCAAGGAAAACGACTATCGCGTCATCACGCTGGATCAGTTGATGGATTTTATTGATTTCAGCAGCCAGATACCGGAAAAATCAGTGGTGATTACCCTGGATGACGGCTGGCGCTCCGCATACCATATCGCCTTTCCGATATTAAAAAAATATGGTTTTACCGCCACCCTTTTTGTATCCACGGATTTCATCGGCTGCAAGAATGCGTTATCGTGGCAACAAATCAGGGAACTGGCGGAAAGCGGTTTTGACATTCAATGCCACACCAAAACGCATCGGAATCTGGCACAATCGGAAAAGGCGGAATCCTTTGAGGAATATTTCAGAAACCTGAGAAGGGAAATATCCATTCCCCGGAACGTAATTAAAGAGAAACTCGGAAAAACATGCCGTTATATTGCATATCCCTATGGGGAAACCGATGCCGTGGTAATTGCCATGCTGGAAAAACACGGTTATCGAGGGGCCTTTACCATGAGGCCTGCCGGGAATCCTTTTTTTGTTCATCCATACCGGATGCATCGTTTTGTGATTTACGGAAACGGCGATTTTCCGCGGTTCAAGGAAAACCTGGCGGTGTTCCGAAAATGGAAAAGCGTTTTGACGGGAATCGACACCTCTCCCGAATCATGCATATCTTCCCGGAATCCGGATATTTCCCTGTATGAGATCTGCCGTGCAACGGCGCTGGAAAATGAAAGAAACGGAGAATTTCCACTTGCCTTTCTTTACTGGAAGGCCGCCCACGACCTCCATCCCGGTGACCCGGAGATTCCTCTGAAAATATCGTCCGTAAAGGCTGTTGCCGAAAAAAAGGCGGAGAGGCATTTCAAAAAAGGAGTGGCATTCCACGCGGATGATTGTTTTGAATCGGCTCGGAAAGAATTTTTAATTGCCCTGGCATATCACCCGGAGAATGAGGAGGCGATGGATTACCTGAAAAACAGGCTGCGCGAGCACGATTCCATTTTTTATACGGTAACAGAAGGCGATACGCCGGAGCGCATCGCCTCAAAAATATATAAAGATCCCGCAAAGGGCTTCCTTGTCAGCTACTTCACCGGAATCGTTCCCGGAACGGAACCAAAGCCGGAGACGGTACTCCGGCTTCCCGTCCTGGACGAAAAATTCAGCGAAAAACTTCTGGGCCGGGAAATCGAAAAAGCGACAAATTCAGTCGCTGCGTATCGTATTCCAACAAATGACGGTCCCGGGTCGGGTGGACGGATATCGACGGATGGCTTTGAAGGGACATCGGAAATTCCGGGATCCCCGGATTCAGGAAATGAATCGGGGCTTCGTGTGAAACCACCGAAAACTGATCCGCGGGTCTCTCCCGGGGGACCGGCCGCCGATGGAAACATGGATCCCCTATCGGATAAGAATGCCGATTTGAAACGGCGGGCCGAGGAACACTACCGGACCGGTATCAAATTTTTTATCCATGATGATCTTAAAATGGCCATAGAAGAATGGAAAAAAACTTTATCCCTCAACCCGTCACACCGGAAGGCAAGAGAAGACATTAAAAACGCTCACGACCTGCTTGAAAAATATAAAAAGCACCGATAGGGAGCCGTCGAACCGATCCGTCGGCTTTTCCCCAAAGCTTCCAGCGGAATAAAGCCATGGTGGATTTTTTCCCTCCGATTATTTCTTGATGGATGGGATCGTTTGGTTTAGAAGAGATTTCGAGTTCCCCTCTCGATCCCGAAAATTAAACCCGGAAGGAAGCATACAATGAACCTTGAACTTTTTGAAAACATGAAAAGTTCCGAGCTCCGCAACTATATCGAATTTCTGCTGCGGAATTACCGGGTAATGGATGCGTTCTGGTTCATCCATGTGGCGGAGCGATTCGGACAATCCGCTGCTGAACAGATCAATGAAAATGTGTGGGCTCGGGTCGGCGGCATGGCGGCAAAAGATTTGTTGTCCCGTTTCCAAATCGCGGAAAAAGGCTTGAAAGGATTCGTTAAAGCCCTGAAATTTTTTCCATGGTGCATCATTGTGGGATATCAGATGGTCGAAACAGACGATGAATTAATCATCACGGTTCCCTCCTGCCCAACCCAGCAAGCGCGTCTGAAGCGGGGTCTTGAGGAATATGTGTGCAAGGAGATGCACCGGAGGGAATTCGAAAGTTTTGCACAGGCAGTAGATGATCGCATCCGCGTTGAGTGCCTGTTTGCGCCACCGGACCCTCATCCGGATGACCTGTTCTGTAAATGGCGTTTTTACCTCAGGAACGATTCCGCTTAGTGCCTGCGTTTTTCTTTTTCAGTCAAAGATTCCCGGCGAAACGATATCCTTCCGATGGATGTATGGTTGTCAGCAGTTCCATGACACGCTGACACGGGTTCCAGAGCCCTTGCGGGAATCGATGAAAAAGGCCCCCTTTGAGAGCTCGGCACGCTCTTTCATTCCGATAATACCCAATCCTCGATTGGTATTGCCAGGGGAAAGCGCATTTTTAATATCAAATCCCAGGCCGTTGTCCCTGACGACCATTTCAATTTTGCCGTCATTCTTACTGATCGCAAGCTGCGCCAGATTCGCCATGCTGTGTTTGGCGATGTTGTTCAGCGCCTCCTGCAGGATCCGGTAAATGACGATTTTTAAAGGGGATGGGATTTCGTTTTCTTTTATTGCGACCTGTTTTTCCAGAACAATGGTGTTGTAAATTTCCTGAAATTCCCTGCAGTGGGAGTTGATCGCCGCCAGAATTCCCAATTCATCGATCATCCGCGGTCGTAAGTCGGTCATGATTCTACGGAGTTCTTTTATGCTCGTTCCAACCATCAGATTGATGCATTCCAGTGAGACGCCGGAGGACGAAGGGCCTTTATCCGCTTGCTTGAATGTATCGTTCAAGAATACTTTGATTGCGGCAAGATCCTGTGCAATCGTGTCATGGAGTTCTCTGGCGATTCTTTTCCTTTCCTCTTCCTGTGCCTTTAAAAGCTGTGAGGATAGAAACCGGAGATCCTGCTCGGATCGCTTCAGGTTCGCTTCCATCTTCTTTCGTTTCGTGATATCGAGAATGTTTCCCAATACGGCAGGCTCGCCTTCATATTGGATCGGGGTGATGATATTTTCGATCCATAGGATATTACCATCTTTCGTCAGGCATCTGGCCTCGTATTCCAAGGAACCCCTGTTTTTTTCCAAACATTTCTTTATGGCGTCATCGATATATGGCCGATCTTCCGGATAGGTTAACCTCCCGGTGTCGATACCGGTCAGTTCTTCTCTGGTGTAACCAAAAATTTCCGCAAACCGGTTATTGGCGAATGCAATTTTTCCATTCCGGTTGATGTAGATTCCGGTATGAGAGTTTTCGACCAGGGTGCTGTATTTTCTTTCCGATTCCACCAGCGCGTTTTGAGCCCGCCTTCGCTCGGTGATATCGATGGAAATACCTCCGATCAACGTGGGAAGTCCCTTTCGGAAAATCGGAAACCGATGGGTCAGAAACGCAAACGATTTGTTCTCCGTATGAATATCTTCGATTGACTGGTGGCATTTACCGGTTGCAAGAATCGTTCGGTCCACCTCCCTGATTTCCGCGGCCCTGTCGGCGGGCCAGAAGTCAACATCCGACTTTCCTAAAATCGTTTCCGGATCCCAGTCAAAATATTTTTCAGCGCATTCATTCATGAAAAGGATTTTTCCTTCATCGTTTTTAATATAGGCGGTGCCCGGCAGATATCGCATGAATAGAGCAAAGCGTTCCCGGCTTTCTTTTAATTCCTCCTGCTGCCGATAACGCTCGACGGCATAACGGATGCTACGCTCCAGCAAGCGCGGGCCGGTTTCGCCTTTTTCCAGGTAATCCGAAGCCCCGGCCTTCATCGCCTCGATATCCACTTCCCGATCTCCCTGTCCGGTCAACAGGATAATCGGCGCCCGGCAGCCGCATTGGATTGCTTCGCGCAGCAGGTCCATCCCGTTGCGCTCACCCAGCCGGTAGTCGACAAGGTAAACATCGTGCCGGTTGTCCCGCATCGCCTCCAGGGCGGAGTCATACGTAGTCACCCAATCCAGGGCGAAATTTCCGCCACCTTCCATTTCAGAGAGCAAATCACGTGTCATCACGTAATCGTCCTCGTCGTCCTCGACCAAAAGTATTCTCCATTGGACAGTATTCATGTCTGTCTCCAGGCTTTCCGAAAAAAATGAAACACCTCAAAAATATGGTTCCGCTTCATTCCATGAGTCGGATTATTCAATTATTCCAGCAGGTAAGGATTTCTTTGATGGGCGGATAACCCATTTCCATCGATTCGAGGCTTGTCGATATAAACTATCCGACTCCTATTATTTAAGATTTTTTGTTTTGTATATAGGCAAAATTACTCATTCTTATAGGGGAAATTCCTATAATGGAGGGGCCTTCGATCCCTTACCGTCTGAGTTCTCCTCTGGAAAAAGAGAAGAAGATTCCCGCGGCACACAGAAATGAAAAGATAATGAAGCATATTTTCATGCTCTTCAAAAATAAATCATAATTGGAAGGAGTGATCTGCGATTTTCCAATAACCATCGCAAAAATGATCGTCGCCGTGGCCATGCTGAACATCTGGCCGAGGAGTCTCATGGTCGCGACGGCTCCCGATGCGATTCCATAATATTTTTTTTCAACGGCGCTCATGATCGCGTTCATATTCGGAGATGAAAAGAGAGCGAATCCAAAGCCGAGCATCGATAAAATCCCAATGATCGTCACCGGCAAAGTTTCCGGATCGATAAATATCAAAAGGCCTAACCCGAGCATCGTAATTGTCATGCCGATGGAAGCGATGATGCGAGGTTCGATTCTGTCGGACAGCTTTCCGGCAAAAGGGGAAAAAAAACCCTGAATCATGGGCTGGGCGACCAGTATCAGACCGGCGCTTTGCGGACTCATTCCTTTGACATATTGCAGATATAGACTGAGAAGAAACGTAACCGCGAATGTGGCCGCGTAATTGATAAAGGCAGCAAGGCCGGAAAATGCGAACAACCGGTTATACGTAAATAATTTCACTTCAAAAACCGGGTGGGCCACTTTCAATTCTTGCCGGATAAAACCGGCAAATGCCGCAAAACCAAACAAAATCAGCGGAAAAGATAACATATTCGGGAGGAGGGTCGCGCCGTATATCAATGCGGAAAGTGCCAGGGCGTACAGCAGGCTTCCGGCCACGTCGAATTTTTCTCCCCTTGCATCCATCCATTCATCCTTTAAATATTTTACCGTGATATAAATGGACACCAGGCCGAATGGAACCATCGCAAAAAAGATACTTCTCCAGTTCAAATGCTGGGTAAGTATCCCTCCGGCGAGAGGGCCCATGGATAGTCCGATATAAACCGCGGCGACATAGATCCCGATTGCCTTCCCCCGTTTTTGGGGTGGGAAAACGGAGACGATGATCGCCATGCCGGTCGTCATGATCATTGCGGCTCCCATGCCTTGAAAAGCCCTCAACGTAATCAGCATCCGAACGGATCCGGCAAAGGCGGAAAGAAAAGAAAATAAAACAAAAACGATCAGACCCCATTTGAAAATTTTTTTCCTGCCGTAAATATCACCAATCTTCCCGAAGGGAACCAGGCAAATCGCCGTGGATAAGAGATACGATGTCGCAATCCAGCTCAACGTGACCGCATCGGCGGAAAATTCCTTCTGAATAACCGGAAGCGCAACATTGACCCCTGAAATCATGAACGGCCCAAGGAATGAAGTCAGGGCGGCGACGATCAGTGCGGATCTTTCCGTTGCATTTTCATCCGACATTCGACATATCTTTCTTATCGGGACCCCATCACTTTTATAATAACCCCAAAAAACAGGGTATGTTTGAAACGTACAAAAACGGCTTTTGCAGCCGGAAACGGCATGAGCCCGCCGCGGGTAAATTGTTGTGAAAAATAATTCAATTTAACCGGCGGATCAAACGAAATATTTCATGATGTTTCCATAATTGACACTCCAAATGGGTTCCACTATACTGATTCAAATTTCAATCACAAATCTCAAGAGGTTGCATTATGATCCGAATCAATGAAAATTATCTCAAACTTCAGGCGTCCTACCTGTTTTCAGATATCGCCAGGCGGGTTGCGGCTTTCCAGAGAGAAAACCCGGGCAGGGAAATCATCCGGCTGGGTATCGGGGATGTCACCCGGGCGTTACCTCCGACCTGCATAAAGGCATTCCATCAGGCTGTGGACGAGATGGCCGATGATCGAACCTTTCGGGGATACGGTCCCGAGCAGGGCTATCTTTTTTTGCGGGAAAAAATCGCGGCGGAGGACTTCCAGGCAAGAGGGGCGGATATTTCCCCGGATGAAATTTTTATCAGCGACGGCGCCAAATGCGATACGGGAAACATCCAGGAAATTTTCGCCATTGACATTGAGATCGCCATTCCGGATCCCGTTTACCCGGTGTACCTGGATACGAACGTCATGGCGGGGCGCACGGGAAAATACAAGGACGGAAGGTATGACAAAATCCGGTATCTGGAAGGCACCTGGGAGAACGGATTTGTACCGGATCTGCCGGAAGAACCCGTTGACCTGATTTACCTGTGCTTTCCAAACAACCCGACCGGCGCGACGATCACCAGGGATCGACTCCGATCCTGGGTGGAATATGCCCGCGAAAATCGGGCGCTTATTCTTTATGATGCGGCATATGAGGCATTTATCCGGGATGACGCACTCCCCCGGTCGGTTTACGAAATCGAGGGCGCGAGGGAAGTCGCCCTTGAGTTCAGAAGTTTTTCAAAGACCGCGGGCTTTACCGGAACCCGATGCGCCTATACGGTGGTTCCCAGGACCTGCGAGGCATATGATCGGAATGGCGAAAAACATTCATTGCACGCCCTCTGGAACCGTCGCCATTCCACAAAGTTCAACGGCGTTTCCTACCCGGTTCAAAAAGCGGCGGAAGCCGTCTACAGCAAAGAAGGAAAGGCTCAGGTAAAGGAACTGATCGACTATTATCTCAGGAATGCGGCACTGATCCGCAAGGAGATATGCTCGCTCGGCTTTCAATGCCTGGGGGGAGAAAATTCTCCTTACATCTGGGTGGATGGGAGAATGGATTCATGGCGGTTCTTTGACCGGCTACTCGAAAAAGCCGGGGTGGTATGCACCCCGGGATCCGGATTCGGAAAATGCGGTCAGGGCTTTATCCGGATCAGCGCCTTCAATAGTTTTGAAAACGTTCAAAAAGCCATGGCCGGGATCAAGATGGCTCTTGCCGAATGAAAAGCGGATGATTCCTTTTTCCGGACGAGTCGATGTCGGGCAACCATTCGATTGCTAACAAAAGTCTAACATATCTCTTATTTTACCCAAATATAATGTGAATATTCAATCATTGCATCGAAGGTGTAACACAAAAGCAAACATCCTGAAAATCCATAATCATTCGGTACCGGCGGAAAAAGAAAAATGGCCCAAGAAAAAATTCTGGTTGTCGACGATGAAGAAGATATTCTGGAACTGGTTCGGTATAACCTGGCCAGGGAGGGTTATCAGATTGCCTGTGCAACTTCCGGAGAAAAGGCACGGAAAATTTCCCAATCCGAACCGCTCGATCTGATTGTGCTCGATCTTATGCTTCCGGGGATCAACGGCCTGGAAATCGCAAAAGGCCTGAAAAACGATCCGAAGACCTGGCATATTCCCATCATCATGCTGACGGCAAAAGGGGAAGAGGCGGATATCGTTGCGGGACTGGAATTGGGCGCTGATGACTACGTTACCAAGCCATTCAGCCCCAGAATCCTGACGGCGCGGGTAAGGGCCGTGCTTCGAAGAAAGACGAAAGAGACGAAAGAAGAATCGTCCGTTATACAAATACACAATCTTGTGATCCATCCCCGACGGCGGGAGGTTTTGATCGACGGCGATTCCGTTGAGTTGACGTTTACGGAATTTCAGCTGCTTCATTTTCTCGCAAGACGTCCGGGTTGGGTTTTTACCCGCTCCCAGATCGTCGATGCGGTTCGGGGAGATAATTATCCGGTAACGGATCGCAGCGTTGATGTCCAGGTCGTCGGTTTGAGGAAAAAACTGGGCCGAAGCGGAAAATATATCGAAACCGTCCGGGGAGTGGGCTACCGATTCAAGGAATGAAAATGCCATCCCAAAAAAGAATGATCCGGCAGCTATACCCGCCTTTTCTTATCATCACCATCATCTCCCTGGCAGCGGTCATCTGGTATGCTTCCAGCGCTTTCGCAAACTTCTTTTTTGAACAGGCCGCGGACGATCTCGAAGCAAGAGCCCGCCTGATAGAAAAACAGATCGCCGGTTATCTTTCACCGCCGGATGCGAAATCGGTCGATCGGATATGCAAAGAGATCGGCAGGAATGCCGCGACGCGTGTCACCGTAATACTCCCTTCCGGCAGGGTGATCGGTGATTCCGAAGAACACCCGGAAAAAATGGACCACCACGCGGACCGTCCCGAAATCATTTCGGCTCTGGAGGGAAGGTTGGGCACCTCGATCCGATACAGCCGGACCCTTCAGACAAACATTCGTGCGATATACCTCGCGATCCCGGTGAAAGAAAATGACAGGACGGTCGCCGTGCTTCGGACCTCGATACCTGTAAGCGTCATTGACGAGAAAATAAGAGGAATTCAGATTAAAATTGCGCTCGGCGGGTTACTTGTCGCATTGGCGGCAGCCGGAATCAGTTTCATCGTCAGCCGCCGTCTCAGTCTACCGGTGGAGTTAATGAAACAAGGCGCTGAACGGTTTGCCCGAGGCGATCTGGAACACAGGCTGCATGTAACCGATTCAAAAGAAATGGCGAGTCTTTCCGAAGCGATGAACCAGATGGCGACTCGTCTGGATGATCGAATCAAGAGCGTGATACGTCACCGGAACGAATTGGAAACCGTTCTTTCCAGTATGCAGGAAGGCATCATCGCCGTGGACGGTGAGGAACGAATCATCAGCATGAACCAGGCGGCCGCCCGTATGTTTGAAAGTAATCCATCATGCGCCCAGGGCCGCATTCTTCAGGAGATCATCAGAAATCTTCCGTTGCAGCAACTGGTAAAAAAATCGTTTTCCGGTGAAGCATCCGTCAAGGGGGATATCGTGATCTATCAAAACGGCGAGCGTGTCTTGCATACTCATACCACTTCGCTTCGTGATGCAAATGAAGAACGAATCGGCACGCTTGTGGTGATGAATGATGTTACCCAGCTCAGACGTCTTGAAAACATGCGGCGCGATTTCGCGGCCAATGTTTCCCATGAAATCAAAACTCCCTTAACGGCAATCAAAGGATTTGTAGAGACCCTCTGCCACGGCGCCATTGAGAACCGGGATGAGACCAAACGTTTCCTTTCCATCATCGAGAAACATGTAAATCGCCTGGAGGCCATTATCGAAGATCTGATGAAACTTTCAAGAATCGAGGAGGCGGATGAAAAGAAAGAAATCAAACTGGAGGAAAGCGATGTAAAAGAAGTGATCGAGACGGCCATCCGGATCTGCCTGCCAAAAGCCGAGGAAAAGAATATAAGGATCCATCTGAACTGCGCGGAAGATATCCGGGCCGGGATCAATGCGCCGCTTTTTGAACAGGCGGTGGTGAATCTGCTGGATAATGCCATTAAATACGGTGATGCGGAAAGTACCGTTGAAGTACAAGTGATTCCGACGGAAACCGAATTAAAAATCAGTATCGAAGACCGCGGTATGGGTATTGCCGCGGAGCATCTGCCTCGGCTTTTTGAAAGATTCTACCGAGCGGACAAGGCTCGAAGCCGCAAGCTGGGGGGTACGGGGCTGGGCCTTGCGATCGTTAAACATATCGTGCAGGCCCATGGCGGCCTTGTTTCGGTAAAAAGCTCGCCGGGTAAGGGAAGCACATTTACAGTCCATCTTCCGAAAGGATAAATCCACTCCTGTCCAATCTGTCCTCGATTTTCATACGATTCTAATTCTCTTTTAATATTCACCTGACAATCGCGAAGTATAGAATTTTTTCATTTCAACTCAAGTTTCTGCCTCTATCTTTAAAAGCATTACGTTACAAGCTGAGCGTCGAATAAATTTTTATTCGACGCCGGTTAAAAATGGGTATTGCAGAGAAATTCGGAGTGCGGAACTTGAGTTTTCAGCTCGATTTTTGAGGTTGCGTTAAAAATATCCGAATGAATTTAATTTCAGGGTAAAAAATGTTGCCAAAGCTTTTAGAACCGCAAAAAATATTTCGAAAATCTCTGCAATACATCGTCAATATCCTCATCCTTTATATTATTCTTATCCTGTGCATCGGCCTTGCGAAAACCGTTTACGAGATGAAAATATTGCTGAACAGCAAACCCATCGGACAAACGTTCGCGATTGTCGTAACGGATATTCTGACTTTTTTAGTGATTATTGAACTGTTTAAAAGTTTTATTGAATATTTTGAGTCGCATCGCTTTCGCCTTCACAGCATGATGGATCCCGCGATAATTTTTGTCGTTCGCGAACTGATTATAACGCTTTACAATCAACGGGAACTTGGATGGCAGTTATTAATCGGATTCGGCGTTTTGATCCTGTGCCTCGGATTGGTTCGAACGATGGCCGTGCACTTAAGTCCCAGGGATTTTAGTAGCTGAAGGCTTTGCTGGAATTCCAGACCCGGCATTGATGATGCGTTTCCCACTCCTCCCCAAACGTCGGTCATCCCAACAAATGATAACCATGAAGGTTGTTTCGCCAATGTAATGACGGGGTAGTCAGGCATTATCCGACCGAGCGGCGAGCCATCACCCTATGCAATTTACTGCGGCCTGCAGCGAAAGCTTTTTATTTTACGGAATTCTAACATCGGCTTCACACGGCTCTAATAATCATGGGATAGAAACGGTTTTGAGATTGTTTCTCGGGTCTAATAACCATGGTAGGGAGGGAGGGAGTCTTAAAGCACTTCTAACAGGGTCTTGAAAAACTGCGCCTGAGGCCGCCATTCAGCGTTGCGGGGCTCTCGCCAATGCTCACATATGCTTGAATATGCTGCGCTTGTCGTATCGTCGCGCGTCTTGCCTGACGCCCTGATCCTTGTTTTTCAACACCCTGCCAAATTAAGAGAGGAATCCAAGCCCACGGTAAAACCGTGAAAGCGGTTTCCATCAAAGCAAGGAGGTGAAAAATCTGCGATAACGGAACACTCATAAAATTCTAACAAATTTCTAACAATTGAGTTGCAGGATGAATTCAAAATGGATCAAAAAACATTAAATCTTACACGGGAGAGGTAAGAACATGAAAAAGAAAATTTATCTGATGATGACATTGGCTCTTATATTTCTTTTTTCCGCGGGGCCTGCTTTTTCAGGGAGCATCGTAATTAAAGGTTCCACGACCGTATTGCCGATTGCACAGAAAATTTCGGAAGCGTACATGAAGGACCATCCGGATGCCAGAATCTCTCTTTCCGGCAGCGGATCCGGTGACGGAATGAAAGCCATCATCGATGGAACCACCGATGTGGCCAACAGTTCCAGATTCATCAAGGACGAAGAGGTAAAACTGGCGCTGGGAAAAGGAACGTATCCTGTCCCATTCAGAGTCGCCCTTGACTGCATCCTGCCGATCGTTCATCCCGGCAACAGCATCGACAATCTCACGATCGATCAGCTGAAGGCGATTTACAAGGGAGAAATTAAAAACTGGAAGGAACTCGGCGGGCCGGATCGAAAGGTTGTGATGATATCCCGCGATACCTCTTCCGGAACCTACGAGGTATGGGAAGAGAAAGTCATGAAAAAAGAAAGAGTCCATCCGGGCGCCCTGCTTCAGGCCTCCAATGGGGCCGTTGTCCAGGCGGTTGCCAAGAATAAGAATGCGATCGGGTATGTTGGAATCGGATACATGGATCACAGCATAAAGGCGATCAAGGTCAACGGAATCGAGGGATCCGAGGAAACGACTCTCAATGGGACATTCCCGATCAGCAGGCCGCTTTTCATGTTTACCCGCGGCTGGCCGACAGGGGATACCCTGAATTTTATCAATTTTGTTCTCAGTCCGCAAAAAGGGCAAAAACTGGTGAAAAGTGCGGGCTTTGTTCCGTTATACTAACTCAAATCAATGAGGAAACCATGATACCCCCTCAATGATCTTCGATCGGGAATTGAGGGGAATTTTTCCGACAGAGGGAAAATGAGCAATATCCGTCAAAACAGAGATCGTTGGATCCGGAGGTTTTTTTATTGCGTCGCACTGGCATCCATAACCACGCTTTTTTTAATCGCTGTATTTCTTTTCATGGAGGGATTGCCGATATTCAGCAAAGTTTCCCTGAAAGGCTTCATCTTTGGAAAATATTGGTATCCCACATCGGAGCCTCCCGACTTCGGCATTTTCCCGCTTATCATGGGATCCGTCGGAGTGACCATCGTATCGGCAATCATGGCCGTTCCTCTTGGGGTGATGACCGCCGTATATCTGGCGGAGATCGCGTCACCAGGGCTTCGAGAGGTGGTTAAACCGGTTGTGGAACTGCTCGCAGCGCTTCCTTCCGTGGTGATCGGTTTTTTCGGAATGGTTGTGGTCGCTCCCTTTCTTCAGGAAGTCTTTGATGTCGCAACCGGTTTGAATCTTTTCAACGCTTCCCTGATGCTGGCGTTTATGTCCGTCCCCACCATTTGCAGCCTTTCCGAGGACGCTGTTTACAGTGTTCCGATCAGTCTGAAAGAGGCGTCTCTGGCTCTCGGAGCGACCCAGTGGGAAACGATTATTCGGGTGATTCTGCCTGCTTCGATTTCCGGTATCAGCACGGCCGTTATTTTGGGCATGTCCCGGGCGATTGGTGAAACCATGGTCGTCCTCATGGTTGCCGGAGGGGCGGCGATGGTCCCATTATCCATCTTTGATCCGGTGAGACCCATGCCGGCCAGTATCGCGGCCGAAATGGCGGAGGCTCCTTTTCGCGGGAGTCATTATCATGCGCTTTTTGCCACCGGAATCGTGCTTTTCACTTTTACATTCCTTTTTAATCTTTTTGCGGATTACATTTCCCATAAATACAGACAGGTGGGAGAGGCCACGCTATAAGCGATGGGTGGGGTCGCGATAAAAAGGCAAGAAAATGTCGGATAAAACAGAGGCAGGGGTTAAGGAAAATCTTTTGAAAATGTCCCCCATGTTGTTAGAGAAAAAGAAGGTCGAGAAGAGGGAATTTCCGGGAATCGGCAATCATTTTCAATCGCGGAGGAAGCTTATACAGAATCTTGTTTTTGGCCTTTTTCGGGCCGCCGCAGCCGTCAACGGGATCGCCTTGCTTGTCATTGTATATTTTATGGTTGCAAACGGCTATACAGCCATTAACTGGACCTTTTTGACACAGCCGCCGAGAGAGGCGATGACCAGCGGGGGAATCCTGCCATGCATTGTCGGCACCATCTGCCTAAGCATCGGCGCCATGCTGATCGCATTTCCCATCGGGGTGGCCTCGGCCATTTTTCTGAATGAATATACCGGCTCCGGTCGGGTGCTTCGAATCATCCGGCTTGGGATCAACAATCTGGCCGGAATTCCTTCCGTCGTATTCGGCCTTTTCGGGCTGGCTTTTTTTGTTGTCTGGTTAAATTTCGGAGTCAGCCTTCTATCGGGGGCGCTGACGCTTGCGGCGATGTCGCTTCCCGTGATCATCGGAGCTAGCGAAGAGGCCTTGAAGGCGGTTCCTGATACTTACAGAGAAGCTTCTCTCGGCCTGGGCGCGACACAATGGCAAACGATTTACCGGGTCGTTCTGCCCGCGGCTTTGCCGGGCATCCTGACCGGCGCGATTTTAGGCATCAGTCGAGCCGCCGGAGAAACCGCTCCGATCATGTTTACCGCCGCTGTTTTTTACACGCCCAAACTTCCTGCATCCGTTTTTGATGAAATCATGGCCCTGCCATACCATATTTATGTTCTGGCTACAGCCGGTACGGAGATCGAAGCGACGCGCCATCTGCAATACGGCACGGCACTCGTGCTGATCGCTCTGGTTCTGGGAATGAATCTGGTTGCCATTATTTACCGATCCCGCCTCCGAAAAAGGATGTAGTCGATCGGAAGCAAAAGATTTTTAAAGGTGTATGCGATGACCAAGCCTCTGAAAATGAGAGCCGAAGATTTGAATTTTTTTTACGGCGATTTTAAAGCCTTACATGATATCACACTCGATTTTCGAGCCAATGAGGTCACAGCCCTTATCGGTCCGTCCGGATGCGGAAAAAGCACCTTGTTAAGATGCCTGAACCGGATGAACGATCTGATCCCGATCAGTCGGGTCGATGGAAAGGTTCTGCTGGACGGTGAAAATATTTATGCGGTCTCGGTGGATGTGGTCAATCTCCGAAGCCGGATCGGCATGGTATTCCAAAAACCCAATCCATTTCCCAAAAGCGTGTTTGAAAACGTGGCGTACGGTCTCCGGGTGAGCGGCATCCGGGATAAAATCTTGCTGGCAAACCGGGTGGAGAGGAGTCTCAAACAGGCGGCTCTCTGGGATGAGGTAAAAGACAGACTGCATGATTCGGCTCTTGGGCTTTCGGGCGGGCAACAGCAGCGGCTTTGCATTGCCCGCGCACTGGCGGTTGAACCCGAGGTACTTCTCATGGACGAGCCTTGTTCGGCTTTGGACCCGATCGCGACTCAAAAAATTGAAGAGCTGATCCACGAATTGAAAAAATCGTTTACCATAATTATTGTTACGCATAATATGCAGCAGGCGGCAAGGGTTTCCGATATCACGGCTTTTTTTTATCTCGGCAAGCTCGTGGAGGTGGGTGAAACGGACGCCCTTTTTACCAAGCCCCGGCTCAAACAGACGGAAGACTATATAACCGGTCGTTTTGGATAGAAATGAGGGAAATAAGATGCCCGTTCATTTGCATGTGGAACTGGAAAAAATTAAAAAAAGAATCCTGTCTCTTGGCGCCATGGTGGAGAATCGCGTCCGGATGGCGATCAAGGCCATCGAGTTGAGAGATGCGGATATTGCAAGACAGATTGTTAAATCCGACTACGAAATCGATGGCATTGAAGTCGAGATCGAAGAAGAATGCCTGAAAATTCTGGCTTTACATCAACCCGTTGCCGTGGATCTCCGGTTTCTCATTGCCGTGATCAAGATCAACAACGACCTTGAGCGAATCGGTGATGAAGCCGTGAACATCGCCCAGCGCCTGGAGCATATCGCAAAGCATGAAAAACTCGATTTGTCGTTCGACTTTTCCCTGATGGCGGAAAAGGCGGCATCCATGCTGAAGCAAAGCCTGGACGCCCTGGTTCACCTGGACTCGGATCTGGCTTTCAAGGTGTGCAGTCTGGATGACGAGGTCGACAGCCTTGATGCCGGGATTTACAACCTGGTGACGGATTCCATACCTGACAACTTGGGTCATCTGGAGTATTTTATCAGCAAGCTTTTGATCTCCCGTTACCTGGAACGAATCGCGGATCATGCGACCAACATTGCCGAAGAAGTCATTTACCTGGTGGAGGGACAAATTATTCGGCACGGAAGATACTAGCCGATAGAGCATGAAAAACCGAATGAAAGCTTTAAACCGCCTTCATGGCCCTGGAATAGAATTTCTTCATATATTCCTTGACCATCCGCCGGGCGGAAAACCGGTGAGCGTTGCTTTTGATGGATTCCTTCATCACCCTCACCCAATCGCTTCGTTTCCCTTCCGCGGACACCTTGTAATATAGCGGGATAATCTCTTCTTCCAGAATTCGATAAATGGCCTCGGCATCGGTTTGGTCCCGATCCGCTCCGGCTTCTTCATGGCCGAATGCCCAACCGTTTTTCCCGTTAAATCCTTCCACCCACCAGCCATCCAGAATACTGAAATGCGGAACCCCGTTCAGCGCGGCTTTCATTCCACTCGTCCCGCTGGCCTCCTCGGGCGGGATCGGATTATTCAGCCAGACATCCACCCCGTGAACCATGTATTGTGCGAATTGTTCATCATAATCCTCAAGAAAGGCGATTCGTCCACCCATTGCCGGATCCCGCGCCGCATTGAATATCCGTTGAAGAATTCGTTTCGCCGGATCGTCCGCGGGATGAGCCTTGCCGGCAAAGATGATCTGAACGGGCCGCCAGCGGTTGTTCAGAATTCTCTTCAATCGCTCCGTGTCATAAAAAATCAGGTCCGCCCGCTTGTAGGTTGCAAATCGACGTGCGAACCCGATGGTCAATACAGAGGGATCCAGCAGGGTTCCACCGGCAAGCACGATGGAAGAACTCGCGGATCCATTGGCCCAGCGCCGGCGAACCCGTTCACGTATCGCATCGATCAACTTTATTTTTAACCAGTAATGGGTCTGCCACAATTCATCGTCCGGAATATCTTCGATCAATTCCCATATATAAGGATTGTCGTGATCGGCCATCCAGTCGGGGCACAGGTATTGATTGAAAAGGCGCTGCATTCTCGGTTCGATCCAGGTCGGGACATGCACTCCATTGGTAACGTAATCGATCGGTATTTGATCCACCGGAAGGTCCGGCCAAATACTTTGCCACATCCTGCGGGTCACTTCCGCATGCCTTTTACTGACCGCATTTCGATATCCTGCCATCCGGAGCGAAAAAGCCGTCATATTAAAGCCCGCTTTTGGATCTTGCGGATGGATTCCCATCTGAAGAAAGGCATCGTGATCCAGACCCAACGACGGCCAGTAGTTGCTGAAGTATTTTTCCATCAGTGGAAACGGGAACACATCATGGCCGGCGGGAACCGGCGTATGGGTGGTAAAAACCGTGACCGCCCGAACCCGATGATAGGCTTCATCGAAACTCATTCCCTGTTGAACCCGGCTCCTGATTTTCTCCAGTACCGCGAATGCCGGATGCCCTTCGTTCAAATGAAGCACCGAATGTTCAATGCCAAGTTTTTCCAATACCTCCGAACCTCCGATCCCGAGAACGATTTCCTGACGCAGGCGCTGCTCCAGTTCGCCCGTATAAAGGCGGGCCGATATACCCCGGTTCCATGGATCATTGATTTCGATATCCGTATCCATGAGGTAGAGGGACACTCTCCCGACGGCAATCTTCCAGACCGCCACATAGATCGGAGGATCGATTAAAGGCACCTTCATCGTCAGCTGATTTCCCGACTTGTCCAAAACCCGGTAAATCGATGCGGCATCGCGGTCGAGGATTTCGCGAATTTTTTCCTGCCAGCCGTCTTCCCGAATTTTCTGTAGCAGGTAGCCTTCCGGATACATAAACCCGATGGCTGCCAGCGGAACGTGAAGATCGCTGCATTCCTTGATGAAATCTCCGGCCAAAAACCCTAGGCCGCCGGCGTAAAACGGCAAAGAATGGTGCAGGCCGTATTCCGCGGAGAAATAGGCGATGCAGTGGAGTTTCGGATCAATATCGTGATTGAGGATCGGGCATTCGATTCCCTCGATTTCCTTTTTAAATTTTGAAAGCACCATGTCGTAATGACGCAGGTATTCCCTGTCTCCGGCAACACTTTCCAGTGACTCCAGGGATAGATCGCTCAGCATCTTTACCGGATTATGCCGGCTTTCTTTCCAAGCTTCCCGATTAATCATCTTGAAGATCATTCTCGCGGCCGGATGCCAGCTCCACCAAAGGTTGCCGGCAATCTCGCCGAGCCCGTGCAAGCGATCGGGAAGATTGGTAAAGATATTCTGGGAAATGTCCATTCTTTTAATTTTGGCTTCGACGTCCATTTCATTGATCATTTTTTTCTCCATAGAGCTGTCGTGAAACCGATTCGGTCGCCTTTCTTATCGATTCTACGTCTCCCAGATAATAATGTGTCATCGCCCGAAGCTCGTCATCCAGTTCATAGACCAGGGGAATCCCGGTCGGTATGTTGAGTGCCGGGATATCCTCATCCGATATCTCATCGAGGTGTTTGATAAGGGCCCGAAGACTGTTTCCGTGAGCCGCAACGATCACTCGTTTATGTTGCCTCAAGCTCGGAATGATCTTTTCCCGCCAGTAGGGAAGGACACGGTTCAGGGTATCCTTCAGGGATTCCGTTCGTGGATATTCTTCATTACTCAGATGCGAATAACGATGGTCGAACCGTGGGTGTCGGGGATCCTTATCATTCAGCGGAGGCGGGGGGATATCAAAACTCCTTCTCCAGATATGAACCTGCGGTAAACCATACTCCCGGGCGGTGGCTTTTTTGTCCAGGCCCTGCAGGGCGCCGTAATGTCGCTCATTCAACCGCCAGGAGCGATATACCGGGATCCACATCAAGTCAAGTTCATCCAGGACGATCCAAAGGGTACGGATGGCGCGTTTCAAAACAGAGGTGTAGGCCAGGTCGAACGTATATCCCCCGGCTTTTAGAAGCGAGGCGGCCGTCCGAGCTTCCCGGATGCCTTGTTCGGTGAGATCGACATCCGTCCAACCCGTAAAACGGTTTTCGAGGTTCCAGGTACTTTGCCCGTGCCGAAGTAAAACCAGCTTCATCATTCTCATCCCTGCTTTTTATTGGAATCCAACACGACTTGCTCGTTCCGTTTCCGCGGAACGGAAAGGGTTTGCAAGTGAATGGCAGATGACGTTCATTTATTTCAGAGGGAGGAGCTCCGGAAGCTTGCCGTCGGAGCCTGTTAAAATATAGAAAATTGGTGGTTTGTGTGTCAAGCGAGAAAAGAAAGACTGCTCCGGTACGGGTTGAAGACAAAAATTGTACTTGCATGAAACCGGATATCGCAGTATTTTCCGTGGATTGGAAAAAGAGAAAAGGCCCGAGGGCAACGGTTTTCTTTCTGGGATCAAATTCGCCGGCTTCGGCGGATGGGACCATCCCATCATTTACTGCAAGTGGAAATATTCGGGTATCCAAATGATTATTAAATATACCAAGATATTCGCGGCAATGATGATTTTAATCGGAGGGTTCTACTTTGCCGCAAATGAATCCATTGACAAAGCGATAAAAACATGCGGCATGAAAGTCGTTCATGATTCGAATGAAGCGTATTTGCAGGACGCTTTTGATAATGCCGCAGCCGGTTTCTTGATTCTGTCCGGGGTAAAAAGCGGATTGGCGGTGATCGAGGGATCCGAAGTCGGTGTCGGATTTAACCTGCAGCTCGGTGATATTGTTCAATCGGTTTATGATTATGTGGATATTTCGTGGAAAACAGCGCTTGCCGGTGGAACCGTCCTCTTGCTGACCCGTCTGATGCTGCAAACGATCAACCTGATGGATCATTGGAGTCTTTCGATACTTTTCTTCATCCTCCTTGCTCTGTTGATTTCTCGCAGCTTTTTTGCCGCTTACACCCAAATTTCCGATTTATTAAAAGAAATCGCCCTGTTTCTGGTCGTTTTGACCTCGGTTCTTTATTTCATCCTTCCTTTTTCCGTTTCAGGCGCCGCATTCTTGTCGAAAGCGATCACTCAACCGCTGATCCTGGAATCCCAGAAAGGTTTTGCAAGTATGAAAGAAGCGCTTTCCATGGAAAATTTAAATCAGAGATTTTTCCCGGAAAATGATACCGAAGAAGATTCCATCCTTTCAAAACTAAACATCAAGGCAAAGGTGGAAAAGATCAAAAAGCGCTTAAACGACCTGGGAACATTTTTCAAAGGAAAAACAGAGGAGATCGCAATTCTGACCATAAAATTAATCGCCGGCTATTTATTCGATTGCATCATTTTTCCCTTGATCTTCTTCATGATTCTTTATTTTTTTACAAAAGGGATGCTTGGCTATCTGTTCGGGATTCGTCGCAGTTACACGACCACAAAGGAGTTGGAAGAAATTCTTATGAGGTACCGGCCCGGCCCGAGGGAAAGGAAAGCCGGATGAAAACCATCGGTCTGATCGGCGGAATGAGTTGGCAATCTTCGATCGAGTACTATCGCATGATCAATGAAACCATCCGAGGCATTCTCGGCGGCTTTCATTCCGCCAAAAGCATCATGTACTCGGTTGATTTTGCTGAAATTGAAGTACTCCAGCATCAAAAAAGATGGAACGAAGCCGCCGATTTAATGATTGACGCGGCGAAAAAGATTGAAAAAGGCGGAGCTGATTTTGTTGTGATTTGTACAAATACCATGCATAAACTTGCCGACCCCGTGAAAGACCATATTCAAATTCCGTTGCTGCATATTGCTGACGTCACCGGCCGGGAGATTATCGATCGAGGAATCAAAACGATCGGGCTTTTAGGAACGGCATTTACCATGGAAGAAGATTTCTACAAGGAGCGGCTTTCCCGTAAATACGGTTTGGAAGTAATGATACCATCTCGAGAAGACAGAGAAATCGTCGATCACGTGATTTACCATGAACTGTGTCGCGGGGAAGTAAAGCCGATTTCAAAAACCCGGTTTGGCGGGATTATAAAAGGTCTGGCCGATAAAGGTGCCGGCGGGGTCATTTTAGGTTGCACGGAGATCGGTCTTCTCATTCACCAACAAGATTCTTGTTTGCCGTTGTTTGATACCACAGTCATTCATGCGGTGGCGGCAGCGGAATTCGCCCTTGGCCTCAGGCCAATCATCGATTAAGATCGTTCCAATAAGGATAAAAACCTGTCGGAGTTTTCGCTCGGAATGTTTTTCTTTTTCCTTGCCGAAGTTTTTCTGCGAATCGCAAACAAAAATGGAAGGAAGGTTATTCCTTGCCCGAAGCGGATGAAGGCGCGGAGAAAACCTTTTCCGGCATTCATCCAAATTCTCCGTGGAAAATGCAATCCCTTGACTCCGGGCGTGGTTTGCGTCGGATTGCTTGACCCTTTGCAAGGCCATCCATATAATTAGGTTGTCATGAACCAAATTCCCAGAAAAGTTCGAGCGCTCGGTCTTTGCTCCGGCGGTCTCGACAGCATCCTGTCGGCCCTTGTATTAAAAAATCAGGGTATCGAAGTTGAATGGATCACGTTTGAAACCCCTTTTTTTTCCTCCGAAAAAGCCGAAAAGGCATCCGGGATGACCGGAATTCCTTTGACTGTAAAAAACATTACCCCTAGTTACCTTGACATGCTGAAAAACCCGCGATGCGGATACGGCAAGTATATGAATCCATGCATGGATTGTCACGCGCTCATGTTCAGGATAGCCGGCGGAATAATGGAAACGAACGGGTTCGATTTTCTTTTCAGCGGAGAGGTTCTTGGGCAGCGACCGATGTCTCAGACGAAGCCGTCTCTGCGCTACGTGGAGAAACATTCGGGCTATGCGGGTTACATCCTGCGCCCGTTGAGTTCAAAACTGCTTCCTGAAACCATTGCTGAACAAAAAGGTTTGGTGAAAAGAGACCTGCTCCTCGGCATTTCCGGAAGAGGTCGCAAGGAGCAGATAAAACTGGCAGAAAACTACGGCATTACCGAGTATCCGGCTCCCGCGGGTGGCTGCCTTCTCACCGATAAAAGATACAGCGATCGGCTGAGAGATCTTTTCGATCACCAGGACTTCTATACCGAAGCGGAACTCCACCTTTTAAAGTATGGGCGCCATTTTCGTATCGAAACGGGTACAAAAATAATCATTGGACGTACGAGGCAGGACAATAAAAATATAATCAAACATTGCGACCTCTCGACCGATACGCTCATCCGAGTTAAAAAATTTCCCGGCCCCATTGCCTTGATTCCCCATGGCGCCGCCGACTGCCATCTCAACCTGGCGGCATCGATCTGCATCGGTTACAGCAAAGCGCCAAACGACCGGCTGTCCGATGTTCTGTTTATCGCCCCGAAGAGCCGTGAAATCAAGCGGATGCTTGGTATCCCCCCTTCTCAGGTTCAGAATTTCCTTATATAGGAATTTTGTTGGAGCCATCCGGCCGGCTTGATTTCGACGGAGAAATGATCAACAGAGCTTGAAACCCGTGATCTTTGCATAAAGCCCCCTTTCGGCCCAATTCTGCATCCGGCTAAAAATCTAATCCTAGAAATAATCAATGTATTCATGTGGTTAAAAATTATCGCCTTCCCCTGACCGGATCCAAATGGAGCATTTTTCAAAACTCTCAACGTTTAAGGCTACGGATCGGATCGTTTATGAGAAGATCAAGGTGAGACCAGAACTTAAAAAGTTGAAGTTCGAGATAAAAAAGTCTGGAGGAATAAGGATGGTGCGCCGTGTATTCAACCGGGCATGAGACGAAAGCGCGGCACAGGGTTCATGCGGCCGCAAAGGTTTAAATCCCGCAATCTATCCAAGAGACGCGGAACGTTTAAAGTTTGCATGCAATTGACCGCATGCGGCGGATATATCCCGGCCCTTGCTGTATCGGATGACCGCCGTTAAATTGTTATCATGGAGGATCTTTTGAAAATTGTGAATGGCTTTTTCCTCGGGCCGTTTAAAATCACACCCTTCAAACTCATTGAAAGGGATCAGGTTTATTTTTGATTGAATCGGCCGGAGAAGTTTGACCAGCCGTTTTCCATCATCCGATGTATCGTTGATGCCGCTGATAAGAATATATTCAATGGTAATTCTGAGCCGGGGCTTCAACGGATACCTGCGGCATGCCTCAAGGAGTTGTTCAATGGGGTACTTCCGGTTTATGGGCATCAGCATATCACGGGTCTTGTTTTCTGTGGCGTTGAGTGATACGGCTAAATTTACTTGCGTATCCCGGCCTAAATCGGATAGCCCGGAGATCAGACCGGAGGTGGAGATGGTGAGTCGCCGACTTGAAAACTGAAGCCCGAACTCGCTGTCTGTGAGAACTTCAATGGCACTGACAACGTTTTTATAATTTGCCAGAGGTTCTCCCATTCCCATAAAAACAATGTTGGTGAGCGGCATGGAGCGGTCCAGATCATTTTTGATGTCACGAACCTGAGAAACCATTTCGCCTTTTGTCAGATTGCGTATAAAACCGCCCCTTGCACTCAGGCAAAAAACGCATCCCTGAGCGCAGCCCACCTGGCTTGATATGCAGAGTGTATAGTGATTTTTTTCCGGAATCAGAACGGTTTCAACGACATTGCCGTCCTCCAATCCGAAAAGGTACTTCCTGGAACCATCCAGAGAAATTTCCAGGCCTGTTTTTTTGAGGCGTTGAATTGTAAAATGGCGTGAAAGCAGATTTCTTATATCTTTGCTTAGATCCGACATGACTTCAAAAGTGTCCGCCTGACGAAGATAGATCCAGTTCAGAACCTGTCCGGCCCGGTAGCACTTAACTCCCTGGTCGCTCAGCCATGAAGCCAGCTGGTTTCTGCTGAGCTCGATAATATTTTTCTTTTCTGATTCAATCGCCATTTTTCTTGACATTATATTAAATACATTTTATTTTCAAGAATTTTGATCGGAGGCTTCTCGGAGAGGTGTTGGAGGCATTTGGGGCACATATATGTTTGACAATCTAAGTGACAAGCTTAATTCCGTATTTAAAAAGCTCAAGGGGCACGGCAAGCTCACGGAGAAGAACATCGAGGAAGGCTTGAGGGAGGTTCGGATGGCGCTCCTCGAAGCCGATGTTCATTATGCGGTTGTAAAAAAATTTATAAACGATATAAAACAGCGGGCGCTTGGACAGGAAGTCATGGCAAGCCTGACGCCTGGTCAGCAGATCATCAAGATCGTCAATGATGAATTGACGAAACTGATGGGAAGCCGTCACGAGGATCTGAGCCTCTCGGGCCCATTACCGATATCGATCATGCTGGTCGGTCTTCAGGGATCCGGCAAAACGACAACAGCCGGTAAGCTTTCTATTTTTTTGAAAAAAACCGGAAGAAAACCATATCTGGTTCCGGTGGATGTTTACCGACCGGCTGCGATTGATCAGCTTAGAAAGCTGGGAGACCAACTCTCCGTTCCGGTGTTTCCATCCACCCCTGAAATGGATCCGGTGCGGATTTGCCGTGAGGCCAGGATAGCGGCGCAGAAAGAAGGATGCGATACGCTGCTGCTCGATACTGCCGGGCGTCTGCATATTGATGAAGCACTGATGGCCGAGCTTTGTCGTATCCGGGATGAGATGCAACCGTCCGACATACTTCTTGTGGCCGATGCCATGACGGGTCAGGACGCGGTAAATATCGCCAAATCCTTTGATTCCGCCCTGGATATCGGAGGGGTGATCCTTACCAAAATGGACGGGGATGCCCGAGGCGGAGCGGCTATTTCCATCAAAACGATTACCGATAAGCCGATTAAATTTATCGGCGTCGGTGAAAAATTAAACGATTTAGAGTCTTTTCATCCGGACAGGATGTCTTCAAGGATACTGGGTATGGGAGACGTCCTTACCATGATTGAAAAGGCTCAATCGATGGTTGATGAAAAAAAAGCGGCTGAGCTTGAAAAAAAACTGAAAAAAAGTCAATTTACCTTGGAAGACTTCCGGGATCAGTTGATTCAGATTCGAAAGATGGGCTCCCTTTCCGATTTGATCGGCATGATTCCGGGTATGAACAAGATCAAGCAGATGAAGAATCTCCAGGTGGATGAGAGAGAATTGGTAAGGGTCGAAGCGATCATCAATTCCATGACGCCTTACGAACGTCGTCAACACAATATCATAAACGGAAGTCGCCGGAAGAGGATAGCCAAAGGAAGCGGTACAAATGTGCAGGATGTCAACCGGCTGCTTAAGAATTATACCCAGATGTTAAAAATGCTCAGAAAAATTAACAAAGGCGGCATACGCGGGATGAGCCGGGGTATGTTGCCATTCTGAAGGGGAAGGGAAATGGCAGTTAAAATTAGATTGGCGAGACACGGTGCAAAGAAAAGACCATTTTATCGAATTATCGTGGCGGATAGTGAAAGTCGAAGGGATGGCAGATTTCTGGATATTGTCGGAACGTATAATCCTTTACAGGAGCCGGCGGAGGTGAATCTTAAGGAAGAGCGGGTTCGGTACTGGATCGATCAGGGCGCCATCCCGACGAATACGGTAAAAAATCTTTTGAAGAACAAGGGTTTTTTTGCTAAACTTGATTAGAAATTTTTTCCCTGACTCTCACCAGCCAACAAAGGAGATGCAGCTATGAAAGATCTGATCAAGTATATTGCACAGGCATTAGTTGACCATCCGGACCAGGTTGCGGTTTCAGAAGTGGAAGGTAATCAGACCTCCGTACTGGAGCTTAAGGTGGCAAAAGAGGACTTAGGGAAGGTTATCGGAAAACAGGGCCGGACGGCCAGAGCCATGCGAACCATATTAAGTGCGGCTTCCGCGAAGGTAAAAAAACGCACGGTCCTTGAAATCATAGAATAGTGTAATGGAGGACAAGGGGTTTTTCTCTATCGGAAAGATCGTTGCTACCCACGGTATCAAAGGGGCTTTAAAGGTCTATCCATATACGGAATCCTTGTCTTTTTATGAGCCCGGGAATCAGGTCCTTGTAAGGGACTCGAAGGGAAAGGAAAAAACATTCATCATTCAAAGTGCCCGCCCTCACCAGCGAAATATTCTTGTATTTCTGGAAGGGGTTACCGGTTGCAATCTTGCCCAGACGCTTATTGGTTCCGAACTGTATTCCGAAAAGGCAGAACTTCCCGAGCTTGAAGAAGGGGCTTATTACTGGCTGGATATTATCGGACTATCCGTTTATGCCGCTGATAAAAGCTATATCGGTCAGGTTCAATCGGTATTTCGAACGGGCAGCAACGATGTTTTTGTCGTAACAGACCCAAGCGGTGAAAAAAACAGTGAAATCCTGATACCTGCTCTCGAATCCGTCATTTTAGAAATTGACCTGGAAAAAAAGACGATGCGGGTGGATTTGCCCGAAGGACTGTAGAGCGCGTATCGATTGATGAAGGAATCGGCCGGGTTGTTTGAACCGCAAGCAGCGGAGGTATTCGCCGTGGTTTGCCGCAGGGGCTTGTAGGTGAATCCAAAAACAGTCGAAGAGCCCTTGCCATAAAAGATTCGCAGCCGCAAGGTATGGAGTGCTTCCATAGAGGCATTCGAAAAATATTACGTTCGAGTTTCGGGCCGGAATGATTACCGCGAGAGCCTGTCCGGTTCGAGACTTAACATTTGAGTTTGACGCCCGAGATAAGCCGGGCGTTTTTTCAGGGGCTTTGATGATTTCCAGATGAATTTCATTGTCGTAACCATTTTTCCGGAGATGCTGAACCCCTTTTGGGAACATGGGATTGTCAGGAGAGCGATCCAGCAAAATAAAATTTGCGTATCGGCGCTTAATTTAAGAGATTTTACAGAAGACCGGCATCGTACCACAGATGATAGACCCTATGGCGGCGGATGCGGGATGGTGTTAAAACCGGAGCCGTTAGCCGGTGCGATTCGAGCTGCGAAAAAGTTGGCTCCGGCCGCAAAAACGGTCTTGCTGAGTCCTCAGGGGCGCGTTTTTGATCAAGGCATGGCCCGTGAATTTTCATTTTTTGAAGGACTCGTATTGGTTTGCGGACGATACGAGGGTATGGATGAACGAATTTGTAATGATTTTATCGACTTTGAAATTTCTATCGGTGATTATATCCTGACGGGCGGTGAGCTTGCAGCCATGGTCATAATGGATGCCGTTACCCGATTGATTCCAGGCACACTGGGTGGGGTGGATTCAGCGCAAATGGATTCATTTTCAAGCGGCCTTCTTGAACACGCGCATTATACAAGGCCTCGAAACTTTGAAGGAGCTGAAGTTCCGGAAGTCCTGCTGTCGGGAAACCACAAGGAAATTGAAAAATGGAGGTTCGAAACATCGCTGATACGCAGTTTTCTCAAGCGGCCGGATCTTTTTAAAAAAAAGCCGCTCAGCAGACAAGAAATCGATACGCTTAAAAAGTGGTGCCGCGACATTGAAGAAATCATACATGCCCAATCTCTACGTGGCCCTGATGCATTATCCGGTGGTCAATAAAAATGGCGATATCATCGCCTCCGCATTGACCAACCTCGATTTGCACGATATATCAAGAGCATCAAAGACATACGGGGTTCGCTCGTTTTATGTAGTCACCCCGCTTACGGACCAGAAAGAACTTGCCGAAAGGATTGTATCTCACTGGAAAAGCGGATCCGGATCCATCTACAATCCGAAAAGGCGAGAAGCCCTGGAACTGATTTGTGTCAAGGATTCTATCAAGGAGGTTGTGGAAGATATCCGTAACCAATGTGACGATTCACCAAAAACGGTCGCCACATGCGCCAAACATCGTTCCGGTGCCTTGCGTTTCGGCAGGTTTCAGCAAATGCTGAAAGAGGGCAAACCTTACTTGTTGATATTCGGGACGGCATGGGGGCTTGCGGAAGATTTCATCGCGGAGGTTGATTATGTGCTCGAACCGGTCAAAGGGAAGGAAAGTTATAACCACCTTTCCGTACGATCCGCTTCCGCCATTATACTGGACCGATTGATGGGAGAAAGAGGAAAAGGGTAAGAGGAAAATTATATAAACGGATCATCAGGTAATATTATTTTTTTGGGGTGAATTATGGAAACGATAAGACGGTTGGAATTAGAAGCGCTACGGATGGATTTGCCCGATTTCAGCCCGGGCGACACCGTTAAAGTTCACGTAAAGATCAAAGAGGGTGAAAAAGAACGTATCCAGGTTTTTCAGGGGGTGGTGATCAGTAAACGGCGAGGGACAACCAATGCGACATTCACCGTGCGAAAGGTTTCTTACGGCGTAGGGGTTGAACGTATCTTCCCGCTTCATTCACCGGTTATCGACAAAATCGAAGTGATTTCCAGGGGTCGTGTCCGTCGCGCAAAGATCTATTATCTGAGGAAGCTCAGAGGTAAAGCATCGAGAATAAAAGAGCGTCGGATCGCTTAGCTTTTTTGCATGTAATTACATGGTATCGGATTTCTGGGCATTCGAAAAAAGAGCCGGAAACGAAGGCTTTAAAAGAATCGCCGGTATTGATGAGGCCGGCCGGGGACCCTTGGCCGGTCCGGTTGTTTCAGCCGCCGTTATTCTTCCCGCCTTTTTTCCGGTTTCCGGTATTGCGGATTCAAAAAAGTTAACACCCGGAAAACGGGATGATTTATACGAAAAGATATACGAGCATGCGGTTTCCATCGGCATTGGAATCGTGGATTCGATAGAAATCGATCGAATAAACATCTTAAATGCCTCTCTCCTTTCCATGTGTTTTTCCGTTGAAAATCTTGATCCGCAACCCGATTTTCTTCTAATTGACGGTCCATTTGGAATCCAGTCTAATCTTCCCCAAAAACCGGTTATCCATGGAGATGAAACAAGCATCTCCATTGCTGCGGCATCCATCGTTGCCAAAGTCACTCGCGACAGACTGATGGAAATGTACGATCAGGATTATCCCCGCTATGGATTCCAAAAGCACAAGGGATATCCAACCAAGGCTCATAAAGAGGCGCTCCGAAAATTCGGATGTTGTCCCATTCACCGGAAAAGTTTCAAGGGGGTTCAGGCGGACCGGGCGTAGATCTGCTTGCCGGTGGGTTTTTTTCAACCGAAGAGGGGCGGAATCAATTTTTGCCGGACTGCGGAGCTCCGGTCCTCGGCTGCATCCATTTTTTAACGCCGCTATTGCCTGAAACAACACTTCCCAATAAAACGGATTTCTTTTCCGTGCGGCGGAGCAATACTAATAGTCAGGAAATGGGGATCCTGAAAGGAAGATTTTTTTATCCGGAAGGGAGATCATCTGATGCTGAACAAGCAGCAACAATTTGGGAAAAAAAGCGAGTCGATTGCGGTGAAGCACTTGAAAAAACACGGTTACCGAATTTTGGAGCAAAATTACCGCAATGGACTCGGTGAAATCGACATCATTGCGAAGGAAAACGATACAATTGTCTTCGTGGAGGTTAAAGCCAGAAGAACGGACCATTTCGGAAGTCCAAAATACGGAGTCACTCCGAAAAAACAACAGAAAATTTCAATGGTGGCACTGTCTTATCTGAAAAACAACTGCCCGAAAGCGGAAAAAGCAAGATTTGATGTGGTGGCAATAAGCACCACAAAAGACATCCCGCAGATCGAGATTGTAAAAAATGCTTTTGAACTCGCCTACCGATGATTGTGAATTCACGGGTAAGGAAGGCAGGCTATACGTTGTCGCAACGCCTATCGGCAACCAGGATGATATCACCCTGAGAGCTTTGAAGACCCTGGCCCGGGTGGATCTTGTCGCAGCAGAAGATACACGACACACGGGCAGATTTCTTTCCTTTCACAAAATCAAAACCCGTTTGATCTCATACCATGAGCACAATGAAAAAGAGCGTACCCCGGAGCTCATCGATCGATTAAAAAAAGGTGCGACAATCGCACTGGTCTCAAACGCCGGGACCCCAACCGTATCTGATCCCGGCTATCGATTGGTGAGGGAGGCGATAAACCATGACATAAAAGTCATTCCGATTCCCGGAGCGTCGGCCGTGGTCGCCGCTCTCAGCGTTTCCGGGTTGCCGACCGATTCCTTTGTTTTCGTCGGATTCCCGGCGAAAAAAAAGGGAAAGCGTCTCACCCAGCTGAAAGAGCTTGTCAGCGAGCAAAGAACGATCGTATTTTACGAATCTCCTAAACGCATCTCAGGTTTTTTGGATGAAATCATGCAAATCATGGGAGACCGGAATGCAATTTTATGTCGGGAACTGACCAAGCTTCATGAAGAATTCGTGAGAGGCGTCCTGTCTGAAATTGTATTCGACCTGAAAAATCGACCTTCGATAAAAGGTGAATGCACCCTGCTTTTAACTGGATGTGAAGGGCATGAAAGAATTTCCATTGCAACGATCCGGAATGAAATAGAAAATGAAATGAAAACAAGCGGATTCAAGCTCACCGATCTGTCGAAGAAGGTGGCGAAAAAATACGGTATTCCGAGCAGAAGAGTATATGATGAAGCCTTACGGATTAAAAGCAAGCGGTAGGCAAAGAGAGTAACGGGCGGAAGGATGAAGGCCGAGTTTAATGTGAAGGGAAATCAAACCATGCAGAATCTTGATGCAATTTTTTCTCCGGAATCGGTTGCGGTGATCGGTGCCTCCACCAAGGCCGGAAAGGTCGGACATGATATTTTTGCAAATATTCTCAGAGGAAATTATAAGGGTACTCTTTATCCGGTGAATCCATCCGCCAGATCGATTTTAAGCGTAAAAGCATATCCGAAAATTTCAGAAATTCCCGATGCCGTTGATCTTGCAATCATCATCGTATCCCCCGAGATCGCCTTGCAGGTGGTCGAAGAATCCGTCAAGAAGGGAGTGAAAGGCCTCGTCATTGTATCCGCGGGCTTTCGCGAAGTCGGCGCCGAAGGTCTGGCGATTGAAAATAAGATTGTATCGATATGCAAAAACGCGGGGGTGCGGCTGGTCGGGCCCAACTGTCTGGGGGTGATCAACCCGATGCCTTCGGTCAGTCTGAACGCAAGTTTTTCCGCTCGGATGCCGGCATCCGGCAATATTTCGTTTATTTCTCAGAGCGGTGCTTTGTGCACGGCGGTTCTTGATTTTGCCGCCAACCGTGGTTTCGGATTTTCAAAGTTCATATCCATCGGCAACAAGGCGGATGTAGATGAGCTTGATCTTCTGCGTTATCTTCATGAAGATCCGGACACCGGTGTCATTATGATTTATGTGGAGGAACTTCGAAGGGGTAAAGAATTTGTTGCGGCGGTAAAAGAAATTACCTCCGGAAAACGGCCGACCCCTATTTTGGCCATCAAATCGGGGAGAACGAGTGCCGGTGCGCGGGCAGCGGCATCGCATACCGGCGCGCTGGCCGGATCGGAGGCGGTATACGATGCGATTTTCCAGCAGTCGGGGATTATTCGCGCGGATTCCATCGATGATCTTTTCGATCTGGCCGATGTTTTTACCTTCAAGGCTGAGACCCAGCTTGGAAAGATGGTCCGAAAGATTCCGAACGGAAACCGGGTTGCCATCGTCACCAATGCCGGCGGGCCCGGGATTTTAGCAACCGACATGACCGTATCATCGGGTTTGACGCTGGCTGAATTCAAAAAAGAAACCGTTGCGGTGCTGGAAAGGCATCTTCCGTCGACCGCCAATATCCATAACCCCGTGGATGTGATTGGAGATGCAACCCAGGATCGATATGAAATTGCCCTGGAAGCGGTGATCAAGGATGAAGGCGTTGACGGAGCCTTGGTAATTCTGACTCCCCAATCGATGACCAATGCGCTGGAGACGGCAAAAGCTATTGTGAGGATTGCAAGGAGGACGTACAAACCGATCGTCTGCTGTTTCATGGGGATCATTGATGTTTCTGCGGGGGTGGAATATCTCCAGAAACACGGGTATCCGGTTTACCGGTTCCCGGAGAATGCAGCGAAGGCTTTCGCGGCGCTTTACCGGTACGCTGAATGGATGAACCGGGAACGGTTGGCGCCATTTACACGAACGCACAAAAGAGACAAGGCGGCTGAGATCATCGGCAATTGCATGGCCTCCGGGCAGCACTATCTGGGAGAGCTGGAGGGACTTGAAATTTTAAAATGCTACGGTTTTGAAGTGTTGCCGACACACCTCGCAAGAGACGGAAAAGAGGCTTGCGACATTGCGGACATGATTGAATTTCCGGTCGTCATGAAGATTGTGTCCCCTCAAATTATCCACAAATCCGATGCAGGCGGGGTGAAGGTCGGGCTTCACAATAAGGATGAGGTGAAAAAGGCGTATCATTCAATCATTGGGAATGTGAAAAATTATAATCCGGAAGCCGAAATAACCGGTGTTTTGGTTCAGAAGATGGCCCCGGAGGGCCAAGAAGTGATAATGGGGGCCAACCGGTATCCGGTATTTGGTCCGCTGGTCATGTTCGGCCTGGGGGGAATATTCGTGGAGGTTTTCAAGGATGTGGTCTTTCGCCTTGCCCCGGTATGCAGAAACGGAGCCCGGCGGATGATCCATGGCATCAAAGGTCTGAAGCTTTTGACCGGATTCAGAGGAAAACCGAAGGCGGACCTTGAAATCCTTGAAAAATTATTGGTCTGCATTTCGGATATGGTTACCGATCATCCGGATATCGCGGAACTGGATATCAACCCGCTTCTGGTGCATGCCGAGGGAAAAGGAGCGACCGTTGCGGACTGCCGGATTATCCTCCGGGCGGCTGAGGAACCGAAAAAAAATTAAAACCGGATGGAGGCCCCATCGGCCTTCTGTTGGGTATGAATGAAGAAAGCGAAGTGATTTGAGCACGATTTATCCGGTCATACTTCCCGTTCCCGACACAATCAAGAACCGTAAGGGCAGGGCAGGTGCTGCATACCTCAGTGGATATGCAAGATGCGCGCTGAAGATATCCTGTCGAAAAAGCGGTATCTTTTTAAGCCGGATTTTGAAAAACGAAAACGGATCGCCTCTGCCGTTCGAAGGTTATTTCTGGTCTTTGACTCACAAACCAAAATATGTCGGCGCGGTCGTCGCGCCGTCGGGGATCGGGATGGATGTCGAAGAAATCCGACCTCGTCCAGCCGCTCTTTTTCGCAAGATAGCCGATGATCGCGAGTGGAACCTTACGAATGCGGATCCGGATAAGCTTTTCTTTCGATACTGGACTTCCAAAGAATCGGTGCTGAAAGCTTCCGGAAAGGGGCTTGGGGATCTTTCAAAATGCCGAATCGAAGAAGTGATAGACGAAACGATGCTCATGATCCGCTACGGGGAAAAAAAATTACTCATCGCCCACTGTTATTTCGATGGGCATATCGCCTCGGTGGTCAAAAACGATTTTGATATTCAATGGACCTTTCCAAAGGCGCCGGCAGCCGGGATTTTCTGCTCGAAAGACGGCTCTGACGGAGTCGACCCTGAGCCGGTGATCCGCACTGCTGCTAAATTTTTACGGAAGTTCCCAGCTCCGGGTCTGTTTGCCTAACGAATAACGATAAGCGAAAATGAAGGAAGTGGGGCAGTAATCATGAATGATACGGCTCAGAAACCTTTCCTGTGTTTCCTTTCCCGGGAAGATAAGGAAAAACTCCACCGGTCGGCTCTGACGATTCTGAATGAAATCGGAATGCAGGTTTTTCACGAGGAGGCATTGGCCATATTGAAGTCGGCCGGCTGCACGGTTTTCAAAGATGAAAGGGTCCTGATTCCCGGGAACCTGGTTGAAAATGCGATTCAGAGCGCGCCTTCCCGCATCCTGATTTGCAGTCGGGAGGGAAGTCCGGCCATGAATCTTTGGGATTATGAATCCCATTTCGGCACAGGCTCCGATCTGATCTATTCGCTTGATTCGGAGAAAATGCAGCGGCATCGATCCGTAATTGAAGATGTCGGCTTGGCTGCCCGGGTTTGCGATGCCCTGCCGAATATCGATTTTATAATGTCTTGTGCGCATCCTTCGGATGTTCCGCCACATCAATCCTACCTCAAGAGTTTCCAGGTCATGGCGGAAAATTCTTCAAAACCGATTGTGTGTACGGCGGAGTGCCGGAACGACCTCAACGCGATATGGGAAATCGCCACCATTCTCAGGGAGGGTGAATTGTCGCTCCGTAAGCGCCCCTATTTTATGCACTATGCCGAACCGATCAGTCCGTTCAAGCATCCTTTTTCCAGCCTGGACAAGCTTCTTTTTTGTGCTGAAAAAAAAATCCCTGTTATTTATTCGCCGGCGCCGATTGCCGGCTCTACGGCTCCCATAACCATTGCCGGTCATGTCGCTCAAGGTCTGGCGGAATGCTTTTGCGGTCTCGTCATCCATCAATTAAAGGCGACGGGAGCACCGTTTATCATGGGCATCGGTCCGGCAGTGATGGATATGACCAGTTGTCAGTGTTCTTACAATGCTCCGGAATATTATCTTGCTTACATGGCCATTATAGAAATGAGCCATTATTACAATCTGCCCAGTTGGGGATATGCGGGAACAAGTGATTCCCAGGTGCCGGATGGCCAGGCGGTTTTCGAAGCGGGCCTCAGCACTTTTTTGTCGACAATGTCGGGCGCCAATCTGAATCACGATGTCGGCTATTTAGACTTCGGGCTGACCGGAAGCCTGGATATGATTGTAATTTCAGATGAAATTATCGATGAGGTACGCCGCCTGAGAAAAGGAATTCCAATTAATAAGGAGACGATCGGGTTGGATGCCATGCGGGAAGTCGGATTTGCGGGAAATTTTCTCACCCATCCGCATACCCTGAAACACCTTCGAACCACCCAGTGGCGACCTAAACTTTTTACCCGGATGAGTCATGAAAAATGGGAAAAATCAGGGAGTCCACGGCTTTTGGACCGTGCCCGGCAACGATTGCAAAAACTTGTTGAAACGCACCGGCCTGTCAAGATATCTGAAGAAAAGGCGAGAGAGATCCAAAGGCGCATGGACGAATTTGAAGGGTAACGGAATTTTCTTGATCGCTCATTTAACATCTGCTATCGCAAAACAATCAATCTTATAAAAAAGAACGAAAGGAGGAAGGAATATGTTGAAAAAACGCTTCTGGATCGGATGGCTTGTTTTTGTGTTTCTGATGGCCGGCCTGGGGAATTCAGCATTTGCTCAAGATAAGGTTTATATCAACGGGATCGACGCAAACTATCCGCCTTTTTCTTTTATCGATAAAAACGGCAATCCGGATGGGCTGGATGTAAAAGCGGTTGACTGGATCGCAGAGGAAATGGGTTTCAAGGTCAAACACCAACCGACGGAATGGGACGCCATTATTCCAAGTCTGAAAAATAAAAAAATTGATATGATTGCATCCGGTATGACGGTGACCGAAGAACGCAAAAAAGAGGTTAATTTTTCCATTCCCTATAATGAAACCATCATGGTGCTGGTGACCAAGAAAGATGCCGCCTTGACGGTGGAAAAAGCAAAAACCAAGGATGTAAAATGGGGGGTTCAGCGTGGAACGACCGAAGCCAAGTGGATTGAGGAGAATATGCTTCAAAAGGGATTTCAGTTCAAGCTGCAGCATTATGATTCCGCACCCCTTGCCGTGGAGGATGTCATCAACGGTCGTGTTGACTGTGCCGCCGTATCCACCACCACAGCCAATGAGATAATCGATAAGGGTATTCCTATAAAAATCATCGGAAAATACGGGCAGCCGGATGATGTGGTCGCCTATGCCGTACGTAAGGAGGATACCCAATTGCTCAACATATTGGACGAAGGGCTGAAGCGCCTGATGGCAACGCCACTCTGGAAAGAATTGAATGAAAAATACGGGGTAAAAAAATAAATCCCGATTCGGATTTCGAATCCATCATCCAATCAGAAGGCTTCAGTGGCTAAGCTGAAGCCTTCTTTTTGTGTTACGGAAAATTGTCTTAAAAAGAGCCCTTGTTGAGAATTTTAACTGGTGGTCTGACGATGGAAATCCTCTTGCGTTATTAATTTTTTTTAATCGAAATCCGGTTCTCCCGGTTTCAGATTTGAAATTTGAACCGAAACAGGGATTCACGGTTTGTGGTTTGACGCAGGGAACTTCAATGATACCACAAGGATTGACTGCGATTAAAGAAGGCCTTCCTTATCTGCTCGAAGGCGCACTGGTAAATATTGCGGTCGTTTTGGGAGCGATGGCTCTGGGCTTTGCGCTGGGTCTTCCCCTTGCCGTCGGACATGTTTACGGAAACCGGAAAACTCGTAGTCTGATCGGAATTTACATATTGTTTTTTCGGGGCATTCCGCTGTTAGTCCTGCTGTTTCTTTTTTATTTCGGTCTGTTTTCTCTATCGGGTATCAACGCATCCGCTTTTACGGTCGCAATTGTTGTGTTGGGTCTTATCAGCGCGGCCTATCAATCCCAGATTTTACGGGGCGCGATTTTATCCTTACCGGAAGGCCAGATGAAGGCCGCCCTGTCAATCGGAATGAGTAAAAAGAAGGCGATTTTTTTCGTCATTCTTCCCCAGGCGCTTCGATTGTCCATTCCCGGCTGGTCCAATGAATATTCCATTTTATTGAAAGATTCGGCGGTGGCATATGCGCTGGGTGTGGCCGAGCTTATGGCCCGCGCCCACCATGTCGCTTCCCGGACATACCAGCATTTATATCTTTACCTGACCGCCGGCTTCATTTTTCTGTTGTTGACCTATCTTGGCACCAAGGGCCTTAATGTTCTTTATAAGAAGGTCGGAATTCCGGGTTACCTGCGATAAGGATTTTTATCATCATGACGATGGGACAGACTATTTTACGTGTTGAAAATATCCATAAGGAATTGGGAGGCAAAGCAATTTTGAATGGAGTCTCTCTCTCGGTTCGGAAAGGAGAGATCAAGGTTTTGATCGGCCCTTCCGGAGCCGGTAAAAGCACGTTTCTTCAGAGCATTAATTTTCTGGTCATGCCTGACCAGGGCCGTGTTTGGCTGGAAGAAAAACCGATAAATCCCACCGATAAAAAAGCGCTTTATGAATATCGCCAGCAAGTCGGGATGATCTTTCAGGATTTCAATTTGTTCGATCACCTGACCGCATTGGCAAATGTTGAAATCGGCCTCATCCGGGTCAAGGGAATGAAAAAAAACGTCGCGCGCGGAAGAGCAATGGACGAACTGGAGCGGGTCGGTTTAAAAAATCAGGTTTTGCAATACCCCGCTCAGCTTTCCGGAGGACAAAAACAACGGGTTTCCATTGCCCGTGCCCTGGCGATGGATCCCAAAGTAATGTTGCTGGATGAACCGACATCGGCACTGGACCCTGAGCTGATCGGTGAAGTCCACTCCGTGATCAGGGATTTGGCGATCCGAGGCATGACCATGCTGATGGTTACGCATCAAATCCGATTTGCCCGTTCCCTTGCAAGCGAAATCGTATTTATGGAAAATGGAAGAATTCTGGAAAAGGGGCCTCCTGAAAAGATGCTTTCCGACGCGGAGTGTTCTCGAACGAGAGAGTTCTGCTCCAAGATCAATGAGATGAGCGGCCATTTATGTTGACATGAAAGAACTGATTTATCTTTTTCATGATGTTTTTCCGGCATTAATGTCAGGATTATGGATCAGCATTCAGCTGATCATTCCCTCCGTGATTTTTGGGGCTTCCATGGGAATAATCGCCGGAACCCTTAGCGTCTACGGTCATCCACTCCTGAAAGTTGCCTCGAAAACTTATGTGACGATTTTTCGGGGATTCCCTTTACTCGTGCAACTCTACATCTGGTATTTCGGACTTCCACGGATAGGAATCTATTTTTCTCCGATGGCGGCCGCTATTATCGGCTTTTCTCTTTGCAGCGGTGCCTATCAGTCTGAATATGTTCGCGGCGCACTTCTTTCCATCAAAAAGGGCCAACTGCTGGCCGCCCATGCATTAGGTTTTTCCAGGACAAAAACCCTTTTATCCGTTATTTTGCCTCAGGCACTTCGGCGGGCTTTGCCCGGTTGCGGAAATGAAATCATTTATCTGATTAAATATTCTTCGTTGGCATACATGGTAACCTGTATTGAATTGACCGGGAAAGGGAAAATTCTTGCATCCGCTTCTCTGAAGTATACTGAAATTTTTATGATTGTCGGTGCAATCTATCTGGTTCTGGTTTCCGTTGCATCTCTATTGCTCAACCGGATGGAAACCTGGTTGAGTGTTCCCGGTTTTGAACAACATAGGGCCTGATCCCGATATTAAATGTTAAACAGTCGGATGCATCCTTTCCGTCCGGCTCACATGGGCTTAGGATTACCATTCGAATAAAAGCGTATCCCTAAATTTGAAGAGAGGTTATATGGCAATAACCGATTCAGTAATCAAACGCCTTGAGATGTGGATTCTTCCGCGACTGGCTCAAACGCCCGTGGTGTCTATCTATGCGGGAACGAGAGGATGGCCGTTTGTCATTGCCTGGATTCACCGGTTTTTCGGCATCCTGCTGGTGATTTATGTTTTATTTCATATTTACACCCTGTCGTTTCTGGAAACCCCCGCTCTTTTCGATCATAAAATGAAATTTTTCCGTTTTTTTCTTTTCGTACTTCTGGAGTGGCTACTGGCAATCCCGGTCATTTTCCACGCCCTTAACGGCAGCCGTCTGGTCCTTTATGAGAGTTTCGGCTTTAGAAAGGACGGACTCATGATTCGCCGGCTGCTCGGCATTTCCGTTGCTTACGTTTTTTTTCTGGGTTTGTGGATGCTTTTGGGCAATCAAACCGTAACGCCGCTCTTTTTTTGGCTGACTGTCAGCATAATCGCTGTAATCCCCGTATATCTCGTTACCGGTAAAATCTGGAAAACCGGGATGCCCGTGGGCTGGAAACTTCAACGGATCACCGGCGCCTTTTTGCTGATTTCCATACCGGCACACCTTCTGTTTATGCATCTTCAACCTTCTATCGGTCATGAGTCGGATGTGGTGATTCAAAGGATGCAAAATACTTTTATCCGGTTTGTTGACATGGCGCTGGTCGTCAGTGTGCTTTACCATGGAGGATACGGCCTTTTGGCGATTGCCAAAGATTATCTGGAATCAAAACCGCTGCAGACCGCTTGCGCGGCAATAATATCTCTGGTGATGACGGTTTTTGCCTGGATCGGAATTCGATTGATTTTAACCGTATGAATCGGAGGATCCCTTCCCCGGGAAAATTTTTACACTTTCCGAAGGATAAATGATCGTGTAATGGACTTTCCTTGTTCGTTGACTTGGAGACACAATAAATGATTGATATGAAAATCATACCGGGAGCGCTGGAATGAGCAAAACCTTGAAAATAGATTCAACGATCCGTTGTGATGTGTTGATTGTCGGTGCGGGTGGTGCCGGACTCCGATGCGCCGCTGAAATTCTTGAAAGGCGGCCGGGCTGCCGAATCATCGCCTTAACCAAGGTGCCCCATCCGCAGAAATCTCACACCTCCACCGCTCAGGGCGGGCTGGCAGCGGTGGACCCAAAAGATCCGTCGGATAAAAATCTATTTCACATGTTTGACACATGGAAAGGCTCCGATTGTACTGCCGATCAGAATGTGATCAAGAAAATCAGCGAAGCGTCCTGGGAACAGATCGTCTGGCTGGAAAATCGCGGGATGCATTTCAGCCGCGATCATGAGGGAAGACTCCTCAAGAGAACTTTCGGTGGCCATACGATCCGTTTCGGAGAATCCCCCGCGTATCGCGCCGTTTTCGAAGCGGATCGAACCGGAAAGGGCATCAATGACACCTGCTGGGGCGAAACCATCAAGCGGGGCATCTGCTTTATGAATCAGACGATTGCAACGGAACTTCTATTTAATGGGAATCGATGTGTCGGCAGTATTGTTTTCAAGCAGAAGGAAGGAAGTTTCGTTCGCATTCTTTCCAGGGCGACCGTGTTTGCCACGGGTGGTATCGGCCAGGTTTTCAAGGTTACCACCAATTGTCGACAAAATACCGGAGACGGACTGGCCGTTGCACTCCGAGCCGGGTTTCCGATCATGGATCCGGAAGCGATTCAATTTCATCCAACCGGTATTGTGGGCCCCGGAATCCTTGCCAGCGAAACATTGCGCTCGGTGGGAGGAATTCTGCGAAACCGGCATATGGAAGGATTCATGGAGCGGTATGCGCCCAAGATGAAAGACCTGGCGCCACGGGATATGGTGGCGCGGGCCATCGAAACGGAAATTCGGGAAGGGCGGGGGATTTTGAATCCGGATCACCGGATTGAGCATGTCTGGATCGATCTGCGTCATCTTCCGCATTCGGTTCATGAGGAACAGATCCCGGAGGTGAGGGGATTTTTTCAAAAATATATGAATATCGATCCCAAAACACAACTTTGCCCGGTCCGACCGAGTCAGCATTACCATATGGGTGGGATTCCAACCAATGAGTTCGGTGAAGTGCAAACCGCTTTCCAAGAAACGGTTCCTGGATTTTTTGCCATTGGTGAATGCGCCTCCGCCAGTTTTCATGGCTTCAATCGGCTGGGATCCAATTCCATTCTGGAATTAATTACCATGGGCAAATATGCCGGTGAGCGGGTTTTAAATTACATGGAAGATGCGGACACGGATTTGCCGGATGAACCCGCTGAAGCGACATTTTCGCAATTTAGTCGCTACGTTGAAAATCGAGGGCGGGAAAACATCGGAAAGATTCGAGAGGAGATGAAATCCTTGATGACCGAAAATGTGGGCGTCTTTCGAAACGAGGAAAAAATTGTTCGTGCGATTGAAGGCCTGGCTGATCTGAAAAAACGGGCCGGCAATATTCCGTTGTCCAGCGAAAGCCTGATCATGAACCAGGAACTGGTTGAACGATGGGAACTGGATAATCTCCTGGACCTTTCGATGGTCATTGCCCACGCGTCCTTGAACCGAAGGGAATCGCGGGGAGCTCATTTCCGTGAAGATTTTCCCGAGAGAAAGGATGCATTCAACCACCATACACTTGCCTCCATGACGGAATTCGGAAAAGTCAACCTCGGAAAGCGGTCTGTGAATCAATGCATTTTTGAAGCAAAAGAAAAATTCTATGAAAAATTCGGCATCATTGAAAGAAGATACTGATTTCTCCGGAAAAGGCTTTCCATTCTTTAGCCGGGTTTACCGGCAATTCAGAGCGAGCGGTTTAACCGCATGAACAGTTTGAGTATTTTTATTCATGTCGCTTTTATAAAGGAATCCCATGGAAGAAAATTATGATCTCACATTGATCATTCATCGTTATGACCCCGATACGAAAAGATCCTGGAAACAGACCTACCATTTGAATGCCGGTCGAATTCTTCGATTTGTCGATCTGTTTCGGAAAATCAATGAGGAAGAGGACCCCGGCCTTGCCTGGAATTCATCCTGCGAACACGGACAGTGCGGAAGTTGCAGCGTGAAAATCAACGGGAAGCCTCTGCTCGCCTGTGAACTGCTTGTTGAAAATGCCGTCGAATATTTTGGCACGACAACCTTTGAGATCGAGCCCCTGAACGTGGCACCCGTTATTCGTGATCTGGTAACCGATATCGAAAAGGCCTATAAACGGGTTGACAAGGTGAAACCGTATATTATTCAATCCGCTCCTCTTTCGGAAAAGGGTGAGGCGTATTCCATCACTCCGGATGAAATGGCGCCTTACATTAATGCGACCCGCTGCATTAATTGCTTTTGCTGTGCCTCCGCCTGCATCTCCAGCCATAGAGGTTTCTTGGGCCCGAACGCGATGTTGGCCTCCATCGTTCGCCTGATGGATCCCCGGGAGATGGAAAAGATCGAACGATTACGGGTTCTTTACAGTGATCAGGGCGTTTGTAGATGTCACTCCTCTCATGCTTGTTCCTTTGTATGCCCCAAGGAGATCGACGTAGCTCATTTCATTGCTCTGGCAAAGGAGGGACGATTCGGATCCAAATCCCAGAAAAAGTAAGTACATTGCCGTTATTGGGTCCGGTGACATCCGGAATGCTTTTTATCGGTCAAACCGGGCAATTTTTTTCTCTGGATGAAGGGAAAAAGCATGGAAGAAACCAGGCATCTCATTCAAAAAACCCGTTCAATCAAATACCGCGATCTCCCTGACGAGGTTATTGACCGGGCGAAATATTTCATTCTTGACTACATCGGGGTTTCGGCGAGGGGAGCACTCTGTGATTCCAGTTGCATGATTCAGAGCCTGTTCAGAAAAATCGATCAGGAATCCAGCGGTGCGGTGGTTATTGGGACAAACCTGAAGATCAGTCCCCTGAATGCGGCCATCGCAAATGGAGCAGCAGCCCATGCCGTGGAGTTGGACGATGTGGCGAACGCGGCTTCCCTTCACCCGGGGGCGGCAGTCATCACATCGGCTCTGGCTGCGTGCCATATGAGCGACTGCTCCGGAAAAGAATTCATAGAGGCCCTTGTTGCCGGCTATGAGGTAATGATTAAGCTGGGAATTGCCCTTGGACCGGCCGCGCATTATGCTCAGGGTTTTCACCCGACTGCAACCTGCGGTACCATGGGCGCTGCAATAACGGCGGCAAAGGTAGCCAAACTCGGTCAGACGGCCATGACAAATGCCCTGGGAATAGCCGGAAGCCAGGCCGCCGGATCCATGGAGTATTTGGCGGAAGGTTCATTCACCAAACGGTTGCATCCCGGATGGGCGGCGCATAGCGGTTTAATGGCAGCGCTCCTGTCCCGGGAAGGCTTTACCGGTCCCGGGACGATTCTTGAGGGGAAATTCGGTTTTTTACACGCCTATTCCAAGGCATCGGATTCCGGCAAGATTCTGGAAAATTGGGGCAAACCATACGAGATCCTGAATACAAGCGTCAAACCGCATTCGTGTTGTCGGTATAAACAGGGTCCTATCGACGCCGTTTTGAAAATAATGAGCGAAAAGCGACTAAAACCCGAGGAAATTCAAAAGGTGTCCCTGGGGGTTTTAAAGACCGGATTCCCTCTTGTGGCCGAGCCCGAAGAAAAGAAAAAAAACCCCCGGTCCATCGTAGACGCTCAGTTCAGTATGCCTTTCGGGGCCGCTGTGGCGATTCTTTACGGAAAAGCCGGGTTGGACGAGTACACGAGGGAAAACATGGATTCTCCGCGGGTAAGAGGCCTTATGGACAAAGTGATCTGCGTGGAAGATCCTTCTCTGGAGGAGCAGTTTCCTAAAAGATGGCCGGCAAGTGCGGCCATAACGACAAAAAACGGACAAATCTATCGAACAAGAATTGAATATCCCAAGGGAGATCCGGAGAATCCGCTGACGTGGGATGAACTGATCGTCAAGTTCAGATACCTGACCGCCCCGGTTTTTCCGGCAGAAAGAATCCAACAGATTATTGATGCGGTCAGGGGCATGGAACAGGTCTCCGATCTGAAGGAGTTTTCAAGGCGATTGCTGAATTGTTAGAATATTGCCCGGGCAACGAAGGAAAAGGCAGTAATCTTCAAGAAGGCCTCGCCATACGGCATGTGCCACTATTTAACAGGGTGTTGAAAAACTGCGCCTGAGGCCGCCATTCAGCGTTGCGGGGCTCTCGCCAATGCTCACATATGCTTGTATATGCTGCGCTTGTCGTATCGCCGCGCGCCTTGCCTGACGGCCTGATCCTTGTTTTTCAACACCCTGTTAAGAGTGGAGTAGAGTTTTGCCGAAGCCGTCCTTATTTTGAAAACGGCAGACTGGAAACAAAGGTTTCCTGAAAAGCCGGATGAGAGGACAGATCCAGCACTTTGGTTTCGTGTATCAGTTCCTTGGCTCTGGTCAAAAAACCGCCGTTGTACAGTGAAAGAATTGCCCCCGCTCCCGCCGCATTCCCCACCACCTCGATGTTTTCTTCGGGAAGCTTCGGAAACATGCCGATCGCCAATGCATCCTCTTTGAGGACAAAGCTGCCGAAAGCGCCTGCTACAAAAAGTTTTTCAGGATGCCCGATCCCTGTTTCCCGGCAGGCCAGCTCAATACCGGCACGAAGCGCCCCTTTTGCCAGCTGAATCCGGCGAATGTCTTTTTGGGTCAACGTAATGGCTCGTCCGGTTTGTGAGTTTTCCGCTGAGACCAACTCAAATTCAAGCCCACCGTTTTCGCCGTATCGAAGATTCGGAAGATGGATGTCTGGATTGAACCTGCCGGTTTCCAAAATGATGCCGGTCCGAAGAAATTCAGCTACGGCGCTGACCACGCCTGATCCACAGATTCCGGAAGGTTTTTTCTCCTTATCCAAATCGTATTGCAGGACTGAACAAGCAATTTTCCGAGTTGTTCTGTCGATTTTTACCCCATCGATGGCTCCAGAAACTGCATTCATTCCATGGGAAATGGTGGCCCCCTCAAAGGCCGGACCGGTTGCGCAGGAAGTAGCCCAAAACCCATCCTCCGCCGATATCAGGATTTCCCCGTTTGTTCCCAAATCGACCAGCATGGTTCCTTTCGGAGCATTTTTAATCTCCGTGGCGATTCCTGCTGCTACGATGTCGGAGCCCAGAAAACCGGATATCAACGGAAGGGTCCGAATTTTTATCGAGGGGCTGAAAGCAAATCCGATTTCCTCGGCGATGAATGTTTTTTCCTCCACAAATAGCGGCTGATGGGGGCAGGTGCCGATTGAAGAGGGGTCTTCGCCGGCGAAAATGTGGATCATTACGCTGTTTCCCACGACCATCATTTTTTTAAGTGTTTTCGGATCGGTGTTTGTTGACCGGCATAGTGAAACAACCCCCCATTCCACGGCCTTGATAGCCATCGCTTGAAGATGTGCCAGCGTTTTGTGGTTACCGGTTACCGCGTTGATTCGGCTCATCACGTCATCCCCATAAAACGATTGTGGGTTTCTTACGGAAATCGATGCCATTACTGCTGCGGAAACAAGATCACAAAGGTAGACGGCAATCGTCGTCGTGCCGAGATCCACTGCCAAACCATAGATGTTTTCGATGCGATCCGGCGGAGCCTTGGAAACAGAAAAGGGCGTTCGAAGAAGGGAGCTTACAGGGCCTTTGCGGACAATATCGGGACTTTGGAAAGAATTATCCGGGATCTCTATTACCAGATCACAGCAGACCCGCAGGCGGCAAGCCAAGCGGTAGCCTGAATTCAGGAATCGTTTCCCCAGCAATTTTTGTTCGGATTCGTCCGGAGATTTCAACTCCGAATGGTCCGCACGGATGACCTTCAAAATGCATTTGCCGCAGCGCCCTTTTCCCCCGCAATCTGCGCGAAGAAAAATTCCGGCTTCGATCAGCGCTTCCATCAGGGTTCTGCCTCGCGCTGCATGGAAACATTGGTTGGTGGGCATCAATCGAATTTTGTGCATTTTTCTTTCAGCCATTTCACATCAGCAGAGAGTTATCCGACGCAAAAAAAAATCAAGAAGAGCTCGAGCGAAGCGGTTTTCAGGTTTGAATTTCACCCGTACGAACGGCTTTCAGATATTTGACGCAGTAGTCGTCCCTTCCGAGAAGCAGTTCCGTTGTTCTGAGAACGGCCATGAGGTCCTGGTCCAGCGGATCCAGTATGGCGGCATCCAAGCCTGAAGTCATCATCAGTGACAAAAACGTGCGATTGATGATTTTTCGTTGCGGCAAACCATAAGAAATGTTGGACAGTCCACAGATGGTTCGAACGCCGGGAATTTCATGTTTGATGCCTCTGATCGCATCCAACACCGTTACGGCGTTTAAAGTATTTGTGCTCACAGGCTGAATCAACGGATCGATAAAAATACGATCCCGGCTTATCCCTGTATCTTCTAACGCTTCTGCAATTCTTTTCGCCCGGTCGATCGTGTCTCGGGAATGGATGGGAAGCCCGGAATCGTCCATGCACAGGGCAACTATTTTGCATTCTTTTCCGTTCAGAAACGGAACCATGGTCTGAAAGCGTTTTTTTTCGAGGCTGATGGAATTAATCATGGGCGGCTTCTTGACCATATCGTACGCGATTTTGAGTACATCCGGATCCGGGCTGTCAATGCAAAGCGGAACCGTTACCACTTGATCAACCACCTTTATAAGCCATTCCATATCCTCCTTTTCATGCCCGATGCGAGCTCCGGCGTTGATGTCTATATAGCTTGCTCCTTTTTCCTGTTGAGCGATGACATCCTGCTGTATATATTCTGCATCTCTGTGGGAAACCGCTTCCCGCACTCTTTTGCGCGAGGTATTGATCCGTTCGCCGACAACTAAAAACATGATTTTCCGCCTTTCCATATCCGGGAGCAATTTTTTGCAGCAACTGTTTCATGAATACCCCTCGGTTCTTCCTTACCCCTTACAGCCGGGGGTGTGGTACTTGCGATAACAATTTCGATCGCTTCTTAACCAAACCGTCTTGATAAAACGTCCCGTTGCAATCTATTCGAATCAATTCTGCGGGCAGGATTCGAACGGTATCATCAATAGATAAAATGATTTTCCGTCAGTTTGAACGATTGTTACCAACTGTTTATATGGAAACTGAAAATTGGAAGGGCGTTTCCCGAAACGCCTTGGTTTGCTTTCAAGGTATAATTTAGAAGGTAAGCTGTAACAACGCCTTGGCTAATTTGACAGCCGATCCGGCATCCGGAGCATAACCATCGGCGCCGATGCTGTCGGCGAAATCCTGGGTAACCGGTGCCCCTCCAACCATAATTTTAACCTGATCCCTGATCCCATTTTTTACGACTAAATCAATCGTTTCTTTCATCATGGGCATGGTCGTTGTCAGAAGCGCGGACAGGCAAAGCAGGGATGCTTTGTTTTCATTAATTGCCGCCAGAAATTGATCCGGCGAAATATCCGCTCCCAGGTTATGTACTTCCAGTCCGGCGCTTTCCAGCATCATCGCGACCAGATTTTTTCCGATGTCATGCAGATCACCTTTTACCGTACCGATGACGACCTTACCCCTTGTTATAATGTCTTCGCCCACCATAAGAGGTTTTAATATCTCTAAACCGGCACTCATGGCTTTGGCTGCCATCAGTACTTCAGGGATGAACAACTCGTCGTTTTCCATCTTTTCACCGACAGTATCCATTCCGGCAATAAGTCCGTCATACAAAATCTTTTTGGCAACCACTCCCTGGTTCAACGCCTTCTGAACCAGGGCCGTCAGCTTTGATTCATCACCTTCAATTAGCGCATCAACTATGAGCTTAAAATCAAACATCGTCTATACCTTCATTTTCGCAGTGGTAAGCAATTAAATGTATTTTTTAATGTTATTGTCGGATACCAAGATTCCGTTTGTTTTATTCCAAAGAAACCGTACCGACTCAGCGGGATCATCCATCGGATTACATTGTTTGTTTCTATAGTTTAGCAGGGTGTTGAAAAACTGCGCCTGAGGCCGCCATTCAGCGTTGCGGGGCTCTCGCCAATGCTCACATATGCTTGAATA
>Ga0116141_10000083_pt1 | contig 60388 bp, 45 predicted proteins | sample AD_UKC097_MetaG_FD_89744 | JGI IMG/M metagenome (GOLD analysis project Ga0116141, IMG submission 89744) | Active sludge microbial communities of municipal wastewater-treating anaerobic digesters from USA - AD_UKC097_MetaG | ecosystem: Engineered > Bioreactor > Anaerobic > Digestate | place: USA...
AACCTTTTCGAGATGCTTTTTGAAAAGTACCTGACCGATATCGAAAAAGAAAACCGATCCTCGGTCATTTTTACAAATTTTTTGGAAGATATGTCAGAAAGCTATATCGCAAACCATAGCAGCGGGCAGATTGTCCGAGATTTCATCGCCGGCATGACCGATCAATATTTTTTGAGGCAATGCCCGGCGCACACGAGGCCTAAGCCTCGGCTGGGCTAAAGGGTTCATTCCTCCGGATTTTTCGTCGATATGGATTCAGGTTTTCCGGGGAAAGCTTCATGAATGATTCATCATGTATACCAAAAAAACTTACCGCAACCAGGTGCGCAAAAATAATCTGGTATCTTTCCACGTGGTCGTCAAGGAAACCGATCTGTTCGTGCAGGCGGAAAAAGTTCTCGAGAACAGAACTCGGGATCTCGTTCTAAGATATCGGGGGTATATCGAAAATTATATCAAGAGATATCCAGAGTTTGCTGAAACGCTTGTACCTTGGTTGATCACGAGTCCTGCTCCGGACATAATCAGAAAGATGGCCGATGCCTCCAAGATTGCGGGGGTGGGACCGATGGCCGCAGTTGCGGGAGCCATAGCCGAGCAGGTGGGCATGGATTTGCTGAAACGAACAGGGGAAGTCATTGTTGAAAATGGCGGTGATGTTTTTCTGAAAACGGACGATTCGGTCACAATCGGCATTTTTGCCGGCAAATCTCCTTTGTGCTTGCATATCGGCTTGCGCCTTCCTCCCTTGAAAAGACCGATTTCCGTATGCACATCATCGGGTACGGTCGGTCACTCTTTGAGCCTTGGAAAAGCCGATGCGGTATGCGTCGTATCTGAATCCTGCTGCCTTGCGGATGCGGCGGCAACTTCAATCGGCAACCGTGTAAAATCCAAAAAAGATATACATGGAGCAATAGAATTCGGAAAACGGATTGAAGGCTTGGATGGAATTGTCATCATTGTCGATGAAGATCTGGGTGCTTGGGGAGAGCTGGAACTCGTTCCGATATACGGAAAAAATGGTTGAGTTTTAAGCCTAAAAATAGTAATAGCCAAACGACTTCCAAGAGCCTTGCCTCTGCAATTGCAATTTTTGTACCGTGCATTCTTAGAAGCCTGCTTGAAAAAAATTGAAATGCTTTTTTTAAGGATAACTGAGACATATCCATCAATGACTTAAGGAATTTTTTATCGAATGGACATCCGATATGAAGACTCTATGGGCTCCTTGGCGAATTGAATATGTAACGAGCGACAAGAAAGAGGGATGCATATTTTGCAATGCGATTTCAGAGCATGACGATCTGACCCTTTACAAGGGCGAAACAACCATGGTCGTCATGAATAAATTTCCCTATATCAACGGGCATCTTCTGGTAGCTCCGATACGCCACATTTCATCCTTGAGCCAGCTCGATAAAGAAGAAATGGGGGAACTCCTTTTCATCGTTGAGCAATCCATAAAAATACTGAAACAGGTCATGAAACCGGAAGGATTCAATGTTGGAATAAACCTCGGAAAAGTCGCGGGCGCCGGAGTGGAAGAACATTTGCATTTCCACGTTGTTCCGAGATGGATCGGGGACACCAATGCCTTCACCGTATTTGCAGAGGTGCGTGTTATTCCCGAGCATTTGAAGGCGACCTTTGATAAATTAAAGCCATACTTTATTAATCTAAACGCAACAGGTTAAAAATAAAGGAGAAACCTTATGAAAAAAGTTAAGATCGCTCTCTGGATCATCATCTTGGGTTTTCTTGCGGTGATCGTTTATCAGAATCTGCCCTACTTTACGAGCAAGCACTCCTTCAAAATCGATCTTGTTTTTGAACAATACAGTTGGCCAGAATTAGACAATTATATCCTTTTGATTGCCTGTTTTATTCTTGGTTATATAATCGCTTTTTTTTTCAATCTGTCCCAGCGAATGAAATCAAGAAAAGAAATTAAACGGTTAAACGCAGCCGTCGACAGTCACCTGGAAAGAATATCCGAACTCAGAAGCGAACTGGAAAACCTGAGAAGCGGTTCGACAAAAAAGCTTTATTCAGAAGACAAAGAGAATGTGAGAGAAGATTCCTGAAAAAAGAAAAGGAACGAAAACAGAGGATCGTTTAAAAGTCAGAGCAATATGCTTATCGACCCGCTTTTAATGTGAAAGGGCATTTGCAGCAATCGGAAGTGATATCAATTATTGCTTAATCTATGACTTCTTCCAAATCAACTCCCATGATAAAGCAGTATCTGTCTATCAAGGAAACATGCATGGATGCCATACTGTTTTACCGAATGGGAGACTTTTATGAGATGTTTTTCGAGGATGCCGAACTTGCCTCGAGACTTCTTGAAATCACATTAACCTCCAGAAACAAAAAAGACACCTCCTCCATACCCATGTGCGGCGTGCCGGTTCGGGCCGCTCAAAATTATATCGCCCGACTGGTGGAAAAGGGGTATAAAATCGCGATTTGCGATCAGGTCGAAGATCCTGCAGTAGCAAAAGGTCTCGTCAAAAGAGACATCGTCCGAATCATTACTCCCGGGATGATCATCGAAAATGAATTGCTTGACGAAAAATCAAACAATTTTATTCTGTCTGTCTCTTTAGATAATTCCTCCGTCGGAATTTCCTGCCTTGACATCTCAACCGGTGTATTCCGGTTATCCGAGTCAACGGATTTGGATGCCATCATTGAAGAAACCTTTCGAATTTCGCCAAGCGAGGTTATCTTTCCGGAACATTCGAAAAACGATACAAATTTATTGCCAATGATTCACGCGTTGTCCGACAGATCGATATCCTTTTTAAATGATAAGGTTTTTGAATATCGACGGGCTCGTGAACGCCTGATCGGGCAATTCGGAACCATTTCACTCGAGGGTTTCGGATGTGAAAAGTTAAAGGCAGGGGTGAGTGCAGCAGGAGCTCTTTTATATTATGTCGGTGAAACACAAAAACAAAAAATCGAACATATTGCCGGAATCGAATCCTACTCCTTACATAACTACCTTTTCATTGATGAATTATGTTGCCGGAATCTTGAACTCATAAAAAATATACGGACAGGGGCCAGTCAGGGAACCCTGCTCGGAACGATTGACCGAACCGTTACGGCCATGGGAGGAAGGCTATTAAAAAGATGGATAAGATATCCTCTTATCGACCCACAGCAGATACTGGCCAGACTTGATGCCGTTGAAGAAGCCAAAAATAACACCCGGGCTCGGAGAAACATCAGAGAAAACCTGAAGTCGATTTATGATTTGGAAAGACTCGGGAGCAGGATTTGCATGGGACATTGCAATGCGAGGGATCTGGTGGCGATGAAATGTTCTCTGAATATGCTTCCGAAGATATGGTCCGAGATTTCCCGGTTTAATGCTCGGATGTTCAGATGTGATGAGAATATCGAAGATCTTTATGATCTGGCGGATCTTATCGAAAAGGCAATTCGCGAGGACGCCCCCCCGACAATCAATGAAGGAGGAATGATCCGACCCGGATACAACGCCGAGATAGACGAACTCATAAATATCAGCCGGGATGGTAAAGGCTGGCTGGCAAAGCTGGAAACGCAGGAAAGGCTGGCAACCGGAATAAACTCCCTGAAGGTTCGATATAACAAGGTGTTCGGATACTATATCGAAATTTCGAAATCCCATTCAACAGCCGCACCTGCCCATTACATCCGCAGACAAACGTTGGTGAATGCGGAACGCTACGTTACGGAAGAACTCAAATCTTTTGAAATCAAGGTCTTGGGTTCTGAAGAGAGGCGGACGGCGTTGGAATATGAATTGTTTAATAATATAAGAAGCCGGGTTGCAAAAAACAATTCGGGTATTCAAAAGATTGCCCGGTTTTTAGCGGGGGTGGACTGTTTGATGAGCCTTGCTGAAATGGCCGATGAGAATCAATACTGCCGCCCGGAGATAAATACCGACGGTTACCTATGTATTGAAGAGGGGCGTCATCCCGTTGTGGAAAAGATGATAACCGGCGAGCGTTTTGTGCCGAATTCCATCATTATGGATAATAATGAAAATCAGGTGCTGATTATAACCGGCCCGAACATGGCGGGGAAATCGACGGTGCTTCGTCAGGTGGCGCTTATTGTATTGATGAGTCATATGGGTTCTTTCGTTCCTGCGGTCAAAGCATCCATCGGGATTACAGACAGAATTTTTACACGGGTCGGAGCGTTGGATAATCTTTCTCACGGGCAAAGTACATTTATGGTGGAAATGGAAGAAACCGCCAACATTCTCAACAACGCAACCAATCAAAGTCTTGTCGTCATGGATGAAATTGGTAGAGGGACCAGCACGTTTGACGGGCTGAGCATTGCATGGGCAGTCGCCGAGTATCTTCACGACTTGAAACAAAAAGGGGTCAAAACCCTGTTTGCCACTCATTATCATGAATTGACCGAACTTGCTCTGGAAAAGCCTCGTGTGAAAAATTATAATATTGCCGTGAAAGAGTGGAACGAGGAAATAATCTTTTTAAGAAAACTTCTTGAAGGCGGCACGAACCGAAGCTATGGAATTCAGGTGGCGCGACTTGCCGGTATTCCGGATATCGTGATAAGACGATCCAAAGAAATTCTCTCGGAAATTGAAAACGAAAAGCATCGGTTCAATGATTTGTCGAAATTTTGCCTGCGTGAAAATGAAACTGGAAAGGGGCAGATGCAACTCGATCTTTTTCTCAAACCCGAGCATTTTATAATCGATAAACTGAAAAACATGAATATATTGAAAATGACTCCGCTGGATGCATTGAATTGCTTAAATGAGTTGCAGGAAAAGGCAAACAGCCTATATACGGATTCAAAGAAGCCAGCGGATCGATCCTCTCAATAATTTTATACTTGAAAGACGCACATAACAAAAAAATGAAAGCGCAGTACACAACTTCCCGATCGCGGAAGAATTTTCCCAATCCTGTATCGAGGATGAAGAGAGAACCCATATTATACTGTGTTCTTATTTGCTGTGTCATTGCGCTGTGTTGGCCACGCGAGTCATCGGCGGTCACCGCAAAAAATAAATACTTTATTGCCGAAGCTTCTTATAAAAAGCTGCGGCAAAACCCCAAAAAGCAGAAATACAGAGATAACTGGATGTCATGTATCAAGCGGTTTCAAGATGTTTATCGGGATGATCCAGACGGGCCATGGGCCGCTGCCGGCATGTATATGTCCGGAATTCTCTACTATGAATTGTTTAAACATTCACTGAGAACCTCGGACGTCGATGAAGCCATTGATATTTTTAAACGAATTATAAACCGATATCCGAAAAGCAAATACAGGATCAAGGCCAAAGACACCATCGACCGTATTTTCAATTCGGATCGACCGGAAAGCGCCTCCAAAAAAGATTTGTGTGATGAAGAAAATGGAAAAAAAGAGAGATCCGATGACCTTACAAGGTTGATTGAAACCGCATCTCCACCTGAAGCATCGGCTCAAAACGATCGCAATCTGAACGAAAGCAAGGCTGCAAATATCACCGGGCTGAGGTTCTGGTCCAATCCCAACTATACCCGGGTGGTTATCGATGCCGATGAAGAGACATCCTACACTCACCGGCTACTCAAGAAAGATCCCGCAATTCATAAACCCCAGAGATTGTATGTCGACTTGGGAAACAGCAAGTTGGCGAAAGACACTGAAAAGATAATTCCTATCAATGATGATCTGCTCAGCGGCGCTCGGGCAGGACAGTATACATTGGATTCGGTTCGGGTGGTTGTTGATATCAAATCCTTTAAAACTTACAAGATTTTCTCCCTTAAAAACCCCTTCAGGATCGTTATCGATGTATGGGGCGATGCTGCCGAGTCGGCTGTCGCAAAAAACTCCCGGGAAGGCATCGCAAACAACGGTAAAATTTCAGCCGGTGCTCTAGCAAAACAGCTGGCTCTCGGTGTCAATACCATCGTTATCGATCCGGGTCATGGGGGTCGCGATTACGGAGCGCCCGGATATTTGAAAGGCGTTCATGAGAAAAATGTTACACTCAAGATTGCCAGGCAACTCAGAAAAAAAATCCGTGAACAGCTGGGTTGTGAGGTCATCATGACCAGAGACGCCGATCGGTATCTTACTCTTGAAGAGCGTACGGCGATCGCGAACACCAAAAATGCGGATCTTTTTATATCCATTCACACCAATGCCGCAAGAGATCGAAGAGCATTCGGTATTGAAACCTATTTCCTGAATCTCGCAACAGACGATGAGGCGATTTTGGTGGCTGCCAGAGAAAATGCAACTTCCACGAAAAACATCAGCGATCTGCAGGCGATTCTAAATGATCTCATGCAAAATGCAAAAATCAACGAGTCGAGTCGATTGGCAACCGCCGTTCAGGAGTCCATATGTAAAGGTATACAAAAAAACTATAACAACACAAAAAATAAAGGCGTGAAACAGGCGCCGTTTTATGTGCTTTTGGGAGCCCAAATGCCTGCCATACTGGTTGAAACTTCCTTTATCAGCAATTCCAGGGAATGCCAGCGGCTGATTAATGAAAACTATCAGGATCGACTGTGCCAGGGAATCGTAAATGGTATCGGACAATATATCCGAGAAAACAATCCGACCGCCTTTTTCAAAATGCATCCAGCCTCCGGAAGTGAGGGATAACGGGAAGAAATCAAGCATGGTTCCGCAATCGGAGCGCGAGCGGATGGGGATTTAAGTAAATTTGTTCTTTAAGATAAGATTGTTGATATTTTCGGACATAATGATTCATGAGGGTGACCGGAACAATCAACGGCAGGTCTCCTTGCATATATTGATATATGATTTCAAGCAATTCCTGTTTTTCATCCGGTCTTGTCAGTTTTTTAAAATAACCCATCATGTGCTGCAGTACGTTGGTATTTTTTCGAATCGTGGTTTTCATCGATACTGCCGTCATTAAAAGCGTTTCGTACTCTGGGTATAATTCCTTGATCGGAAGCTGTTTTGCATCAGCCACCAGTTTGCCGAGCAAACGGTAATGAATCGGGCTGTGTGAGAGGATTAAAAATTTATGGCGGGTATAAAAGTCCACCAGATTGCCGATACTCCATTTTGCCGCAAGGGTTTCCCTCCATCGTTTCATGGTAAATACCCGTTCGATAAAATTTTCCCTTAGCTTCGGATCATGAATGCGTCCTTCATCTTCAACCGGTATCAGCGGAAAATGTTCCATGAATATTCGTGCGAAAATGCCACTTCCCTTTTTAACAGGCATCCCTTTTTCATTATATACTTTCACCCTTTCCATACCGCTGCTGGGGGACTTGCTTTTAAAAATAAAACCGCAAAGCGCTTCTTTTTCAAGTTGTCTCACCCGTTTTTCAGCCCATTGAACCATTGGTTCGGTATAGTCAGCTTTGCTGCGCCGGGTTATGAGACGGGGTGCTTTTGGGTCTCCTTCCAGACGAAATGCTTCTCTGGGTACCCCAAAACCGCATTCGACTTCCGGACAGACCGGAACATATTCTACAAATTGACCGAGAGTGTCCGTCAGGAAATGATCTAATTTATGCCCGCCGTCATATCTTACCTTTTGCCCCAGCAAACAGGCGCTGATTCCCATCTTAATCCGGTCTGCCATAAAAACCTCCATGAAAAAGACCCAAGCTTCTCATACCATTGAAACGGTTTCGACTGCGGCCCAATAAAATCTGTTTCCGCGATTTGGTGGCGGACCAATGGAATCGCCATAACGCAGAACTCGTCAAACAGACAGCAATTTAGACCAAGCCGAAACCTATCTTCCGGGGATCCGCTGATCCGCATCATCTAAATTTGGAAGAGTTGTGGCCCATATCATTGGCTGATACGGAGTTCCGTTACTTTTTGAAAGGTTTCGACGAGATAGCAGAATTCCAATTTAACGTTTATCAAGGCACTGGTCGGTTCCATTACAAAATCTTCCAAATAAGGATGCTTGGTCAGATAGTGTCTCAAAAGAACATCCCTTTCTTTTCCATCGGCGATTTCGGCTTTTCCCGTCGCCGTTACAGCGATCGCGTCCTGAATATCCGAATTTTGATTGGTTCGATTGTCGATCAGAAAAGAAACGCGTGAATCGGTCTTGATGTTGGAAAACTTTCGGGTGTTCTTGGAAGTTACGAACAGAATTTGTTTCAAATCTTTTGTTGATGCAAAACACACCAGACTGGAATAGGGCTGCCCTTTGTCATGAGTGGAAAGAACGGCTAGCTTTTGGGATGCGAACAGTTCGTTCAGACGTTGCTTGATTTTTTCGGAATCGTTTCTGCTCATTTGTTTTGCCTTTCTCAGATTAACCTGAACTGTAAGGGGGGAGATTGCAGGATTTGTTTACAGTGGTTTTGATTCGTTCCGGTCCGAAAACAACGGGTTTTCCCATCGATTTGGCAATGGATCGCATCATTCCGCCAAAAATCCATTTGTGAAACAGATATAATACAGACCAGTATAAAATTCCTATGAGTCCCCGAGGCAAAAATCGCGCGAGCTGCTGGAGTTCGGTTCGGTTTTTTTCAATCGGCGTAATTCGAAATTCCATCAATGCCTCTCCCGGAAGCTTCATTTCGGCCAACAACAGCAATCGATGAGGTGGATCCACCTCCAGCACGCGCCAAAAATCTAGGGCATCCCCCACATATAATTGAGAAGGGTGCCTTCTACCTCGTCGCAATCCCACTCCACCCAATAAACGATCTAAATCCCCTCGAAGTCGCCACAGGGAATTTCCAAAATACCAGCCCCTTATTCCACCGATCCGGGTAATCGGTTCCCACACCTCCTCGGCCGTTGCCTGAAGTTGAATCCGGTAACCGCATTCCAAAATGGTACCTCCCGCATAGTCGGCATCCCCGCAATAGGTCCATTCGGGCATGGTCACTACTCCGGCATCGGACCACCGGGTTTCCACCGCTTCTTGCTGAATGCGTTCCAGCGCCAAACGAATGGCTTCACTGCAAGTTAAAAGTCTTTGAGGGATAATGGTACGGATACGATTCTCCCTGCAGATCACCGGAATGTTCAAACCCTCTGCCAGCGGAATGGCAATGGACGCCGGTACAGGCGTAATCCAGTGAATCCAGTATGCACTGAGTTTCGGGGTTAGATAAGGTAAAGGAATAATTAATCGTTTGGTAAGATGGGCTTCCTCCGCGTAGATCTCTATGAGTTTCCGATAGGTGAGTACATCCGGGCCGCCGATGTCATAAGTTTGTCCTTTTGTTTCTTCCGATTCGAGGCAACCCTGTAAATATTTTAATACGTTGCGGATGGCAATCGGTTGACAGAGGGTGTTAACCCAGTGAGGGGTGATCATTACCGGTAAACGCTCCGACAAATAACGCAGAATTTCAAAAGAAGCGCTTCCCGATCCCAAAATCATGGCCGCGCGGAGGAATGTGGTCGAAACCACTCCGGATTGCAGAATCTTGGCAACCTCGAATCGAGATCGTAAATGTTTGCTCATCCGGGGATTATCCGGGTCTCCCAAACCTCCCAGATAAATGATTTGTTCCAGACCTGTTTCGGCCGCTGCCGCAACCATGTTTTCAGCAGCGCTTCGATCCGCTTCTTCAAAATTTTTTTGTTGAGGATTCATGGAGTGCACAAGATAGTAGGCCGCCCGACATCCCGCCATGGCCTTTTTCAGCGATTCGAAATCCAGTGCATCTCCTTTTACAATTTCCACCATTGGATGATTTCCCCAGGGACGGGATTTTAATTTGGTTTCGGATCTTCCCATCGCTCGAATGCGGTAACCCGATTCCAGCAGCCTGGGTATCAATCGTCCCCCGACATATCCTGTGGCGCCGGTTACCAAAATTGGTTTTGTGGGCATCGAGAAATTCTCCTTCATCGTTATGTCGGAGTTTATTGAAAAACTGCTTTTGTTTAGCAATGAGTGAGGGAAATGCCGACCGAGTATTGTCCGGGATTCGGATTCGTCGGTCGGCTAATAATTTTTTTGGTATACGGACCGGCTTATCGGGGTTTTTCAAAATCCCCTTGGGACCCCATGCGTGATCTCAAATCATACCAATCCGATAATTGCTGGATCTGCTCGGAAAGTTGATATCGGCCATCGGCGAAGACGCCATAATCTCCTCCGCCGGCCATTGCCGAGGTAAAGCGAATGGTATTGGCATAAAAAAGCCATGAATTCGCCCAATTTTTTTCGATCGCCTCATCGAAGGGACTGCAACCGGAATCAATTCCACAGGCGTATCCGGCTTTCCAGATTTTTAGCATGATATCCGTTGAAGCCATAATCGCCTCGTTGCTTTTCGAAATCGTATTTTCATACCGCAGCCAGTGGTCACGAACCCAGGAGGAGTCATGACAGTTCAAACAGCCGGCCTGCATGATTTGAGTACGGGCTTTTCTTTCATTATCATCGATCAGGTAATTCGAAGCCATTTCACCATTAAAACCGGTGGGAAGCGGCAACCCGTCTTTATTTCGAATTAGTGTGGTATCCGGATCTTTCGGGTGCGGATGGGCGTAAATCAAGCCGAAAATACGCCACGACAGCCGATTACTTACTTGATGGGTTCTTTCCAGCACCAGTTCCTGATTTGTGTTTACAAGCAGACTGATGTGACATGCGGCGCAGGTTGGGGCAGTGAAGTCCTTCCCGATTGTCCAGGGGACCGGTTTGAAATCCCATTCCTTGTTCATGGCTGAAAAAATATTCCCGTGCTTACTGGTTTCATAAACCTTGAATGCCGGAACGTCCGGTCCTATGTGGCATTCCTTGCAGGTATAGGGTTTCCGGGCCATTTCAATGGAAAAAGTGTGACGGGTATGGCAGGATGAACAGGCTCCCCGGCTGCCGTCCAGGTTGATACGACCGACGCCTTGGTTTGGCCACCCCTTGATTTTGGGAAATTCCATTTCACCCAGTGCGGTATCCCGGGTTTCGAAACCGGTTTTTTCCAGTTTCGTGCCGTGGCAGTAAAGGCAGGATTCCTCTTGCGTTGCGGTGTCGGCCGGATTAAAAACAATTTTTCCGTTTTTTCGTTTCGGTTCACCTTCGATTGTTTGCTTCAGATCCTGATAAACAGGATTATTTACCAGATTTCCATAGGCGTGTGCCATGAGGTTTCTGGAGTACTGTTCCATCTCTTGTGTATGGCAGGTGGCGCAGTCTTCCGGACTGACGACAACATGGATATCATACCCATTATGGTCGAAAGTATCCGCGTGTTCCTTCGGCCGGAGGGTATGACACTCCCGGCAGCCTACCGAGGTGTTTTGAAGATCCTCGGGGATCGATTTCGCGGAAACTTTGAGCCCCAGGCCCTTAACGGTCATGGCCTGTTTTGGGGTAATCATGGAATGCCGGCTTGTTCGCCAGGCTTCGGCGATACCGGGATGGGTCATGGCGTGACACTCCAAACACTCCTGAGTGGCCTCACTTATGGGAGCCTCAACGCCAACAGCTGCCGGAGCGGTTAAAAAATTCAAAATCAAAAACAGGATCAGAGAGATTTTTTTCATGATGTCCTCCTCATTTTGGATTTTGAAAGGCTCTTTTTATAATCCTGCCCTTTCCGTTTCAGGGGGTTTCAGATCGAATCCAAGTTAAACTTGAAAACAATGGGTCATAAAAGCTTATCCGAAATAGGCTTAAAAACCGATGCTCGAATTCAATGAAATAATCAGTTTACCGTTTTCGGCTTCTACGGGATAGGTTTTTATGGGACTTTTTGCAGCTCCGGAAATAGGGCTGCCGGAATAATCATAGGTAGATTGAAACACACTGCAACAGCGTATGTTCCGGGTGCCGGCAACCGGATCAATTCGTCTTCCCATGTGGGCGCAGCAGTTTCGGAAGGCATGGAACTTTCCGTCCGCATCGAAAAGCAGCAGAATTCTTTCCGGAAGTTTTTTCCCCTCGAGGCGAATGGCGTTTCCCGGTTCAGAGAGTTCCGGCAATTTTTTCAAATCAAGCACCACCCTGTCATCCGTATACCACCAGGCTTCCGGTTCAATGGGAGGTTTCGTTTCACAAATACCGAATATTCGTTTCAGCAGAGACATTTTTGACCTTTTTGAAGAAATTCTTTTTTAGATTGTCCGGTTTTTTTGAAAAAATCGAATTCTTTTTTCCACTTTTTCAAGATATGCGTGAATGTCGCATTTCCTTTCCAGGCCGGAAGCGGACATGTAACGGATTTTACCGAAAATCGGACGCTCATTCCATGCTCGATCGTGAAGACCGAATAACCATGCGACGCCGGCATAGGAGTTGGGATCGCGGCCGTCAATAAAGTATTTGTTGTTGATTGCCAGGGCCGTTCTAAAGGCATTTTCAGGCGAGTCGCTCCATTCCAAGATTTTTTTGCCCCAATACATGCGCATGTAGCCATGCATGAATCCGGTATATTTCATTTCCTTCATTGAGGCATTCCAATAGTCATCATGCGTCTTTGCGTTTTCGAGCTGTTCCCGGGTATAAATAGGCTCCCGCTTGTCGGCTCGATGCTCCGCAAGGGTCTTTTTTGCCCAGTCCGGCAGACAGTCAAACGAATCATACGCTTGATTATAGTGAACGAAGTTGATTGACAGTTCCCGCCTTACGATCAGTTCTTCCAGAAAGGTCTCTTTTTCTTTTTGTAGTTGATCGTCCGCATTCTTAATTTGCAGCGCGATATGGAGCGGTGAGATTTGACCGAAATGCAGATACAAACTCATTTGAGAGGTATCATCGGTCTGCGGTTGGTTTCGATTCCTACCGTACCGAGGAAGCCCGTTGCGGATAAATTTTTTCAAAGACTTTTTTGCCGAGGTTGTTCCGCCTTTCAAGAAGGGGCTCACGGCAGGTACGCTCCGGTCGATGTTCAAATCCTTTAACAGTAAATCGATGTCCGTCAGGTCCAGACTATTAACATTCAGGTTGAGCGAATCTTTTTTTAAACGGCCATGCCGAAATCGGACAAGGCTGGAATCCATGTTTTTTTTAATTTTCGAACGAATGGTTCGAGCGGCATATTCTGCTTTGTCGGAAACGATTTCAACCGGCACAATCACATCGCTTTCAACCTGAACCACTGCGCAGTGGGCTTTAAGGGAGACTTCGTTTCGCCAGGCTTTTTGATGCTTCAGATAGCCCCGGTCGCAAACGATAAGAGATGCGTCCGCACCCAGAATCAAGGCGATTACCGAAGGACAGCCCCGTTGAATCACCATTTTGATGCCCCTGTCACTCAGTGCGGATTGGGTTTCTTTCAGCCCTTGAAGCATAAAAGTATAATGACGCAGGTTGGCCTCCGGGTAATGCGCACTCAATCCAAAAACGACAAGCAGTTTCTGCCCCAATTTGTTGGCTTTATGTATCGCAAATTCCAGGGCGTGATTGTATTCCAGACGTTGGGACTGCTGCATCCAGTACATCACATAACTGCCGTTTCTTATTCGCAGGCTGTTCAAGCCTTGAATGCGGGTTCTTGGGATTGTCGTTTGCATACCTGTTTTTAATGCTTTTGTTCAAGTATTTGAAAAGGACTTTTAGCTGCAGTAAAGAAAGGGGCCACAAACGAAAAGCACCCGATACACGGTGCCTTGATCAACGTTATCTGGAAAGCATTCCCCGGCTGACTGCTTCTTCAATGAGGTTAATGGTATATTCCCAGAGAAAGGGGGCCTCATGCTTCGTAATTTCGTTTCTTGCAAGCACCTGCCTGCTGATCACATGATTTTTCTGCCAGGTTTTACCGTTGTTATGGTAGTTGTGCAAGACAGGCTGCAGCCTGTCGAGCGCAGCCGCAAAAAGCGATTCCGAAGAAGTTTGAGCTTCGAATTCATTCCATAGAGTGCGAAATTCTTCTCCCTGATCCTTCGGCAGCAAATTGAAAATACGATCCGCCGCCTTTTGTTCTCTTAATTCCTTGTCTTCGCATTTCTGCGCACTGTAACAGAAGGTGTCGCCTGCGTCGATTTCAACCAGGTCATGAATCAACAGCATTTTCAGGACCCGCAACCAATCGATTGCCGCATTTTGGGCATATTCGGATAATACAATGGCCATAATTGCAACGTGCCATGAGTGCTCAGCGGAATTTTCCTGTCGACTACCGTCCATCAGAATCGTTTGCCGCGATATGCGTTTCAGTTTGTCAATTTCTTTTATAAACCGAATTTGTTTTTCGAACCTGCTGCTTTCCATTTTTTTTACCATATCGATGATCGGGCGTTTTTTAAATGCGGATCGTTCAGTTCTCGCGATGCGGTTGAGCCTCGGAGTTTACCCTTTCGAGAATTTTTTGCAGGGCGATGCGGATGAATGATGCAAAACCGTCATCACCGGACGGATCAATTTCAAGTGACTGGATGCCCGTTTTTCAAAAAGCCGTGAGTTTTGAAAAATTCCGGAAGAACGGAAATGCGATCCATGAGCAAGGCCTGGCATCAGCAATACCGTTAGACCTGCCTGAAAGATGATTTTGCGGATCAAGCCGGATGCAGAGACTTAAATGCCGACACCAGAAAATGGATTCAGGCCATGGATATTAGCTACCATTGCCCAATCGTATGCGTCAATGAAAAACTCTATAAATACCCAAGGTTCTTGGCTATCCATTTAATATTTTAACAGACGGTTTGTTTCTGGCGACCATGAAAACGCCTCAAATTTGGTGCGATGAGCTTTTTTTCATCAGATTAAAAATTTTTCCCTATGTACAAATTAAAATGGATTGTGTTAGAAAACTCTAAATCCAGCCCGATGATGTTGTGCGAGAGTTTTTTCGAACCCGTATCCGAGTTCTCAGGCCGCATTTTATTTATTTGTGCAGAATGATTATAAACAATAAATCGACCTGCTCCGCGATGCAATTGTTCCGATCGATTGGAAACCCATTGGTTGTTAGGACGCTTTTTTATCCATGTAACAACCAAGCGAATCCGTGCTAAGAAGTTCACATGGAAAGTGAGTCTCATGTTCACCGAAACCATATCCTATCCGGCGGCTCTTCTGGCCGGGCTGATCTCTTTTTTTTCGCCTTGCATCCTGCCGCTTATGCCGGCTTATTTTTCCTTTATAACGGGTGTTTCTTTGGAAGATCTGACAGGGGAGGGGGATAAAAAACTCAGGAAAAAAATATTGTTTTCCACCTTATTATTTGTTTTTGGTTTTTCATTCATATTCATTCTATTGGGCGCTTCCGCTTCCTACCTCGGAGGTTTGATTTATCGGTATAAAAAGTTAATCATAATACTCGGCGGTGTGCTAATTGTTATATTTGGTATCCATCTGATCGGTATCTTTCGCATTCGTTACCTTCATTACGACAAGCGGATCCATTTGGGTAGCAAGCCGTTGCATTTTTTAGGGTCTTTTATTGTCGGTATGGCGTTTGGAGCCGGCTGGAGTCCCTGCATCGGTCCAATTCTGGGATCGATGCTCATTATCGCCGGCAGCAAGGAAACGGTCTGGCAGGGAATTCTGCTGCTCAGCGTCTATTCTGTTGGATTGGCGATACCGTTTATCATCCTGTCTGTTTTTATCAATTTTTTGCTCCGCATATTTTATCGAATTACCCCGATCATGAAATATATAAATGGCGTCGCAGGAATCCTGCTGATTCTGGTGGGAATCTTCTTGATAAGCAACAACCTTCCTTTATTATCCATCTGGGATTAAAATTTCCATGAGAAACAAATTTTAAAGTTTCGAGTTTTCTGTTGATCTGTTTTATGATCTTCATCACGGCAGTATCCCCAACTTCGACATCGGAGCCTTGAATCAATCCAAACCGTTACAAAAAATGAACTTAAAAAAAATACAAACGAACGGCAGGGGTGTTACTTCCGTTCAAATAATGACCGTCAGCATCGCAAGCCCTAAGAAAAGCAAGGCCGTTCCTAATTTGACTTTGCCCATGTTATCCTGAAAAATACGGGTAATTCGTTCCGAGCTTATCCCTTTGTAGGTTAGAAAAAATACAAGGAACAGTGGTAATATAAAACCGACATTATAAATCGCAAGAAAAATGTAGCCTTCAATTTCCTTATCAGCCTGAACAAGATAAGCAATGGTCGGAAAATAAATCTGGCCCGTGCATCCGAGTTCAAATACCGAAATAAAGAATCCCATTAAAAGTGAGCTTCCGATGAGTGCTGTCGATTGCGTTTGGGTTCGAATCGATTTGTGTATTCGCTGCTTCATTTTCAAAGGAAGCTGAAGTATCATATCCTTTGTTTTTCCTTTTCGTATTTTTATATAATCCCAAAGGCTTAACCCTGAAAGAACGATTAAAGCGGTAAAAAGAAGCCAATGGATCACTTGCGAAACAATTGAAAAAGATTCCGCCATTCTCAAGGTCTTGAAGAACCCGAGGCCGATAAGATAATACGTTATAAATACGGATGCGGTATAAAACAGTCCGATGACAAGAACTTCTCGTTTTCCTTTTCCGGCAAAAGACAGGGCGGCCAACAGGAATATCAGGGTTGTGAAGGCGCATGGATTGATTCCATCGAGAAGACCCGCTGTAATAACGGGCAAAAAAAGAAGTTTTTTTCCTGCGGATAATTCAGGTGCCTCATTCAGGGCTTCCGTTTCAGTGGGAGCGATTTGAGAGAATTCTTTAATTGCCAGTTGTTTAAAAACCTGCCCAATCTGTTTATCTCCCTGAAGAACATGGTTCCTTAGAATCAATACGGGAAATGCAGTATTTTCCACATTCAGATCCTTCATTCTTCTTTGAAAGGCTACGAACACATCCGGTTTCAGAATATCAAATCTTCGAACCGCGATTGATTTTCCCAAGTCTTTTTCGAGCCTGGGAATCTCATTTTCAAGAAATTGCATGCATCTTTTGCATTTTGGGGTGAAGTAATATTCAACGGTGATTCGATCAGCCGGTTCATTATCTTTCTTATAATCTTTTTCGACTTTGGCCACGCCGGAATCGTCGGTTTCATCTTTATTCGACACGACAATGCCTCGAATGGTATAAATAACTTTTTCCATACCCGGACGGTTTGTCGTTATAATCAGAATATATTTAAATTCCCCTTCTTCTTCTTCGAAGAAATCCAGAACAACTTTTATAGCCGCTTTTTCCCCGGGAAGAAGAATGATATGTGTCGGGCTGACATGAGCGCAGCCGCACAAGCTGATTATTTTTATCTCAAGGCTCTTTCTTTCCGTGTTTTCTGCAAAGAATTCAAAAGATCGGATACCCCCTTTTTTCACGTTTCCGAGGTCGTATTCGGTTGAAAAAAATATTCCACCGGCAACGGCTGTTGAGATCAAAAAAAACAAAAACGCGAAAGCCGCAGAAATCAGGAGGGTTCGAATGGTGGAAGCTGGATGGTGATCGCGCATCATTTTTTCCGTCCTATCTACTAACGGTGGTTTAAAATTCCGTGTGGCTTGGAGTCTATTTTTCGATGTCACGATTATCCGGGTTTTCGATACAAAAATACATCAAAACCGCGACGGGTGCAATCGTCAGGTTTTTTTGGAGAAAGAAAAAGAAAATACGATCGGCGGGCAAACGGTTAATTCAATTCAGTGATGGTTGCTTTTATTTTTTTACGAACAGATAGATGGCAAGAGCAAAAAGAATGAGAGCAAATATTTTTTTGAAATTAGCCGTTGAAACATGTTCAACCAGGCGAGCCCCTATTTGGGCGCCGACGATCCCACCGGCACCGAGCAGGATACCGGCCTTGTAATCAATATTGGCAAGTTTGTTGTGAGCCAGAAGGGCAGAGATTGAAATGACTAAAATGGCGAGAAAGGAAGTGCCTACCGACTTTTGTGCGGAGTAGCCCATAAAAAGCAGCAGCGGTACAATGAGAAAGCCGCCTCCCAATCCGGCGAAAGCAGCACCGATGCCTACAACGACTCCGCTCAGCAGAATGATCAAAATGCTGGTGTTCATTTAGAAACCACTCCCTTTGATCGAACTTTTCCGGGAAATGATCGAGATTGTCCTTCCTATATCAATTGCGTTGGATGCTGTAAAGGAAGGATTTTGATTTGGAGACGGCAATGCGTTCATTTCGGTAAAGAGATGACAATTATTTTCCGTTTACAATTTTCCCTGAAAAAAAGGATTTGATGTTTCGGAATTATTTATATTATAGATAAACAGTGCCATAAAATGCCTTTCTGTTGTTTCATGTTTTTTCTCATCCTCTTGGACTGCGAAGCTAAGACTGCACCGATCCGATCCAATGGTGACGGGAGAGGCAGCAAGCAGATACGAAACCATTCATTTCTTACCGGATTCGATTTCTTTCCCGTCCATATGAGGGTAAGGAGAACTTTCATGGAGTATCGATTTTGTCCTTTTTGCGGAAATCCGTTGATTACTAAACGGCATACCGCCGGAAACCACCCATACTGCAAGTGGTGCAAGGTGGTTCATTACCGCAATCCTACCGTCGGCGTCGCTGTTCTTATGATGACAGATAACGAATTACTGCTGGTCAAAAGATTGGGTTCTTACAAGGGGATGTGGTGCATTCCTTGCGGGCATGTGGAATGGGGAGAAGATGTTCGATCAGCGGCATATCGTGAATTCAAAGAGGAAACAGGATTGGACGCGGAGATCGGGCCGGTTTTTTCGGCGCATTCCAATTTTCATGACCCCGAAAAACAGACGGTTGGGATATGGTTTCTGGCAAAATATCTTGGTGGAAAACTTAAAGCCGGCTCGGATGCCGGTGAAGCCGCTTTTTTTCCGATCGACGCCTTGCCGGAGCCCATGGCATTTCCAACGGACCTTCTGGTATGTGAACAATTGAAAGGGCGCCTTGGATCCCGCGAACTGTCCGGATGGCGGAATTTTAATTTTATTATTTAAGATGAAAAGAGATAGGAGATGAATCATGAGCAAAACGGAGCAAAATTTAAGGGAAGCTTTTTCGGGAGAAGCCCAGGCCAATCGGAAATATCTGGCTTTTGCAAAACATGCGGAAAAAGAAGGCTACCCGCAGGCTGCCAAGCTATTTCGGGCTGCGGCAGAGGCCGAAACCGTGCATGCACACGCACATCTGCGAACTCTTGGTGAAATTAAAAGTACCGCTGAAAATCTTAAAGAAGCCATATCGGGGGAAACCCATGAATTTACAAAAATGTATCCGGACATGATCCAAACGGCTAGAACCGAGGGTAATAAGGCGGCGGAGCGCAGCTTTTCCTATGCCAATGAAGTCGAAAAGGTTCATGCCCGACTTTATCAAAAAGCTTTCGATAATCTAGACCAAATGGAAGATGTCAGATATTATGTTTGCTCCGTATGCGGATATACTTGCGAAAACGATCCTCCGGAAGTCTGTCCGGTATGCAGCGCCAAAGCTAAAGCCTTTTTCGAAGTGATTTGAAGCAAAACAGATATCAAGCCTCAAACGCATGATGTGGATGCAATAGATAGTCACAAGGGCGAAATGTGCAGATTTGAATGTTTTGCTATTCAACGGAATAAGACGGGGTCCTGTAAACCGCCTTCGATTGACTCTGCCTTTGAAGGCATTCTATCGGATGAGGGCATAAACCGAATCCGGGAAAATGGAAACGGATCATTGCGGTTTTAGATGACCTGTTTTACGCCTGGCAGTAGGGCGGATCGTGTTAGTGACCGAAGGAAGCGAGCGGGCCGCCCGATCCGTTGAAACATTTGCCACATTCCGTCAAAAAACGGCGTCCCCTTCTTTTGATGCGATTATGGATACCTCCCTGCAGTGTGTCGGTTTATCATAGAACCGGGTTGTTATTATTACCACCTGTTCCGGTAAGTTTAACACATAAATTTAAGGCGAGGAGGAAAAAATGGCGGATTTAATTGAAAACGGTTTTTTCGAGGAAAACGATTTGAGGCCGTGGGAAAGGTGCGTTAATAATGAGTTGGGTGAGCTTTGGATATGTCTTGAAGAAGAAGAGCCTGGATTCCCCCGCATGGCCTGGCATTTTACCGGGGAAGGTTCTCTGACCAGAGCGAATTATGTGTTTTTAACGGACTACAACCTGAGACTTACCAGCAATGACGGCATAAAACAGCAGCTTATGAGTGACGCCCGGGCAGGTGGAGATTTCTCTCTATGGGCGCATTGCACACCACTTGATCAAAAGGCAGGCGAGTTGTATGCTTTTATCTGTTACAGAGACCATACTTTTAACTATGGCAGGCTGATACGCGACCAGCTACGCAATTTTACCGGCCCCACCGAACTCACCATCGAAGTTCAGGATAAGACAATAGAAAAGGTCGTAATTTGCGTTGCCAATGCACATGCCTCGTGGTTTATCAGCGGCATCTCACTGCCGGGGCTCGAGAGGAAAATCTTGAAGCGACCCTACAGGCCGGCTCAATATATTGAGAACCGTTTGGAACTGCTCGAAACGCAGGTAAACCGCTTGTTTCACATTGTTGCGAAAGGCCTGCCTCCGGAAGAGGACAGGCCGGGTTCACGGAAACGATAGCGGGGCGGCTTGTGTGTATAATTGCATTTCTGTTCCCCCCCCGATTCACTTGAATCTCTTATATGCACGGGTCCTTTTCGAACCGGAAACAAACAGCCTTTTCCCCTTGCGGCGGTTACAGCCGAACCATGAAAACTGTAGAAATCTTCAGGATGTGCATAAGATTTTTGGACTGTTTAACGACCGCGGTCAATCAAAAGTTTGGTTTGGATAGATCATTTTGTATGCCCGACTTTTCCTAAGAAAACGGCGGCGGTCAAGTACTGCTTTACATTGCGTCAAGCATCGGGTCGGGCGATAGCAAACGCATAATTCTCTCGGGCCCGTGCTTGACTCGGTCGTTATTTGACCATAAACACCATCGACAACTGCGTTCATCAGGCCCACACAAGAGAACTTTTCATCGGAATTGAGCGGCCGTGCCTCGGTTTACAATAAAAACCAGGACTCGTGCATTGAAGGGCCACGCTCCTTTTCGCGGCAATTTCGTATACTTCATGAAGACCTGATTCTCGCCGCCGTGGTCAAACTCATTATCCCAGTCAAATCGTCCCCTCCACTGCGTCGAGTCAATAAACATTATAGGAGTTGTGATATGCCAAGGAATAAGATCAATATTTCTGATGAAATCGAACATCTGTCCGTGCTGAACGAAAAGGGACAGTTGGACAAGGATCTTGAACCGGAAATTTCTGAAACGCTGCTTCTCAATATTCATCGAACCATGCTCTTGGGACGAAGATTCGACGAACGGTTGTTGAACCTCCAGCGACAGGGCCGCATCGGAACTTTTGCGCCGATTACAGGTCAGGAGGCTGCTCAACTGGGCGCTGTAGCGGTGTTGCGTTCTTCCGATTGGATGGTGCCTTCTTTTCGGGAAACCGCGGCCGAAATTTGGCGTGGCAGGACAATGGAAAGCCTTATCCTCTATTATAGCGGGTTCAATGAGGGGGGACGCATTCCTGATGATATGAACAATCTTCCCGTTTGCGTTCCGGTTGCAACCCATCTTCTTCATGCCGTCGGTCTGGCGTGGGCCTCGGGATACCGAAAAAAAGACGATGTCGTGATGACATTTTTTGGAGATGGTGCGACCTCGGAAGGCGATTTTCATGAAGGATTGAATTTTGCCGGTGTATACCGTACCCCCGTTATATTTGTATGCCAGAACAATCAATGGGCCATCTCGGTACCCCGTTCAAAACAGACCCGCTCGCAAACGCTTGCTCAGAAAGCCCTTGCTTACGGTATTCCCGGTCTTCAAGTGGACGGAAACGATCTTCTGGCTGTTTATTCCGCTGCGAAAGAAGCAGTGGAAAGAGCCAGGTCCGGCGGCGGTCCGACTCTGATCGAATGCGTGACCTATCGATTGATGATGCACACGACAGCGGATGATCCGAAACGCTATCGAAAGGAAGAGGAGGTTCAGGAATGGGTCGGTCGGGATCCGTTGCCGAGGTTCCAAAAATACCTGATAGAAAATAAAAAGCTGCTCTCAAAAGAAAAAATTGATCGTCTTGAAACTGAGATCAAAGAGGAGATCCAGGCTGCCGTCGAACGAGCAGAGGAGCAGAAAAGCAAACTGAAGGAACCGCTTGAAATGTTCGATCATGTTTATGCCGAATTGCCGAAAAACCTGAAAGAACAAAAAGCACAACTTGCCGGAGAGCTGTCCGGGAATAAGAAGGAGGACGGCCATGACTAATATAACGATGGTTCAGGCCTTGAATCTGGCCCTTCGCCAGGAAATGGAAAAAGACGACGGCATCATTTTGTTGGGTGAGGATGTGGGTGTGGATGGAGGGGTTTTTCGCGTCACCGAAGGACTGATCGAAAAGTTCGGGGAACAGCGGGTTCTGGATACCCCTCTTGCAGAATCCGGTATTGTTGGCATGTCGATCGGAATGGCGGCCTACGGATTGCGGCCGGTATGCGAAATCCAGTTCTCGGGATTCAGCTACCTGAGTTTCCACCAGATCGAATCCCACGCCTCCCGTCTGCGATGGCGCTCACAGGGACGATTCCACGTACCCATGGTCGTGAGAACCCCATACGGAGGCGGAGTTCGGGCGTTGGAACACCATTCAGAAAGCCGGGAAGCGTTTTATGCGCACATGCCGGGGCTCAAAATGGTTATCCCTTCCGGTCCTCGTATTGCAAGAGCGCTTCTCGTCAGCGCCATCCGGGACCCGGACCCCGTAATCTTTTTTGAACCGAAAGCTCTTTACCGTGCTTTTCGTGAAGAGGTGCCGGATGAAGAAGAGACCTCCCCACTTGGGAAGTCCCGGCTCGTTTTAGAAGGAGAAGATTTAACGATGATTTCCTATGGCGCAATGATGCGTCCGAGTTTGGATGCCGCCTCTGAACTCAAAGACAAGGATGGGATTCGCGTCGAGGTGATCGATCTGGTGACGATTTCCCCATTGGATGATGAACTTTTTGTTCAATCCGTAAAAAAAACGGGGCGCGCAATGGTGATACACGAGGCTCCTCGAAGCTTTGGCCCGGGAGCTGAGATTGTATCTCGACTTGTGGAAAAGGCATTTTTTTATCTGGAAGTTCCGATTTCAAGAGTCACCGGTTTTGATATTCTCATTCCACTGTTTTCTCGTGAAAACTACTACTTGCCGAATGTTCAGCGTATCGTTCGTTCCGCCAGACAGTTGTTAAAGACTTAGTTGATTGCATCGGTAAAGGCTTTAAAACCCAGGGCAAAGGGTGAAATGAAAACCGCGGAAAACCGGAAAACGGGTTCACCTTTCGACACGAAACCTTTTTAATTCTAGAAGTCCATGGGAGAGGAAAAAATGGCCAGAAAATTTAGACTTCCGGACTTGGGAGAGGGTATTCATGAGGCAGAAGTTCTTGCCATCCTTGTTGCAGTCGGTGATGAGGTCCGGGAAGGAGATCCGATTCTTGAAATCGAAACAGATAAAGCGGCAGTGGAAATCCCTTCCCCCTTTACAGGGAGAGTCAAGGAAATTTACGTCAGGCCGGGTGACGTTGTAAAAGTCAATGACGTTATGATCGTCTTTGAAAACGGTGAAGCGTTTGAAGAGAAAGATCGGATAACAAAAGTAAAAACACCCGTCGAATCGGAGGATACTCCACTTGAACCGAGCCACGGTGCCGGACCGGTACCCGCATCCCCCGCGACGCGGAGGCTGGCCCGTGAAAAAGGAGTGGATCTTCATCAGGTCACACCCAGCGGCCCGGGGGGATTGGTGACGGCGGAAGACGTTCGCGCTTCTGCTGAAAAGAAAGGAAAGACGGCGGAGGGTTCCCGGATTGCTGTAAAAAAAACGCAGGAGAGAAGATTAGAGGTTGTCGTTTCTTCCTTACCTGATTTTTCAAAGTGGGGGCCCGTCGAACGTGTTCCGGTTCGTTCGATTCGAAAGGCTACGGTCAAACAAATGACTCTGGCTTGGTCCCAAATTCCTCATGTGAATAGTCAGGATGCGGTGGATATTACCAGGCTGGAAGCATTCCGCCTGAAGCATAAAGGGGAAATCGAAGCGATGGGCGGAAAGCTCACGCTTACCGTATTCGTCATGAAAGCGGTGGCTACCGCCCTGAAAACCTATCCGAACTTCAATGCCAGTTTGGACACCGAGGCCGAAGAAATTATTATCAAGCGATATTTCAACATTGGGGTCGCAGTGGACACGAATGAAGGCCTTATCGTCCCGGTAATCCGGGATGTTGACCGCAAGAGTATCCAGGAAATATCCATTGAGCTGAATGATCTGATTCGAAAAACCCGCGAAAGAAAAATAACTTTGGACGAACTGCAGGGCGGCACATTTACGATTACGAATGTGGGGCCGATGGGGGGAGGGCATTTTTCACCCATTATCAACTATCCGGAGGTGGCCATCTTGGGAATGGGTTCCGCACGCCTTCAACCGGTGGTTAGGAAAAAAGAAAAAAATGAGCATCTGATCGTGCCGAGGCTGATGATGCCGGTCGTCCTGTGTATTGATCACCGCGTGGTGGACGGCGCGGATGCCATTCGATTCATGCGTGTGGTCATTAAAGCCCTCGAAGATCCGGATGAATTGTTGATAACAATGATATAGATGCGGATATTCGTTTACAGGCAAAATTGTTCCGCATCGTATCCGTTTTCGGCTTTATCTCAACCCTTCTTTCGATAAACGATAAAGGAGGAAGAATAACAATGGTTATGGGGGAACTGACTCAGGAAACCGAAGTTTTGGTTATCGGAAGCGGACCGGGCGGATATGCGGCAGCTTTTCGAGCGGCGGATTTAGGTCTGGAAGTTACAATGGTTGACCCGGAACCGCGACCCGGTGGAGAATGCCTTTTTCGGGGTTGTATTCCTTCCAAGACCTATCTCTATTTGTCGGAACTTATCCATGATGCAAAACGTGCGGAAGCCATGGGAGTTATTTTCGGCCGACCGCGAATCGATCTGGATTCTCTCCGTGCCTGGAAGCAAAAAATTGTTGATCAGCTGGCAAACGGACTGCTGGACCTGAGTAACCGGCGAGGCGTTCAGTTGGTGCAGGGTACAGCCGTATTTGAAGGATCCGACCGGGTGCGGCTTTCGGGCGCTCCGATAAGTCATATTCAATTCAAGAACGCTATTCTTGCCACGGGGTCTCATCCCGCGCCTTTCAGGGAAATAAAATTCAAAAAAGGAAGCCGGGTGATGGACTCCGCAAGTGCATTGGAATTAACGGACATTCCTGAATCGCTTTTGGTTATCGGCGGCGGATATATCGCGCTGGAATTGGGCACGGTTTACGCTTCCTTGGGAAGCCGGGTGACTATTGCAGTCCGATCCGGAAGGCTGTTAAGGGGAGCCGATCCAGACCTTGTGACTCCGTTGATCACCAGATTAAATGAAACTTTTGAGGCGATTCATTTCAATACAACGGTTTCTTCCCTGGAAGAAAATCACGACCATGTGAAAGTAAAATTTGAAGGGGGGTTGGATAAAGACGAACAAACCTTTGACCGTGTTCTCATTGCCGTCGGCCGAATACCAAATTCGGTTGATATCGGCCTTGAGACCACCAAAGTAAAACTGGACGATAGAGGATTTGTTATGGTTGATGAATATCAGCGTACCACCGATGAACGCATCTTTGCCGTCGGGGATGTTGCCGGCGGAATGCTTTTGGCTCACAAAGCGTCACGGGAAGGAAAAGTGGCGGCTGAAGTCATAGCTGGAGAGCCGTCGGCTTTTGATGCGCGGGCCATTCCCTCGGTTGTATATACGGATCCTCAGGTCTCATGGTGTGGCTTAACGGAGCAGCAGGCCGAAAAAGAGCAGATCTTCGTAAAGGTTGAACGATTTCCATGGAAATTTTCAGGGAGAGCCATGACCATGGGCGTCGGGAATGGTCTAACAAAGATTCTTATCAGGCCTGAAACAGGGCAGATTTTAGGGGTCGGAATTTCCGGTCGCGATTCGGAGGGTTTGATATCGGAAGGGGTTCTTGCTGTTGAAATGGGAGCTTTGGCAGAAGACCTGGCATTGAGCGTTCATCCGCACCCCACGCTCTCAGAGACGGAGGCGGAGGCTGCGGAAATTTTTATCGGGAGTGCCATCCATGTTCCTCCTAATAAAAAACGAAAATGATGTTCTGTATGCCTGCGCGGAAAAAAAATTATTTCAATTGCTTCGAATTGTACGTCAGATTTATTTGACACTCCGAATTTAATTTTTTATATTGCATCGAAATAAAAAATTTGCCCCATTTCTGCGAATGAAAGGAGAATCGAATGAGAATCATGGTGTGTTATGATGGGTCAAATGCGTCAAAAGAGGCTTTGATGCTGGCCAGGAAGCATGCGAAAGCCTTCAATGCCAAAGTAGACGTTGTCACTTCCATGTTAAAGGGAACCCAGTACCAATTGGTGGAGATCGAAAAGGAGGAACACGATCTGGATTATGCGAAAACACTTTTCGAAAAGGATGGAATTGCATGTGAAACCCATCTCTTGATTCGGGGCTTAACCCCTGGTGAAGATATGATTCAATTTGCCAGAGAAAACAATATCGATGAAATCATAATCGGTGTCACACGAAAGTCAAAAGTCGGAAAGTTTCTTTTGGGATCCACTGCCCAGTACGTAGTTTTAGAAGCCGAATGCCCTGTTGTGACGGTCAAGTGATTTGCAACGTTCTTCACGCTTGGTGTTTCATGCACAATTACACATACGGATAACAGGCGATGTTTGACCGGTTTCATGTTTTCAATTTTACTCGTTGTTTTTTTCATACACCTCATTCTCACCCTTTCGGTTTGACGGATTTATCCCACCATTAAAAAAGCTTGGATGCTTCATCCAAATTCTCACACCGCTTCCATGAAAATCTTTCCTGTGCTTTTCGAATCCGAAAATCACCGCCCGAAGGAGAGTCGATCGTTTTGTAACCGAAGCGCTGAATGTCATTCAAGGCAAAATTAAAGATCCTTCCAGAAATTATTTCAATCAAAACAATATGGATAAAACATATTTAAACCTTGACCATTTAACGTTCAATATATATAATCAATCACATTAATGGCTTGCGTATTATTCCTATTTTTATGCGAAATCATTCGACCGACAAGATAGCTATTGAAAACCTCAAAATTTTTAAAGCTCCCTTGGGTCTCACATAAGCGGAGCATAGCAGCGGTCGCTTCGTTATTCAAAAAAAGCAGAGGAGGTCTGAGATGAAGGATATCCCGAAAATTTCATCGAAGAAATTTAAATTGTATTCTCGTAATAATATGCATGAAATCAAGCCGTTAAACGATATACCGGAATACCTGCTTGCCAAGATCAAGGCGGTATCGATGGTACTTCCCTTCCGAGCAAACAACTATGTGGTCGAAGAGTTGATCGACTGGGATAATATTCCGTTCGACCCGATTTTTCAGTTGACGTTTCCACAACCCGACATGCTTCCCAGAGATGATCTTGAAAAAATAAGCCAATTGTTGAAAAAAGGGGCTTCGGAAAAAAGTATTGCTGCTGCATCAAGAAAAATTCAAATGCGTATGAATCCTCATCCTGCAGGTCAGATGGAACTGAACGTTCCGATCAAGGATGGCAAAGCGTTAAAAGGAATACAGCATAAGTACCGGGAAACCGTTCTGTTTTTCCCGAGCCAGGGACAAACCTGCCATGCATACTGCACATATTGCTTTCGATGGCCTCAATTTGTAGGGCTTGAAAAGCTCAAATTTTCCAGTAGTGACATTTTACCCCTTATCAATTACCTGCGCAATCATAAGGAGGTGACGGATGTTCTATTTACCGGTGGAGATCCTTTGACGATGAGTGCGAAAATGCTTGGATCATACATTGGGCCTTTGATCGCAGATAAGCCGGAAAATATTTCAACACTTCGGATTGGATCCAAGGTTCCTGCTTACTGGCCTTATCGTTTTTTAACCGACAGGGATGCCGATGACCTTCTGCGCCTGTTTGAGCGGGTTGTAAAAAGCGGATTACATTTGGCAATCATGTATCATTCCACTCATCCTCGGGAACTTGAGACCGTCGCTGGGCAATCCGCAATCCAGCGAATTTTGAGCACCGGCGCCACGGTTCGTTGTCAGAGTCCGATAATCCGGAATGTGAACGACAAACCAGAAATATGGGCTGATTTATGGCGGAAGCAGGTTAGTTTGGGAGCAATTCCTTATTATATGTTTATCGGTCGGGATACAGGTCCAAAAGATTACTTCAAGATTCCGCTTGCAAAAGCTTATGAGATTTTTACTGAAGCTTACAGAAGAGTTTCCGGTCTTTGCCGAACGGTTAGAGGACCCTTGATGTCTGCTACGCCGGGAAAGGTTCTCATCAGCGGGATTGCCGAAATCGGCAATAAGAAGCACCTTGCTCTTAAATTCATTCAAGGCCGTGAACCGATATGGGCAAACCGGATATTTTTTGCGGAGTATAGTGAAAACGCCTACTGGCTTGATGATCTGAGGCCCTCTTTCGAAAAAGCGCAATTCTTTTTTGAACCAGCCATTCGTCAAATGAAATCACGAAAAGAGATCTTGGCTATTAAAAAAAAGCATTTTTTTGATTCGCATTTTGGATCGGAATGTGCGTAGCATCCAACCGAATCCGTAAAAAAAGAAAGAAGGGGAAAAACCAAAAAAACGCCACAAAAACATTTTTCATGGAGTACTGAAAACAGTGCTCCTTTTTTTTTGAGAGTTGCCGATTGAAACATTCGCGAACGAAAAAATATGGATCTGCCGGAAGTTAAATTTTTTCATGAAGAAAAAGGGCCGGTAGGACCCCAAAATCATTTTTTTTAAAATGCATATAATTATAGCGCAACGACTTTTGAAAACATCAACGCGATTTCCCCACCCGTTTCGGTGAAAAACCAGAGAATTCAGGTGCGTTTTCATTTGTATTATGCGAAGCAAAAATAAATCTGGCACATGGCTTGCGACGTGTATGGTAAAATACACTGGCTGAAAATCAAAATATTTTGAATAGAGCGATTGAATCCGATTCGATTCGGGATGGATTTTTTCTTTTTATTTGCATTATTTAACGGTTTGTATTAAATTACCCTATTTATTTTGAAACATTATTTCACATGCATCAAAAAGCCCCTCTGCGTGTATGAATAAAGCTCCCGACGAACCTTGGTGAATGCGCGTTTTTTTGCGGTTCGGGGACAAGAGGGGACCATTCCTCGTTTCGTTTTTTATGAGAGTTGCAGGGCAGGGAACGGCCCCAAAAAGGGAGCGAATCGAAAGGATATGCGACATTTTTTTTCATTGATTGCCGGTTTGGTCTGTCTCCCCATGATTGCGCAGCCTCTTCTTTGCAGGGACAAACAGGTTGTCGGATGGCTGGAAGAGGTTAAAATTTATCCCGGGAATCTTATTCTTAAAGCCAAACTGGACACCGGCGCAAAAAATTGCTCACTGAATGCGCAAAATATTGTTGAGTTTGAACGAGATGGTGAAAAATGGGTTCGATTCGAAATTGTCAGACATTCCGGCGATTATGTGACTTTGGAGGGCAAAGTGCTGCGACTGGCAAAAATCAAAATGCGGGAAGGGGAGCCTCAAAAACGTATCGTCGTTTCCCTTGGAATTTGCCTGGGAAGTCTGTTTAAGGAAGCCGAGGTTAATTTGACAAACCGAAGCCATTTCAATTATCCGATGTTGATCGGCCGCACATTTATAGAAAACGATTTTATTATAGACCCTTCGCTGAAATATAGCGTCAAACCAAACTGCTCCGGGGTATTCAGCCGTTGAACCGACTTCATCTGTTTTTCTTGGCTTTGTTTCTTACGATAATTGGATTCGGCTTGTTTTTGTACAAGTTCCTGATGTTGGATTTTCCATTGGTGCCCGATGAAAATGCGTATACGTGGAATATAGAAGCCCATATCGGCTTTAATGCCGGACTTAAACCGATCAAAGTCTCATTGTTTCTTCCGCAAAATACAAATAATTTTACCATCGTAAACGAAAATTTTATTTCCAGAGGTTATGGAATTAATACCATGACCAAGGATTTCAATCGTATCGCCAGTTGGTCGATCCGCAGGACAACAGGACCGCAGGATTTATATTACAGCGCCATGGTGCGACGGGTAAATAAAAAGAAAAAATATGTTTCCATGATCCCACCGGAGATTCAAAACCCCAATTTTGAAGGTGCTTATCTTGAGGCCGCTGAATCTCTCATTGCGGAAATCCGCGCGAAATCAGCAGACACGGGAAGCTTTGTAGCAGAGTTACTCAAACGGATTACCGATCCGCGACCGGATTACAACGTGAGCCTGCTTTTAGGAAAGCAGGCTTCAAAACCAAAGATGATTGATTTGGCGGTTCGATTGTTTTCAAAGGCAGGTATACCCACCCGAAGCGTCCATGGAATCCACCTGAGAGAGCATGCGCGCAATATCCCACTGGCCCATTGGCTGGAGGTCTATGACAATAATGAATGGCAGTTTTATGACCCGGTTTCCGGGAGTACCGGAATTCCTGACGATTTTCTGGTTTGGTGGAGAGGAGAAGAACCTTTGGCTACTTTAGAGGGGGGAAAGAATCTTAGCATCGCACTCTCGACACTTCTCAGCCAAGAAGAGGCGATCTATTCCGCCGTCGAACGCGAAAGAATCAAAAAACCCCTCCTGCTGAAATTTTCTTTATTTGATCTGCCGATTCAAACTCAGGCGGTTTATCGCATACTGCTGGTGGTGCCGGTAGGCGCACTTCTACTGGTTATTTTACGGAATATCGTAGGCTTAAAGACCTTTGGAACTTTCATGCCGGTGCTTATCGCTCTCGCATTTCGAGAAACGGAACTGTTTTATGGCATTATCCTTTTCACGATACTGATTGCGCTCGGCATGAGCATACGTTTATATCTCGAACATTTGAAATTACTTCTTGTGCCTCGATTGGCTTCGGTGCTTATCGTCGTGATTTTATTAATGGTGGGATTAAGCATATTGACTCATGAACTTGGATTGGGCCGCGGGATTTCGGTGGCATTGTTTCCTATGGTGATTTTGACCATGACCATTGAAAGGATGTCCATCGAGTGGGAAGAGGTCGGTCCCTTCGAAGCTTTTCAACAAGCGGTAGGAAGCTTGATCGCCGCAACCTTGGCTTATCTGGTTATGACTACCAAGTACGTGGAGCATCTGGTCTTTGTCTTTCCGGAACTCCTCTTGGTCCTGCTTGCCCTGACTCTTCTGATGGGGCGTTATTCCGGTTATCGTTTGTTCGAACTGAGACGTTTCAAAGAGTTGAGTCGAAAATAATCCTGCCGAAATCAGGACATATTTTGATACATCCGCTTGGCAATATGTTTATATGGATGGACTTTTCGTCGCTTGAACGGATTACAGGTTAAAAAAACCGGATTTGAATCAAGTTATTTGAGTTGCTGATGTTTAGAATAGCCAGAAATTTATATCGGGCAGGTGTGTTGGGCATCAACAGACGAAACGCTGAATATACGTTACGATATAATGAACGGCGATTATACCCGCTGGTAGATGATAAAGTGCATACCAAAAAAATTGCAATCGCCGCCGGGCTTGCCGTCCCCGAACTTTATGGCGTGATTGAAACTCCATATCAGATACGTACCTTGGATGCCGTTCTTGAGTCTCATCCTGACTTTGCATTAAAGCCGTCCAGAGGGTCCGGCGGCAACGGAATCCTGGTCATTTCAGGACGTTCGAAGAATTTATACCGCAAAATAAGCGGGATTTTAATGACCCGGGATGAACTGAAGTATCATGCTTCCAATATCCTAAGCGGGATGTACAGCCTCGGAGGACATTCGGACAGGGCCATGATTGAATACCGGGTCAGGTTTGATCCGGTGTTTGAGGCCATCAGCTATCAGGGTGTTCCGGACATCCGTATCATTGTTTTTCTTGGAGTGCCGGTAATGTCGATGGTTCGTTTGCCGACCCGCAAATCCGACGGCAGGGCCAACTTGCATCAGGGCGCAATTGGTGCCGGAATCGATATCGGAACCGGCATTACCCTTACAGCCGTTTCCGGAAATGAAATCGTAACCGAACATCCGGATACCGGCAATAAAATTACCGGCGTAAAGATTCCGAAATGGGACACCCTGCTGAAGCTTGCCGCACAATGCTATGAACTTACCGGGCTTGGATATGTCGGAGTGGATATCGTTCTTGATAAATTCAAAGGTCCTCTGATACTGGAGCTTAACGCGCGTCCCGGGCTAAATATCCAGATCGCCAATCGTGCCGGTCTGCTTCCTCGTTTGAAGTTGATTGAACAACTTCAGAACAGAACAAATAGTATTGAAGAGCGGGTTTCCTATGCGAAAAAACACTTTTCAACCGATCAAATATCTCGGATAGAGAAAATATAAGCCATCGCAAAAAATCGGCTTTTTCGGATTCACTGTTTTCAGCAGATCCCCTTACCACGGTTTTGCTGTTTCAATTCCGATACGATCCTTCATGGGTCGCGGCAAATGAATCACCCTCTGATCCATTTTGGATGAAACATTTGCAAGAAAAGCCGAAATCATTGGACCAGATAAATCAGGTTGCAATCATCTTCAGTATCCAGCGAATGATCAGTGGATGGATAAATGACAATCTGCAAACCTTCCCTCAACCGGATGATCACACCTCGCGAAACCCGTCCACCTTGAGAAACGGATGCCGAGCGTTTTTGACGCTCGGCATGATATCTTGTTAAGGTTCGTAAGGAGGGAGCCGAATATCCCCGCTTGATTAAACGGACCATCTTTACGAATATCGAGATGCTTTATCCACGAGTGAAAAAAAGTCGAACCCGATCGAAAAATGAATAAAAAAATCCCTATTATGCACGGAAGAACAGGAATGGAACCTCTATTTTCGGTACGCACGAAAATTTTTTCTGGACTACGTCATAAGGAGAAATAAAGTGGCTGAAAAGAAAAGCATACTTCTTATCGATGATCATCCTCTATTCAGAGAAGGGCTTAAATCAATTATTGGACGCGATGGCCGTTTTAACGTAGTCGGCGAGGCGGAAAATGGTCGTCATGCACTCAAGATGGTCAGGAATTTAAAACCGGATCTGATTGTGGTTGACATATCTTTGCCGGACGTAAACGGTATTCAGTTAACGCGTGAGATTCGGAAAATTTTCTCGGAAGCAAAAATTCTGATCGTAAGCATGCATTCCAAAATTGATTATATTGCAGAGGCATTTCAGGTGGGGGCGATGGGATACGTAGTCAAGGAATCCGCCACGGAAGGACTTCTGCAGGCGCTAAGATCGGTGGCAAAAGGTGAATATTATCTGGATAGCTCCGTTTCCCCCCAGGTAATCAGGAATCTGATGAAATTGCCGGTAAAAGAAGCTCGGATTACGGATTCCGATTACGGTTCCCTGACGGTTAGAGAGCAGGAGGTAATGCGTATGCTTGCAGAGGGAGTTCCAAGCAAGGAAATCGCAGACAAGCTTTTTATCAGCCCAAAAACCGTTGAAAACCATAGAGCCAACATTATGAAAAAGCTGAATCTTACAGCACAATGGATCTGGTTCGGTATGCCATCAAACTCGGTCTGATTGATGTCGATCTGTGGAAGGATTAAAATTCGATAAGATCTTATTGATTGGAATTTGTTTTGGAAAAACGAGCCCTTCTGGCGATGGATGAAATGGAAAAATTTTATTGAAAAAAGAACCCTAAAAATAGCATTAAAGGAGATTGTGACCATGTCTGAAGGAATCGTAAAGTGGTTTAATGAAAAAAAAGGATACGGCTTTATCGAACAGGATGACGGACAAAATTTGTTTGTTCATTATTCTAACATTAATATGTCCGGCTTCAAAACCCTATCCCAAGGTGACCGGGTATGTTTTGACGTGAAAGAGGGTAACAGAGGACCTGAGGCAATGAATGTTTCTAAACTATAAAACGACGATCTGATAACAACACAAAGAGATCCTTTTTCCAAAAAATACAAAACCGGAGAAAAAGAAATCGGGGCAGTTTCTCATCAAATCTGGATAAAACTTCAGCTTACGCGAGATTCAAATTTCTCGCTGCAACCATGGAATTTTCGACACTGATGATTTTGGATCTTTTTCTTCTGTTTGGTTTGCCAATTCTACGGATAGCTAAGGGGATATCATTGGGTATCGCGGTTAAAATTTTTCAACACTTCCATTGCAAGTTTTTTCTTTTTTGTTTTTGGAGAAAAAATTCGGTATATTTGCCGTTTATAAATATCAAAACCATTGATGTAAGGCCTTTTAATCGGTCTTCCATATATACTTAGAGAGACACTGGTTTCTTCGCCGGGATTTCCGATCTGATGAATTCCTTGATTTAAAGGAAGCGTAAAATCGGTTTCGCCCGGTCGCATTTTGAAACGCTGAGTTTCCGTCAGTCTCGCATATCCTTCCCGGGGGCCATCATCTTCACGTTTGTATTTAAGGGCTTCTATTTTCCCGGCAACACATCCGAAAACACTCCACGAGTTATGGTCGTGAATCGGGACAAACTCCCCTGGACCCCAGAGAAACAAACGGACCGAGAAATGGCGTCTATGATCAGCGAACAGCATCAATTCATTATCGAACATGGTTGCCGTTCGAACGTCCGGGTAAGGATCGCCTTTTTTTATACCTTCAAAGATTTCTGCAAAAAACGGTTTGTCGCGTAGAAGATCCGGTAGTTCGTGTTTTATCAGCTCAACGCGAGATTCATCGTCGGACAACCTCTCCAGTTCTTTTGACCATCGTGAGCATTTCGAAACTAATTGTTGGGGGATTTCGGATGATAAGGTCATTGCTCTCTCGCCTCCTTAAGACGGCTTCACATAAAGCGCCCCCGGTTAGATTGTGAAAAAGTGCTGTATCCCTCGTCTTGTTTTATTTTAGGGGAGCGTTTATCCAAATCATATTGAAAATCTTCTGCATTCTTGATCCGTTTAATCACTTTTTGCGATGTGAACCGGAGATAATCAGGGTCATGTTATGGCCTGAGAAGAAATTGGATTAAAAATGCCCTTCCCAGATCCCTGACAGGATATATATCGTATCGCATATATGAATGAAAACTTGAACAGTAAAGTGATTTTTTTTCCGCCCAGGCGGAAGAAAGGTTAATGCCGGTTGCCCGTTTTGGTTTTTACAATCAGCGGTAGTTCCACAACCTCCTTTTGTAACAGTCAAGGCAAAAGATCCGCTATCGGTTTATCCATTTTCTAATCGTACGTATTGATCATTAAAGGGGGCTCCGTTTCCGATATCTGTCAATTCTTCCGAAACGAGCTGATTAACGCCTCCTCCGAGATTCATCCAATCGCCTCTGCGATAGAGAACAGTGTTCGGATGAAGCCCCGGAAGCGTTTCAAGTTTAACTTTAAGTTTTCCATTGCAAGAAACCATATATACATCTTTATTTGTGTCGATATCCACAAGGCATGGATTATCCGGCGCAATCTGTAAAACCGGCGGTATTTGCTGCTTGTGAGGCAAAATCTGTGAATGAATCGCCTCCCTCCGAATAAGGGACAGCAAGCGAAGTGGGAAAGTCGGCGGGGAAGGGGGTTCTTCATGAAGAATCGACGGGAAGCGGTGCTTCCCGTCCGGATGATCAAATCGTAGCCCGGCGTAGGCGATTTTAGGACGTTTTGCCCTGACGAGTCCGCACTTTCGAAGTTCCTCCAAAGATACTTCGAGATAAGGGCTTTTAAGTGAGGTCCTCAGACACGTCTCGGAATCGGGAAGAACGACTGGCGGATTCAGCCGTTTTCCAAGTTCGGAAAGAATCCGGAAATCGTCTTTTGCTTCATCCGGGGCTTTCAGCACGGGTCTGACATAATGGATGTAATCGTGCATGTAGGAAGAAATGATGTCTTCCTGCTCTAACATTAAGGTGCTTGGCAAGAGCAAATCGGCTCTTTCGGCAGTATCCGTCATAAATGCATCTACGACCACTTTAAATTCAACTTTTTCAAACGCCCGGATTATTTGGCGGGAATCCGGTGCCTGGTTTATGACATTTGAGCCGTTGATCCAGATAAGTTTGACTGGAGGATTGCTTCCCTGAAGGATCTGTGAGCCGATAAGAGGCATTAGAAACGAACGGCACTTTGTTTGCGAAGTTTTCATCCAATCGAGATTCAAATTTCGCAAAGAGCTTAAATGAAAATAGCTTCCCCCGCCTAGACGACCCATATTGCCTGAAATCATGGCCAATGCATTGATAAATCGAATATTTTCTCCTCCGTAGGCGTATCGCTGCAATCCAGCTCCCACTAAAGTGGCGGTGGAATCCGGATTTGCGTAAAGGCAAAAAATTTTTTTAATGTCATCCGGGCTGACATCACAAATTGCAGAAAGCTGATCCAATGGATGGCGAAAAACCGAATCGCGAAATTGGTGCCAGTTTGAGGAGTGCGCGTAAATTCTGTCGTTAATCATGTCCCGTTCGATAAAAATACGTATTAGGGCGGCTGCGAGGAACCGATCCGTGCCGGGACGGATTCGGACAACGGCATGGGAATAAAATTCATTTTGATCACCGCCCGGAGAGATGGAGATGATGTTTGCTCCGTTCAAGCGTGCTTTGCGAAGAATTGCCGATAGATGAATGGAACTGCGAGACAGGTCCTTCCCCCAGTTTATAATTTTCCGGGCATTCAGCAGATCTTCGATATGGTTGTTATCACGGGAACCAAAATCCATGAGATAGGCAACATAACCGGCTGCATCGCACAGTGAACCCCGGACTCGGCTGGCTTCCAGAAGTGAAAAGAAAAGCCGGGTTGCCTCCTTCAAAACACCTTTTGCACCTTCACCGTGAAAATGAAGAATCGATGCCGGTTCCTTTCGGAAATTCTGAATTTTTTCGGCGCATAAATCCAGGGCGGAATCCCAGGCAATGGTTTTCCATCGCTTGCCGGCACGGATCATTGGCCGGACAATACGGTGTGGGCTTTGTAAGCGCTGGATATGATCTTTGATTTTCGGGCAGACAAAACCCGATGTGAAGGGATGAAACGGATTGCCTCGGATCTGATAGCAGCCCGCTTCATCCTGAGACAAGATCAGGGAACAGGCATCTGGACAATCCATAGTACATGCGGTGATTTTTTTCATACACCAATCCCGGCTGCAAACCACTTGGAATGCGCTTGCTGTTGCGGTTCAAAGATCCGGACCCGACCTTTCGAAAGGTTGAGCCGGGCCATTACAGAGGGGCGTCAAATGGTTTTTCATAACCAGTCAGTTCCACGTAACCCTGTCCCTTAACCGGTTTTCCCTTGGAGTTACCGTGAAAGGAAATGCTGCCCTCCCAGTAAGTGACCCCTGTACTCTCCGATGTTCGCATTTCCTGATCGGCCAGATTGGGGACAATCGTCAAATCCAGTGAGAGGGAAAAAACCCTGAGCCGCCATCGGGAAGGATAACATGCTCCCGACCGGACACTTTTCCAAGTTTCCAATTCGTCAACTTTGAATGAATTGAAAGGCAAATGAATGACCTTGCCGGAGATATCTACAAATGTACCGCTGGATACGCCGCTTAATGCGCCATCTTTTCGTCTTAAAAGATAGACCATCAATTCCGTGCCATCCGAAAGCTGAAGGCTGAACCAGTCCCAACCCGCCAAATCAGATTCCAAAGGGGCTGAGCTGAATTCATGATCCATCCAGCTTAAACCCGTAACTGAAAATGTTTTTCCATTCAAATTTATTTCTCCAAGGGTTTCAAGGCGGGTAAACGAATAATAACAGCTAGCACTTTCGGGGAATTTCCCCTTGCGGCTGTATCCATTTTTTCCATGTAAAACCGGAGGCTTAAGCGGTATTAGAGTAAGGTTGAACGAAAAATCGTCGGTAGCAGCTATTAGTCGATGCATTGCGGGGGTTAATTCTAAAAGCCAGTTTTCGATTTTTACATTCGTATTATTATTGTTTTGGAAGGCGCCTGCAATCCCGGGAAACTCACGAGCGACTTTTTCGCTGTAAAGATGACGTTTCGATGTCAAATCCGATAATGCTGCATGGGCCAGATAAAGCTGTTTTGTCCGCCAGGCGGATGAAGGTTCCGGCCAGTTTTTTTCAGCTTCCGGTGGAACGATTTGGGTTCGGAAAAAAGTCAATTGAAAGCCATAATTATCTTTCGTTTCAGATTGAACATTTCCCGTGTAGTACCACCATTCCGTTCGGTACCCCGGATGTGGTCCATGGTCAATTGGAAATTGAAGACGGCAGGGACCCGTGACCGTAGAAAAAGCCCCGTTTTCTTCGCACAATATGACGGGTACTTTCAGCAGGCAGAACAAAAGAAAAGCCACGGCGAAAAATATTTTTTCTATCGAAAACCGTCTCATTCGAAACGTCCTTTCAAATCGATGTGCGATATCGACTCAACATTCCCTTAAAAGGTTTGATGGAGATTGTCTGAAAACCAAGTAAACGGCGGGAAGCGATGCAAACAAAGCGGTAATCAAAATTAGCGGCAGAGAGATTCCGATAGCTCTCCAATCCACCCGATAGAGGAAAGTCCATCCGAACGATTGAAAGTTGATCACATAGACCAGGAGATACGAAAGGAAAAATCCGCAAAGGAGACCTGCACATTCTCCTGTGACCACCATGATAAAGGCTTCCCAAAAAACCATGGAACGAATTTGCCGAAAGCTTCCTCCAACCGCAAGAATGGTATGTAACTGCCGGGAGCGTTCCAGCACAAGCATCGTGAGGGATATGGTGATACCCAGACCTGCAACAATCAAAGCGATAAGCAGAAGGACGCTGGTAATGGCAAAGGTTTCATCGAAGATCTGCATGATATTGTGACGCATTTTCTTGCCACTGATCATTTCCAAATTGTCCCCGCAATTATCAAAAAGCTGTCCACGCAGATTTGAAACAACGGCCTCCAGATCTTGGGTCCTATCTCGAAAAAATATTCGAACACCTCCCCATATTTCTTCATATGCCGGACCGTCGCGGTTTATTTTCTGCTGAAAATGTCCAAGAGAATAATAGACAACTCCCCCCTGAGTGCGATAGTCTCGAATGACTCCTAAAATCGGAAGTTGTAATGCGGCCCCTTCAATCCGGGACTGATAAAAATCACCGACGGTCAAACCGGTTTGACTGGCAAATACTTCAGAAACCAGAACGCCTTCACCTTCGATAAGTTTGGGCAGGCTTTGAGAAGGATTTCCTTTTATCCAGAAAAACTTGCCGTAGCGAGCGAAATTCTGGAAATCCATTGCTTCAAACTGATAGAGCGCTTCATCGTAATTAAGATAAAACCGTCGATAAGGAACAAGATCTACCGGCGCCTTTATATTTTTGATCGTTCGGATAACTTCCGGGGGTAATGGATCTCGATGATGGTTGATGTCCGCCATCTTGGGCCGAAGAAACAAATCCCCACTGATGGTTTGATTGACCCAGATTTCAACCGTTTCTCGAAAACTGTGAACCATAATAACCAGCGCGGTGTAAAGCGCAACAGCGGTAATGAGCGCACCGACAGATATGGATGTGCGTGACCCGCTGTCTCGAACATAAAGCCCGGCAAGACGAGCGGGCTCCCCTCCCAGACGGCCGAGAAATAGTGCAAAGAAATTTCCCATCGCATGAAGGCCCCAAGGAGAAAGAAAAGAAAATCCTGTAAGCAGCAAGAAGATCGCAACATATCCAGCGAGCGGAAAACCAGAGATGACCGGAAGTCGTGAAAGGGGCCAGACAAAAAAAATGAAGAAAAAACCGATAACGGCAAGCTGAAATGGTGATTTTTTCAGTATTTTTTCTTGTCTGGATATGGAAAGAACCTCCTTGGGATCCACATGCATAGCCTTTCGAGCCGGATGATAGGCGGAAAGGGCCGAAATAAAAACCGTTATCCCGAAAGAGAGAAGAATTTCCCATCCACTTAAAACTAAATTTTCAACATGTACTCGGACAAATAAAACCGAAATCGTTTTGCTCACCCCGTAAAGGAGATATTTGACCAAAAAAGAACTGATAGGGATTGCCATCAGCCAACCTGCGACCCCTAAAAAAAGGCCTTCACTTAGAAATAAAAGGAACAGAAGATGGGAAGAAGCGCCGATAGAGCGTAAAATTGCCAATTCATGGCGTCGGGAAGCGGCATTTAAAGCCACAATGCTGTAAACCAGAAACATCCCTACAAAGAGAGAAACAAAACTCAGAATGGAAAGATTAAGCTGATAGGCCTGGATCATCTGCTGTCCGCTTTTTCTGGTTTCAGTGGGCGATTGTAGAAAAACCCCCTCCGGCAGCAACCGGCGAATGCCCTCCAGGTCATTTTCTGAAACAGCAGGCCTAAGACGAAGATCGATCCGATCAATCAGCCCGTGAAGATTTGTAAATTCTTGAAATGTTGCAATGTCCGTTATGGCGATTCGTCCTCCCTCGACTATCGCCGGACCTTCGGGAGCCAGTTTTCCCAAAACACGAAAATCGGATTTTCGAAAGGTATGTTCAAGAGTCAAGAAATCCCCGGCCGCCAGTTCAAATTGTCTACTCAAGGGATGCCCGATAAACATGGTGTAAGGATATTTTAAAAGATCCAGCCAAAGCCCGGCATCCTCCTTGTTCAGCCGATCAATTTGCCAACTCCGAAGAGATCGGTCCATAATGGGATCCACACCAACCAAGAGAAACGGTTCTGCTTCTTTTTGCACGGGTTTAACATAGGTGGAAAGTATTGGAGATGCAGCCCGTACGCATGGATAACGAAGCAGCAGTCCGACCAGCGTATCCGAAACCCTTCCTCCAGGACGCACGACCGTCCAATCCGTCCGACCGGAAATAGAATTCATGCTTTTTGAAAAAGAGTCCAGAGAAGCATGGATGGACAACCGAATGCTTGTAAAAACTGCCGCACCTAAAGCAATGCCCACCAAAACGGTTATCGTACGTCCACGATGTTTTAACATGTGTCGAATGCTGAACCATGAAAACAGACGAAGAAATAACGCTACCTTTGGCATGTTTTTTTTGTTATTGTTCCGTCTCGAAGATAAATTTGAAGAGTGGCGTAAGGATCGGCAAGTTTACTGTGGGTTGCAATAATTACAGTTCTTCCCTGGTGCCGATTAAGATCGACAAGGAGGTCAATGACGATCTTTCCATTGCAGCTGTCCAGATTTCCGGTGGGTTCGTCGGCAAGAATAAGGGTCGGATCATTGATGAGTGCTCTGGCAATGGCGGTACGTTGCATCTCTCCGCCCGAAAGTTCGGACGGCCGGTGGTGAAGGCGTGACTTGAGTTCGAGCCATTCCAGCAGTTCGTTGGCTTTTGCCCTGACTCGACTATCCGGATGACCGGCGAGCAAACCCGGAAGGCACACATTTTCCAGCACATTTAAAGTCGGAAGAAGATTGAATGACTGGAATACCATTCCTACCACGTCACGTCGGTATCGGGTCAGTGCGGTCGGAGTGGCTGTTTTAAGATCATGATTCGCAACTGTCAGTTCTCCTCGTGTTGGGTGATCCAGTCCGGCGATCAGAGATAAAAGGGTACTTTTCCCGGACCCGCTGTTTCCCTTGAGGACCACGATTTGGCCCGGAAAAACTTCCAGGTTGATTTCATTAATACCGATGATTGTGCTGGTTCCCGGGGAATAAGTACGGGTAAGCGCCTTTGCTGAAATTATAGGTGAAGTGGGATACATCGCCATCCGTTTAATTATATATTTTTAAAATATTCCTATTAAAACGTGATGCATGGGAAAGAAGGTCTTTCTCAACCTCCAGCCAAGCCGGCGGAAAACGTTCGGCGTATAGTTATGCCGGGAATGGTTCCGGAATTGTTCGATGTAAACTCTCTTTATGAAAAATTTTAACACGTGAAAGAAGATTTCGCAATTTTTTCGATCAATTTTTTATTCGGGAGAAACGGGTATATCGGCTTTCAAATTTTTATACAAAGTCTGGGTTGAATACGCAAAATCAATTCCTTCATGAAAAAAGCGATGGAAAGAAAAGGTTTTAAAACTGGTCCGTTGATTGATTGGATTCCACATGCGCCGGCATTGGATTTGATTGACGATAAGTGTCTATGGATCATATGCATGCAAGGAGAGCGAAAGAATGTCCTTTATTATAAGGGGATGCACTAAGTTTATGGTATCAGAATTCGGTGGTAGGAATTTCTTGAAATGATGATAGGCTGGTAAGGTTCAAATTTGCTGAAAAAACAGATTTCGCTAACACTTGCTGACGTTTTTGGCAGATGCTCCCCTGTCGCTTTTTTGACTTTCGAACCATACATGATCGCCTTGAATAAGAGTCATGTAACCATCTGATTTAATATCAAATCTGTTAACATAAATCGACTGGCCGCTTTCATCTTCGATAAAGCCGTAACCTCTTTTTTTATTGAACCACCTGACGATTCCTTTTGCCATCATACCCATATCTCTCCCAAAAAATAATATATACTAATAAGTTGGGACTGGATTGATTTCACATAATATCCGCTGGGATTTGCCGGGATATTCGAAAAGATGGTAAATGAAAAAAGTTCATTTACCATTTCAAGCCGGCCCAATCGAACCGCCCCTGATTATTTACGCAATATTATAATTATCTTAGTATTGTTGTATATAGGGGGAACGGTTCATTTTTTCAGGAAAAATTCCCAAAAAGATAGGAATTCGTCCCATACAAGAAGAAAATCGGAATGTATTTTCCTGGGACTGATTTTGTTTTCAAACGAAATTCACGGGTGAAACCCGCAAATGGATATCGAAATTACCTGGAGGAGAAAGATGGTTAACATATTTCGAATATATCGCTATCATCATAAAAACAAGATTGATTTGAAGCGCCGGCGGCCCATCTGCTGATACGATCATAGTATAAACGAATTTTTTCATTCCATTTTGTTAGAGCCATCTTTTTTTTCTGAAAAAAAACAGCATAATAACTGCCACCGCAATCATAACCAGCCAAACCGCAAAATATCCCCAGCGCCAATCAAGTTCCGGCATGTATTTAAAATTCATGCCGTAAACCCCGGCCACAAAAGTGATCGGAATAAATAGGGTCGCAATAATTGTCAACACCTTCATTACTTCATTCATTTTGTTGCTAATCGTGGAAAGATAAATATCAAGCAGGCCGGCGAGTATATCCCGAAAAGACTCAATCGTATCCATTACCTGTATAGTATGATCATAAATATCTCTTAAATACATGCCGGTTGACTCTTGAATAAATGGCGATGCTCCTTTTTCCAATCTGCTGAGAATTTCCCGCACCGGCCAAACCTGCCTGCGTAAATAGATCATCTCTCCTCTCATTTCATAAATGCTTTCCAAAGCCCGCGGAGTGGGATTTTCAAGGATTTCATCTTCCAGAAATTCTATTTTTTCTCCGAATATTTCGAGTATAAGGAAATAATGATCAACGACTGCGTCCATTAGGGTATATGCGAGATAGTCGCCTGACAATCTTCGGATCCGGCCTTTTCCGTTTCTAATTCTGTTTCTTACGCTCTCAAAAACATCCCCGGCCATCTCCTGAAAGGATATGAGGAAATCCGAACCGATGATCAGACTCACTTGCTCAGACCGAACCTCCTGTTCCTTCTCTTCGTATCGAAGCATTTTAAAAACAATATACGTATAATCATCGAAGTCATCACTTTTCGGTCGTTGTCCCGTGTTTAGAATATCTTCCAGCGTAAGAGGGTGAAGATTAAAATGTTTCCCGATTTTTCCAATCATCTCGACATCATGAAGCCCCTCGATGTTGATCCATTTGACGGGGGGTTTTCCATTGAAAGGAATCAATTCATCAATGTTTTTTATTTCTTTTTCCTGGAATTTTCCCTCATCATATTCGATAAGGGTGATCTTCACTTTCTCCGTCTTTTTTTCCCCGATATGGATGAGAGCCCCAGGAGGAAGCCCTGCTTTTTTCGATGCCCGTTTCATTGATCTCGGCATGATTGATCACCTGTTGTTGGTGTTCACTCGGTTTTCTGCGAGGAAAACGGAATGACTGGATCTCAAAAAAGAGGCGGTTCGAACTTGTTGCTGTGAGAAAGTATTTTCGACTTTCCACTTCAATATCAGGCAAATTATGAGAGCATTGCCCGCCAGCCCGGTTCCTCCATCATCGGCTGAAAAAACATGATATATGGGCCTCGAATCAGGTGCGCCATAACGCCTGTATCATGGATTTTTCTGATATTATGGTTGACCAGTACCTTGGCAAAACCTAGCTGTGCCATTTCTGCTGCATCCCATTCGCTGTGAATTAAATACTCCGGCGGATTGGGCTTGGCATCGGGAGTCGAGAATAAGGGTTTGGGGTTTTTGGGAGGATTTGCTCCCAGCGTCTCCAGCGCCTCACCCGTGGATTTCGGATCCATCATGAAGCTGCCCAACGCGCAGACACCAATTTGTCTGAGTATCATATATCCCAAAAAGCCGGTGGAATCGGAGATGGATTCCATGGTTTCAATGGCTCCCTGCTCGAAGCGTTTTTCTTTACCGGGCATGACCGTATGCTCGGCTATTGCCACACAACGCTGGGGCATAGCGAAGCGAATGAATTCTTTTTTTTGCTGAATATCCATGCCAAGATCGGTGATCTGTCCCATCGATCGAATCGGAGGCATTTTGGCTTTTATTATCCGGTAAACAGGTTCCCATGGCCCCTCAATGACCATGGACATGCAGGAGCCGCACAATTCAAAAACCCGGTCAAACTGTTTTTGATGGAAATCGTCGTGGTCCTGCCAGGTTTTCCACATGGTATACTGATAATTACGAATCGGATTCAGTTCCTTTTCCATATGCAGTTTCCCGCCGCCATAACGACCTGCCAAAGGAAGGATTCCGGTCTGAATGTTCGCCTGAAAACCTACGAAACCAGGATGCTCAGCGGTTGTAATACAAACCTTTGGTCCGACTTTATGCATCAGTTGGAAGCTTTCCTCGGTATTGGCAATTTTTGATGTATTCAGGGCAAGGTAAATCGGACTATCCGGTTCCGTATGCCCCATCGGTTTTTCGTTTGATGGTATTTTTTGATTTTTGGCCATGTTTTTCTCTCCTTTTTAATTTTGGCCGATTTATAGATGACAAAGTCTCTAAAAAGACAACGGTACTTCGTGAGAATGTTCAGGGTTTTTGAGAGTAAAAAAACAGATAAAAAAAAAGATAAAAATCGATACTGGAAATTATTCGTTCCGAATCAATGATGGCGCATGTCGAGAAAGAAGCAGGAATGTCGTTTCAACTAATAAAATATATTATTCTTACTGAATAATCAAATAGCTTTTGGTGCCGATCGGATCTTATGATAAAATTATAATAATGATTTTGTTTGATTTTGTTATTAATTTCCAATCGTTGAAAAAAAGTTGGATCAAATGATCGCAGGCTTTTAAATGAAAATAATGACGCGACGAATAAAAATTATTCTTTTCGCAATCGCAATCGCATCGCTAATGATAGGGCTTGTGCTTGCTGGATTTCTTTTTTATTTGCACACAAATCATGCCCAATCCATCATCCAAACGAAAATCAACGAAGCAATCCCCGGCACAATCTCATGGGATCGGTTTCGAATTTCATTGTTTACAGGGAGCTTGGATCTAATGAATTTTCAATTAAAGGCTTCGAACAACGATCGCCTCGCAGGTTTTGATCGCCTTTTTGTTAATATTTCCTGGGCTTCACTTGTACGAGGCGAACTTTCGGTTTCAGAATTGATCCTTGAAAAACCCTGGGTCACTTTATGTGCGGACAATCAAGGAAGGCTCAACCTGGCGAGTGCCTTTCCTGCCCCGGAATCGCAAAGCCCGGCATCAAAAAAAAAAACGAGAAGATGGTGGCCGATTCACTTTACGATCCAGTCGGCCCGGATTTCCAATGTATCGGTTGGTTATGAAACGGCAAATGAGAACCACCTTGCCGAGATTCAACACATCGACCTCGCCGTAGACGCGAATCTTTTGAAAAAAACCGGAAATTTCGAGCTTGAAATGACAGGGGGATGCTTGAACAGCCCGAAAATTAATGGAGAATTCGAACAATTCAAAATAGCGGGGACACTCAAGGAAAACCGCATCCACCTTCGGGTTTTTACAGCCGCCACTTCCGTCTCCGAGCTGACGGTATCCGGATATATTCATCATGTTTTTACACAGCCGCTGTTAGATCTTGAAATCGGTTTGAATGCCTCGCTACCAGAAATTCAGAAAGTTCTCTACCTGAAGACGCCGATGACCGGGCGGATTATCGCACAACTGAACATACAGGGAGAGCTGGAGAATCCCGATGCTGTTCTGCGACTCGATTATGGAGGTGGTGAAATTTTAAAGAACCGCATCGATAATATCCATCTCGACCTTAAGCTCAAAGATCGGTTGATGAATCTTAACACCTTGCACATAGCCGCCGCTTCCGGAAATTTGAGGCTACAGGGATCGATCAATCTTCAAAAAGCTTTTGCTGTCGGCTTATTGGCGCCTAAAAGAGATTTAGAAGCTATATCCTATAAATTCAATCTGATTCAAGAAGGGATTCGGTTGGAGCAACTGATTTCCGATGCCGTCAATTTAAAGGGCACGCTATCCTCCGATATTGATTTTTATGGAAAAGGAATTACCGCTCAAAGGTTGCAAGCAAAGCTCTCGCTGAATGTTTTTGCGTCACAGATGGTCACCGATCAAATCGCAAGGCCTGTTGACTTGCATTTGAATGCCGGAGTTAATTTTAGTGAGGGGATTTTATCTGTTGAAAATTTTGCCGTTGTTGCCGACGATCTAAAAATTCAATCTAGTGGCGATTTTGATTTATTGTCCGAGGAATTTCGCGCAGAGCTTTCGCTGGATGCGGCTCGTCTTGACCAAACCATGTCGTTGCTCGGGATTAAGGATGTTCAGGGAGATTTAAAACTTAAAACCGATGTAAGCGGTTCCTTAAAACGGCCGATCTTTGATTTTGTCCTCCAGGGAAATAAGCTTCGTTTTCAAGAATTAACCATCGGAAATATCCGGGTAAATGCCGACTTAAATCCATCGGGCATCTTGAACGTTTCCCAACTTTCACTTGACAATCAGGACTCCTCCATAAAAGGCGGAGGGACGGTCCGGCTCTTTAGAGATTCATTTGATTTTGATCCGACATTTCCCATGAACTTTTATGCTGATTTCCGAAACATTGACTTCAAAAATTTTCTGAATCAATCGCGTGCAAGTGGAACCATTGATGGGAAGATGACCCTTTCCGGTGATTCCAAATCATTACAGGCAAAGTTGTCTTTACAGGGGAAAAACGTCGCTGCTGAGGATATCCGGTTCGGCGATTTCATTACGAATGCTCGATTTTCAAAAGGCAATCTTTATCTTGATCAGATGGAAGTAACAAATCGAAAATCAGTTCTCCGTATCTCCGGAATTTTCGGTTTGCTGGACCCAATGACAATGAATCCGCTCGAGGACCCTTCTTTTGAGTTTGAACTTGAGGGGGACACCATTTTTATCGAAGATTTTGTCGATACTCTCAAAGGAAAACTCGCTCTGAACGCCCATCTTGAAGGAAGTGTAGCACAACCGAGGGGAACGATCCGACTGATTGGGACTAACCTTGATCTCGACGCACAGAAACTTGAAAAAGTTGATCTGTTGTCAAAGCTTGATGGAAAAAGAATCTGGATTGATCCAATTAAAATAACAGTTGCAAAGGATGAATCGATTGAAGGCAGGGGATGGTTTTCCTATGAAAAAGCGTATCAATTTGGCCTGGTTTCAAAAGGAATTTCTTTCACTAATATTGATAAAATCCTTGATCAGAAAGCGGTAAGCGGAAAAATTGCTTTCGATATTTCAGGAATTGGTACATTTGAGGATCCTGGAATCAAGGGGGAAATCGCCCTTAAAAACCTTTTTATTCAGGGTAAACCGGCAAATGATGTGAATCTACATCTGGATGTCCATGACCAACTGGCCAGTGTTTCGGCAAACTCCAATTTCGACTTTAACGCATCTTTCCATTTAAAGAAAAAAGATTTTTGGTTATCCGTTCTGTTTGATGAAACCGATTTATCGCCTTATTTAAAAATCACAGGCAGGGACGATTTTAGCGGATCCCTCACCGGAAAGATGGAGGCCAAAGGCAATACCGAAGCAGTCGAGCGGATTGAGGGATTTGTCGATTTCTCCCAATTGGATCTTTTTTTTGATCAAAAACAAATACTTCATTCACGTAATTTTAAAATATTTTTCAGAAACGAAGAGATCTTTATTCCGGGAATACGGCTCGATTTGCTGACGGAAGGATATATTGAAATCAGCGGCAGTGGTGAACTTTCGGGCCCGCTTGGCTTTACATTGAACGGAAACCTTCCGCTGCAAGGAATTAATTTTTTCGTCAAAGACCCCACCGATTTTGTCGGCAACATTTCTTTTTCCGCCAATTTGAATGGGACTCTCCCTCATCCGGATATCCAGGCCGATGTATTCCTTGAAAAAATTGGGTTAACCGTTCCTGCCCTTTCACAAAAGCTTCATGATACAAGCGGCAGGATTCGGATTACCCCGCAAACAATAACGATTGACGAGATAAAAGGGCAATTGGATACGGGTCGATTCGACCTGGCAGGAACGATCGATCTTGAAGCGTTTGAGCCTGTCAGGATGCTTTTATCGATAAATGCAAACGCGCTTCCCATACAAATTCCAGAAACCATGAATATGCTTCTGAATGCTCGTCTGAGGGTTGAAGGCACATCGGATGAATCGACGATTCGCGGCGAGACGATCATTCTTGAAGGAACCTATTACAAAGATGTTAACCTAAGCCTTTTGCAAGCCGTTGGGCAAAAAAAACGGGAAGCGGTTTTACCGCCTTCGGAGATAGATCTGCCATTTTTTAAAAATATGAACTTGGATATTTCCATAAGCCGAAGGTATCCTTTTATCATAGATAATAATCTCGCTCAGCTGGAAATAACCCCTGATCTTCACGTCAAGGGAAATCTGCAGAACCCGATTGTTTCCGGCCGTCTGAATATCGAATCCGGAACGATCGAATATCAGAAAAAAACTTTCATTGTCAAAAAAGGCATCATTGATTTTATAAATCCCTATAAAACCGAGCCGCTTCTTGATATACAAAGTGAAGTGAATGTAAGGAACTGGATTATATTTCTGGAAATATCAGGTACGATCGATCAGCTCGTATTTACGCTCCGTTCCGATCCTCCCGAAACGAATGGAGATATTCTATCGATTCTGGCACTTGGAAGAACGAGTCGGGAAATGATTGAAGGCGCGGGGGGAAAAACCCAGTCTACAGAGCAGATGCTGGCTGAAATTATTGCCTCCACTTTTGAAAAGGATATCAAAAAATTTACCGGAATTGATACTTTGGAAGTGGAAAGCGGGGCAAACGGGGATGACCCCGAGCGCATAAAAGTTACCGTTGGTAAGGAGTTGTCCAAACGGATGGCTGTTAAATACTCGACGGAATCCAAGCAAGGGGAGTTCAGTCAGAGAGCGATCGCGGAATATAAATTCCATGAAAATGTGCTGCTGAGTGGGTTTCAGGACAGCGATGGAACATTCGGCGGGGCGTTGAAGTACCGGCTTGAATTTCGTTGATTTTTTATCGGGATTCAAATCGTTTTTTCAGGAACCCTTCATGAGCCGCAACGGCAGGCGCCAACTCCCGGCTTGTCGCGGAAGACCTCCATTATGAGAACTTTTTCGGATTTTTAAAAGATTTCAGCCGGGCTCTTGCAAGAAAATACGACAAAACGTGATACCGACAAAACCGATTATTTGGATTTGGTTATCCATCGCACTTCTGCTGCAAAGTACTGCAGTCAACGCCGAATTTCAAGGCGACGATCCTTCTGTTGTTTCTCCCACAGTTTCAAAAATAGTGATCGACATTCAAACCATCCGGGGTCCGGAAATTGATTGGTACGAACTGGCCGAGGATCTGATTTTTCTTAAAGAAGGGGACACTTTTTCTTCCACCTTGTTGGAAGAATCGCTATCCGCGTTAAAACAATCCGGATGGTTCCAGGAAATCAACGTGGATTCCAAAACGGAGAATCAACAGATCGCCCTTTTTTTTCATTTAAAACCGTTTCAACTGATCAAGGATATAAAGATCACGGGGGAATCCCCGCTTTTTGAGCGTGATATTCTTAATGTAATGACGATTTACACCGGTGATGCGTTTATATGGGAGGAGCTTTCCAAACAATCCGCATTGATTGCGGAAATTTACCGGAGAGAAGGCTTCTTTGCTCCGAAGATTGAAGTAACGGCTCAAGAGGATTCCGATGACGGAAGTTTTGTCATTTACGTAAAAATCAACAAAGGTCCCTACCTGATGCTGGATCTGCTTGAAATCGGCGGAAACCGGGTATTTTCCGAACCCCGGATCAAATCCAGGATGAAAATCTGGCGCTCATCGGTGCTTCCCGGAAGTTCGGGAAGGTTTGTTGAAAAAGACCTTCAAAAGGATAGCGAGAATTTAATACTTCGATACAGACAAAAAGGGTATGTGGATGCTGTTGTTGAAACTGCGGTTAAAAAAGATTGGAAGTCGAACCGGGTTTCGGTTTTTATAAAAATTGATGAAGGTCCTCAATATGAGGTTCAATTTTCCGGCAATGAAAAGTTTCTGGATAGAACATTAAAAAAAGATTTGGTGATTTTCACCGAGGGCAACCAGATGGGTCGCGGAGTCAGGTCCAGCATCCGAAAAATCAAAGAGCGATATACAACGGCCGGATATTCAGAGATCCGTGTAACTGCCGAAGAAATGAAAGGATCTGAAGATGAACAAAAAACCCGGATCATCCGTTTCATTATTGATGAAGGCCCCCGCTCCATTGTTGAATCCATCCGGATCTCCGGGAACCGATTCTTCAGTGACGAAAAAATAAAAAATGAGATGCTTACCAAAGCGCCTGGATTTCGTGAAAAAGGTGTTTTTGTTCATAAAGACCTGGAAACCGATCTCATGGCGATCGAATCGTTTTACCTCATGTACGGTTTCATGGATACGGAAGTAAAGAAAAAGCTCCGATGGAGCCGGGATAAATCCAGAGTCGGTATTACCATAGATATCGAGGAGAAGTCGCAAACAATCGTTTCTTCGGCAATGATCACAGGCATAACCGTTATTGAAAAGGAGGAAGCGCTTCAATCAATCCTGATGAAAACCGGAGAGCCCTTTCAAAAATACCTGATTCAAAGTGATGAAAATGCTCTGTCTGCCTTAGTTTCAGAAAAAGGGTATCCGCACGTAAAGGTAAAAGGCCATGTTGACATCAGCGAGAATCGGACCAGAGCGAATGTGGTATATCATGTTGATGAAGGACCTTTCGTGCGACTGGGGCGGATTTACTTCAAAGGCAATTTTAGAACCAAAGATAAAATTCTGAAAAAGGAACTCGGAATGAAACCGGGTGATACTTTTTCTTTGGAAAAGATGCTGAAGGGGCAACGAGGCATTCGAAATCTTGAAATATTCGACTCTGTCCGGTTCAAGACAATCGGGCTCCAGGAAAAACAGGAAAAGGCTCATCTTTTAATCGAAGTCGAAGAAAAAAAGCCTTACTTTTTTGAACTTGAGGGTGGATATGAAACGAAGACCGGTTTTTTTGCAAATACCAAAACCGGCGATCATAATCTGTTTGGAGCGAACAAGATCGGCCGCATCGGAGGGGGTGTCAGTCAGATCGGCCATCGGGTTGATATGGAAATCATCGAAAAAAGGCTTTTCGGTTATCCAATTACATCAAATATGGCGCTTTATGCAGAACGAAGAGAAGAATTTAATCAGGAATTTGGAACGAAAACAATCGGTGCGGCTGTCGGATTCAGCGGAAAACCATTTCAAAATATCACTGCCGGATTGAACTTCGGGTTTGAACGCAGAGATCAGTTTAGAACCGATATCGGAGAAGAAGAAAACAGCCAATCCATAAGGGAGGCGCTCGAGCCGAGAACGGTTTTTACAGTTACTCCTTCGATTATCTATGACACACGGGATTCTTTTATTCGTCCTCGAAAGGGAATTTTTTCATCGCTGACAGTCGCCCTTTCCAAAGGCATGGAAGACTCTTCGGATGATTTTGTAAAATACCGCTATGACATGAGCTTTTATTGGACGCCGGTCCACCGCTTGACCCTTGCCTGGCTCGGCCGGATCGGTTATATCGATCCCTATGGCTCGGAGGATAAGGTTCCGGACGATCAGCTCTTTTTTTTGGGAGGCATCTCGGATGTGAGAGGATTTGACGAGAACCTGCTTGCCTTTGATGCCAGGGGGAAACCCGTCGGTGGTCGTAGTGCCATCTCGGGAAGCATGGAGACAAGGATTGACGTAGGATATAATTTTGAAGTGACTCTCTTTTTTGATATCGGAAGGGTGAGCAATACATATTACGAAATTGTTTCCGATGGATTCCGTCCTTCCGCCGGTTTAGGTCTAAGGTATATCACTCCGATCGGGCCCGTCGGTTTTTTATATGGGATAAATCTTGATAGAGAAAAAGGCGAAGAAAGTGGAATATTTCATTTTTCATTCGGTTATACATTTTAGATCCGGATGGGAAATAAACCTCTGATGGGTTTTCATTTTCTCGAAAACTACCGAAGTGACCGATGGGATCCGGTTTCTCCGGAGGGGAACCGCACCAATCGGGCGGAACGCTCACTTCCTTCGGTCACTAACACGATCCGCCCGATCACCAGCTGTTGAGCTTCTGCTTTCCACGCCCTTTCAGGCTTCGCTCACGCTCCTCCTATCAAGGGCGTTCGAATCGCCAACGGGTTGAGAAGTTCCTTGAATAAGCGCTAAATTCTTGAAATCTTTGGCTTGAAACAAATTCAAAGGTTTGTTAAGGTTTCTGGACATATTTTTCGAATCTTATGTTTGGATGATAGAGGAATCCTTGAAAAATGCTCAATTTCGTTTGTTTCAAGGAAAACAGGTTTTATACCGAATGAAAACATGCGTATTTCGAAGATTACAATTGAAATCATCCGAAATCCGAAGTGGTGAGATACAGACGTTTATACTTCAGCCTCTTAGAGAAAGGACAGACAAGTCATGATATATCATGACCGATCGAAATGTGGATTTTTGAATTTGAAAGATGTGGGTCGCCAGGTGCACATGGCGGGTTGGGTGGATGCACGAAGAGATCATGGAGAAGTGCTCTTCATCCATCTGCGAGATCGAAGTGGGATTGTCCAGGTAGTTTTCAGTCCGGAATTTGCACCTTCCAATGTCTGTCAGTTGGCTGTCTCTCTGCGAAATGAATTTTGTGTTCGCCTGACCGGTCGTGTGATGAAACGTGAAGAGGGAACCGAAAATCCTAGCCTTAAGACCGGTGCCATTGAAATCATGGCGCAGAATTTGGAAATCTTAAGCCGGAGTAAAAAGCTTCCGTTTCCCATTTCAGAAAAGGCGATGGTTGCGGGTGCCGGTATCGGCGGGATTGAATCGGTGGCGGAAGATCTCAGGCTTCAATACCGTTACCTGGACCTTCGTCGCCCAACCATGCAGGACCGTTTGATCCGACGTCATCGGATCAACAAATGCGTCCGCGATTATCTTGATGAACGAGGATTTATCGAGATTGAAACTCCTATCCTGACAAAAAGTACGCCGGAAGGAGCCAGAGATTACCTTGTTCCCAGTCGACTCCATCCGGGCCGTTTTTACGCCCTTCCTCAGTCTCCGCAACTTTTTAAACAGTTGCTGATGGTAAGCGGATTTGAACGGTACTACCAGATTGCGAGATGCTTTCGGGATGAAGATCTGCGTCCGAACCGTCAACCCGAATTCACCCAACTGGACCTGGAAGCATCTTTTATCGAAGAGGAGTTCATCTATGAAATGATCGAAAATTTGCTGGTTCAGATGTTCGAGATCGGTGGTATTAAACTGGATCGACCGTTTCCTCGGATGACCTACCAAGAGGCGATGGACAGCATGGGGTCAGACAGACCGGATATTCGTTTCGGTCTCCGTTTTACAGATGCGACGGATATTTTTAAATATACGTCATATGGGATCTTCAGACAGATTTTGCAGAGAGGCGGATGCATCAAGGGTATTAACGCAAAAGGTCAGTCGGAAAAACTGAGTAAGAACATTCTTCAAAATGAATACGCCAAACAGATTGTCCCTGGTTTTGGCGCCAAAGGAATGACATGGATGCGAATGATCGAAGGCCGGCTGGAATCAAACATTGTGCAATTTTTCAGCAGGGAAGAGCAACAGGCGATTATCGGTTGCTTCGATGCAGAAAACGGGGATGTAATTATGATGATCGCTGATCCGTCATACGAGATGGTCGTCTCGGCGCTGGGGCAGCTTCGGTTGCACGTGGCGAATCAATTGAATTTGATCCCGAAAAACGCATTCTGTCCGGTATGGGTCACCGATTTTCCGCTTTTCAAAATGACGGAAGAAGGGATTTCATCAAACCATCATCCATTGACCGCACCCGCACAGATGGAATTTGATCCGACGGATGAGCAGCAGTTGCTTTCGCTGAAATCCCGGGCGTTTGATATTGTGATAAACGGAGAGGAACTTGGTGGCGGAAGTATTCGTATCCATGATAGTAAAATGCAGGAAAGGATTTTTATGATACTCGGCTTGTCCGAAAATGAGATTGAGGAAAAATTTGGTTTTTTCCTGCGGGCGCTCGAATACGGCGCCCCGCCGCATGGTGGGATTGCACTTGGGATGGACCGGACGGCGGCTATGATTCTGGGTAGCGAATCGATTCGAGAGGTCACAGCGTTTCCTAAAAATCGAAGTGCCTATTGCCCTTTGACTCAAGCGCCGTCTTCTGTTTCAGCCAAGCAGTTAATCGAACTGGAGCTGACGGATTTAAGAAGAGGCGTGAAAAAATTTCGAAAAAGCAATCTGGATATTCGCTGTGCCTAAGCTGTGAAGCATAAAAGCCTGCTTGTCATAGCAAATGCATGATAGAGGCAGGCTTTTATCGTTTCGCAAAAAATCAACCGATACACCGATTGACAAAATCCCAGTTTATGAGATGATCAACAAAAGCGCTCACGTAATCAGGTCTTTTATTTTGATAGTCCAGATAGTAGGCATGCTCCCAAACATCCACAGTTAAAAGTGGTTTTAAACCATGGACAAAAGGAGTATCCGCGTTTGAAGTCTTGATGACCTCCAAATTGCCGTTTTTTAAAATCAACCATGCCCACCCGCTTCCAAATTGGCCGATGGCTGCAGTTTTGAACTCCTCTACAAATTTATCATAGCTTCCGAAATCCGCATCGATTTTCTCCTTGATCATACCCCTCGGAGAACCGCCTCCATTTGGTTTCATGCACTGCCAGTAAAAAGAATGGTTCCAAACCTGAGCGGCGTTATTAAAAATGCCGATTCTGGAGGCATCACCTGACGTTTCTTTGATAATGGTTTCTAAACTCTTTTTTTCTAAATCCGTTCCTCCGATAAGCCGGTTGGTGTTTGCGATATATCCGCTATGATGTTTTCCATGATGAAATTCCAAGGTTCTTGAGCTGATATACGGTTCCAAAGCAGTTTTTGGATACGGCAAATCAAGCAATGATAGAGCCATAATTTCTCCTTTCATTTTTTAAACCGAAGTTCATTTGAAATTATCTAAATGTCTTCGGTAGGTATGAAATGCAAATATTCGCAGAAAAGGAAAAAAACATAGGAAGGATTAACCAGATTCGTTGTACACAAGTTGAATTTGAATAAAATGATCCACAATCCGAAATATCCATCGAAAGAGCAACAACCATTACGGCATGATTTTTACCACGGTACCATCCGGCACAGTCTGCCAGATCTCTTCGATTTCTTCGTTTGTCACCGCGATACATCCCTCCGTCCAATCATAGAGGCGATGAAACTTTCCGACTCTGCCGAACCCGTTGCGTATCCCATGGATCATAATTCCACCTCCTGGATCCACACCGAGGGCTCTTGCCCGCTTCATATCCAGGCTGTTTGGATACGATATATGTAAAGCTCGATGAAAACGGCTGTCTGAAACTCGATAATCGATTTTATAAGTTCCCTCCGGAGTCCTGCCGTCTCCGTCTTTGATTTTCGGGCCTCTTGGACACCGGCCGAGCGCAATATCGTAAATTTTAACGATATGGTCTTCAGAAATCAAAACCAGACACCGTTTTTTTTTCAACACCACCACTTTGTCCACTTTTACGTTTTCAGAAAGAGTGGTTGCGCGGCAGTTTGAAAAATAGTTAATGATCGGAACGTTTAATAAAAGAATTGCGGCCAGTATGTGGAAAGTGTTTTTTGCCATTTACTCTTTATTCGAACAATGAAGAAACGGATTTATTCCTGGTGCAAGGATATCGCTGAAAGTCTGCCGTTTCAAACATGAGAAAGCTATCATTACACATTCAAACATAGAGACAGCAAAAGGATTTTTTAGGATTAGATAGACAATTTGATACAAAATCTTCAACCCGATGTAAAGGATTAATTTTTTTTCCAGAAAGCCGCCGGAAACAGGCATGTTTTTCTGATCCTCCGTCTTTTCACCTCACCATCGACTTATTTTTATCGAAAACCGATCCATGAAATTCAATTGATCGACTTGGTCAATATGCTATTCATCAGGCCCAATCTTTTCTTTATGACAGGAGGATACCTTCTCCATAGTAAATGCAGGCAAATGCGTTCCTACGGTAAACCTTGGCGAACCTTTTCAACGGAGCTGCCTCAACAAAAATTTTGACGAAAAAAGTTGCCTCTGATATAAATTTATATTTTCGCTTTTATTATGCTGCGGAAAAATTTGAGTTTTTTCATCTTCGCCTATATTCCCTTGCGAAAGGCCAATGGTTTGCCTTAAGAAGAGCAGAGATTTATATGCATATCAGATTTATTGTCGCGCTTATTTTCATATTTCGTGTTTCTGCAATTCAAGCATCCCCACCGGTTGCTGATATCGGCGATTCTCTTCGCTCGATTTTGGCTCAAGCGAAGAAGGATCGTAGCATGTGTATCGGGTGTGAGGGGATTCATGCCGGATCCGACCTGATAGATTTTTATCAAAAACGATTCTTTGAACCGTTTTGGGTCGATCCTGATGGCCTCAACAGGATCGGCAAAGCGTTTGCCAACGCTCTGGCCAGTATCAAATCTCACGGACTTTGTCCGGAAGATTACCATTACTCCTGTATCAATCAATGGATTGACCACATTCGGAGTGTTTCCCAGAAGGGGGTACCGGCAGAACCAAGCCAGCTGGCGGCTATCGATATTGTCATGACGGACGCATTCATGATTTTCGGTTCCCATCTTGCGGGGGGAAAGGTGGATCCGGAGCGCCTATATCCGCATTGGCTGTCGGAAAAACGCAAATCGGATGTTTTCTCCGTTTTAACCCATTTGCCGGACGGAGGCACACTCGACATGGCACTCAAACAACTGGCGCCGTCTTATGATGATTATTGGCGCTTGGTAAATGCCGCCCAACGACTGAAATTAATTGTACAGAACGGCGGATGGCCTATGTTGACCGTTTCGAAGAGACTGCGAAAAGGTGATAGAGAGCCGAATATTTTCCTGCTTCGAGAACGTCTGAGAAATAGCGGAGATTTAATAACCGGAAAAACCGCGGATGAAGTAAGCTTTGATGAAGATGTGGAATTAGGCGTCAAAAATTTCCAGGCCCGCCACGGTTTGGAGATTGACGGGATTGTCGGCCGCGAAACGAGAGAGGCACTCAATGTATCCGCCATGAAAAGATTACAACAGGTTCTATTAAACCTGGAGCGATGGAGATGGCTTCCTCACAATTTGGGGAATCGTTACATACTCGTGAATCCCCCCGCTTTCACGCTTGAAGCATACAACGATGAGCAGAAGCAATTAACCATGAAAGTTATTGTGGGTGAAGCCTATAAAAAGACCCCGGTTTTCAGCGAAAAAATCAGTTATCTGGAAATCAATCCTTACTGGAATGTACCGAGCAGTATAACCCTCTTCGAAATATTGCCTCAAATTAAAAAAGACCCGAATTATCTGACAAAAAATCATTATCGGTTGGTTTCAGGGCAGGAAGAGTCAAGTGCAATCTTAGATCCCATCTTGATTGACTGGGACAGCATCGGTATCGAAAATTTTCCGGGCCATCTCCGGCAGATACCCGGTCCATGGAACAGCTTGGGACGCATTAAATTCATGTTCCCAAATCGTTTTAACGTATATCTACACGACACACCCTATCGGGATTTGTTCAATAAGAACAATCGGGCGCTTAGTCACGGGTGTATTCGGGTCGGAAACCCTATGGAACTCGCCCTGTTTGTCCTGCAGAATGATGCCTCTTGGACACGGGAACGCATTCAAGCTCTAATAGACATTGGCCAACGACATATTGTTGGCATTAAAGACCCCTGCATGGTTCATCTGCTGTATTGGACATGCTGGGTTGGTGAGGACGGAAGAATTAATTTTCGAAAAGATATCTATCACCGCGATCAAGTGTTATGGGATGCGTTGAACAAGGTTCCCGAAGACAGGAAACAATTACGGAATGTGGTTTCATTTGAAAATCGCTGCGATTTTCAAGCGGCATCTACCAATAGCGTACCGGTCCGACATCAAGATGAATAAACTGATCATAGGTTCCAACCCCTCCCATATTTAAACACTTTGCCGCATCTCGAACAGCCGGCAATTCGACTCCCTCTAATTGAATGTCCGCAGCCATCCCTCTGAGGTGGTAACTTTTTCTCGCCACCTGGCGGCTTCTATTCCGTAACAACCGGTTGTATTCCGGCGATCGATACCCTGAAACCAGTTGGAAGGGCCGCTCATTAGCACCAAGATGAGATCGAACCATATCTAAAAGCAGAAAGAGCTCCGGCTGAATATGATGGACTTTCCCGGTATAGTGGCATCTGAAGAGATGGTTGAGCTGATTTAAGGCCGATGGATCGAATCTTTTGTTCTTCTTTAGATAGCATACCGTTAATGATTCATCGGTATGCATGTTATGAACCGAAAGCCGCCCGGAATACCGGGATTTCAACGGATATGCCGTTGCCAGCGGATACCATAGAGGAGTAAGGGAAGAAGCAATCCCTCCGGCAAGGATTATTTTTAACGCTTCTCTACGGTTCATTGTTTTTCTCCTTAAAAACAGTTTTGGCATCCAAAAGACTTTTGATGTTTTGTTTCCCTTGGAAGTCGCCACGGAACCGAGTTTCCGTTTCCGTTATCGTGGTTTTAAAAATTCCCGAATAAAAATATGGCCTGAAGATAGCACTCAATGTAAAATATGCATACTTTTGAAAAGCCGTTATTTTTTCATCCCACTAAAATTTTCCAGATAAAATCGCCGTTCCCGGCAATCAATTCAGACCCGAAAGGAATCATCTGTAAGATATTGTAAATGTATTCCTTCGGTTGTACTTCTCCCGCCGCCTTGGCCGTAAACCCGATGGAAGATTTTAAAACCATTTTTAATAATAACTGCTTCCGTCCCAGCAGTGGGTGCAGAGTTTTTCCTTTGGAAGTCCGATTGCTGCGACCAGATCTTCTATTTTCTGGTATCTCAGCGTGCTAAAGCCGAGTTTTTGCCTTATTTTTTCAACCATCGCGCGGTTTTTTGCCGAATCTCCATTCGCATATTCATCCAGGAATTTATCATTTCTGCCCTCTATCTCTTTTATGGCTCTTCTGGCCGCCAGTTCGGAAGTCGATCGCGATGCGGAAAAATGCAGGAATTTGCATGAATAAATCAGGGTGGGACATGCGACACGCATATGAACCTCTTTTGCTCCATCCTCGTATAGGATTTGAACATTATCCTGCAACTGGGTTCCTCTGACGATGGAATCATCACAAAAAAGGATTTTTTTGTCTTCTATCAGCGCCCGGATGGGAATCAGTTTCATCCTTGCAACAAGATTTCTTATATTTTGTCGGTGGGGCATAAAACTTCTCGGCCAGGTGGGGGTATATTTTATAAAGGGCCTTTTATATGGGATGTTTTTCTCATTGGCATAACCTATGGCATGACCGGTTCCTGAATCTGGAATTCCCGCAACGATATCGATTTTTAGATCGTCTTTTTTTGCAAGCGCCGCGCCGCATCGGTAACGCACGAATTCGACATTGATGCCTTCGTAATCGGAGGCGGGAAAACCGTAGTAAACCCATAGGAAGGCGCAGATCTGCATTTTTGTCCCTGGCTGCCTTCGCTGTTCGTAGCCGTCCGGGGTCAGAAAAACTATTTCACCGGCTCCCAGATATTTTTCTATTTGAAAACCCAGGTTGGGGAAGGCGCATGTTTCAGAGGATGCTGCATAGGCGCCACCTTTTTTTCCGATAGCAATCGGCGTTCTCCCCAATCTGTCTCTTGCCGCGTAAA
>Ga0116141_10000087_pt1 | contig 59234 bp, 45 predicted proteins | sample AD_UKC097_MetaG_FD_89744 | JGI IMG/M metagenome (GOLD analysis project Ga0116141, IMG submission 89744) | Active sludge microbial communities of municipal wastewater-treating anaerobic digesters from USA - AD_UKC097_MetaG | ecosystem: Engineered > Bioreactor > Anaerobic > Digestate | place: USA...
CCACTTGCACAGGTCGTTGATGACCCCGCTGCCCACGGCAACGACGAGGTCCGGACGCCAGGTGCGCAACTGCTCAACCAGCGTACGGCACGTCACATCATCGCACATCGGCCCTCGTCCCCCGCGATCCGGCACAATGATCCGGCTCACGCCGAGCCTGGCCCGCTCCAGGGATTTGTGCGTCCTGTCCCCACAAATCTCCCAGGTCCGCACGTCGGCGACGACCGCGATCCGTTGAGGCATTTGCTGTTCGAGAGTGCGTCGGAGAACCTCCGGCAGCGAATCCACGGCGTCTCGCTCATACACCAGCTCGCGAACCGGTACACGGTGGGTCCTGCCGCACCGGCAATCGAAACTCGTTCCCAACAGCTCTGAAAGACCCATAAGGATTTGCCATTTCCGATTTACGGTTTACTATTGGTCTCGTGGGCTCGTGCCTTCGAGTAGCCGGATTGTAGCCGGTGGATCGTCCATCGTAAACCCCGAATGGAGGTTTGGATCGTGTGCGAGGGAATGAACCGACGAGAGTTGCTGAAGGTGGGCGTCGCCGGCGTGGCTTCGGCCCTGGTAGGCGTATCGGCCGGCGGGAGCGAAAGCCGGCGCAGAAAGCCGAACGTGGTCTTCGTCTTTGCCGATCAGTGGCGAGCACAGGCGACGGGCTACGCAGGCGACCCGAACGCCCGCACACCTCACTTGGACCGGCTTGCCAAGCGAAGCACCAATCTGGTGAACGCCGTATCCTGCTGTCCTGTTTGCAGCCCGTATCGGGCCAGTCTGCTGACGGGCCAGTATCCATCGACTCACGGCGTGTTCCTGAACGACGTCCTTTTGAGAAACGAGGCCACATCCCTTGCGGAAGTCTATCGACAGGCGGGGTACGAAACGGCCTACATCGGCAAATGGCACCTGGACGGCAATCACAGAAGTGCGTTCATTCCGCGAGAGCGACGCCAGGGATTTGGCTTCTGGAAGGTCCTGGATTGCACCCACGCGTACAACAACTCGTTCTACTATGGCGACGAGGATGTCAAGCTCAAGTGGGAGGGCTATGACGCGATCGCCCAGACTCGCGAGGCCGAGCAGTACATTCGCAGCCATGCGGGCGGGCCCCCGTTTCTGCTCGTGCTTTCCTGGGGACCACCGCACGATCCCTATGACACCGCCCCGCCCCAATACCGGGCCTTGTTCCAGCCGGAGAACATTGCCCTGCGGCCCAACGTGCCCGAGCAGGACCCTAACAGCGCCAGGCGAGCGGCCTGTGGCTACTATGCGCACATCGCCGCCCTCGACGACTGTGTCGGCGACCTGTTGGAGACGATTCGGCAGGCCGGGATCGAGCGAGACACGATCTTCGTTTTTACCTCGGACCACGGGGACCTGCTCTACTCGCACGGCCAACGAAACAAGCAACAACCGTACGACGAATCGATTCGGGTGCCGTTTCTGCTGAGCTACCCCGTCCTGCTCGGCGAAAGCAGTAAGGTTGTCGATACGCCCACCAACGCGCCGGACATCATGCCAACGCTGCTCGGTCTGAGCGGAATTCCCATTCCCAAGAGCGTCGAGGGGACGGATTTCTCCGGCGTCCTCATGGGCAAATCGCCCGCTCAGGATCGCGCCGCGCTGATCGCGTGCTATGCCCCGTTCGGGCAGTGGACAAAAGCCCGGGGCGGCCGTGAATATCGAGGCGTTCGGACCCGCCGATACGCCTATGTCCGCAGTCTCGACGGCCCCTGGCTGCTCTACGACAACGAACAGGACCCCCATCAGCAGGACAACTTGTGCAACAGGCCGGAGCACGCCGCCCTGCAAGAGAAGATGGAGACCCTGCTCTCAGAGCGGCTGAGGCAGACGAACGACACCTTCCTCCCCGCCGCAGACTACATCGAGAAATGGGGCTATGAGGTGGACGAATCCGGTACCGTCCGGTACACGAACTGACCGACAGAAGGCGGCACGCACCATGCTCTATATATCATCCGGGAGATTTGTGATCGCCTCTCCAATCAGCCTGATGAAGTTCGAGTAGACAGCGTCCGTGATCTTGCACTGTGCCTCGTCGAGGCCCAGGCGGACGATCACCATGTGCCATTCGGGGATGACGAACATGTCGTTGTTGTTGTAGCCGCTGGCAGCATAAGTGCCCGCTGGAGCACCGGGCCATTTCTGCCGGCCGTCGGCCTTGATGCCATTTGTCCACCAGTTGAATCCGTATGTCCCGCGGCCATCGGCGCCGCTGTCCGGCCAGATCGGCAAGGATACGGACACGTGCGGCTTCGTTGCTTCATCCACCCACATAGCGTTAATCAGTTGTGTGCCGTTCCAGTTGCCTCGATTCAGGAACAGATGGCCCAGACGAGCGATCTGACGGGCCGAGATGAAGATGTGATTGTTGGAGTTGCCGGAGCCGCCGTTGACCGTGATCCCGTCGATCCTGCCGAAGTCGCCCCAGTCCCATTCGTTCGGGTCCATACCGATAGGATCGGCAATTCGGCGTCTGAAGAGATCCGCCATGGGCTCGCCGGCAATGCGGGTAAGTACGTTTCCGAACTCATTCATGGCCGAGTCCCAGTAGGCGTATTGCGCCCCCGGCGCAAACAGCGGCGTGCTGCACGGGTCGAACGGCGAGGAACTGGGCCCATGCCGATAGGTGCCACGGGGTTCGTCCTTCATGGCTCGGTAGCCGCTGGTCATCGTCGTGAAGTGCCGCAGCGTCAGACCGGGATAGGCGGCGGCCAGCGACGGCACATAATCCTTCGCAGGCGCATCCAGTGTCGCCTTCCCATCCTCGATGAGTAGTCCGAGCACTGTGCTGGTAAAGGACTTCGTCGCGGACCAGACACCATGCACTTTGTCGATGTCCGGCCCTTTCCACACCGCGACTCCATGCCGGATGATGAGGAGTTGATCGACGCCGTCCGGGCCCGCGCTCCGACGGAGATAGTCCACAGCCGCTTCCATTCGCGTCGAATCGATGCCCTGAGCCTCCGGCAATGCATACGACCAATCGTGCGCGGGGAAGACGGTACTATTCAAGAACAGCACCGCGTCACCTTGCGTAGGACATGGGAACTCAAACCCGTCATCGCCTATGATCTCGGCGCCGCAACGCAACGGTCTGCCGTCTATTGGATCGAGCCATTCGTACGTGTACATTCCAGGCTCCGGTTTCACAAGAAGCGATTCTGCCCCTTTGGGCGGTTTGTAGACCACGTACTGGCCGCCTGGATTCGCGAGGCAGTACTTCGTTGAAGCCGTCTCCGGGCTCGGGCGGGTCTTTGCCAGATCCATTCGGCGGGCGAATCGGAGCGTACAGCCCATGCTCCGCCGAATCGGGTCCCACTTCGGGTTGAAGCGGTTGTTGAGGACGTCGCCGTCGTAGGGGTCCATGAAGAGAGGATTGTGGCCGCGGGTGAAGCTCTTCCAGACCCAGGCCAGGTTGCCGCCGATGCCCCAGAGATGGTCGGTATCTGTGAGCACGACCTTGCGACCGTCCGCCGGGGGCGGATCGTCGCGATAGCCGCCGTCCGGGTTCGGCGAAACCCAGTCGGCTGGGCTGTCGAACAGGGCCTTGTTCTCGCCGCCTTTGTACTGGAACGTCATACCGACCGGATGCTGCTGCGGCTTGGTCCGCTCGTACTCCTTGATAAAACGGATCATATGATACTGCCACGGCGTCGAGGGCGGATGATTCTCGTTGGAGATCTCGTACAACACATTGTCGAACCCGTTGACCGTGTCGATCACCTTTCGCACATATGCTTCCTGGATCGCCGTGACGGCCGGGTTGCCGAGTTCGTGAATCTCGACGCCCTTGCCGTCCCCGTTTGTGTCGCCGTCGATGCCGTTGATGTTGTTGCTCGGATGGAACGGATGTCCCTCCCAGGCACCGGGCGCGAATTGGGGACCCCAGCCCTCGAAGAGCATCACGGAAACGTAGATGCCCCGCTCGCGTGCCGCCGCCACTCGGCTATGGAGCCGCTCGAAATAGACTGGATCATACTTCGTCAGATCGAATCTGAGCTTGCCATCCAGGGCCGGCCCTGGCCCGGTTCGCGCGTACGCGTGCGGAGCTATCGTGCGCTGCTTGCCCTCGCCGTTGGTCTTGGTGTCCCAGGTGATCAACTCCCACGTCCACATCCGCATGAAGTTGTGGTTGAGCTTCGCCATCCAATCGATGTACTTGTGGTAATCGAACGGAGGCGGCGGGTCCGAAGGGCCGATATCGACGAGATTGGCCCACGTATGCGAGCCGGTCAGTAAGACGACTTCGCCGGTGGCCATGTTCTGGAAATAGCGAGAGTTCTGCTGGCAGACCGCCAGCGGCCCCATCGGCCCAGGTCGCTTGTCCTGCGACATGGCCGACAATGAGACCATCAGAACCGTACCCGCGATGAACACCCAATTGACCCTGTGATTCTGCATGATATCTCCCTACAGCTTCCCGCCGCGGATGATGGAGACCAGCAACCACACGCCGAAGACCGCCGCGATCATGTAGCCGAGGGCCCCCATCTGCTGGAGGTTCTCCTGGGCCACCAGCATGCTGGAACCGATCAGCAGGGCCGCAATGATCAGCGCAAAACTGATCCGGTTCGAGCTCTTGTCCAGCGTCTTGGTCAGCGTCTCCAAATGCTCGTGCTGCACGCGGACCTGGAATCTGCCCTGGCGGAACTTGCTCAGAATGACGTTCACGTCATCGGGCAGGCGGGAGGCCAAATCGCCGGCGTCGAGCATGACCTGGCGCATCTGATGCATCAGACGCTTGGGCTCGAAGTCCCTCAGGCTCGCCCGCTGGGCATAGGGTTTCAGCACTTCCGTCAGATTGAAGTCCGGGTCCAGGGAGCGAGCGAACGATTCGATCGTCGCCATGCTCTTGAGCATGAGCGTGAACTGCGCGGGCGGCCGGACATAGTTGGAGCGAAGCAGATCGAAGACCTGCGTGACCGCCGGACCGAACGGGATGTTCCGTAGGGGCAGATCGCGATACGTGTCGATGAGTTGCTCCATGCCGGCCGCCAGTCGCATCAGATCGGTCTTCTCGTGGACCATGTCCTGGCGATCCAGCGTCCGAACCACCCGGGTCGGCTCGTTCTCGACGACCGCCAGGATGATCTCATTGAACAGCCTGCGATCCAGGGAGGACAGCCGTGAGACCTGGCCGAAGTCGATGGGGGCCAGCACATTGTCGGGCAGGAGAAAGAAGTTGCCCGGATGAGGGTCCGCGTGGAAGAACCCGAGATCGAAGATCTGTCGCAACACGAATTGGGCGCCGCGGCGGGCAATCAGCTTGGGATCGAGCCCTTTCTCCCGTAAAGCGTCGGGATCGCCCGGCTTGATCCCATCGATATACTCCATCGTAAGAACCGCGGGCGTGCAGTACTTCTCATAGACTCTCGGGATGTGGATGGTCGAATCGTCGGCGAAGCTCTTGAGGAACCGCAATTGGTTGCGCCGCTCGTTGGCCAAATCCGTCTCTTTCGACACGGCCTCCGCAAACTCCCGAACCATCTGACGCGGATCGATCGTCTCATGCTCGAACAGCGTCATCTTGAGGATCGCGGCCAGCTCTTCGAGAACTTCACACTCGGTCTGGATGATCCGGACGATGCCGGGCCGCCGGACCTTGACCACGACGGAGTCCCCCTCCCGCGTCGCGGCGCGATGGACCTGTGCGATGCTCCCGGCAGCCAGCGGCGCCGGATCGAAGCTCACGAAGATCTCCTCGAGCCGCCCCCCCAACTGGCCCTCGACTTCCTCGCGGATTCGCTCCGGCGATTCCGCCTTGACCTGGTCCTGCAGATGGCCCAGCTCATGGACGTATTCGAGTGGAATGATATCGGGACGCGTGCTCAGCAACTGGCCGAATTTGATGAACGTGGGCCCCAACTCCTCCAGCGCGAGCCGAAACCGCTCCGGACGGCTCGGCCCTTCGGCGATCCGCTTGATCCGTACCGGGGCGATCTTCTCACCCAGTCGAACCAGCACACGGGACCGCAGCGCCTCGGCCACTTCCTCGAGTCCGTACTTCATCAGCACGGCGATGATGTGGCGATACCGCCGCAATCGGTACAGGCGGCTTCTGAACCCCCAACCCGGCAGACTCAAGGGCGACTACTCCGCCGAGTTCTTCGCAAGCAGCTCGTCGAGCTTGCGTTCGAGCCGCTCGACGTCCTCCTTGCTCGCCAACTGCATGCCGCTCACGGCCTGGCGAACCTGGTCGGCCACGAGTTTCTGGAGCTCGGCTCGCGTCCGCTCGGCACTGTCCATCACGTCCTTGACGAAGCCGCTTCGCGTCTCCCGCATCGTCTGGCCCTTGTTCACATACTCATCGAACATCTTCTCGGCGCGTTCCCGCGTCATGGTCAAGGCGCCAAGGCCGGCCAGCATCAGTTTGTCCAACGTCTCGAACATGGCGTTACCTCCATTCAATTGCCAGTCTGTTCCCATCGGAGGGACAGCCCGCACATGGCGAACCCCGCCGCACCGTCGCCACCTTGCGGCTTTCCCCATACCCTCTATCTAAGCCGATTCGACGGCCCCTGACAAGGACAAAAGCCCGACATGGCCCCGATTCCAGCCCTCTGCAACCCAAAATACCGAACCGGTGATTCCCCGGCCTGTAGTAAGAGACGGAGAACCAGATAATCGAATCGTTTTGGAATGGGTCGGACAATGGCTTGTCGGAATCCCAAGGTAGTCGTGATCGGAGCCGGGTCGGTCGGAACGACGTATATCTATGCCCTGTTGCAGACGGGTATCGCCGAGGAGATCGCGTTGATCGACCTCGACACGAGCCGCGTGGAAGGCGAAATCATGGACCTCTCGCACGGTCTGCCTTTCATCCCTCCGGTGACGGTGAAGGCGGGCACGTACGCGGACTGCGCCGATGCCGCCGTGATCGTGATCACGGCCGGCGCCAAGCAACAGAGTGGGCAGTCGCGTGCCGACCTGATCCGCAAGAACGTCGGCATCGTCCGCACGATCTGCACGCAAATCGCGCAGCATCCGGGGGAGGCGATCATCCTGATGGTAACCAATCCGGTCGATACCCTGACGCAGGTCGCGATGGAATGCCTCGGCTGGCCCCGTCAGCGGGTGATCGGTTCGGGCACGGTGCTCGACAGCGCAAGGTTCAAGTTCCTGCTCAGCCGGCATTGCGGGATCGACGCCCGCAACGTTCACGCCTACATCATCGGCGAGCACGGAGACAGCGAAGTCGCCGCGTGGAGCCTGTCGCACATCGCCGGCGTCTCCATCGAGGACTACTGCCGGATCTGCAACGTCTGCGACTACAAACGGCACCACCGCGAGATTGCCGAGCAGGTGCGGGATTCCGCGTACCACATCATCGACTATAAGGGCTCGACGTACTACGGCATCGGGCTATCGCTCGTCCGCATCACCGGTGCGATTCTGAGAAACGAGAACAGCGTGCTCACGGTCTCCAGCCTCCTGAGGGGCGAGTACGGGATTCACGACGTCTGTCTGAGCGTCCCGTGCATCGTAGGGGAGAACGGCATCGTTCGCATCATCGACGCGAAGCTCGCACCTGCAGAGCAGGAAGCCCTGAACCGATCGGCCGAGGCCATCGCCCGGACACTCTCCGCGACGAAACAGGAGCAATCGTCGATCCCGTAAGCGCCGGTGAGACCTCAGGCAACCGTGATGTCCTGATCGAGGTACACATCCTGGACGGCAAGCAGTAGCTCGACGCCGTCTTTCATGGGTTTTTGAAAGGCCTTTCGGCCAGTGATCAGGCCCGCTCCACCCGCTCGCTTGTTGATGATCGCAGTCCGAACCGCCTGCTGCAGGTCGTTCTTGCCCGAGGCCCCTCCGGAGTTGATCAGGGGCGCTCGGCCCATGTAGCAGTTCACCACCTGGTATCGCGTCAGATCGATCGGGTGGTCGGATGTGAGCTTGGAGTAGACATCACCGTGTGTCTTGCCGAAGCCAACGGCCTTAAAGCCGCCGTTGCTCGTCGGCTGCTTCTGCTTGACGATGTCGGCCTCGATCGTCACCGCCAGATGATTCGCCTGCCCCGTCAGATCGGCGGAGGTCTCGTAGTTGACGCCATCCTTGGTGAAGTGCTCATTCCGCAGGTACGCCCAGAGCACAGTAGCCATGCCCAGATCGTGCGCCCGCTCGAATGCGGCGGAGATCTCCTCGATTTGACGTCGGGACTCTTGCGATCCGTAGTACACCGTCGCCCCCACGGCAGCCGCCCCGAGATCGAAGGCCCGATCTACCGAAGCGAACAGACGCTGATCGTGAGAGTTCGGATAGCTCAACAGCTCATTGTGGTTGATCTTGACGATAAACGGAATCTTGTGTGCGTATTTTCGGGATACCGCACCCAGAACGCCAAGTGTGGAAGCGACGGCGTTGCATTGTCCTTCCATGGCCAGCTTGACGATGTTCTCCGGATCGAAGTACAGGGGATTGGGGGCAAAGGAGGCGCCGGCCGAGTGTTCGATGCCCTGATCCACGGGCAGGATGGACAGATAGCCGGTCCCGGCGAGCCGACCGTGGCTGAAAATCGACTTGAGGTTCCGCAGGACTCGGGCGGACCTGTCCGAAACAGCCACCACATCATCGATGAACGTCGGCCCCGGCAGATGAAGCATCTCCTTGCCCACCGTCTTGCACTCATGTCTCAACAGGTCGTCCCCATCGTTTCGCAGAATCTCCCGTATCCTCGTGTTCATGTTCGTCTCCTTCGCGAGTCATGGAAAAAACACCACGGCTCCGGCACCCCTGCCGGATGCCCCATTCCCAGTCATATACCCACGCGGCTCCATTTCGTTCGTCTCACGTGCTCGAACCCGTTTTCCCCACGGCCTTGCCTTGGCCGTCTGTTTTTGCTATCATAGGGGCATAACAGATTGGGGTATGCTCGGCATAGGGTCCAGTGGAATTGGACCGAGCCACGCGTCCAACGTAGGTCGGAGCCGTCGCGAGGGTATGAATCGAAGATCGTTTCTCAAGGCAGCCGGATTTGTCGCGGCCATGGGCAACTATGCCGCCGCCAAGGGTCTCGTCCTGCTGAATATCCGTGAAACGACGACGATCTCGCGGGTGCAGTGGTTCCTATACGAGACGGGTCTGCTGGATTTCGAAGGCGAGCCGGACCGTCGCTGCACCGTGCGAATCACGGCCGAGCCCGGGATTCATGGTTGGGCGGACGCCCCCGGCGCAACGATGCCCGACGCCGAAACGGCCCGCGTCATCCGAGGCCGCCTGCTGGGCCGAGAGATTGACACACCGAGTGCAGTCTGGCGAGAGCTCCACGAAGCGGGTCTGCCCCTCGGGGCCGTGGGCGCGGTGGATATCGCCCTGTGGGACCTGCTGGGCCGAGTGATGGACAGGCCGGTCCATGCCCTGCTCGGCACTCAGCGGCAGATGGTCGGCGCTTACGTGACTACCCCCTTCAATCTCGGCGATCCCGGGCGATATGCCCAGCAGGCCCTCGCGTGCAGGCAGGCCGGCGTTCATGGCTTCAAGATCCGTCCTTACATCGATTCGGGCATCGGCGCAACCGGCATGGAGGGCCTTGCCTTCCCCGATCGGGATATGGCCGTCTACGAGGCGACCCGCGAGGCCGTCGGGCCCGACTTCGCGTGTATGGCCGACAACGGTGGCGTCTACACGCTTGACCAAGCCGTCCGCGTGGGGCGGCTGCTCGATGACCTGCGCTACGAATGGTTCGAATCCCCCATGCCTGAAACCGAGGCCTGGCGGGAACGCTATGTCGCGCTGGCCGGACAACTGAAGACGCCGATTTGCGCCGCGGAAGCCCTTCCAGAATCCTATCCGACTCACGTCGCCTGGCTTGCATCGAAGGCCTGTGACGTCGGCCGCATCGACGCATCCCTGGGCGGCTTCACACCTTGCGTCGAACTGGCCGTCGCCTGCGAATCACTCGGGGCGAGGCTCGAACTGCGTAACATTGGCCTCGACGCCTATCCCCATTTACAACTGATCGGGGCTACCTCTGAGTCGGTTATCAAGTACGTCGAGCTTTCATCACTCTCCCGCGAAGCCCAGGTCCTGCCTGGCCGGACCACTGCCGAGCCCGTCATGGATGCACAGGGCTACGTCGGAATCCCCCAGACTCCCGGCATGGGCCTCGAACTCGACTGGAACTACATCTACGCCCACCGAGTGGTTTGATAGCCCGGGTCTGCAGGCGGGCCCCCACAGTGGTCATTTTGTGCGATTTTTCTTGACCACTGAGGACTTGCAGGGATGGGGAGTTGCGGGTAGAATAGTCGTGTCTGGGTCCATTTCGGGATTCACATGGTCGCACATCGTGCGCTGGGTAGCTGAAGAAGGAGCAAGAGAAATGAGCCGCCGACATGCCTTCACCCTCATTGAGCTTCTGGTTGTTATCGCGATTATCGCCATCTTGATGGCTATTCTGATGCCGGCCTTGAGCCGGGCCCGGGAACAGGGCAAACGAGTCGCGTGCCTCAACAACCTGGGCCAAATGATGAAGGGCTGGATCATGTACGCCGACGAACATGATGACAAGATCGTGTGGGCCAATCCTGCCTCGCGCACGGACCTCCCGCCCAATGGCGGATGGGTACACTATATCCAGAGCACAAATATGGAGGAGAAGATCAACGGCGTCAGGGACGGATTGATGTTCCCCTATTGCCCCGAGGTCGGCTTGTATAAGTGCCCGACCGGCGTCCGGGGGGAGGTCGTGACCTACGCGATTACGGATTGCATGAACGGATACACCGGCATCTCAGGGACCAAGAACTTGATGGTCTACAAACGAATCAAGATCAAACAGGCGGATATGCGGCTCGTCTTCCTCGACGAGGGTCGGCTCAGTCCGAACAGTTGGACCCTCCATTACGATCAGGAACGATGGTGGGACCAGGTCACCGCTCGACATGGAGACGGGACGAACCTCGGGTTTGCGGACGGCCACAGCGACTACTGGAAGTGGAAGGACCCACGAACGCTGGATATTGCCAAGGCGGACTACGACTGGTGGCAGAACACCGGACGCAACGGCGCGGCGGCCGATTCCCCCGGAAACGAGGACCTCCACAAGATGCAGCGGGCTGTTTGGAGCAAGCTGGGTTATGCGCCGAGCACCAACTGGTAGAAGGACACTGCCCCAAGACCGCAGGCCTCATCGGTCCGGCCGCACATCGAAGTACTGGAATATCGCCTCGCACAACTGATTGCCGAAGAGTTTCCATCGCACCGCTGATGCCGGGGTGTTCAGTCCCGCAATCCAGTTGGCGTTGAGTTCCAGCACGCAGGCATTCACGCCGAACCGCTCGAGCAGACCCTCGCCGATTGACCCCGGGTTGCGGAAGCTCGCGCCCGTGCTGCCCTCGGTGAACCACGTATACTCGCGAAGCATCGCCTCCAGCCGCTGCATGTTCTTGAGGTAGAGATCCAGATCCACATTCGGCCGGGAGATGTGGAGTTGGCCCCCCTCGTCGTTGTGCAGATCGATCAGCAGATGCGGTATCCGGCCGGCAGCAATCACCGATCTGAGCCACCCTTCCAGCGCGTGGTTTTCGGGGTTGACAGCCGGATCAGGCGGCTGGTCCCACTTGCGATTCAGATCGGCCCCGAGCTGATTGAAACGAGTCCAGCCACGGACGACCCCATCCTTGTTCGCCATGGGCATGACATAGACACAGTACCGGTCGAGATACCGCTTGGCATCGTGGTCGTCGCGAAGCAGCCGTTCGACGAGGCCCTCGACGACCCAGTTGCCCCCGGCCTCCCACGGGTGCGCGCGGGCCCGCAAGAACACCCGATAAGGGGCGTTCGGATCGCCGACGCGGATGATCTCCAGCTCACGTCCCTGGACTGTCTTGCCGACGGCTGTGATCTGGACCCGCCGGTCGCCACGAATCCGCTCCTCGAACGCTTCCAGGTCACAAAGGCGATAGGGCTCCAGGCGTGCGACGTACAATGAGCCCGAGTCGATCTCCAGCTCAATCTGCATACAGTTGTCGTCCGTCTTCCTGGCAGGGGCGAGCCGCCAGGTCCGGGCGTCCCCGGAGACGTAGCAGATCGTGCGATCGCTGATGGGCGAGCCCTTCCTTCCGTTCCAGACGTTGTCGAAGTTGTGCAGAACGAGCGTGCACTTCGTGTCCGGCGTCGCCTGGACCTCAAAGAACCAATGCCCGTTGGCCCGATTCGGGCTGGATCGCTCCTGGTCGTAGACGAGATACACGTGGATCACGCCGGCAGCGTCAGTTTCCCAATACAACGGGGAGGCGTTCTCGAAGCTCGTGTTGATGTAGATCGGGCCGGTGGATCCCGTCACTTCACCGAACGCAGGTGCGGCAAACCACAGGACCGACAGCAGCACCGTCACTCGCAACAACACAACCATCGCGTCTTCCCGGGCCAATCTGCCCGAGGTCAAACCGAGATCAGCCCTTCGCTGGCTCATGGTGCTCTCCTTTGATCGACTGTCGTCCGGCAGCAGCAACATACCCGATTCCTGCCTCGGCCACAACCCGCACTGCTATGCTCTTGACCCCGCCCGAAGCCTCGATACCATAGGGTGCTCTCGCGGTCCGGTCGCCGGCGGTGCGAGTCTATGAAGGGTAGTGCAGACCGGCATGTGCATGACAAAGGGTGCATTCTGATGGCAGGTTGCGGCGGACGGTTGGGTGTGATCTTCGATATGGACGGCGTACTGGTCGATACGGGCTGGGCCCACCGCCAGGCATGGTTCGATTTGGGGACCAGGGAGGAGCTGCCAATGACCGACGAGTTCTTTCGCAGCACGTTCGGCATGCAGAACAACGCCATCCTGCCCATGCTCCGCCCCGGTATCTCCGCCCAGGAGATGGAACGGCTGGCCGACTGGAAAGAGCGGCGATACCGCGAGGTAGTGCAGCAACGTCCGGAACTCGCGCCCGGGGCCAACACCCTCATCAAGGATCTCAGGCAACATGGGTTTCGCCTGGCAATCGGTTCCTCCGCCCCGCCGGAAAACCTCGATATCTTCTGGGACAGCCTGGGCCTGCGACAGTATTTCGATGCCCGCGTCACGAACGAGGAGGTACGGGAAAGCAAGCCGTCGCCACAGACCTTCCTCCGGGCGGCCGAGAAGCTCGGTCTGGCGCCGGCGTGCTGCGCAGTGATCGAGGACGCCGTGCCGGGGGTTCAGGCGGGTCGGGCGGCGGGAATGACCGTAGTGGCCGTTGCCACCACGCGAAAACGCGAGGACCTCGCCAGCGCAGATCGCATCGCGGATGATCTGACCAAGTTGAGCGCCGCGGACTTCCTGGCCTTGCTGGGACGAGCGAAGGCGGCAGCCGATGGTTGAAGCGCGTTGGTCAATGGTCTACGCGAAGCTGCTCCTGACCGCCGTATTCTGGGGAGGGACGTTCATTGCCGGCAGACACGTCTCGCGCACCCTCGATCCGTTCACGATCGCATTTCTTCGATTCGCCACGGCTTCCGTCTTGCTGCTATCGCTGACGTGGGCGAGGGAAAGACGCTTTCCTCGCTTGACATGGGGACAGCTCGCACTCATCGCCCTGCTGGGCATGACGGGCGTTTTCACCTATAACGTCTTCTTCTTCAAAGGGCTGCGATTGATCGAGGCAAGCCGGGCGTCGCTGATCGTCGCGACCTGTCCGGCCTTCATCGCTTTGGCCTCGACACTCTTCCTGCGGGAGAGGCTTAGCCCTGTCCAGAAGTTCGGAATCCCACTATCCATGCTGGGGGCCGTGGTCGTTATATCACAGGGCGATCTGCGCCAAATCCTGGCCGGTGGCGTCGGTCGGGGCGAGCTGTTCATCGCAGGCTGTGTGCTAAGCTGGGTCGCCTATTCGCTGATCGGCAAGGCCGTCATGCGGCGGCTTTCTCCCCTGGTCTGCGTATCCTACTCTTCCGCCATCGGGGCCCTGGCTCTGGCCGTCCCGGCTGCGATGGAGGGCCCCGCTGCCAATCTCAGCCGTGCGTCGTGGACCGATTGGGCATCCATCGTCTATTTGGCCGCGTTCGGGACCGTCCTCGGCTTTGTGTGGTTCTACGAAGGAGTCAGGTCCATCGGGGCGACGCGTGCGGCCCTATTCATCAATTTCGTCCCCATCTCCGCCGTGATCCTGGCCGCCTGGATTCTCCGGGAGCGCCTCACGTGGTCGCTTGCGGTCGGAGCGGCGATGGTCCTTCTCGGCGTGTACCTGACGAACCGAGGCACGAGAAGCGCGTAGTCCTATTTGTGGAGCTGGGCCCACAAAAGACTCCGGAACGGGCCGAGCACCTCGGGCAACGGCACGACCGTGGTCTCCACCTTCGCCACCGTCCCGGCGATCTTCACGGAGGCCGCCCCGGCCTGAAACGTTACCAGCAACTGGTCCAGAGCCTTCACGCCGGGCAAGCGAATTCCCCTGAGAATCCGTGTGGAACCCACGGCAAAGCCCTCGACAGGGCTGTGCGATCCTCCGTGGATGTCCATGATCCTACCGGTGCCGCGGATCTCGACGCCGCGATTGTAGTACGTGAAGCTCGGGATCACGAGCGAAGGCCCTTCAAAGCGGACCGTCACTTCACCGGCGCCGGTCGGCTGCTGCTGGCCCAACTGCAGGTTGAGCGTGTTGTGAAGAGCGCGGACGACGCCGTTGCTGACCAGATCCGATTGCGTCAGGTTGACCTGGACCTCGCCACCGAAGGAATGCCAATCGGACGAGGCCAGCACGGTCCCGCCGCCGGCCAGATTCCCCGGATACTCGCCCGCATTGGGATCGATCACGTGGACGAGCTGATTGAGCGACAGATTGTTGAAGTCAACGACCAAAGAGCCGTGATACGCATCCGCGTGCGCACTGACGCGGGTCCTCGCTTCGAACTGGCCGTCCAATATGTCGAAGTCGGCTTCATCAACCAACAGACGCCGGCTTCCGAGGAAACCGACAAGCCGGCAGGAATCAACGTGGGCAGGACCGAAACGACCGCCCTCAGCGTGGGCGTCCAGGACAAACCGCATCGGCTCCGGCGGACGGGTCGCCGGGTCCGCTCGTTCCACATCGAGCGAGCCGGAGACCAGCCCCTCGAAACGTTCGAACTGAGGAACCCATCGCTGCAACAGCTTCGGCTGGAGCCCCTGCCAGCCCAATGTCGCGGTGCTGCTCCTCCAATCGTCCAACGGGACCTCGGCCCGACCCGCCACAGAGCCGCCGAGCGTGTCAACATGCAGCTCCTGCACATCCAGGGTCCTCTTGTGTACGAACGAGGACACACGGACGTGGGCGAGCGGCTGGCCTGCCCACAGCACGGGACCAGACAGATCCGCCTCACCATTCACCGTGCGGTCGATCGCATTCACGCGCAGCCGGGCCCTGCCGTCGGTACAGAGCGTCACGCGGTCCCCATCGAGCTGGGTCTCCCACGTGCGGGATGTCAGTTCGACGCATACGGATTCCGGATCGTCCGGCCGAAACTCGACACTCGCCTGCACCTGCCCATTCTCCTGCTCCAGGACGATCTGGTCGAATCGCGCCAGACCCTTGGAGAAGTGGAGCTCGCCGCGAGCCCGAGGGATATGCCATGGAGAGATGCAAACGTCTTGGGCATTCCAGCCTCCGGCGGCCACCACCGACTCGATGTCGAAGTCTCGCATCGCCAACTGGATCTGTGCGTGCGTCCGGCCCTGTGAAATCCGAGGCAAGCCGGCGATTGCCGCGACGGATTCCAGCGAGAGCCCATCGACCGTTACCACCGCCTCTGTCTGGTTCGAGCGCAGGTCGTGCCGACCGCTGACCAGCCAGCGGCCTCCCAGCAGATCCATTGCGTCGCTTGTCACACGGACTTCTCGTGGGTTCGCGGTGGCCCGCACGGGGACTTCCACTTGTTCCACGACCTCTTTTCCAACAGCGACGCTCCGGCCCGTCAGCCGACCCGTCAGCTCAGCGGCCAACGGCCGGATCCGCCCGAAGACGGCGCCTTCCAGATGCCAGCGGCCCGGCGTCTTTGCGACCGCCTGCGGGCCATCGGGAGCGGAGCCGGCCGGCCAATCAGCGGTAAGCTGGACGTCCTGGAATCCCCATCCGCGGAAGGACAAGTCACCCCGGGCCGTAACGATCCGCTCGCCTTGGGCGATACGCAACTCGGATATGTGCGCCGTGTGGTCATCGCCCTCAGCGCTCAGATGGATATCCAACGGCTCGATGCCCCAGGGTTCCACTTGGCTCACGTCGTCCAAGGTCAGATTCGCCGACCAGGCACGTGTATTCGGATCGAATTGGACAATCGCGCTTTTCACTTGCGTCTCGGGCACGTGCAGAGACGTGAGCCGGATCGCAGGCCAGTCCACATGAACCTCGGCCCCTGCCCCGCCGAGATCCACTTGCCCGCCATCCAGGGTCCACACGCACGTCGGAGTCGATACCCGCCACTGCGACTTCTGCCAGTCGGCCCCGGCGCCATCGACGTTGGCTGTCAGCGCAAGATCGCCCACTGAGGTCTCCGCCTGGGCCGTCACGCTTACGGCGGCCGTCCGGCGGCCAAATTGCGGCGAGCCGACAGAAGCATGACATACACCACTATGCTGCGACGACCGTCCGTCCGAGAGCTGCGCCCACGATGCCGCGAGCTCCCCTGTGCCGGCGATCCAGTTCCACGTCCCGTCAACTCGAGCCGTCAGCCGCCCCGACACCACGGAAAGCTGCTCGACGCAGACCTGCCGGCCCACGATCCGAACCGAACCATCGGCAAGGTGAATCTCTCTGCCGGCGAGGTGGGGATCGCTGAGCACAAGGCCTTGCGGATTGAGGCAGATCTGGTCGGCCTTCGCCTCCACGCGAACCACGCCGCGCGCCGCCGCCGGCCCGACGACCAACTCCTCCAATTGGAGCGTGCCCGTCACGGCCTCGGAGCACCTTGCCTTCCCAGCGCCCGGCCGCACGGATCGGGGCCGGACCGCTCCCCAGGATCCGCCGGACCAGCGATCCAACATCCGAAACGGAAAAACCGACATCATGAGTCCAGTCGCTGCCCTGCGCGACGCGGCCTTTCACCTCCGCAAGTTGAGACCACCTCAGATCGAACTGCCAGAGCAGCGGGCCCTCCGCGTCAGCCCGAAGATCCAGCGGCCCCACGGTCTGCACTGCGGTATTCGGCTCTGTGACGCGAACCAGCGCATCCCGGACCATAACGCGCGGCAGTCCCTGCGACCCGGCCGAGGAGTCGCTGGAACTGAGACTCGTGCTCAGTCGCGTCCACACATCCTGGATGCTCCACCGGCCGTTTTCGTCGCGACGCATGTTGACTCTGGGGCTGTCCACCTCGACCGATCGCACGCGGATCGACCGTCCGAGAATCAACAGAGGAATGGCCTCATGCCGGATCTCGATTCGGTCGGCGGAGAGAACCTCCTCGTTCGTCAGCGGCGTCTTCACGGCGGGCCTGTGGACAGTCGTCGTTCCGCCCCATCGCACGGAGAGCGATTCACACGTGACTTCCATACCGATCCGCTCGCCGACCGCGGCCAGGATCACCCGTTCCAGCCAGTCGCTTTTCAGAACGAAGTGCACGATCACCGCAGCCACGATGCTCAGGACGGCAAATACGAGGAGAATCCTTGCCGTCCAGCGCAGCACATGCCATCTCGGTTGTCGAACGGGTGCCTTCACGAAGCTTTCGCCCTCACGAGGTGCTCGAGACCGTCATTCGCTCTGATGATCCACTGGTGGGATCGTGCCGGCGGTGCGCGGGCCGAAGCCGAGGATCCACCAGTCGTCGCGCCAGGCCCTGCCGACGAAGGGGCCGGAGCTGGCCACGACCTCTCCGGTATCCGCCCAATACGCGACGTACGCGACGCCCGCGAAGCTGACCTGCTTGATCCCTTTGACGATGGCCACTTCCGGCGTGATGATGCCGGCCGTGGGGACGCCCGTGGCCGCCGAGGCCGTCCCCGCCGTGGCCCCGAGCGCGGGGATACCGACGAGACTGTCGTATCGGTCGATCCCGACGCCGGGGCTCCGCACCTCCAGAACGATCTCCGCGTTGCCGATATCGGGCGCCACCTGTACGCCCGACAGCAACAGCTTGGCGCGAAGCTCGCCGAGTACAAACGCCTTCTCCGGTGCGCCGAAGAAGCGGTCATCGACAAAAACCCGCCGGCCATGCAGCACGTCGAAGCTCAGAGGCGCCACGGCTTCCGTCGCCGCCTTGGAGAGCAGAAACTGCTCGGTGGCCGTCCGCTCCGGGTTAGTCACGCGCTGCGTCGCACAGCCGCAGAGCGCGATCACGCAGAACACAAGAGCCATCTCGCCTGACCACGCGGCTGCTCTCGGGCATCGTGGATACGACAGTCTTCCCATGTATACCCCCGGTCAATGTCATAGCACCCCCCAGGACAGATGCATCATTCTCTTTGAGTTCCCTGCCCCTGAGGCATTATCAGCCCGCCGCAGTCCCGCGTCAACCGTTGTTTTTGCCCGCGCGCAGGATCCAAGAAGTCGCACACAAGAACAACCTTGAATCCTCGGGCTTCATGCGGTACTCTGTTCTCGTGATCCTGACTTGAACGCATGGGTAGGTTGTCATCCAATCGAGGAGTTGATCCATGAGAACGACAGTCAATCGCCGCACATTCCTGAAGCAGAGCGCCGTCCTCGGGGCCGGCGTCACGATCCTCAAATCCGGGATTCTCAAGGCGGGTAACTCCCCGAACGGGAAGCTCAACATCGCCGGCATCGGCGTCGGGGGCCGAGGGGCCGGCAACCTCGACGGCGTCAAGAGCGAGAACATCGTGGCCCTGTGCGACGTCAACGCGAAGAACCTCGCGGCGGCCGCCCAGAAGTACCCGGGGGCCAAGCTCTATACCGACTGGCGCAAGTGCCTCGAACAGAAGGACATCGACGCGGTCGTCTGTGCGACGACCGATCACACGCACGCCTTTGTCAACATCTGGGCGATGAATCGCGGCCTGCACGTCTACTGCGAGAAACCGCTGGCCAACTCCGTGGAGGAGGCCCGGATGGTTCGCGAAACGTATCTGAAGAACAAGGGCAAGATCGCCACCCAGATGGGCACGCAGATCCACGCCAGCGATAATTACCGCCGGATGGTGGAATTGATCCACGGCGGCGCGATCGGCGCCGTCAAGAGAGTCCACGTCTGGTGCAGCCGCACGCCCGAAGGCGGGGAGTACCTGCCCGGCGAGCCCGTGCCGGAAGGCATCGACTGGGACCTTTGGATCGGGCCGTCGCCCTACCACCCCTTCAATTCGGGATACATCAAGGGCGGCTGCCTGAGCTGGAACCGGTTCTGGGACTTCGGCAGCGGCCAGATCGGCGACATGGGCAGCCACATGATGGACATGCCCTACTGGGCCCTCGACCTGACTCTGCCGACAAGCTGCAAGGCGGAAGGGACCCCCGTCAGCACGGACACCTGCCCCCAATGGCTGACCGCAGAGTGGGAGCACCCGGCCAACGACTGGCGACCTGCGGTCACGGTCAACTGGTACGACGGCGGCAAGAAGCCCGGCATGCCCTCCGAGGCATTCCACCGCGACAAGCTGTTCAAAGGCGTCATCTTCAACGGCGACAAGGGCTACCTGCTCTGCGACTACGATTTCCGTATCGTGATGCCCACCGGCTCCAACGACATGACTCAATACAGCTCACCCAAGAAACAGGACCTGATTCCCCCGTCGCCCGGTCACCATGAGGAGTGGATCATCGGCTGCAAGACCGGCAAACCGACGCTGTGCAATTTCGACTACTCCGGTGCACTGATCGAGAACAATCTGCTGGCGCTCGTGGCGTATCGCGTCGGCCGGAAGCTCGAGTGGGACACCAAGAATCTCAAGGCGACGAACTGCCCCGAGGCCGACAAGTACATCCGCAAGCAGTACCGCCAGGGCTGGGTCCTGAACGGCTGAGACGATTCATTGTCCGCTCTTCGCGTGGCGTGAACGACTGGCGACGCGTATTCCGGAGCCGGCGTCAGAATCGCTCCTGCGCCTCAGGACATAGCGAGTGATGTTGGCGACGGTGTCCACCCAGAGACCGTTCTTCGGGTCCCGGGCGTATTCGCAGAACGCCTGCAGCGTATCGGCCCGTGTGGTCTGCCGGCCGCCCTCGCCGATTTCGTGGCCGGCCAGCACGAGCCAGGCGCCCTGCTCAGCCGCCTCATCCACGAGGACCTTCAGTTGCTCGAACGTCAGGCCGTCGAACTCCACGCCCATCAGTTGCGCCGGATCGCAGAACGCTGGGGCGTTCGTTCCCTCATCCCGCCACCCACGACCGGCGATGAACCGTTCCGCCACGACCGGCACGTAACTCCGTGCGTCCACGCCTCGTCCGACGAATTTCTGGCCGCACGGATAGGCAAATGTCACGGGGCGAACGCCCAGCAGCCTCCGAATCTCCGCATTCGCTTTGTCCAGTTCCGTCGCCATCTGGTCCAGCGTGTAGTCTTCCAGGGCCTTTCCGCGGGACCAGGAGAAGTTGCCCGTGCAAGGATGGAGCAGCGAGTGGTTGCCGATCTCGTGACCGGCTGCGACGGCGGCCTTCCACGCATCGAGTCGTTCCGGGACCCGCGATGGGGAGACGTAGAACGTAGCACGCAGACCGCATCCATTGAGAATCGGCACGCCGACATCCACCTGGCTGGGCCTGGCGTCATCGAACGTCAGGCAGACAGCGGCACGTTTCCCCTCGGGCCATGGGAACCGAACTGAAGAAGCCTCGCCGCCTGCATACGGATCAGAGGCGGGCTGGCGATCCGCAGGCAGCCGGGAACACGAAGACAGGCCCACGAACAACGAACAGAGCAGAACAAACCTCGCAAACACCGCCATGAGAACCTCCGTAGAAGCCGTCGCCGTCCCCATCGGGACATCACAGGCTGTAGAGTTCCTCGTCTTCGAGGACCGTGAAGCCCGCCTCTCGGACAACCTGGGCCGCCTTGGCAAGCTGGGCCTGCTCGATTTCCATACAGCAGACGCCCGTCTTGTGGGGCTGGAGGACGAAGCCGTAGGCATCGGTGATATTGATGCCATCTGCCGCCAGGGCGGAAGTCAGCCTGTGGAAATTGCCCGGCTGATCCGGCACGGAGACAGCCAGCACGTCTTTAAGCGCACAGGCACAACCCACATCCGCCATCGCCAGATAGGCGTCGTTGGGCTTGTCCACGATGAGTCTGAGCAGGCCGTAATCGCCTCGGTCCTGGATCGTGAAGGCGCGGATGTCAATGTTGTTCTTGTGCAGGTTCTCTGAGATCGATCGGAGCCTGCCGGCCCGATTCTCAACGAAGATCGTCAGTTGTTTCGCCATACGATCCCTCAGTCCTTCGGCCGGTCATCCACCACGCGTTTGGCCTTTCCCTCAGACACGGGCAACGATCCCGGCTCATGCAACTCCACGGCCGGACTGATCGTGATGGACGCCCGCAGCTCCTCAATGATCTTGCGTTTGAGCGCTTCGAGCTTGGACACTTCGCCCAGGAACAGCTTCGGATAGATCTCGACTTTCACGGTCAACCGGTCCAGGGCGCCCTTCTTGTCGACGTGGATCAGGTAGTTGGTCGCCACCTCGGGAATCTTCATGATCTTCTCCTCGATCTGCGAGGGGAAGACGTTGACGCCGTTGATGATGAGCATGTCGTCCGTGCGACCGAGGATTCTCGACAGCCGCCGGTGGGTCCGGCCGCAATCGCAGCCCTGCGGATGGAGGAACGCCAGGTCACGCGTGCGATATCGCAGGATCGGCGTCGCCCGCCGGACAATGTTCGTCAGGACGAGTTCCCCCTCCTGCCCATCCTGCAGGATCTCGCCGGTCTTCGGATCGATGATTTCCGCGATGAATGCATCTTCCCAGACGTGCATGTCGTTTCTGAACACGCATTCGAATGCGACGCCGGGACCGTTGAGCTCGCTGAGGCCGTAGGAATTGTACGCCTCGATTTGCAGGAGATCCTGGAGCTTGCGGCGGGTGTTTTCCGAGTGCGGCTCGGCCCCGATGAAGGCCTTCCGCAGGGCCAGGTCTTCCCGGCGGACCCCCTCTTCGCCCAGCTTGGAGTGGATGTGCAACAGGTAGCTCGGCGTGACGTGCAGGACGGTCGTCTGGAAGTCCTTCATGGTCTGGATCTGTCGCTTGGTATTGCCGCCCCCAATGGGAATGACGGCCATGCCCACCCGCTCGGCTCCGTAGTGCAGACCCAACCCGCCAGTGAAGAAGCCGTAGGTCATCATGTTCTGGAACACGTCCGCCGACGTGGCTCCCGTCGCGACGATGCTGCGGGCCAGCAGGTCCGTCCAGTTGTCCACATCGTCGCGAGAATAGTAGATCACCGTAGGAATGCCCGTTGTCCCGCTGGAGGAGTGAACCCGCAGGACATCGGTCATCCCGACAGCCAGGTGCCCTTTCGGGAAGCTCACCCGCAGGTCGTCCTTCGTCGTAAAGGGGATTCGCCGCAGGTCGTTCAGGCTCTTGATATCATCAGGCGAGTTGATTCCGGCCTGGCTCAGCCGTTTGCGGTACAGGGCCGTCTGGAGGGCCCAACCGATTGTCTGTCTGAGCCGCTGAAGCTGAAGCCCCTCAATGCGACTTCGCTCGGCGGTTTCTATCTCTCTGCTCCAAAACGGGACGTCCATCACAACCCTTCAATGTCCTTCTCCGTGACTACACGGATCTGCTGCTTGGCCAGTACTTGCTGCGCGAAATCCGTGTCTTCGAATCGCATGACGAGCAGGGCTTTGTCGCTGAATTTCTCGACGAAACCGTACATATACTCGATGTTCACATCGTGCTCGGAGAGGAGCTTCAGGATGGAGGCAAGGCCGCCGGGCTTGTCCGGGACCTCGATGGCCACCACGTCCGTGAAGTTCGCCACGAACTGATTGTCCCGCAGCAGCTTGATCGCCGCGTCGGACTTGTCCACGACGATCCGCAGGACGCCGAAGCTCTCCGTCTCGGCGATCGTCAACGCGCGGATGTTCACACCGTTGCCGCCGAGCAGTGAACACACGTCGTACAGCCTGCCCTTGCGGTTCTCCAGGAATACCGATATCTGTGTGATCTTCATATGCGACCCCTACAGTGTTCGCTTGTCCACGATTCGCTTGGCCTTGCCCTCGCTTCGCGCGATGGTCTTGGGCTCGACGAGCGTCACCTTCACGCCGATCGAGAGCACATTCTCGATTTCCTTCTTGATCTTCTTGCCGAGCTCGTTGAGCCGTTTGATCTCGTCGGAGAAGAACCGCTGCTCGACCTCGACCAGGACCTCGACCTCGTCGAGGTGGTGCGCCTGGCGATCCACGATGATCTGGTAGTGCGGCTGCGTTCCTTCGATCCCGACGAGCACGTGCTCGATCTGCGACGGGAACACGTTGATTCCCCGCACGACGATCATATCGTCGGTCCGGCCCTTGATCTTGCTGATCCGGGGGCTCGTCCGGCCGCAGCGGCACTTCTCATGGGTCATGCTCACGATGTCACGCGTGCCGTAGCGAATCAGCGGGATGCCCTGCTTGGTCAGCGTCGTGATGACCAGTTCACCGTCCTCGCCTTCGCGGACTTCCCGGCCGGTCTTCGGATCGACGATCTCGGGATAGAACACGTCGCTGAAGACGTGCAACCCGTCCTTGTGATGGCACTCCTGGGCAACGCCCGGACCGATGATCTCGGAGAGCCCGTAGATATCCGTCGCGAGCATGTTCCAGGCCGCCTCGATCTCTCGCCGCATGGACTCGCTCCACGGCTCGGCCCCGAAGACACCGATCTTCCAGTTGCCCTTCGTAGGATCGATGCCCATCTCCTTGGCCTGCTCGGCCATGTAGAGGACGTAGCTCGGCGTACAGGCGATGATCCGAGGCTTGAAGTCCTGCATGAGCTTGAGCTGGCGGGCGGTCTGGCCGGAGGACGTCGGAAGAATCCGAAGTCCCATTTCCAGGGCCCCATAGTGAGCCCCGAGGCCGCCCGTGAACAGGCCGTAACCGTAGGCGATCTGGATCGTGTCGCCCGGCTCCGCGCCGGCACAGCAGAACGCCCGGGCCATGACGTCGCCCCAGAGCTTGACGTCGTCCTTCGTATAACCCACGAGGGTCGGATTACCGGTGGTTCCGCTGGAGACGTGAATCTCCGTGATCCGATCCTGGGGCGTCGAGAACAGGCCGTACGGGTAATTGTCCCGCATGTCCTCTTTCGTCGTGATGGGGAGCCTCTTGATGTCGTCGATCGATTTGACGCTGTCCGGCTTCACCCCTGCGGCGTCGAGCTTCTGCCTGTAGACGGCACAGTTTTGATAGATGTAGGGAATCAGCTTCTTGAGATAGCCCGACTGCAGCTCCCGCAGATCCGCCGGGGCCGCACACTCGACGTTCTCTTTCCAGATCATGATTGACCCATCTTCCTTCCGTCCAGGAATATCTTCTTGTTCTCTTCGACGCCCTTGCCCTTGAACACCGTCTCGATCGCCTTCAGCCAGAATTCCTCTTTAATCGGCAGCCTGGCCGACAGGACGCCCACAAGGCAGGTGTTCAAACCTCGCGGATTGTCAATGGCCTGGCTGGCTCTGTCCAGATAACTGGTGAGATCGACGCCGTCCTTCTTGAGGAAGACGCTCAGTCGCAAGCATTCGTCCTTGTAGAAGCAGACCAGGAAATCGGCGCCGCCGGTCGGAACCAGAGGCGAAAAAACGCGTTTCCCAAAGCGTACGTGCGATTCCACGGAGCCGCCTCGCTGGGCCATCCCGTGAACCTCGGACTTCTTCACGTGGTAGCCGGCGAACAGGGCCGCCCAACTACAGATCTCGGACGCCTTCAGGACGCCCTGCCCGCCGATCCCGCCGAACGTGATGCTGTAGACTCTGTCGTTCATGGCTGTGACGATACCTGCCTTTTCAGCAACTTGCACGGATGCCTGGAGATGATCACGGACAGTGCATCCTCGTTGATTCGCTTCTCCAGAATCGCCCGGAATCGGGCCAATTCCTTCGGATCGACCACATCGACGTTGTCGGCGCCGCACGCCCGGCACAGATCCTCCAGGATGAGCTTTTTGGTGGGCTCGTTGCGGATGGTCAGGCCGGTGGCCGGATGCTGCTGGCCGCCGGTCATGGCCGTCGTGGAGTTGTCCAGGATGACGATGACGCCCTTGGTCCTGTTGTAGGCGGCGTTGATGAGCCCCGTGATGCCCGAGTGGACGAACGTCGAATCCCCGACGACGCCGACGATGCACTTGCCCGGCGCGCCTTTGCGCCACCCCTCGTGGAAGGTGACCCCCGCCCCCATGCACAGGCACGAATGCAACGCCGACATGGGGGGCAGGCAGGCCAGCGTGTAACAGCCGATATCGCCTGCGACGTAGGCGTCTATCTTCTTCAGGGCGGCAAACGAGGCCCAGTGCGGGCACTCCGGGCACAGGCGAGGCTTGCGTTTCGCAGACCTTTGCTCCCGTTTCACCTTTGCGGCTACCAGATCCGGAATCAGTTCCGGCGTCAGCTCGCCGATGCGGAACGAAGGGTGCTTCGCCGTAACCTTGATCCCGAGCGCCTTGACGTGCTCCTCGATGAAGGGATCCAGCTCCTCGACGGCGACGAGCTTCTTGACGCTCTTGGCGAACTGGCGGATCTTGTCGTCGCAAAACGGATAGCTCATCCCGAGCTTCAGATATGAAGCGTCGGGATAGTTCTCTTTCAAATACTGGTAGCTCACGCCTGACGTGATGAATCCGATCTTGCCGGTGCCCTTTTCAATGCGGTTCAGGCGGGTCCGCTCCGCCACGGCCTTGAGCTTTTCGAGCCGTTTCTCGACCAGGATGTGCCGCTGGTAGGCATGACCGGGGACCATGACGTACTTCGGGGCGTTCCGCTCGAAGACGGGCCGCTCCGGGACCTTTCGCTCCCCGATCGTCACGTTCTCCTTCGTGTGGGAAATCCGCGTGGTCATTCGCAGGATCACGGGCGTGTCGAATCGCTCGCTCATCGCGAATGCCTCTCTCACGTACTCCTTCGCCTCGGCGGGGCTGGCCGGCTCGAGCATGGGCATTTTCGAGTAGAGAGCCACCCATCGCGTGTCCTGCTCGTTCTGCGAGGAATGCATGCCGGGGTCGTCACAGACCACGATGACAAAACCCGCCAGGACGCCCGTGTAGGAGGCCGTCATGAGCGGGTCCATCGCGACGTTAAGCCCAACGTGCTTGCAGGCAAACAGGCTGCGAGCCCCTGCCGTGGCGGCGCCCAAGGCCACCTCGAACGCCACTTTCTCATTCACCGACCACTGGGCGTCCACTTCCGGAAAACCGGCCAGGACCTCCAGAATCTCGGTTGAGGGAGTCCCCGGGTAGGCACAGGCAACGCTCAGGCCGGCCTCATAGGCCCCCTGAGCCAACGCTTCATTTCCCGAAAGCAACGCCTGATTGAGAGTGCTCTTCTTGGCCATAGGGTCCGATTGTAAGACAGTTCGCCGGCGGATTCAAGAAAAACACGCCGGCGAACCGTTCGATTGTCACTGAATTGTCGAGCGAGCGCGTCTCAGAAAACGTACTCGACATTGACCCGCAGCCAGAAGGCCTCGTCGTCGGTGCCTTTTCCGTAGTAGGCACCCGGGAAGAAGTACTCACCCATCAGGTGCCCGTACAACTGGCTGCTGAACTTGAACTTCGCCCACGCGGTGACCAGGCTGCCCCGGAACTTGTCCCCGTTGGAGATTTCATATCGGGACGAACTGCCCGTCTCATCTGCCCACAGGGCATGGTAGTCCGCAGTCAGCGTCCATTGCTTGTTGAGGTCGAACTTATGCCCGATATTGAGACGGTGGAGATTCGTCATTTCAAAGGGCGATGTCTCGTATGCAGCCGTGTAGCCCAGCATTTCGCTCCATCGCGGCCACTCGCCCCAGAGCGGATCGAACTGCTCGTTGTCGTGGCTGTCTGCGTCATCGCCGGAGGCATACTCATACGTGAGATGAGTCACGTTCGCATGTGAATCCTTGAACAGGTACTCCAGGGTCGCCAAAGCGCCATAGGCTTCCAGATCACGTTCCTCCCCGATGCTCAGGTCGTACACACGCTGGTCCTTCTCATTCAGGTGGAAACCCGGATCATGCTTGGTTCCTGTCTGAATGGCTCCCTCTGCACGGTACTTCCAGTGCTCGGCGTGCAGACCGGATATCGCACCCCCGAAGGTGAAGATCTCCGATTTTCGGCTCCAGGCATTCGCCAGACCTTCGAGCGGCCCATCCACCGGATTGTCGTTCTTGTAGATGAAGAAACCCTCCAGTTGCGTGGGATTGAACGACTTGTTCGTCACATACAGGATGGCGCCGGTTTCATCCGACTTGACTATGGCCTTCTCCTGATCGTTGATCAGGTTCAGCCGGCGATTCGATTCGGCGACCTGGCTGATAAGGATCACATCGACCTTGCTGCTGGCGTCTGCCCAATCATACGTCGCCCGGACCGCGTCGAAGTAGGCAGTTCGCGACCCATCTCCACAACTTCCGTCCAGAATCAGCCAGCCGACGCCGATGTCCATGATGTCCTGGCGACCGAGAGTCGCCGTCAAAGGCGCGCCGCCCAGGTTCTTCAGGTTGACGTTGAACCAGTCGAAGACGGCCTCATCTGCGTTGAAGTTCACATCCTGGGTGCGAGGCTCGTCCCATGTCCGGAACTCCCAGGTCAGGCGCGTGTTGAAGCTGATGTCCTCGCTCAGAGTCCACTTCGTCCACCACCGCGCTCGGTACCGCTGGTACTCCCGCTCGTGGTCGATGTGGTCGTCGTCGAGGGTCATGAAGTTCTCGCCGTACTCGGTTCTGAAGCGGAAATCAAGACCCATGTGCAACCACGGAGTCGGGTCGTGCAGCGTCTTCCAAAGCTCCGGACAGAACAGTTCGGTGTGCTCGGGCGCTGCGACGGCCGGCGCCTTGCTTGCAGCCGGAGCCCCGGCCGCAGCAAACGCGGCTGAGCCGGCGATCACCGTCACGACTGCCATCACCAATCCGGTCTTCCACACTTCGTGCTTCATTTGTCTCTCCTTTAACCTCCCGGAATAACTTGATGCCGCCGGCCGAAGGTCTCCCAACGCACAGCACACGGTTTCCACAGGCCTCGGCCTTCTATACGTCACGGTAGCGCCTTGCGCGCCTGCACAGTTAATCAGCTTATAATGCCTCAGATCAGTATAAAAATAAAGTACCTTCTCGGACAATCCTGTAAAATTTGCTTGATGATGTCCGGCGTAAGCCGACCCTGCCTCCGCTCGATCCTCCCTTGCACCCACCCGGCAGGCAAGCCGCCACGGCCGATCAGAGGGATCATAAACCACACTTGATAGTCGTCAGTCCCCGCTCCACCCGTCACGTCAGATTCAACAGCGACAGCGCGTTGCCCGCCAGGATCGACCTCAATGCCTCGTCCGGTAACTGCAATCGGTCCAGCAGCGCCAGCGTCGCGGCCTGATCCGTCCAGGGCGAGTCCGTCCCGAACAGCACACAGCCGGCCGGATGCCCGAGGATCATGGCCCGGGCGCGCTCGACATCCAGCTCATCGAGACCAAAGCTGATCTCCATAAGGAGGTTCCGTCCGATAAGCTGTTCCTGCGATTCGTCCCACTGTTGCCAAGCCCCCATGTGAGTGGTCACGAGCTTGAGACTCGGAAACCGCTCCGTGACCGCCACGATTCTCCGCGGGTCGGCCCGACGAATCCGGCGGAACGCGACATCGTACCCGGTGTGCATAACCAACAGGAGGCCCAAGCCATCCACGGTCTCGTATAGCGGCAGCATCCGATCCTCATCCGCGAAGAAGTCCTGGTAGTACGGATGCAGTTTCACCCCCTGAAACCCCTCCCGCCCGATGCGGCAGATGCGATCTACAGCCGTCGGGTCCGCCGGATGAATGGATGGGAACGGGATGAGCCGGTCTGAGCGGATCTGATCACACCAGGCCAGGATCGGGTCGAACTGCTCGGGCTTCGTCGCGATGCAGCAGACGACGCTCTTCTCGATACCCGCCCCGTCCATCGACCGCATCAGGTCCCCCACCGTGCCGTCAAGGTATGCCCGGATTCCGGGCACCTCCTCCAGAAGGGCTTTCATTGCGCGGGCAGCCAGCCCGTCGGGAAACGCGTGAGTATGGAAATCCACGATTCTGCGTGTCATAGGACCTGCGTCGCACGGATTCGCACATCGTACAGCGATTAGGCAACTCAGGCGATATGATAGCTGTGTGGCTCCCGGCAGGCAACACGGGAATGGGTGAACAGACAGCAAACGTGGCGCCGGGAACAAGGGCGAAGACGCAGCCCACCCGCTACCTGCGTCTTCACCATATCCACAGGCCGCCCGTATGCGCAAGCGATACGGCACACTACAGTGAAGGCGGTCCCCGAAGGGTCGATGTAGATGAAAAAATGCACAAGTTATCAATTATTTTTTGCACTCATCGCAATTTGAATCTTGGGCGGGACCGGGCGTCTATATCCTTAGCCCTCGGTTTCTGGCCTGGATGCGGTCGATCTGCTATCATGGAATGCATGCCGGTGGGCCGATATAAACAGTGACGCTGAGAGTGGTGCCTGATCCTGGAGCCCCTGAAAATGGACTGTCCTGCGTGTGAGAACGCCATGATCACTTTGGAATTGGCCGATGTGGAAATCGACCATTGCGTCCATTGTGGCGGGATATGGCTTGACGGCGGGGAACTGGAGCTGCTCATGGATGGTCCCGAAAAGGCCGCGCAGCTCCTCGCCTCGCTTCGGGAAGACGCCACGGGAGCCGAGCAGCCGCGGAAATGTCCGATCTGCGACAGGAAGATGGCGAAAATCATCGTGGGACCATCGGCCCCGCCTCTGCGAATCGACCGATGCCGCCGAGGTCATGGCCTGTGGTTCGATCGTGGCGAACTCAAGGAGGTCTTGAGCCGGGGGCAGTTGGACGAGGAAAGTCGCATCCAGCGACTGCTCGCCGACATGTTTGGCCAGGATGCGGGCAAGGTGGATAGGGAGGTCCGGCCGTGATGGTCCCCCCGGCGGTCGCAGTCCGTTTGCTCGCACTTTCACTGTCCTGGGCGGCGATGCCCGTGGCCTCCACCGCCGGCCTGAGCCATACCGACGTCTTCGTCGCCGGGGCCGACGGCTATCATACGTATCGAATCCCCGCCCTGCTGGCCACCCCCAAGGGCACCCTCCTGGCCTTCTGCGAGGGGCGTAAGGGCGGTCGCTCCGATACCGGCGATATCGACCTGCTCGTGAAGCGGTCCGCCGACGGTGGCAGCACCTGGTCGGCGCAGCAGATTGTCTGGGATGACGGATCGAACACGTGCGGCAACCCCTGTCCTGTAGTAGATCAGGCAACGGGCGTGATCTGGCTGCCGATGACATGGAACAACGGCCAGGACCGCGAAAGCCAGATCAAGCAGAACACCAGCAAGGATACGCGCAGGGTCTTCATCACCTCCAGCGACGACGACGGCAGGACCTGGGCCAAGCCTCGGGAGATCACCACCGACGTGAAACGCCCCGAGTGGCGGTGGTATGCGACCGGCCCCGGCGTGGGCATACAAGTGGCGCACGGCCCCTGGAAGGGCCGCCTGCTGGTTCCCTGCGACCACACCCTCGTATTGCCGGACGATCCTGATGGCTACTGCTCGCACGTCATCTACAGCGACGACCGCGGCCGGACCTGGCAATTGGGGGGTGTCATCCGCCCGGCCGTCAACGAATGCCAAGTGGTGGAGCTCACGGATGGGACGCTCCTGATCAACATGCGGAACTACGACCCGTCCCAGACCACCAGGGCCGTCGCCAGCAGCAGCGACGGCGGACTGACCTGGTCTGCGGTCCGGCACGATCCGGTGCTCGTCGAGCCCATCTGCCAGGCCAGCCTCGTGCGGCATACGACACAGGCCCCGGGCGGCCGGGACTGCCTGCTTTTCTCCAATCCCGCTCACGCCGAGCCTGGGAAACGACTGGACATGACCGTCCGAATGAGCGAAGACGAAGGCAAGACCTGGCCGGTGAGCCGCGTCCTGTGGCCCGGCCCGGCAGCCTATTCATGCCTGTGCGTTCTGCCCGGTGGGAGCATCGCCTGCCTTTTCGAGGCCGGTCGAACACACCCCTATGAGCGGATCGTGCTGGCGCGGTTCAGCTACGATTGGCTGTCGAGTACGGATGGACCGCCGTAGAACAGCCGACGATATGCACTTCGCGTGGTGCAAATGACAATAGCTCTGGTTCTTCGTCCGTAGGACAGAAGGGAGATCACATGGGAGGATTCATTGCACTGATCGTGGTTTTGGCCATCCTCGGGCTTGTGGCACTTTTCCTGATCGGCATCTACAACTCGCTGGTCGGCTCGCGCAACCAGGTGGACAACGCGTGGGCCCAGATCGACGTCCAGTTGAAGCGCCGGCACGACCTGATCCCCAACCTCGTCGAGACAGCCAAGGGGTACATGAAGCACGAGCGGGAGACCTTCGAGACCATCACGAAGGCCCGCAGCGCCGCGATGGGCGCCAAGACCGTCTCCGAAACGGCCCAGGCGGAAGGCCAGCTCGCCGACGCCCTCAGCAAGTTCATGCTCGTCGTCGAGAACTACCCCGAGCTGAAGGCGAATCAGAACTTCCTGGCCCTCCAGGAGGAGCTGACCAGCACGGAGAACAAGATCGCCTTCTCGCGTCAGAACTACAACGACCAGGTCCTCTTCTACAACAACCGGATTCAGATGTTCCCGTCCAACGTCGTGGCCGGCATGTTCGCCTTCACAAAACGGGATTTCTTCCAGGTCGAGACCGCGCTGGAGAGAGAGCCCCCGAAAGTCACGTTTTCCTGAGTCTAAGGTAGGTAGAGGGCATGTGGGAACTCATCAGAGCGAATCGACGCAACTCCATCTTCCTGATGACCCTGATGGCCGTCGTCCTGCTGTTGCTGGGCGGCGTGATCGGGATGGCGGCCGTCGGCCCGCGAGGCAGTCTGTTCGGGGTTGCCATCGCCGCCGTGATCTGGCTGGTGCTGGCCTTGGTCAGCTTCTCGTCCGGCGACCAGATCCTGCTGGCCGCCAGCAGGGCGCAGCGCGTAACCCATGACGTTCACCCACAGCTTTTCAATGTCGTCGAGGAGATGAAGATCGCGGCGGGCCTGCCCGCCATGCCAAAGGTCTACATCATCAACGATCCGGCCCCGAACGCCTTCGCGACCGGCCGCAGCCCACAATCGGCCTCCATCGCCGTGACGGCCGGCTTGCTGGCCCGGCTCAATCGTGACGAGCTCCAGGGCGTCGTCGCTCACGAAATGAGCCACATCCTGCACCGCGACATCCTCTACGTCACGCTCGCGGGGATCATGCTGGGCAGCGTCGCCCTGCTCTCGCAGGTCTTTCTCCGTGGGATGTTCTATCAATCGATGGGTTCCCGCCGGCGCTATTCATCCGGCAATCAAGGGGGCGGGCAAGCCCAGATCGTGCTGTTCGTCATCGCCATTGCGGCCGCGATTCTGGCCCCGATTCTGGCCCAACTGCTCTATTTCGCCCTGTCGCGCCGACGGGAGTATATGGCCGACGCGGGCGGCGCCCGGCTGACCCGCTACCCGGAGGGACTCGCCAGCGCCCTGGAGAAGATCGCCAACGATCCCTCGCCGCAACTGGCGTCGGCGAACAACGTCACCGCGCCCATGTACTTCGCCAATCCCTTCAAGAAGCGCGGCATGAGAACGCTATCCGACCTGACCAGCACGCATCCGCCCATCTCGGAGCGAATCCGCATCCTGAGAAACATGGCGCACGGCGCCTCCTTCCGTGACTACTCCCAGGCGTATGCGGCGGTGACCCATTCCAAGACCATCGTGCCGGCCGCCGCGATCACCGAGGAACAGGTCGCAATTCGCCCGGGGCAAGCTGCGACAAGCGGACCAGAGAAGACCCAGACACAAATCCATCAGATCGGCGACATCATGCGGAGAGTCAACGGCTTTGCCTTCCTGACCTGCCTTTGCGGCCTCAAGCTGAAGGTCCCGCCGAACTTCCAGGGCGACAGCGTTCGGTGCCCCCGTTGCGACCGGTCACTGCCCCTCGGCGCGCAGCAGCCACCACCGTCCACAGCCAGGTGATCTGCTCAACTCTCGGAGTCTCGCAACCGGCCCACATGGGAGGCTCCCAGGCGTGCGGTCGTGCGGGCGATCTGTGCGATGTCGCGTGCGAGGCTTGATGTCTACCACAATCCAGAGTACTCTCTCCCCATCCGGCACGAACTACAGACGTCAGAGAAGACCCGTTTCGAGAGGAGACTCATGGCAGATGAATCTCACCAGCACGTACATCTGGAAGCGGAACTTGAGGACCTCCGCAAGGAACTGGAGAGCTTTCAGAAGGAAAAGGAACGCATCCGGGCGATCGTAGGCAAGATCGGAGGCGTACCGAAGACTCAGGTGCACATCATCAACGCCTTGTTCATCACCATCGTGGCGGTCTCGGTCGTCGTCTCGGTCGTCGGCGGCAAGGAGTGGCAACTACTGATGATCGAGATCGCGACGGTCACGCTCTCCATCAAGATCATCTACCTGATCTATTCGCAGATGCGAGTGGCTCACTTTGAGTTCTGGATTCTGTCCTCGCTGGAATGGCGGGTCAACGAGATCATGAAGCAGCTTCGGGAGCTCCGCCAGCAGATCGGCAGTTCATGACGCTCGTCACTCCGTCGAGCTCGGCGGCTCAGCCGGCTTCTCGGCGGCGGCCTTCAGATTCTCTCGAATCCGGTTGTAGATCAGATTCGTTTTTCTGTCGTCGCCGAACGTGCCCACGCGGATAGACAGCTTCGTCGTACGGCTCGTGACGGCTTTGAGATGGATGGCGATCCGTTTATCGGCCGCATCCCGCGCGACGACTCGCGCCGACAGGGCATCCTCCCCGGTTTCCCCTTCGATAACCTTCAAACCCAGTTCGTCGGCCGCCTTCCTGGCAGCGGCATACGTCTCTTCGATGGAATACGGCTCTTGCGTCTCCAGGTCGCCGGCCAGGTAGGCAACGGTCCCCGCCGCTCCGGCTCCCGCTGCCACGACGAGACAGCCGCCTGCATTCACCGCCACAAACGCCATCAGAAGCAACAAGCACACCAGACGCGTACGCATAGGTACCCCCAGAATCAAGGTCCTCAAACACTCCCCCCGCACAAAGTATTCCAAACATGCCACATGGACTCAAGCACAATCTTGGCAGATATCGGCATCCCGGCGATGGTCCACACAGCCAATCGGTCATGACCAACCGTTGAGTATTGCCTGAGAGGACGGTAGACTTACGCAGGTCAGAAGGTTGGGCGGTTTTGAGGAGACCCAGGGCATGAGCACTTATGGACTGCGGAAAACGAGAATCGCACCGCGAATCGGTTGGGCCGGCGTCGTTTGGATGAGCCTGTTCGTCAATGTCACGACACAGGCCGTGGCTCCACAGCCGGGGGAGTTCGAGCTTCGTGGCCGGTGGATCGATGCGATGCTGAACCAGGCACAGCCCGCCTCTCGTCCCCATCTGGAGCTACTGTATGAGGACACGGCCGATGGGATATCGCGAGGCCGGTCCTGGCGCGGCACACCGTACCAACTTGGCGACAAGACCTACACGAATGGACTGGCTTTCAACGCTACGAAGCACCTGCTTGTCGTCCTCGACCGGCCGGCGGAGCGATTCCTTGCCGATGTCGGCCTGGAGAACAACGACGACACGCAGCGCGGCGCGACGATGGGCAATGGGTCCGTGACCTTCCACGTACTTGTCGGCGGCAAGGAAGTCCTTGCAGCACCCGTGATGCGGCTGAAAGACGGACCCCGCGCGATCGACGTTCCACTCGACGGCGCACGCCAGTTCGAAATCCGCGTGAAGGATGGCGGCGATGGACGGGGCTGGGATCAGGGGCTCTGGGCCGATGCGAGGGTGAAACTCCAGGACGGCGGCAGCATCCGGCTCCAGGACCTGCCCCTGGGAGAGATGGGCCCGAGGGCAATCTCCATCCTCGAGCCCCCCTTCTCGTTTGTCTACGGCGGCAAGCCGTCGAGTGACCTGCTGAAAGCGTGGCGCGTCAGCCGGGACACCCAGAGACTCGACGCACAGCGAGTGCAGCACACGCTGCTGTACACGGATTCGGCAACGGGCTTGCAGGTTCGCTGGGCCCTCGTGATATACGACGATTTCCCCACGGTGGAATGGACACTGTATTTCAGGAACACCGGCTCGGCCGACACGCCGATCCTGGAGGAGATCCAGGCGCTCGACGTGCGGATCGACCGCGCCGGGGACCCTGAATTCCTGCTCCATCACAACGTGGGCTCGCCCGCGAACGGCAACGACTACGGCCCCCTGGAGACAACCCTGGGACCGGGTGTCACCAAGCGCCTGGGCGGCGCCGGGGGCCGACCCACCAACACCGACTGGTCCTACTTCAATCTGCAATGGGGCGGCGAAGGGGTCATCGCGGCCGTCGGCTGGCCGGGCCAGTGGGCAGCCGAATTCGTCCGCGACGCGGCCAAGGGCCTGCACCTTTACGCCGGCCAGGAGCTGACCCAGTTCAAACTGCTGCCGGGAGAGGAAGTACGCAGCCCGCTCATCGTGATGCAGTTCTGGAAGGGTCGATGGGTGGTCGCCCAGAACGTGTGGCGTCGCTGGATAATGGCGCACTCGATGCCCAAGCCGGGCGGCGTCCTGCCCGAGGCGAAGCTCTTCGCATCCAGCTCTCGTCAGTACAATGAGATGATCGACGCCAACGAGACCAAGCAGATCCTGTTCATCGACCGCTACCGCGAGGAAGGCATGAAGCTGGACTACTGGTGGATGGACGCCGGCTGGTACGTGCATCACGGCGGTGGCTGGCCACGCGTCGGCACGTGGGAAGTGGACACGGCCCGGTTCCCCCGGGGGCTGCGGGCCGTTTCGGACTACGCACACGGCAAGGGCATCAAGATTCTCGTCTGGTTCGAGCCGGAGCGGGTAACCGCCGGCACGTGGCTTGCGGACAATCACCCCGAATGGGTGCTCGGCGGCGCGAAAGGTGGACTGCTCAATCTCGGCAACGATGCCGCCAGGCAGTGGCTCACCGAACACATCGACGGGCTCCTGAACGAGCAGGGAATCGATCTGTATCGCCAGGACTTCAACATGGACCCGCTGAACTACTGGCGAGCAGCGGACGCCCCCGACCGCAAAGGCATCAGCGAGATCAAGCACGTCACGGGCTATCTCGCCTATTGGGATGAGCTGCGCCGCCGGCATCCGGGCATGCTGATCGATTCCTGCGCCAGCGGCGGCCGACGCAACGACATCGAGACGATGCGCCGGGCCGTACCCTTGTGGCGAAGCGACTACGCCTATGAAGCCATCGGCCATCAGTGCATGATGTACGGCCTGTCCATGTGGCTGCCCTACCACGGCACCGGAACCGTGGCCACCCGCAACGCGTCGTACTACGGCAGCGGCCGGACGCCCGTCGAACCCTACGCATTCTGGAGCAACGCCGGCCAGGGCCTCGGACTCGGCATCGACATCCGCTTGAAGGACCTTGACTACCCGACCCTGCGTCGCCTGCTCGGCCAGTGGCGACGAATCTCCCCGGACTACTATGGGGACTTCTACCCGCTGACACCCTGGACCCGGGACAGCACGGTCTGGATGGCGTGGCAATTCGACCGCCCCGAGACGGGCGAGGGGTTCGTGCAGGCATTCCGTCGCCACGAGAGCGATTATGAATCCGCGAGGCTGCGACTGTGGGGGCTCGATGCGGATGGACGCTATCTGGTCACCGACCTCGACACGGGTGAACAGCAGTCGCAGACGGGCCGCGAACTGATCGAGAAGGGGCTGCACGTCGAGATCGCAGAGAAGCCGGGCAGCGCGATCCTGACCTATCGCAAACAACCATGACTGCCAAGCGGGTGATATCCAGCATCCGGGCATTCCACGTGCGTTGACAACAGATCGTGACCGTGGTACGATTATGGATATGACTCGTACCTTATTGGCTGCATTGACAGGCATGGGGCTGATCGTCGCGTCGGCAGGATGCAGGACCAAGCCCAAAGCCGAGGAGAAGATCTGGGAGCAGGTCAAGATCGGAGAGCTTGCCCCGCCTCCGAGCGACAGACTGCCTCCCGCGCAGTTGTTCTCCAGCGTCGTCATGGATATCTACGTCCTGGAGCTGCCCGCCGACCACGTAGATCGTCTGGACGACGTCTGGTCCCTCCTTTCGGCCGACCCCATCAAGCTCAGCAGCTACAATGCATTCACTGAGAATTGCTTTCGCATGCGATATGGCCGCACGGACGTGTGGTCGCAGATTCAGTCGCTGCTCGCAAGCGCGGGCGCCCTCAAGGTGGCGACCAACTCGATGGCCCTGACAGTCAATGAGACGACGGACCTGCCCGTGGCGGAGTTGCCTCTGCCCCGAGAGATCAGCTACATGGGCACCAACCTCCTGAAGCAGACGGCCCGCGTGGGGGCGGGCATCCTGACGCTCCGGCTTCGTCCCGAGCCGATCCCGTGGGCCCGTGGGGTCCACAAGATCATCGGCTATCCCACGTACACGATCCCCGTCATGAGCACGATCGCCCCCTTGCAGGCCAAGGCCCGCGAGAAGGAGTTCTACTTTGCCCCCGCCGCATTCGCGGTCCAGATGGCGCCGGGCGACCTGATCGTGATCGGCCCGGATAGATACACGGGCGAGCGGCAAACGCTCGGAGGCATGTTCTTCTCCAAACCCGAGGGCACCTTGTTCTTCAACCCGGCCAAGCGTACGCCCCCCCAGATCAAACCCGCCGTGCGGCTCTATGTCCTGATCTGCACGGCCATCAACGATTGAGCCACGATGCCGCCCGCGAAAGTCGCTCTCATCCGCTGTGAAGACTACGAACCCGCCCAGGTCGCAAAGGCGATCCGCCGGCAGATCGACCTCCTCGGCGGCATCGAGCGATTCGTCAAGCCCGGCGACTCAGTGCTCGTCAAGCCGAACTTCATCACCCCGCGTTCGCATCACCAGGGCGCTGCCCAGACCCATCCGGCAGTCATCATCGAGGTGGCCCGCCTGCTGAAGGATTATGGCGCCAAGCCGTTCGTTGCCGACTCGCCTGCCTGGGCGGATACGGCCACTTGCGCCCGGGTGCTGGAATTGACCGAGCCCCTCCAAAGGCTGGGCGTTCCGATCCGACAGTTGGACCATCCGAAGAAGATCCGCCTCGGGCGAGGTGGTCCGCGCGTGGGCCTCAGCTCCATCGCGCTCGACGCGGACGCGATCATCAATCTCCCCAAGCTCAAGGCCCACCAGCAATTGATGGCCACGTTCGCCGTCAAGAACATGTTCGGGTGCGTCAGCGGCAAGCACAAGGCCCTGTGGCATTTCCGCAAGGGCGACGACCCGGCCGTGTTCAGTAAGATGCTCATCGGGATCTATGAGCACCTCGCGCCGGTCCTGACAATCATCGACGGAATTGTCGCGATGGAGGGCCAGGGCCCGATCCGCGGCCCGAGCCGGGCGCTGGGCTGGCTGGTCGCGGGCACGGAACCTATCGCCTGTGAACTCGTCTGCTGCAACCTGATCGGAATGGCCCCCGACACAGTCCCCATCATCCGCACGGCCCGAGAGATCGGGTTTGGCTGCGCGGACCTCGATCAGGTCGAGGTCATCGGCGACGCCCTGCCGGCGACGCCCTGCCCCGATTTCGCGATACCCCGGCCGGCACCGCTGAAGTTCTCGTTCGCCCACATCTGCCGCAGCGTGGGCAAGCAGATTCTGCTGCTCATGCCCGGAGGAAAGAGCAGAAAGGTCCGCTCGGTCCAGGAGTAGCATCCCCCTTATGCATGGAATGAAACCAAACGCCTCGCTGCTGAATCTGCTGTTTGCGTGTGTCCTCGTCATGGGGGCAGGCGTTTGCGGCTGCCATCACGGACCGGTGCTGCCGCTGGGCGTCAACAACAACACTCGCCAGACAAGCCATCCGGCCTCGACCCAATGGGCTCAGCCGCTGGACGTGCCGGGCCTGCCCAATCTGCACCGGGTCTCGGACGAGCTCTACCGCGGGGCGCAGCCGACCGCAGAGGGCATCAGGCAACTCGAATCACTCGGGATCAAGACGATCATCAACCTGCGGTCCTCGGACACCGACCGCGATATCCTCGACCCGGCGGGCCCGACGTACGAGCGCATCCCCATGGTAGCCTGGCATGCCAAGGACGACGACGTCGTCCGTTTCCTGCAAATCGTGACCGACGAGAGCCGCCTGCCGGCATTTGTACACTGCCAGCGCGGGGCGGATCGCACCGGCATGATGGTCGCCGTCTACCGAGTCGCCGTGGAGAGGTGGGACAAGGAACAGGCCATCGCCGAGATGACCCAGGGCGGCTTCCGTTTCTATAGCGGCTGGCAAAACCTCGTTCAGTACATCCGGAGTCTCGACATCGGCGCAATTCGCGCGCGAGCAGGCATCACAGAATCGGCTGTCGCCAATTGATCCCCCGCCACGGCGGCCAACCGACGCCGGACGAGGATTTGCCCCCCCCGTAACGAGCACAGAGAGAACAACAAAGAGAAAGGGCTGCGGGACAAGCACCCACAGCCCTGAGATGTGCCTTAGGCCTCTGCGAGCAAGACTACAGTGTGCGACGCCGGCGGAGCCAACCCACCAGACTGGCGCCGAGACCGCCGAGCAGCACGGCGGCCGGGGCGGGAATCGTCGGGGCCATCCCCGGGATCGCCAGTCCTTCGCAATCTTGGATCGTGCTGGCGACATAGGTAGCCGCACCCGTCGCGGTGTCGAACGTGTAGATATCCCCCGAAGACGCCAAACCGTAGAGCGTCCCGGTCGCGGGATCGAACGACAATCCGAACTGAGAGTTCAAGCTCACGCCCAAAGAGCCAATCAGAGAGAGAGCCCCAGTCGAGAGATTGACCTCGTAGAGGGAATCTGTGAATGCCCCAGCGATCGCATAGGCGGTGCCATTGGTGCTGATGGCCAAGCCGTCGACAAACGCCCCGCCTGTACCCACGAGAGTGGCGGCGCCCGTAGTGAGGTCGATTACGTACAAAGTGCTTCCGCTACTGTCGCCCTGGATATTGTACATCTTCCCGGAAACCGGGTCATAATCCAACCCCGCGTCGAGTCGGTCGCGCGAGCCGGTGTCGCCGACCTTGAAACCGGGAGGCGTGGTAATGTCCCAGAACTCGCTCACCGTACCGCCGATGGCATACAGACTGCCGCCGGCGAACGCCAAGCCTTCGGCGTCACCGAAGCTGATCCGGCCCAAGTCGATCACCGCCCCCGTCGCCAAATCGATCTGATAGAGATGGTCGTCCCCATTGGACTGTACCGCATAGCCGAGCGGACCCGCACAGACAACTGCCGGCAGCGCCGTCAGTCCCAGTGCCACGATTAGCGCCGTCACATGAATCTTCATACACCATCCTCCCTTTCTCTCCCCTTTGCCGCTCCGATGCTTGCCCTGCCACTGTGCCGGGTGCGCCACGATGGCTCACCGCCTTGCGCACAGAATAATCGCTCACATGTGCGTACCTAACGGAACCCGTGAAGAGCGCAGAACGTCCTCCCTGCATTCCATTCCTGCCGGGAAACTCCAAACCTCCATGACTAGTACCATTGTAACGTACATGGCCGTGGCTGTCAACACTGAAATGTGCCGACTAGAGGTAGGAGCAAACAACCTCTCAGCATTCTGCACGGAAGATGCGCGGCCAGACCTGTCCTATGACTCGGGTTCTTCCTCCTCCGCGTCCTCGGTCTTGGCGTGCCAGCTCGTGCGTTCGTTTCTTTTGATCGCGGCGTTGATCCGCTTGTAGGATTCCTCGACCGAGGCCAGGATCTCCAGCAACTGGTCCTGATCCTCGACGGAGACCGAGCCCCACTTCTGACCGGAATTCTTGCGCCCCACCGGCTCAACGCCTTCCAGTGCGTCGCCGCCCGTGAAGAGCACCAGACGCAGCTTGTTCTGACGCGGATGCACGTGAATGAACGTCCGCTCGGGGCTGTAGAACGTAATGGCCGTCTTGCCCACCCTGTAGAAGCACTGCTCGTCGACGGATTTCACATGATCCGCCAGCGACTGGAACAGGCCGCGGACCCGATCCTGCACGCCGTGCTCGTCGAACCAGACGTCGAGGTCCTCCCCTTCCTCGCCGCCGACCGGCTCATCGGGCCTGCGAATGGGCCAGTTCTCCATCTCCTTGATGCGATCCCGCAGTTCGATCACCTCGACCGGGCAGCCGGCCCAGTCATGCTCCCAGCAGATAATCAAATCACACCGGTCGGCGTCATTGCCGTGTTGCCTGAAATCACTCGACTTGAACTCGAACTCCACGCGGAGCCGCTCCCACCCCTTTCCGGTGAACCGTCGTGCGATCCCGTCCGGCGGCTCCGGCCGCACCTCCTCGACATACATGTTCAGGTCCTCCGCCATCTTCGAGAACAGGAAGACCACTCCGCTCTCGTTCAACGGAGCATACACCATCCCACGAAAATTGATTAGATCGCCGACAATGCTTCGCTCGATACCCGCCATTGGTCAATCCCTTCCTTGCCGTAGTTGCTCATCCATTCAAATAACACGCGTGTCACTGCTGATCGACACGCGCTGCCATACTATCGCGGCCGCGGGATTCCGCAAGCCCTTTATTCTCGGACTATCGCTTTCCCTCTTCCGAGGAGACATCCGTTTCGGCCAGCGGCAGCTCGATGGTAAAGGACGTCCCTGTGCCCGGCTCGCTGTGGACGCCGATGCGGCCCCGGTGCGCCTCGATGATCTTCTTGGCCGTGGCCAGGCCCAGGCCCATTCCGCCGGAGCGAGAGGACTGGTAGGGCCGGAACAAGGTCGCGAGCCTCTCGGGCGGGATGCCTCGTCCTGTGTCGTTTATCTGGATGACCGCGTACTGTCCCTGACGGGCCGTATGGATCATCAGCTCGCCGCCCCCGTCCATCGCCTGCTGAGCATTGATGAACAGGTTCAGCAGCACCTGCTTGAGTGCCCCCGCATCCACTCGACACACCAGGGGCGTGTTGACAAGCCCCTGCCGGACGGTGAGAGAGTGACTGTAGGCCTGCGGCGAGTAGAAGTCGATCATATCACCGACCAACTCGTTCAGGTCCACCGTCACGAGTTGCAGATCGGGGCGCCGGACGTATCTCAGAAAGCCGTCCAGGATCTGTTCAAGCCGGTCCGTCTCCTTCTGAACGATGTCGATCTTCCGCGACGCGCCGGCGAGCTTCTGACGACACTGCTCCCACAACACCCGGCCGGGGTCGCTCAAATCGACATCCTGCAGGGCTTCCTCGGCGAGCTTGAGATTGACTTTGATTGTGGATAGCGGGTTCTTGATCTCGTGCGCGAGCTCGCCGGTCAGCCTTGTGAGCTCCTCCTCGTGATCGACTCGCTCCTGGGAAGCCACCCCGGGGCCGCGATCCGCTCCACATAGCGCTGCACGTACTCGGCACAAGAAGCCCTTCACGCGTTCCGCACTCCCCTGCTGTCCATGTCCCTGAATGCACAGAGCCGAAACCACCAGGTCAGGCCCGAGCCCTTCCGGTCCTGCCCTCGTGTGTTCCGGCTATGTCATTGACGTACGGCTTCAGCGATCGGACCGATCCCGGCGGTCTCCTCGCCGGTCACGTCCCGAAGGCTTCGGTCTTCTGTCGCGGTCTCTCGGTCGGTCCTCCCCAGGCGGCCTGGGCTTGACTTCCTCTTTGATGCCCAACTCCGCCAGAGCGGTCTTGCGGGAGAGCTTCAAACGGCCCTGGTCGTCGATCAGAATCAGCTTGACCGGGATCACGTCCCCGACCTTGCAGACCTCCTCCACGTGTTTGATGTACCCTTCGCTCAACTCGCTGACGTGGCAGAGCCCCTCCACGCCGGGCACGATCTCCACGAAGCAGCCGAAGTCCTTCACGGAGACGACCTTCGCCTCTTTGTAGAGCCGGCCCACTTGGGGTGGCTGCGTCATGGCCTCGATCATCTCCTTGGCCTTGAGGTGGCCGTCGCCGTCGAGGCAACTGATGTAGATGGTGCCGTCCTCTTCGATCTCGATCGTGGTGTCCGTCTGTTCCTGGAGGCTCTTGATCATCTTGCCCGCCGGCCCGATGACCTTGCCGATGAACTCCGGATCGATTTCCATCGTGATCAACTTCGGTGCGTACTTGCTCAGCGTCTCGCGAGGCGTGCTGATGACCTTGTTCATGGTGTCGAGGATCTGCAACCGGGCGGTTCGAGCCCGCTCCAGGGCCTCGACCATGATGTTGTGCGGGAGTCCCATGGCCTTGATATCGAGCTGGATTCCCGTGATACCTTTCGTCGTGCCGGCGACCTTGAAGTCCATGTCGCCGAAGTGATCTTCCTCACCGATGATGTCGGTTATGAGCTTGTACTGACCGCCGTCGGCCACGAGACCGACGGAGATGCCCGCCACGGCCCCGAGGATCGGGACGCCGGCGTCCATCAGGGCCAGCGAGCCGCCGCAGACGGAGGCCATCGAGCTGGACCCGTTCGATTCCGTGATGTCGGATACCAAGCGGATCGTATAGGCAAAATCCTCTTCCGCCGGCCGGACGTTCTCCAGGGCTCGCTCGGCCAGGGCCCCGTGCCCGATTTCCCTTCGGCCGGGCCCCCGAACCGGCTTGACCTCACCGACCGCATACGGCGGGAAGTTGTAGTGGTACGTAAAGCTCTGGGCGTACTCATCGAGCAGCCCGTCGATGATCTGGGCGTCGCGAATCGTGCCCAACGTAACGCTGACGAAGGCCTGCGTCTCACCGCGAGTGAACAGAGCCGAGCCGTGCGTTCGGGGCAGGACGCCCACTTCACACGAGATCGGGCGGATGTCCACATCGGTCCTGCCGTCCGGCCGCTTGCCCTCCAGAATCATCTTGCGGACCACTTCCTGCTCGATCGTCGTCAACACGCGGCTCAGCATGATCGGGCTTGGGGCATCGGCGGCGCCTTCCGCTGGCTCCAGATACCGCGCGCGTACCTCGTCGAACAAGTCGTTGACGCTGCGATTGCGGTCCTGCTTGCCGGTGATGGTCTTCAGCTCGACCAGCTTGTCGTAGATCTCGGATTTCACCTTCGTATAGAGGTCCTGGTCCAGCTCGATCAGCGACAACTCCTTCTCCACACCCACGTTGGCCTGGAGTTCTTCGATCATCGCGATGACATCTTGAATGGCCTCATATGCCTTCTTGACTCCTCCGGCAATGACATCCTCGGGCAGCTCCTTGGCGCCGACCTCGATCATGTTGATGGCTTCCTTTCGGCCGCCGATCAGCATGTTCAGATCGCTGGTTTCAAGTTGCTTGTGGGTCGGGTTGACGACGAACTCGCCATCGACCCGACCGATTCGACAGGCGCCGAGAGGCCCCTGGAAGGGGATACTACTGATGCACAGGGCCGCGCTGGCCCCGATCATCGCCGGGACGTCGGGGTCGTTTTCGCGGTCGGCGCTGAGCACCGTGGCCATGATCTGCACTTCATTGAAGTAGCCGTCCGGGAACAGCGGGCGAATCGGCCTGTCGATATTCCGCGCGGTCAGGATCTCTTTCGTGCTCGGCCTGCCCTCTCGTTTGATGAAGCCGCCCGGGAATTTCCCGGCCGCACTCGTCTTCTCGCGATAGTCCACACTCAGAGGAAAGAAATCGATGTCTTCCGACCGGGGCGGCGCCACAACGGCCGCCACCAGGACAATGGTCTCACCGTACGTCACCAGGACCGCTCCGTCGGCCTGCCTGGCTACCTTGCCGGTCTCGATCGTCAGCGTTCGGCCCCCGATCTCACGTGAAATGCTGTACACACCTGCCATAACTCTCATTCCTTCAATGGCTTAGAAACAAATGCACTATCGGATAGCTCTCCCGCCTGCGACCCTGAACACAGGGGCGCCAATAAAATGCCGGCCCTGACGCCGGCGAACCCACATGCGACTACTTGCGCAGCCCAAGGCGTGCGATGATCGTCTGGTAGCGCTTCAGGTCCCGGTCCCGGACGTACTTGAGCAGTGCCGAGCGGTTGCCGACCATCTTGAGCAGGCCCCGCCGGGAGGAGTGGTCTTTCGGATGTTCCTTGAGGTGCTCGGTGAGATCGTTGATTCGCTTGGTCAGCAAGGCAATCTGCACTTCCGGCGATCCCGTATCTCCCTCGTGTACCTTGTGGTCCCCGATAATGCTCCCTTTTTCCTCTTGTGTCAGCATACTGTCAGTCAACCCTTCTTGTCTTTGGCCCCACTTGAGCTTCTTAACACGCAAAATAAGAATCCTGTAAATTAAACGATTCTCGCCGTGCTTAGCAAGTCTTTTCCTCGCCCGGTTAAAAAAAGAGCGAACGGAGACAGCCGGCCCGCTTGTTTCCGGACTTCGGTCTTTACAATCGGCCGACAGCCTCTAAGATAAACGGTTTTCCACCGGTCGGCCGAGCGATGGGTGTACCCGCGAGCCGGCGCAACCGGCGGCATGAAGCAGAGGTCGGAATACGATATGACGAGAGTTGCACTTTACGATACGACGTTGCGGGATGGCATGCAGGCCGAGGGGGTCAGTTTCTCCCTTGAGGACAAGCTGGCCATTGCGCAATGGCTGGATAACCTCGGTCTGGACTACATCGAGGGGGGCTATGCCGCTTCCAACCCCAAGGAGATGCGGTTCTTCCAGGAGGTGGCCAAGCTCGGGCTGGCGAACTCAAAGATCTCCGCATTCGGCAGCACCCGGCGGGCCGACTGCACCGTAGACGACGATGTCTCCCTCAATTCGATCGTCGCCTGCAAGTCCCCCGCGGCCACGATCGTCGGCAAGTCCTGGGACCTCCATGTCCCCACCGTGCTCGGTTGCTCCCTCGATGAAAACCTGGTGATTTGCTCGGAGTCAGTGCGGTATCTGAAAGGCAAGGGAATCGAGGCCATCTTCGACGCCGAGCACTTCTTCGACGGTTACAAGGAGAATCCCGAGTACGCGATGAAGGTCCTCGCGGCGGCCGCTGAGGCAGGAGCCCACGCCCTGGTTCTGTGCGACACCAACGGCGGGTCTTTGCCGGAGCAGATCTTCGAGATCACCCAGCAGGTTTGCCGTACCTTCGGTTCGCTGGTCGTTGGCATTCACACCCACAACGATACCGACTGTGCAACCGCGAATTCCCTCGCCGCAGTGCGGGCCGGTGCGAGGCAGGTCCAGGGGACGATCAACGGCCTGGGCGAGCGATGTGGCAACGCGAACCTGTGTGCCGTGATCCCCAACTTGGCCCTCAAGATGGGTCTCGACGTTCTCAGCCCCGAGAAGATCCGAATGCTGACAGAGGCATCTCGCTTTGTCTACGAGATTGGGAACATCACCCCCGTGATGAGCCTGCCCTACGTGGGCGGCAGCGCCTTCGCCCACAAGGCCGGCCTGCATGTCGATGCCTTGCGCAAGAACAGACGGACATACGAGCACATCAACCCTGCCCTCGTAGGCAACGAGCGGCGGTTTCTCATCTCCGAACTCAGCGGCAAGTCCAACGTCCTGGCGGAGCTCGAGAAGGCCCAGCTTTCCCAGGACCCGAAGCTGGCCCGCAAGATCCTCACCCGCGTACAGGAACTCGAAAGCGAAGGCTATCAGTTCGAGGCGGCCAACGCGAGCTTCGACCTGCTCATCAAGAAGGTCCTGGGGACGTATACCCCCTCGTTCGAGCTGGTCAAGTACCACGTGGAAGTCGAGAAGCGAAGGACGGGCGAGATCGTCACCGAGGCGACGGTCAAACTGAAAGTGGGCGATGAGGTCGAGCACGTGGTCGGCGAGGGCGACGGTCCGGTCAACGCCCTGGATGCCGCCCTGCGCAAGTCGCTCGAGAACTTCTATCCGTGCATCCGGGAGATGCATCTGATCGACTACAAGGTCCGCGTAGTCAACGCCCGCGCGGGGACAGCCGCTCGCGTCCGCGTCGTGATCGAATCCCGCGACAAGCAGTCCATCTGGGGTACAGTAGGCGTCTCGGAGAATGTCATCGAGGCAAGCTGGCTGGCCCTCATGGACAGCGTCGAGTACAAGATCCACCGCACCAAGTCGTAACGAGAGCCTCCGGAAACATAAACAGGTCCCAGAGGGCGGCGAAGCCAGTGGGACCCGTTGGCTTCGTGCCAGTTGTTCTTGACATGCATAACATCGATTCCTGCCACCGCGACAATTGGGGTAATATACGCATTCTGAAAGTGGTATCGGAGGCCCGAATCAAGAAATGCGAGTGAACCTTGACAGTCTCGGAGACTTGGGCGGTTCCCCATGACGTGCCTCCTTCCTGCGGCGAGCCGCGTTCTTCTCTTTCGCAGCATTCTACCGCCGCGGGAGGCACACTTTCATACAATCATTCCCGCGAAGCAGGAATCCAGGAACCGTGGCACGCGACGTGTCCCAGGAAGTGGATTCTCGCGTTCGCGGGAATGACAATGCAGGGTCTTTGTGGACCCCATTGCACGCGCGCTACTCCGGTCATGCACCCCTCGTTGCCCTCGGGCACAAGATCACCAGGTTCCCGCAGACTCCGGATAGCGAACTCCTGTCAGGCCCGTTCGTCTTTCCGCCGGCCTGCATCACGAACACAGACGTCATAGGTCGGCGAGAAGAACAGAGGAGTAGTGGGCTCCCCCGCATATACAGGACAGCGTTCCCCCAGACTCGCAACTGTCCCATCCCCTGCACGTTGCTCTTTCCGGATACATCGCCCGCTCAGATCCGTCTCTCTACACATGCACTATCGCGACGGTGGTAGAAGAAACATGTAGAAAGTGGCAGGTGAAGAAAGGACCCTGTACGTGAGCCGGGGTCTGTGAAGCGTCTCCTCCGGTCTATGGCCTCCCGCCTCCGGCCCACGTTCCCATTCGTGTCAATCCACGTGAATCCGGGTCTGGGGAGTAAATCGATGTGCACGGCAGACCCCGGCATCGGCCCGGATGTATTTGACATGGGCAGCAATCGTCGGTTATCGTATGATCTCATCGCGGCTGAGAGCCGGCGGATCGACTGTGAACAGGTGTGGCCGATTATGAGAACCGTGCTGATCGTGGAAGACGAGCCCGCCATGCTGCGGGGCCTTGAAGACAACTTCAAGGCCAAGGGCTACTACGTCCTGACCGCCATGGACGGCAGGCATGGGTTGGAGACCGCGCTCAAGGAGCGGCCCGACCTGATCCTGCTCGACATCATGCTGCCCGAGATCAACGGCTACGAGGTCTGCTCACACGTTCGCGAGAAGGGCCTGGAGATGCCGATCATCATGCTCACCGCCAAGGACCAGGAGTCAGACATCGTGCTTGGCCTGAACCTCGGCGCCGACGACTACGTGACCAAGCCGTTCAGCATCAAGGAGCTGATGGCCCGGGCCGAGGCGTTTCTGCGTCGCCGGAAGGATGTGGAACCGGCCGTGTATGAGTTCGCCGACTGCCGGCTCGATATCGCGGCCCGCATGCTCAGCCGCGGCGGACACGAAGTGGCCCTGACGCCGGGCGAGTTCAAGATGCTCCACCTGTTCCTGCGCAAGGCCGGCTGCCCGCTCACCCAGGACGAAATCCGGACCATCGTTTTCGGCTATTCGCGATTCATCACCGTGCGGGATATCGACAAGGCCGTCGAGAGCCTGCGAAACAAGGTCGAGCCCGATCCCGCGAAGCCACAGTACATCCAGGTGATCCCGAATATCGGATACAGATTTCAGGTTTGACGTTGGAAATCAGAAGAGAGTTTGAAGTTTGAAGCGATCGACCCGATGTGCGAAGCCTCCTACTTCACACTTCAGACTTCACACTTGACACTTGCTTATGCAAACCGTGCTCATAGTTGAGGACGACCCCACGATGCTGCGGGGCCTGAAGGACAACTTCGAGTTCCACGGCTACCATACGCTTACCGCCGAGGACGGCGAGGCGGGTCTGGACGCCGCGTTGAACGGCCGGCCCGATCTGATCCTGCTCGACATCATGCTGCCGAAGATCAACGGGTACGAGGTGTGCCGGCTCATTCGGCGGGAGAACCTGAGCATGCCCATCATCATGCTCACGGCCAAGGGCGAGGAATCGGATATCGTGCTGGGGTTGAACCTCGGCGCCGACGACTACGTGACTAAGCCATTCAGCATCAAAGAGCTGTTGGCGCGGGCCGAAGCGATGCTCCGCCGGACCCAGAGAAGTGAGCCGGAGGTCTACGAGTTCGGCGACTGCCGGCTGGACCTGCCCGCCCGCAAGTTCACCCGCCGCGACGAGGAAATCAAGCTCTCGCCCAAGGAGTTCCGACTGCTGGAGCTGTTTGTCAAGCACCCCGGCCGGGCGCTGACCCGCGACGAGATCCTCAATCTCGTCTGGGGCTACGATTCGTTCGTCGGCTCGCGGAGCATCGACCGGTTCGTCACAACGCTGCGGAACAAGATCGAGCCGGACCCGCCCAATCCCGTCTACATTCACACGATCCGCGAGATCGGCTACAAGTTCGAGCCACCGGCGGCCGAGGCCTGAGCCCCGGCTTCGACATCTTCACAGACGATGCGGAAGCCGACGTTGAACACCCGCCGCCAAGCCGGATAGGCTACGCGAAACGCACTGCGGCATCGTGCGGGCCGGTCGAAGAAAGAACCCCCTCGCACGACTTTGCGGCTGTCAGCATAGGTCCCATCCGTCCCATAGGTCCCATAGTCCGACAGGGTCCATTCGGCAGCGTTGCCGTGCATGTCGCAGAGTCCCCAGGCGTTTGGCCGAAACCGCCCCACCGGAGCCGTCGCAACAAAGCCGTCGTCGAATCGCATATCGCTGAGAGCAGCGCCCTCGAGGACCAGATGCTCAAGCCCGCCCGTGGTCGCAGAGAACCGGCCCGCGTTGGGATCACAGAACGACCGATCCCCCAGGTTGGCCCACGAAGCGAAGTCCGTGTTGAGATCGCCGTAGTGCAGCGGTGTCGCCGTCCCGGCCCGGCAGGCGTATTCCCACTGGGCCTCCGTGGGGAGCGAGAACCGCATCCCCGTCCGCAGCGACAGCCAACGGCAGAACGCCATCACCTGTTCCCATGAGACGCGGACGACCGGCTGCTCGGGACCATTCAAGGGAAGCCCCTGATCGTCGGAGCGGGCGTGCCGTCGCTGGTAATACCGGCAATCCTGGGTCGAGTCAAACAATCGGAACTGGGCATTCGTGACCTCGCACACACCCATCCAGAACGGCCGTTCGATCACGACTTGATGGGGCGGACATTCATCGGGCTCGCCAGCCGCATCGCCCATGACAAACTGGCCGGCCGGGATGCGAACGAGCTCGATCTCCACTCCCTCAGCGAGCTGGACGGTCCTTTCGATCCGCTCGATCGGCGGCACATCCGGCTGCATCACAGGCCCGCACGGCGGTAGTGACGCCGGCTCGACCGGCGTTTCATCATATCGCGGACAATCGGGGATCGTCTCCGGATCGTCCGTTGGCCCACCATAGGCTCTTCGTAATTCCATCCGGCGGATGTGGACGCCGTCGGGAATTGGGTACACCTCGCCCCAGGTCCCGTGGCACGGCGCGTTCAGATCGATCCAGGTCACGATTCGTTCCCACGCCTCGGGGTCCAGCCAGACGCCCTGATGACCCTTGCGAAGAATCTGGACCAGCTCGCTGGTGTCTGCACAGTACTCACCCGGCGTGAGCAGACTCACATCGTCCTCGATCCCGACGCGGCGGATGTAGGAAATCAGGGCATCGTACGCCGGGGTGTACTTCACGACGCCGCCTGTGTCCCTGGCCATCTGAGGGTACAGCCGCTCGACGCCGAGCGTTGAGAGCCGCCGGCCCCTATAGTCAGGGACCTGCTCCAGCGGCCGCAGATCAGGCTGGGCCGCTCTGCCGTCGTGGCAGGTGGTGCAATACCTGTTCAGCACGGGTTGGACCTCGCGGGCAAAGTCGAATCCGCGAGCCGGCCCGTGCCAGGGCTCGATGTCACGCGGGTCACGATACATCGCCAACGCCACTCGTGACGGCGTTACCGCCGCCGGCATCTCGTGACAGCCGACGCAGGAGAGCGACTCGCCCGGCATGACTGTGAACCAGCTTCGCATCAACTGCACGGCCCGGCCCTCGCCATCGAGGGCCTGCACGGCCATCGGCGTATTGGCAGGCACACGGAAGGTCACGGAGCCGTCTTCCTCAAGCGGGACCGTGCCGAGGATTCGCATGACCTCCCAGGGCCCGCCCCGGCCGATCAGATCAGGGCCGGCCAGCCCAGGATAGCCGAAGTCATACGCGATCACGCGGAGGCTCTTGATCGTCCCCCGCGGCACGCCGGTCAGACCGGGGCCGGAATACACGCTGTGCAGATAGACGATGCCATCCGTGTGATTGAGATTCACCCGGTCCACGGGCACGGGCGGCCTGGCTCTCTTCACGATCGCGACCGGCTCCAGCAGCGCATAACCCGGCTCGTCCCTGATCAGTACGAGGTTGTCGAACACGTCTGCGAGGTAGATTCCCCAGTTCGACGTCGCATCCGGCCGGCACGAGATAAGAAAGTGCTTGTCGCTCACGGGATGAGGATGCAGGAATTTGGGCCAATCATCGTCCACGAGGTTGTCGGCGATCTTCGGCTCGATTGGGTCCCCTCGTCCGGAGATCCGCAGGACAAGACCCGATTCACCAAACGAGCCGCGGTCGGTGTCCACCAGTACCAGTTGCCCCATCTTGTGCACGCCGTGGTAGCCGGAGAGGATGCAGACCAGCTTGTCGCTGGAACCGGGCAACGGCTGCGGAAAGTACAGCGAGTCCGGGAACCACGAATTGCTCCCGTAGACCGCTCGCTGCGTGCTGCCATCGGGATTCATCGCCATCAACTGGCGGAGGAAGATGTGGTTGATGCCCGTGTAGTCCCAGCGATGATAGAGCACCTGCCCGTTCGAGAGCACGCAGGGGTGCAGGTCGTGGTCCTGGTCGAAGCACAGTTGCCGAACGCTGGAGCCATCCAGGTCCATCACGTAGAGATTCGTCGCCCGTCTCTGCCCGTGCCAGCACGGGACCGCCTGGTACGAAGCGGTCGAGCCGAAGATGATCTGTCCGCTTGGCAGGTAGCATGCGTCGAAGCTGTCCACGTCGGCCGGCATCTGCGAAACCTGCCGCAGCTTCGTCCCATCCGTGTGAATTTCCCACAGCGCCCAGTGGGTCCTGTCGGATTGCGAGAACAGCAGCCGGTCGGCATCCCAGTGCAGGTCCATCTCCCCCACGTACCCGCCGTCATCGGGCCGATAGAGGGTTGCCAATTTGGCATTGGGGTGAACTAACGAGAGAATGGCAATCTCGTTGTCGTAGCCATCGCGAGGCAGTGACGAGTTGCACTCGTGGTTCGAGGGCAGTCCCAGACCCGCGCCGGCCGCGTCACGAGGCATGATCTTGCGTCTGACAACCAGCACCTTGTCGAAGCTCAGCAGAGGGTTGGAGAGCAGCGCCTCCCCCCTGAGCCGTTCCAGGTCCTCCGTGAGGTCTTCGGCCTTGAGGTTGGTATCCAATCGACCGCTCAATTCATCGAGTCGTCGTAGGTAGTCTCTGCCATTCGGATACCTCCGTCCATAGGTCGCGACAAGGTCCTCAATGGCCACACGCAGAGTGCCACACTGGTACTGGAGCAGCGCACGATGGGAATCGGCGGTCGCCTCCGCAGCCGAGGCCGACTGGGACAAGATCGCGACCGCGAGGGCCGCCAACAACAGGAATCGTCCGGCCAAGACTCAGCACTCCTTCCGCAAGGGTATCGAGAGAGTGCCTTCCGCACCCCCGCCGAATTATACCATGCGGAAGGACCGTGGCATCACCAATTCCCCGGTGTGCCGGCATAGGTCAGTGTGTCGACCGTGCGGCCGTTGCGGTCGAGCAGGTTCACGGTCTCGCCCGAATTGGAGAGGTGTCCCTTGTAGTCGCCCTGGACGAAGAGACCCTGCCCACCCGTGGGGCTGATTGCCCGACCGCGAAAGGCCCGGACGTTGGGCGAGACGTACAGCCGACCGTTCGCGATGATCACGGTCCCGGGCGCGAACGTGTGCCGGATTCCGCCTTCGAGCCACCAGCCGGAGATGTCCACGGCGTAGGGGTTCGAGTTCACGATCTCTACATACTCCTCGTCCTGGTCGCCCGATACCGGGTCGAAGCCATATTCGCCGAAGGCGAGGGTCACCTGCGCCGGCTGCGCGTCGGGAATGCCCGGATTGCCGCCGACCGGCACGTTCACCGTATTGGCCACGTTGTAAGCGATATAGAGTTGCGTCCGCCGGGTGGAGAAGTAGCTCTTCAGCGAGTTCACGGAACTATCGAGGTTGCCCAGCAACGGCCGCACCGGCGCATACAGCTCCGAGACCCGATTCTCGAAGTACCGCTGGGCCGTCGGCGTGCCCGGCGCCTGGAGCAGCTCATCCATCACGGTCCGGGTGCGTCTCAGGAACATCTCCTGCGTCTCGGGCAGATTGTACATGACTTCCAGGAACATGCTCCACTGGAGCCCGTCGTTCTTGGCATGGGCGTGGTCCCCCAGGAAGGGATGCGACGTGTAGATCCAGCCGTCGCCCACGATGCCGAACGTCCAGTCTTTGTCCCAGGGGAAGATCGACCATTCGCCGTTGCCTTCCGTGTCCCGGTAGAAGTAGAAGTTCTTGCGGATATCGTCCGTATCCTGCATGAGGCATCGCGCCGCGAGATAGTTGAGCATCTCCGGCAGGTTGAAGGAGTCGAAGACGAAAACCTTCCTCTGCTGGTCGGTCGCGGCGTTGAGACCGTCCACCACCGCCCGAATGTCCGAACGGCCCTCGTATTCACGTGTCTTCTTCTCGATACCCGAGCTGATATCGCTGAAGACAGGCGAGATCTGGGACCGCTGCACGAACTTGTACAGCGCGCCGCGGGGATCGAGACCGTTTCGTTCGAGAAAGGCCTCATCGACCTGCTCAATGAAGATCCCCACGCGGTCCACCTGCCCGTTCAGCACCGGCAGCATGAAACAAGACAGGGACGACGGGCAGCCGGCCAGGCGATGCGTCTCGAACGCCAGCGGCTGGCGAATGTAGCTGGGATCGCTCCCATTCTGATTGAAGTTGAACTCCTTGACCCGCTCATAGTCGTCGGAGATCCGGAACTTGTATCCGTTGTTGAAGACGAACTTCTTCGACCCGGCGCCGACGGTGTATCCGCCGCGCTGGCGGACGAAGAGGTTGTCGTAGAACTCGCCGTCGAAGAAGACCGAAGCCCTCGCCCCGGCTCGTGTCGAGGCCGCAGCCGGATTCTCCGTGAACCACTGCAGGATCGGCACGCTGGTCGCGGGCAGTCCGCCTGCGACAACGGTCCCGTAGTACTGCGGCCAATCCCCCTGACGGGGGAAAAACGGGTCGCGCGATGCCTTGCCGTCGACGTCCTCGGCGGTCACGTACCAGCGGACCATATCGCCGGACACGTAGCAGTCGCGGGGGATCACCGCTGTGTAGATCCCATCCCCCGTCACGGCGTCTCCGCCCGTCCCGTCGTCCAGCATGAGCAGCCCGTCGACGGGAAGGATGCGGTGCTCCAGCGCGTAGTTCACCTGGCACATCAGCCTGACTTCCCGAATCGCTCCGAGCGAGGGCGAGACCTCGGCCGTGATGACCAGGTCCTCATCGACCGACGGAGGCGGCGGGTTCTTCGTGACGTTCCGAATCGACGGGCCCACCTGTGCGATAGATCCCAGATCGGGCCCCCCCGGCGTCGGCTCCAGGAAGTAGCACTCGATCACCTCGTCCGGGTTGACCTGCTCGACTTCCACAGCCACCAGTTCCGGCAGGACCAGCAGGTCGGAGCTGCTCAGGCCCGAATTGAGGCCCTGTATCGCCAGCACGTTGTCGCCCGCGACCAAGGCTGTCTTGTAGGCCGTGATGTCGAACTCCATCACCTCGACGGCGTCCGTATCCTCGCGTGTGGCAGTCGCCCCGGAGTTCCAGGCCAATTGGGGGCCTGCCAGCGCGTTGGCCACGGCCACCTGCACGCCGTTCAACCAGGCGACAAACCCGTCCTCAAATCGCATTCTAAGGAGCAACCTGTCGATGTTCTCCGTCCCGCTCAGCTCGAACGGAATGCGCACGTAGACCGTTCGGTTGACGTTCCGCATGGCGGCCACGTCGAGCCCGGTATACCCCGGGTAGTCGTAGCCCACCCCCGTCGTGCCGGCCAGCCAGGTGGAGTCGTCGAACGCCGCCTGCGTCCAGGTCAGGCCGAGTCCGCCGCCGGTCGGAATCAGGGCGCTCGCGACTGCCCCCTGGGCGACCAGCAGGGTCTCGGTCTGGGAGACACCGCCGCCGCTGAGGCCGTAGGAGATGTCCACCAGTTGCGGCGGATAATCGCTGTAGGCGAAGGCGATGGTCCAGCCGTCGGGCTCCACGAGCGCAAGCGATTCGCCGTCGGCCTGAAGGGAGAAACTCGTGTGGAGTTGGCCCGCCGGGTCACGGAGGTCCCTGCCCGAGGCAAAAACCACGAGATAGCCGCCCGGCTCGAGCTCGATGGCCGGGAACTGCCACTTCGTGAGGTCATCCAGGTCATCCGTGAGGAACCAGCCGTCCAGGTTTACTACCTCATCGGCAGGGTTGTAGATCTCGATCCAGTCGGAGGAATCGCCGTCGGAATCGATCAGGCTGTCCCTGTTGGAGGCGACAAACTCGGTGATGATCGGCCCCGCCGGTCCGGCCTGGGCCGTCAGAGCCGGATTGCGATAGCCCGCCGCCCGCGCTGCGTCGGATATCGCGACGACGAAGCAACACAGACAAACCGTGAGAGCTGAGAGCATCTGGGGAGTGGATTTCATCGCATCACCATACCCAAACTCCGCGCGGACAGAGGGATCGAACCGGCCACCGGAACCGTCCCGGCGCCGTCTCACCGCATAGACTCATATTGTAGCAGATTTCGGCCGCCGGTACAATGCCTCCGCGCAACGGTATTGGCGCAGTTGCCCCGGCAGCGACGGGCCCGTACCGCGCCGGGGATGACGAATCGGGTCTTTTGTGAGGGGCATCAGAAAATGATAGGGAAATCGAGCCGAGCGGCCGTGCTTGTATCGCACGTGTTCTTGTCTGGCCTGGTTTCGCACCTGTGGGCCGGCTCCCAAGCGGACAAGCCCTACGTCGTGCTGGAGCGAGGGGACATCCGCATAGTGGTCGTGAACAACGAGGCCGTCGACGACGAAGTGCTGCCCGGCCACCGCGCCGGCTACAGCGGCATCGCATCACTCACACGCAGGCAACGACCGGAGAACCTCTTTGTACCGCAATACGCGGGGCTGAACTTCGAGCATATCCACGACGGCACGACCCAGCCGCGGGAGACTCTCTTCGAGCCCCGGCAAGCCCCTATGGCCATCCGGCGGGTCGGACCGTATGCGGCGGAACTCCACCAGCCGACCACGCCCCACTGGCAGCTTGAAAGCCGCCTCCGATACGAGCTACTCGAGGACGGGACGATAGAGCTGACACTGGAGTGCGTTCCCCACGCGAGGACCTTCACGAACGGGTACATCGGTTTGTTCTTCGCCAGTTACATCCACCAGCCCGAGTCGCTGGATGTCCATTACCTCGGAGTCCCTTCCAATCAACGCCATGCCCGGCCGCAGTGGATACGCGGCGTGACACCCGCCCACGGGGTGCTCGCCACCCACCCGGCGCTGGACGACGAGCGAGAGTTCCCGCACGACGCCGATTTTCCGCTCTCGCTCATCTTCAATCTCTCGAACCACCGCTACTGCGAGCCGTGGTATTACGGCGTCAGTCACGACGTGGCCTTCGTGCAGGTGTTTCGCCCGAGCGACCGGGTGCGGCTGAGCCAGTCCCCCTCCGGAGGCGGCCCAGGCAACCCGGCTTGGGATTTTCAATGGTTCATCCCGCAGTACGAGGCCGGACAGTCCTATCGCTTCGTCATGCGCGCCATGTACTTGCCGTTCGAATCGCGGGAACAACTCGTCACCGCCACCGACGACGATCGCGCCGCTCTCGGCGCGCGGTGACGCGCTCCTCAGGCGACGAGGGCCCTGTTCATCCGCTCGATCGTGTCATCAATCTGCTCCGGGCTGAGCATCCCGATCGTGACCGCATCTACCAGACCGTTGTCCCAGACGTACTTGAGCGACGCGTCCTTCTGCTCGGGACTCGTCAGCTTGCCGGCGCCGAAGATCTTCATGCCGATGATGACTTTGCCGCTGGCGCGAGCCTGCTTGAGAACGCCGGTCACTTCCTCGACCGAGGCGTCCATCGCCGCCTCCGGCCCCACGTTGTTGATGCGGGCCAGGATGACGTCCGTCCACGAGTGCGTGCAGGCCACCTTCAACGCGCCGAAGTCGTGACAGGAGACACCGACGGCGCGGACCGCCCCTTTCGCTTTGAGCTCGGACAGTTCGTCCCGAACCCGCTGGTATTCGTTCGGCCAGTTGCTGTTGGTCATGCAATGGATCAGACAGATGTCGATCACGTCGGAGTTCAACTCTCTGCGGAAGCGGTCGACTTCCTTCTGAGCCCCGCCCGAGGCATAGTTCCAGTACTCCGTCCGCGGCCAGATCTTGCTCAGCACGATGTACCTGTCGCGTGGCACTCCGGCGAGGGCCGTGCGCAGATAGGGATGCGATCCGTACAAATCGGCGGCATCCATAAAGGCAATACCGCGTTCCAGACCGTGACGGATCAACTCGTTGAAGGCCTTCTCGCCCAGACGCGTGTGCGCCGAGGAACGCCCCGAGCCGTTCCAGCCGGTTCCCTGCGCCAGCCGGGACGCCTTGATCCCCGTGCGACCAAGTGTCACGATCTGCGTGGCCGGCGAAGGCGGCGTGGAAGCTTGTGCCTTTGCGATGGAACCTGCCCGTGCGGCAAAGGCCCCTGCCAATGCAGCCCCCACGAATCGCCGACGGCTGAGATGCTGACCTTCACCGGTTGAAATGCGTGCGCGCCTATCCATGAGAATCGTCCCTTTCACAGTCTGTGCAGTCATACCGAAACGACCACCAACTTTGTCCACGCCCCTGCGATCGAATTGCAGCGGTCTGCGCCGACACTGCGCCACGAACGGCCGCCTCGACACTGCCGGTCGAGCCACATGCCATTTTAGCTCTGAGCCCTACGCCACTCAAGCCACAGGGTTCAATAGAGAAGGGACGCGAGTGAAAAGTGACAGGACGCACATTTCACCGCAATACGGCCGCAAGTGGTGCGTCTTATCCCGTACTGCGGTCTGGGCAAGCATCCCCCGGAAACACATGAGAAGCAGCAAGCGAACCGTGTGAGGATGTGGTAGATGGGAAATTTTTTTGCCGCTCCGGCAACTTACCCATTGCATATGGGTCCGGACTGTGGTACACATAGAGAGTGTATCAAGGTAGGGTGTTGGCGTCTGCCGACGCCGTGGCGGAACATAGCGATTTCGTTTAGGCAGAGGTGTGTTCGCGTCCAGTCGGAATTCGCAGGTCCTGGTGGCGCGTTTTTGCATTACATGTGAGAGCTGAATCCGGAGATCCTTGCCGTCTCCGAGCGATTCAGCGAGCCGTGTCAGGGAGGTGGGTTCTTCTTCAGTGCGGGCATGATGCCTTCACGCTTGAAGTGCGCGCATCGGGAACGCGTCGTCAACGCCAGGAAACGGAATCGACCAATTCCCGGCGAGCAACAAGAGCTGCAGGGTTGGCCCGTCGCCGGGAACTGCATGTCCTTCGGGTGTAGCCGGGGGAGGCAGAACGAATGTTCTTTTTGTGATAGGAGGATGAGTATGAGTCGCAAACTAACTTGTGTAGCTGCCTTGTGCCTGGTGGTCGCCATGGCCGGCAGCGCGGGAGCACAGCAGGGGAAGGTGCTCTTCGAGTACTGGTTCGGGGGTGGTGTCGACAGCAATCTGGACAACCTCAAGGCCAACGCCGCCTTCCCGGACAACCCCGCACAGAGCGAATGGCGGGATGGCATGGACCGTCCGGACTGGGGCGGCATGGACTATTTCGGTGCCCGGGGCCGGGCATTTCTGACGCCGCCGGAGACGGGCGACTACACCTTCTGGATCGCCAGCGATGACGACAGTGAGCTGTGGCTGAGCACCGATGCCGATCCGGCCAATGCCGCCATGATCTGCAGCGTCGAAGGCTGGACGAACTATCAGGACTGGACAGGCTCCGCCGGCTCGCCGGGGGCCAATCAGCAGTCCGCCGCGATCCCGCTCGTCGCAGGTCAGCAGTACTACATCGAGATGCTGTTCTCGGACGGCACCGGTGGCGGCCACGGTGAAGTGGGCTGGGCAGGCCCCGGCGTCGGCGACACCGCGACGCTC
>Ga0116141_10000090_pt1 | contig 57523 bp, 51 predicted proteins | sample AD_UKC097_MetaG_FD_89744 | JGI IMG/M metagenome (GOLD analysis project Ga0116141, IMG submission 89744) | Active sludge microbial communities of municipal wastewater-treating anaerobic digesters from USA - AD_UKC097_MetaG | ecosystem: Engineered > Bioreactor > Anaerobic > Digestate | place: USA...
AGACTCACCTTTAACCTCTTTATAGAGCTTTAACAAACGCTCACGGGAAAGATTCGTTTCAGCTTCAAGCAACTGCAAGCGCGCACCAAGCTTCACCAGATCAACGGCCAGACGAATTTCGTTCGCCTCCGTAATAACGGATTTATTTCTCATTCATACCCCCTTAACAATCAATGCAGAAATAAATCCTATTAAGCAATAGTTGCCACTGGCCGACCGGCAGCCAGAATAGCCGCATGGATATGCGCAGCCCCGCGGTCACGTTCGTGGTTAGCCAAAAGATCCAACAACAAAGTGTCGTTAAAGCGGAAGCTACACAGCAACATATCAGTGCTGGCCATTTTGAGCACTTGACCCGGGGTTAAACGCGCGAGCACATCAGCGATTTCTTCACTCACACCTAAACGAAAAACAGCGGCTTCACGATCAGCACGCACCATACTCTGCGCCAGCATCAAATACGCAAGATTGACTTCTTTTATGTCACTGTAGGCATCTGGTTTCATCGTGCTCTCCTTTATTTATGTCCGGTTTCAAATTTCGGCAAATTGGCTTGTAAATCGCGTGTAAATCCTTAAGCTGCACTTTTCAAACCATGTCCATTGTTTCCAATAAACAAGATGTGTCACACTGCATGATGCTTATCACTACCCTAGTCTTAATCAGGATTTACCGTGATTGCATAATCACATAGCAAGCATCAAGAAAAATATCACTACAAAAACCATTCTATTGTCGGATTTAGATGCGTTTATTTGTAATGGTTTTACTGACATATTCAACGGCTTGCGCTTTGCATACCGTGCCAGGCGCGTATGGGCACACGCAACTTCTTCTCGCGTTAAACTCTGCCTATGGATCCCGCTCTGAAATTTTGTAGCGCTTGTGGCGCACCCGTGAACCAACAAATCCCTGCAGGGGATTCAATGTTGCGCCATGTCTGTACCGTCTGCGACACTATTCACTATCGCAACCCGCGCCTAGTCGTTGGCAGCCTGCCTGAATGGGGTGACCGGATTTTGCTATGCCGCCGCGCAATTGAACCCAGCTATGGCAAATGGACTTTACCTGCAGGCTTTATGGAAGTTGGTGAGACGGTTGCGAATGCTGCCATTCGCGAAACTTCCGAGGAAGCCTGCGCGCGAATTGCATTAGATCAGTTGTTCAGCATCATCAGCGTGCCGCATATCGACCAAGTGCACGTCATTTATCGCGCACAACTACTTGACCTGGACTTCTCTGCCGGCGTTGAAACACTAGAGTTACGTCTTTTTAGTGAAGACGAAATCCCGTGGGACGACATTGCCTTCCGCACTATCCACCTCACGCTGCGCCATTATTTTGCTGATCGACGCAAAGGGCGATTTGAATTTCATGAAGAATCCATTTCACCGCCGCTATCGCCACAGCAAGGCACTCGCTAGAGGAAACACGGCCGCCGCTCGCGCGAGCATCTCAACCAAATAAGCAAGCCTTGCTTTTCTAACCATCGTTCAGATCAAACACCACCGGCAAGACAAGCGAAAACGCCTTGCCTTGCAAAGCATCCGGCACAAGCGCACGTTCTGCACCTGCCTCAATCATGGCTTGTGCTGCGCGATCTAGCACCTCATGACCACTGGATTTATTCAAGGTGGCCGCCGCTCTGCCCATGCTATCTACCGCCAGAAAAATCTCGACGGTGCCAACCCATCCCGCTGCAAGCGCTTGCGCAGGGTAACGCTTAAAGCGTTTTGCTTGCGTTGCCAAACTCAAGCGATAACGTCGCAAGCCATCAACTGACACACCCTCTGTCGGGGAACTCGTCGCCTCTTGCTCGCGCTGGCTATCCATTCCGTCCGGTGTGCCCCCACTATTAGCGACATTTAAGGACGTGGTACTCATCGCTGTAACTGATTCAGCCACAATAGCAGCTTGCTTGCTTGGCACGAGTTCTGAGTTTTCTGACAACACCTGCCCAAGTGGCAATAACGGTGCCTTCTCAACAGGAGGCCGCGCAGCCGGTGCTGGCAAAGACTTTGTGAGCACCGGCACTTCCTGATGTGCAGGATTAGCATGAACAGATCTTTGGGGCTGGGCAGATAATGCGCTGGCTACAGAGGCCATGGTCTGAGATGCCTGAGATGTTTTAGCCAATGAAGGCTTTATATTCAGATGCGCAACCAGTCTTGCAGACACGACCGGTTCAGGCTTTGAAGTGTTCAGTAACAATAAAAACCCATGTGCCAGCAAAGAACAAAGCAGAGCAATCCGTAACTTTCCCCGGCTTATTCGGCTTTTTTCTCTACTATTAAAAGTCATCGCACTCTGTTAAATTTATCGCTTGACTGGATTCTACGAGATGAACCCACATCCGCTGATTCTCACTTTAGATCACCATGGCGTACCGCATCGCTGGGTTACCTGGCAGCATGCGTGTATTTATGTGGCCCGCGATCAAATCGCGTGGGTGGCAGGCGATACCGAATTCACTTTTTATGGGGGCAAGAGCCGCAGCACGGGCGAGCGCTCATTTATTTCCACAAGCAGCATCATCGCCATTCGTGGCAAAGCCTTGGCTGGCCGTGCGCTACACCCCACACCACCGCTATCAAACCGTGAACTATTTCATCGCGACCGCAATTTGTGTGCTTACTGTGTAAAAGAATTCATCGCCAAACGCTTGACACGTGACCACATTATTCCCGTCTCGCAAGGCGGACGCGATGCCTGGATGAATGTCGTCACCGCCTGCCGCAGTTGCAACCAAACCAAAGGCGGGCGCACGCCCGAGCAAGCACACATGCACCTCGCTTACGCCCCCTATGTACCCAATAAGGCGGAATACCTGATTCTGAGCAACCGCCGCATTCTGGCCGATCAAATGGACTTTCTCGCCCGTCATGTGCCTTCGCAAAGCCGCTTGCGCTTAGGCCAAGCCTGATTTTTAAGTCTCGACAAAGACTCACCGCAAGCGCCGCTAAACCAGACGCCCGCGATTTCGATTTCAGGAAACCCCGTAGGCACAACGCAAGCAACATACATCACCGATCACTCGCTTACTTTAAAGGTTACCGCAGCAAACCAAGTATTTAGCTTGTCAGTGCTCTGACTCCTTATAATGCGCATCCCTGCGCGCTTTGCGTGCTTTTTTGCGCTAGCCTTCGCTGGACAAACTCAAACGCCATGTCCGCCACCCTTACCGCTTCTGCTTCTCAGCCTAAGCCGCTGACCTCCTATCGCAAATACTGGGCGCAACGTTTCGGCACTGCGCCGTTTTTGCCCATGTCGCGCGCCGAAATGGATGTACTCGGCTGGGATTCATGCGACATCATTTTGGTCACGGGCGACGCCTATATCGACCACCCCAGCTTTGGCATGGCGCTGGTCGGGCGGCTGCTGGAGGCGCAGGGCTTTCGCGTGGGCATCATCAGCCAACCGGACTGGCAGTCGGCGGAGGACTTCAAGCGCCTGGGCAAACCAAACCTGTTTTTCGGCATTACCGCGGGCAACATGGATTCGATGGTAAATCGCTACACCTCGGATAAAAAAATCCGCTCGGACGACGCTTACACGCCCAACGCCGCCGCTGACAAACGCCCCGATCGCGCAGTGATCGTGTACGCCCAGCGCGCCCGCGAAGCCTTTCCCGATGCGCCGTTGATCATCGGCAGCATCGAAGCCAGCCTGCGCCGCATCGCGCATTACGATTACTGGTCAGACAAGGTACGGCGTTCCATCCTGCCAGATTCAAAAGCTGACTTGCTGCTGTTCGGCAACGCCGAGCGCGCCTTGATTGAGCTTGCCCATCGGCTAGCCAGTGGCGAGAAAATCGGCGAAATCCGCGACCTGCGCGGCACGGCCTTCATGGTGCCGCACGGCTGGAAGCCGACGCCGGCGTGGGAAGAAGTTGAATCCCTGAGCGTGGATACACCGGGCGCGATAACGCCACATCCCGATCCTTATGCGATGTCGCCGGAGACAAGCACCAAGTTGCAGAAAGTCGGCGATGGTGATACGGCGTCAGACGCCGCTAGTGCGGCCACTATCCACCCCATCCGCCTCGTCAGCCGCGCCGAACGCCTTGCGCAGCGCCTGCAGGCGCGCGCGCAAACCGTCGTGCGCCTGCCCAGTTACGAGCAAGTCAAAGACAACCCGGCGCTCTACGCCCACGCCTCGCGCACCTTTCATCTCGAATCCAATCCCGGCAACGCCCGCGCGCTGGTGCAGGCGCATGGCACGGGCGCGAGTCTGCGCGACCTGTGGCTCAACCCGCCGCCCTTGCCGCTCACCACGCCCGAGATGGATCACGTCTTCGGCCTGCCCTACGCCCGCGCACCGCATCCGGCATATGGCGAGGCGCGCATTCCGGCCTGGGAGATGATCCGTTTTTCAGTAAACATCATGCGCGGCTGCTTTGGCGGCTGTACGTTTTGCTCGATCACCGAACACGAAGGCCGCATCATCCAGAGCCGCTCGGAAGAATCCATCCTGCATGAAGTCGAGCAGATCCGCGACAAGACGCCCGGCTTTACCGGCGTCGTCTCCGACCTGGGCGGGCCCACGGCCAACATGTACCGCATGGCCTGCAAGTCGCCCGAGATCGAATCCTCCTGCCGCCGGCTGTCGTGCGTGTATCCCGGCATTTGCGAGAACCTCAACACCTCGCATGCACCGCTGATTTCGCTTTACAAAAAAGCCCGCGCCCTGCCCGGCATCAAGAAAATTCTCATCAGCTCCGGCCTGCGTTACGATCTGGCCGTGCGCTCGCCGGAATACGTGAAGGAACTCGTCACCCATCACGTCGGCGGGTATCTGAAGATCGCGCCAGAACATATCGAGGAAGGCCCGCTCTCGAAAATGATGAAGCCGGGCATCGGCAGCTATGACCGCTTCAAGCAGCTATTCGAAAAATTCTCCAGGGAAGCAGGCAAGGAGCAATACCTGATCCCCTACTTCATCGCCGCCCACCCCGGCACGACCGATGAAGACATGATGAACCTCGCCCTGTGGCTGAAGAAAAACGGCTTCCGCCTGGATCAGGTGCAAACCTTTTTGCCCACCCCGCTGGCCATTGCCACCGCGATGTGGCACACCGAAAAAAACCCGCTAAGGAAAGTCAGCAAGACCTCGGAAGACGTCGCCATTGTGCGTTCAGGACGCCAACGCAAACTGCATAAAGCGTTTTTGCGCTATCACGACCCGGCCAACTGGCCCATCCTGCGCGAAGCCTTGCGCGGCATGGGGCGCAGCGATTTGATCGGCCCCGGCAAACGGCATTTAATACCGCTCACGCAACCGGGCGGCACGCTGGCGCCGGGCGAGCAACCACACTGGAAAAAATCGGCGCTGGTGACACGGCGAGAAGAAAATACAGGAAATAAGCTCAACACTCATCGAAAGACAAATAATCCGCAGAGAAAAGCTCTCCTCAACAACAAAACCCCACACCGCTAACCTACGGGAATTAATCTACTTGTTGGCTAAAAGCGCAGAAAAATAGTGTATGGTCTTTTCAAGACCTGACTGCAACGACGTGTTGGCCTGCCAACCAAGCGCTGACTTTGCAAGAGCCACATCCGGCTTACGTTGTTTTGGGTCATCCTCTGGCAATGGTTTAAATACAAGTTCAGAACGCCCCCCGGTTAAACGAATAACTTCCTGGGCCAACCCAATCATGCTGTATTCATCCGCATTGCCCACATTAACCGGGCCAGTAAATTCGTCTGGGCTATTCATCATGAGGAACATCGCTTCGATCAGATCGTCCACGTAGCAAAATGATCTCGTCTGGCTTCCATCACCGTAAATCGTAATAGGCTGGCCTGTAAGCGCTTGAACGATAAAGTTGCTTACCACTCTACCGTCATCAGGATGCATGCGTGGGCCATAAGTGTTGAAAATCCGAATCACCTTGATCCGAAGTTTGTGCTGACGATGGTAGTCAAAAAATAAGGTTTCAGCACATCGCTTGCCTTCGTCATAGCAGCTTCGCGGACCAATTGGATTGACCCTTCCCCAATACCCTTCGGGTTGCGGGTGTACATCAGGGTCACCATAAACTTCACTTGTAGAGGCCTGGAGAATCTTCGCACGCAGTCTTTTAGCAAGCCCGAGCATATTGATTGCCCCATGAACACTTGTCTTTGTGGTCTGCACAGGGTCATGCTGATAGTGCACTGGCGAAGCAGGACAAGCCAGATTGTAGATTTGGTCCGCCTCAACATAAAGAGGGAAAGTAACATCATGGCGCATTAACTCGAAACGCGGATGATCTAGCAGGTGACTCACATTAGAGCGTCGGCCAGTAAAAAAATTGTCGACACAAAGCACATCGTGCCCCTCTGCCAGCAAACGCTCACAAAGATGAGAGCCTAGAAACCCAGCACCACCCGTAACGATTGATCTAATGTTATTCATAAATAATTGATCTCACCCGTCAAATTCAACTTGAACTGTTTCACATTAAATGCCCATAGTGGCTCATTGCGACAATGACCACCTAAAGCTCATCCCTACACGTTTATCTTTTTTGTATTTAAAGCTGAAAGTTAAGGTGCTTCTTAACAAATCTCACCAACTCCAATATATCGCTCTCAACACTGCATTGTTCTCGCATAGCTTTAATTGAAGTATTGATAGTTTCGTCAGTTAGCGCATATTGAACCATTTCAGTCATCTGACTGGAGGTAACATTCTGAATATTGCCGCGAAGCCCAGTACGTTTTGCAAAAACGCGAGCTGCATTTCCAAACTGATCTGTCCATGCAGGAAAGACCAGCATAGGCACTCCTGAATTTATGCACTCGCGCACAGTCCCGGCACCGCCCCAAGTGATAGCAAGGTTTGCCTTTTCCAATACCGCAAGCTGAGGGAGCCGCTCAAATATATGAATATTTGATGGATATTGATCCTGCACCAAGACCTCAGAAAAAGATCCACACGCCAGAAGTAATTGCCAATCTTGCTGACTTGAAAAGCACGCCAAAACAACCTCGAGATAGCGCTTTGCCATCTGATTTCTTTTTGAAAGAATGACCCCTCGGTTTTTTCGACCATTTCCAGATGAAACCCTGTCACTACCAAAACCACCTGTAGTACTAATATTGCAATAGATAACAGGCTTACTTAAATCCAGTCTTGACCAGTCAAAGTCAGGTTTTTTTCTCCAGAGATCTGATGTACCAAAATAGCATCGCGCTGGGTTTGATTTAATTGCAGGCCAGTCCATCATGTGGTGTCCAAATACGACCTGCGGAATCAACGGTCTTCTTTTCCACTCGCTCCAAGCCGAGCCCCAACCAAACTGCCTTAGCTCTCGTTCAAATCCGATGTCACGAATTTGATCAAAAAATTTTTTGAAAGATTGCTTCAAAAAATCCACCAACGCATAAGAGTAGATTCGCCCTTTAGTGCTTATCGTCCAGCCCCATAGCCATCGATAAAGAGCCCTGTAAAAAACATTCGGCCTTCCTTTGCCGGATGGAATTCGCGAAGAAAAGATGGGTGGATAATCAGAACTGAACTGAGAAGAGAAGGTGTAGGAAATCAGAGCTGTTGGTATTTTATTTTTTGCAAGCGCAACAGCGTAGAGATTTACATCATTCCGGACATCATCAATGAAAAAAATATCTAAATTATTTTCCTTGATCAAATGAACTAAGCGCTGCTGTTTTAACAAAACACTTGGGCTATGCCGTGTTAATCGTCTCCATAAATTAAATTTGCTTACGATACTTTGCTTCGTCACTGAATAAACTGATTCGGTAATAGGCAAAATCTCAATAACCCCAAACCCATTGTCCTTAACATAGTCAATAAATAGGCTCCCTTCATTGACTAGAAAAATAACACTATGACCGCGTGATTGAAGTGCATTAGCAAAGCCAAACGCAGCGTTGTAACAAGAATGCTCGGCAGTAAGGAATAACCCGATGTTGTAGTGCTTTTTCATCTCAGCATGTGGCATGTCTTTGGTTATTCTTGCTTCAAAAGATGGATGGATGATTATGCCACTGATCTATTTCCCTGAGATTTATTTGGTGCCACTGCTCACTGCTGTCCGGTTCAATTTAAGGATAAATTGCTGTAATGGACGATTGATGCGGGCTTCCGAGGTGCGGTACCTTGGAAAATATAGCGCGCCGGTGCCAGGCAAATGCGCCGTGATGCAAAAGTTATGCTTAGCGGTATCCAGCCGGACGGCGCTGGTGACTCGGCGCGAAGCAACATATCCTGGACGGCGCATGACGCCTGCCATGCCAGGAAAATCACCCGCGAGCAAACCGCGCCGCCCAACCAGCGCGCCACGGCATCCACTGTCCCAGCGCAAGGGTGGATAACACATAAGTTCAAAGTTGAATCTCCGAACTACTTGTGGCGTCTCGTTTGAAAATATTGTGGCATGTCCTCAACTCTGAATAGAGCCAGCGATCCACGATGCCTTCGTGTCATGGCTCACTCAGTTACACCATTGCCGCTCACATGGTATTCCGTCCAAGTCTCCGTCCATATTTGCTACGCCACAACGCTCTTGGTGAAAGATCGCCTCAGCGCATGATGACATCTGAGAACAGGTCGTTTTTTCTGGCTGACAATGAAACTCGGGGTGAGCTCGCAATGCCTCCCGTGCAGAAAAAATCTTGTAGATGCTTGCCGAGATGGTGCTGTTCGGGTGTGAAATTCTGACGTATACAACGTAGGCAACTGCGGCCAGAATGCCGAAACCGATCAGCACTGATATGAAAGAACCCGTTGCGTGCGATTGCACTTGGTCAAGCTGTCCGACAAATTTCGCATTACGTGCTTGCAGACGACCTTGGTTGTCTGTGGTGAGCTCGTAAGTTACAGACTTTCCCAAAATGGGTCGGTTGTGGCGCATTGCAAAGGCAGACACGTGGAGGAATACCTTCGCACCGCCACCGTTCGGCACGACAAAACCAAAACCACGGGAATCGTTCCATTCACTTACTCTGCCTTGAAAGCGCATGTTGCTTCTGTGTCCTGACATAGTTCATACATCGCAAAACATATCTCGATATTCAGCCTGATGCAAGGAGTGGGTACTCATTCATCCGCGTCACTATCTTGCTGCCCATACCCAGCAAACTTGGCAATCACCTCATCCATCTGCGCCGTTGTCAGTAACTTCGGCTCACCGAGTTGCAGCACGCGCCAATACTGCTCGCACAGGGTTTCCAGTTCCACGGCCAGGGCCAGCGCATGTTTCAGGTCGCGGCCGTACACCACCATGCCATGATGCGCCATCAGGCAGGCTGAACGGTCTTGCAGCGCGATGAGCATGGCATCCGACAAGGCTTGTGTGCCGAAGGTGGCGTATTCAGCACAACGCACGTCCATGCCGCCGAAGCGCGCGATCATGTAGTGAAATGGCGGAATGTTTTGCTGCTGGCAGGCCAGTGCCGTGGCAAATGGTGAGTGCGCGTGGATAATCGCGCCGGCCGCCGGAAATGCGGCATAAATGTCGCGATGGAAGCGCAATTCGGAGGAGGGTTTGCGGCGATTGAGCGGCGAGTCTGGCGCACCCGCCGTCTCGCCAGCGCCGACTTTTATCCTGGCTTTTACCATGTCGTCCGGCGTGCAGTCCTGATGTTCAATGCCGGTGGGCGTGATGATGAGTCCGTCGGCATAACGCACCGAAACATTTCCCGCACTGCCACGGTTGAGGTCGTGCGCGATCAGATCACCAGCGGTGGCCAGCACCTGGGCAGCGAGTTGCCACATTTGCTGCTGGGTTTCATTGACGATTTCTTTGCTCAGGTTTTCCATTGCGCCAATTCCTCCGGGGCGACCACGCCACGTTCCGAGATGATGCCGGTGATCAAATGCGCTGGCGTGATGTCAAATGCGGGATTGACCACCGGCACATCGCCCGCGCCCAGCTCTGCAGCAGCGCGTTCTTCGATGGGAACATCCTGCCCTGACGCGCATGAAAAATCTATCGTGGATAACGGTGCTGCGACGTAAAACGGAACCCCATGCGCCGCTGCGGCGAGTGCTTTCAGGTAAGTGCCTACTTTGTTGGCCGTGTCGCCATTGGCGGCGATGCGATCCGCCCCGACTATCAGCATATCCACCTTGCCCTGCATGATCAGCAAGCCCGCCGCATTGTCGGCAATCAAGGTATGCGGCACGCCGGCTTCCGCCAGTTCCCACGCGGTGAGCAAGCCCTGATTGCGCGGACGGGTTTCGGAAACCCAGACATGCACGGCAATGCCAGCGGCATGTGCTGCGTAAATCGGGGCGAGTGCCGTGCCATGGGCAACCGTTGCCAGGCGGCCAGCGTTGCAGTGGGTCATGAGGTTGAGCGCGTCACCTTTGGGGGTTATGCCTTGCAAAATCCGCAGGCCATGCGCGCCGATGGCGGCATTGGCTGCGATATCTTCCGTAGCGATGGCGGCGGCCTCATGCCAGGCTCTCTCACGTCGCACCCCATGGGTACTTGCTTCGCGGCGTGTCACCAGCGCCAGTGCGTTGCATCCCTGCGGGAACTTTTTCAGAACGCGTTCCATGCGAGCCAGCGCCCAGTGCAGATTCACCGCCGTCGGACGGGTAGCGGCCAAAAGATCAATCACGCGCTTGAGCTGGCTATCGGATTCACTATCGGATTCATCGTGACGCAGCCCCAGCGCCACACCATAAGCAGCGGTCACGCCGATCAGCGGCGCTCCGCGCACCTGCATGCTGCGGATGGCATGTGCCGCATCTTCAGCGGTATTCAAACGCACCTGCACGGCATGCTGCGGCAAGCGCGTCTGGTCGAGGATGAGGACGCTCTCGCCATCCTCGACCAGCGTCGGATGTATTACGTTCAGTTCAGCTTGCCGTGACAATGCTTGTATTTCTTGCCGCTGCCGCAGGGGCAGGCGTCGTTGCGGCCGACTTTCGGCGCAGCCTGCGCAGGCATCGGCTTGTCCTCCACCCTAGTCAAGGCTTCATCCATATCGGCATGCTGATACTGCACGTGTTCCAGTTGCGGCGGCACTTCTGCTGCTTCGAGCTGCTCTTCATTGCGCACTTCAACTGTCATCAAGAGCTTGGTGACGTCAGCCCGCACGGCCTGCAGCAAGCCTTCAAACAGGTCAAACGCTTCGCGCTTGTATTCCTGCTTGGGATTTTTCTGCGCATAGCCGCGCAAATGGATACCCTGGCGCAGGTGGTCGAGCGCCGACAGGTGTTCGCGCCAATGCGTATCCAGACTTTGCAGCATGACGTTACGCTCAAACCCTGCCCAAGCGGCTGGATCAACAGCGGCTGTTTTAGCGGCATACGCCGTATCAGCCGCTTCGATCACGCGCGTCAGCAAGTCTTCATCGGTGAGCTGCGGCTCGGCCGCCAGCCATTCGGCAATTTCAAGCTTAAGATGCAGCTCACCAGCTAACGCACTTTCCAAGGCGGAAATTTCCCACTGCTCTTCCATGCTATCGGCGGGGATATACAGGCGAAAAGTGTCGTGAATAAATCCCTGCCGCATGCCGACAATGGTTTCACTGATGTCATCGCTACCGAGCAATTCATTGCGCTGCTGATAAATCACTTTGCGCTGATCATTCGCCACATCGTCGTATTCCAGCAACTGCTTGCGGATGTCAAAATTGCGCTGTTCCACCTTGCGTTGGGCGGATTCCAAAGAGCGCGACACTAGCGGATGCTCAATCGCTTCGCCTTCAGGCATCTTCAACCGCACCATGATGCTGTTCAGTCTTTCGCCAGCAAAAATCTTCAACAAGGCATCGTCCAGCGCCAGATAAAACCGCGATGACCCGGCGTCACCCTGCCGTCCGGACCGCCCGCGCAACTGGTTATCAATCCGCCGTGACTCGTGCCGCTCCGAACCAATGATATGCAAGCCACCTGCTGCCAGCACCTGATCGTGCACGGTTTGCCACTCGGCTTTGATTTGCGCAATGCGCTGCGCTTTTTCTTCTGCAGATAATGCCGCATCTTCCTGAACTGCATCGATCATTTTTTCGATATTGCCACCCAGCACAATATCGGTGCCGCGACCGGCCATGTTGGTGGCGATGGTAATCACGCCAGGACGCCCGGCCTGCGCCACAATCTCGGCTTCACGCGCGTGCTGCTTGGCGTTCAGCACTTGATGCGCGAGTTTTTCTTTATTCAATAAGCCGGACAGCAATTCAGAATTCTCAATCGAGGTCGTGCCCACCAGCACCGGCTGCCCGCGCTCGTGACAGCCGCGAATATCGGCAATCATCGCGGTGTACTTCTCTTGCGCGGTGCGATAAATCTGATCGTGCTCATCACGCCGTATCATCGGCCGGTTGGTTGGCACCACTACAGTCTCCAGACCGTAAATTTGCTGGAATTCGTAAGCTTCGGTATCTGCCGTGCCGGTCATGCCGGCCAGCTTGTTGTACATGCGGAAGTAATTCTGAAAAGTAATGGATGCCAAAGTCTGGTTTTCTGCCTGAATCGCGACGCCTTCCTTGGCTTCAACGGCCTGGTGCAGACCTTCCGACCAGCGTCGGCCGGTCATCAACCGACCCGTGAATTCATCCACAATCGTAACCTCACCGTCTTGCACAACATAGTGCTGGTCGCGGTGGTACAAGGTATGTGCGCGCAAAGCAGCATACAAATGATGCATGAGCAAAATGTTGGCCGGTTCATACAGGCTAGAACCCTCGGGCAACATGCCCAAACGCGCCAAAATCTCTTCGGTTTTTTCGTGCCCTGCGTCAGTCAGCAATACCTGATGCGACTTCAAATCAACGGTGTAGTCGCCCGTATCTTTCTCGTGCTCGTTCTTAGCCACCTCACCGCGCGTGAGCAACGGTGGCACGGCATTCATGCGCACGTAAAGCTCGGTGTGGTCTTCGGCCTGCCCCGAAATAATCAAGGGCGTACGCGCTTCGTCAATCAGAATGGAATCCACTTCATCGACAATCGCAAAATTCAACCCGCGCTGCACGCGCTCGCCGGTGGAATACACCATGTTGTCGCGCAGGTAGTCAAAACCGAATTCGTTGTTCGTGCCGTAAGTAATGTCTGCCGCGTAAGCCACTTGCTTTTCATTATGCGGCATTTGCGAGAGGTTGATACCGATAGAAAGACCTAACCAGCGATACAAGCGCCCCATCCATTCGGCATCGCGTTTAGCCAGATAGTCATTCACTGTGACTAAATGCACGCCATTGCCGGACAAGGCATTCAAATACACCGGCAATGTGGCAGTCAGCGTTTTACCTTCGCCGGTGCGCATTTCAGCAATTTTGCCGTAATGCAGCACCATGCCACCCACCATTTGCATATCGAAGTGCCGCATGCCCAAGACGCGCCTACTCGCTTCACGCACCACGGCAAAGGCCTCTGGCAAGAGCGCATCCAGTGTTTCACCATCAGCATGGCGACGACGAAACTCATCGGTTTTTGCTTGCAATGCCGCATCATCCAGCGCTTGCAAACCACTTTCCAATTCATTGATCTGGATAACCGTTTGTCGATACTGTTTGATCAAACGATCATTACGACTGCCAAAAATTTTTCTGAGGAATCCGGTGATCATAGAGGTACGCAGCCAGCTTGGTTAAGCCTTTGGCCGACAAATTCAAAACGTTGATTTTAGCATGGCGCTCATACCTCCACTCTACCAATCATCGCCCGTCGGTATTATTCAAAAGCATACCCCAAGGCTTTTTATTTTTTACATGCCGTTCCCTTTTCAAGGGTGCATAATGACAAACCCTTCACTTCAGCTCGATCTGCAAAGCAATGGCAAAAAGCCTGCAAGAACATTTAACTGCCACCGAGGGATTAGCCCGTTTAGCAGCGCATGCTGAACGACTAATGGCATTTGATCGTAGCTTGAAAACTGTCTTGCCCGCCACACTGGCCTCGCATGCTCGGGTAGCCAATTTCAAGCTAGGCAAGCTGTTTATTCACACCGATAACAGCGCGGTTGCCGCCAAAGTAAGGCAACTTGGCCCACGCATTGCCCTTGCACTAAGCGCATCCACAGTTAAGGTCGCGGAGGTCGGAGTAAGTGTGCACCCTCTGCCCGCGGCCGTGACCTCACTCGCACATCAACGCCCTAGCATGCCTGGAAATAAGCAAACGGAAGACCTTGCCTTACTGGCGCAATCCTTGCCGGAAAATTCAGCGCTCAAACGAGCAGTTGAACGCTTACTCCATACGGTAAATAAATAAGTTTTTTAGCAAGCACTACAAAACAAGCAAACGTTCAGCCGCCAACAGCACCAAAATCGCTAACGCAACAAACAGTGCACTTTTGGCGATACGTCCGGCAAATTGCAAATAGCGTGGATTGCGCGTTATTGCCCAAGCAAGCAGACTACCGATGACGGCAATCGCAGCGAGAATCGCTATGACCCTAAGGATGAACATGCAAAACCTTAAAGCCGCGCGTTCAAGCCGCCTGCGCCACTTGTGGATAAAGCCCCATCACCTTGATAGGGGTTTCTTCAGCGCGTAAAAAGGTAACCACTTCCCATGCCGTCTCATCGCTCAGCAATTCGCGTAGCAGAGCATTGTTGAGTGCGTGCCCTGACTTATGCGCAGAAAATGCAGCGAGCAATGGGTGACCAATGAGGTACAAATCACCCACTGCATCCAGAATTTTGTGTTTGACGAATTCATCTGCATAGCGCAAGCCGTCCTGATTCAAAACTCGGTACTCATCCATCACAATCGCGTTATCCAGGCTGCCACCTAAAGCCAGCCCTTGCTCACGCAGAGCTTCCACATCTTGCATAAACCCGAATGTTCGCGCTCTGGATATTTCACGCATATAAGATTGATCTGAAAAATCAAGATGCGCGGATGAGCCTGACTGAGCAACAGCTGGATGCGAAAATACAATAGAAAAGTCCAGGCTGAACCCATCAAAGGGCGCGAGTCGCGCCCACTTGTCGCCTTCTTTGACCTCAACCACTTTTTTGACGCGAATAAACTTTTTTGCCGCTGCTTGCTCTTCAATGCCAGCTGACTGCAGCAAGAATACGAAAGGTGCTGCTGAACCATCCATGATGGGCAATTCAGCTGCATCCACATCGATATAAATGTTATCAATGCCTAGACCTGCAAGAGCAGACATCAGATGCTCGACTGTTGCAACCTTTGCCCCCTGTTTTTCAAGACAAGAAGCCATGCGGGTGTCGCCTACACCCCATGGGTCTGCTTTCAAATCAACCGGCGGCGTTAAATCAACGCGGCGAAACACTACGCCGGTATCCACAGGTGCAGGCCGCAATACCAGCGCAACCTTAACCCCCGAGTGGAGCCCCACGCCGGTGGTTTTAACAATGGCCTTCAGAGTACGCTGACGCAACATAGTGAATCGGAATCAAGCAAAGTAAGAGATAGAGTAATTGCCATGCTGCAGGCTAAGGGTTATCAAATCTCAATAGTTCAACATCCCTTCGCCTTTAAACGTCTTTAAACAACGCCTTTAAAAATTATCACTGCAGATTTTATCATGCAGCGCTCACCGAGAGCGCCCTGCGCACTGCCCTGTAGTGCGGCACCTGAACAAAACACCACCAAGATGAGGCATTCCTTGGTGATGCCGTTCACAACAAACAGTCAAACGACAACTTAATCCGATTGACGGCGCAAAAAGGCAGGAATATCGAATTTATCCACACCTGATGCAGCCATCGCATCTGCCTGGCTATTACGGGGCATGCTGCCACGCACACTGGATACCACACCTGACAAATCAACTTGCCCCATGGCGGGATCAAACACGTGAAAATTGTCCGTCCCTGTGCGCAAGCCTATGGTTTCGATGACTTTCATCTCAGGTTTTCTGGCCTTAGTTGCAATTGCGCCCAAGCCTGTTGCTACAACGGTCACACGCAAACGATCCTCCATCGATTCATCGAACACTGCGCCACAAATCACGGTGGCCTCAGCCGCCGTGTATTGGCGGATCGTATTCATGACATCTTTATATTCTTTGAGACCCAGTGTATTGCTGGCTGTGATATTTACCAGCACACCACGCGCACCAGAGAGCTCAACACCTTCGAGCAGCGGGCTAGCGACTGCCTCTTCTGCTGCGATACGCGCGCGATCAACACCTGACGACGTAGCCGAACCCATCATGGCTTTACCCATTTCACCCATCACTGTGCGCACGTCCTCAAAGTCAACGTTCACCAGACCAGGCACATTGATAATTTCCGCAATGCCACCTACTGCATTACGCAAAACATTATCAGCAGCTCTAAACGCATCCAGCATACTGACCTCATCTCCCAGTACCTCTTCGAGCTTTTCATTCAGAATCACAATCAAGGAATCCACATGCAGGGATAACTCATTAACCCCTTCCTCTGCCAAGCGCTTGCGACGGCCTTCATACTCAAAGGGCTTGGTTACTACAGCCACGGTGAGAATGCCCAACTCTCGGGCTACCTCAGCAATCACAGGGCCAGCACCTGTGCCTGTGCCGCCGCCCATGCCTGCGGTAATAAATACCATATGCGCACCCTCAAGGACTTCTGCAATACGCTGCCGGTCTGCCTCCGCCAGCGCTTTGGCTTTTTCAGGCTTGCCGCCTGCGCCAAGGCCTGGGCCTAACTGCAATTTCACGTGGGCATTACTTTTTTCCAGCGCCTGCGCATCAGTGTTGCAACAGATGAATTCCACACCGCCCACACCTTCCCTGATCATGTGCTCTACTGCATTGCCACCTGCACCGCCCACACCTACAACCTTAATAATCGTTGTCCCTTCGGTCATAGCATCTGAAGCAATTTCTTCTAATTCAAACATGGTTGTCTCCTTAACTTGATAACTTAAAAAACTGCAAACTCAAAACCAAATCCAGCACACTCAGTGCATCAAAAAACACCTTGAATCCACTAAAAATTCTTTCCAAACCACGCCCGCATACGACTCAAAATCTGCAAATGTTTTTGGCGGCTGTACTTTCATGCCACGCTGCTGCTGCGCCACACCCTCCAGCAATAGTCCCATCGCGGTTGAATAACGAGGATTGCGCACAAAGTCACGCAAATTACCCTCATAGAGTGGCGTCACCAACTTCACGGTGTTATGAAAAATCTCTTCGCCTAACTCAGTCATACCAGGCATTTGCGCAGCACCACCAGTGAGCACAATACCTGCGCGCAACAAGCGCTCATAGCCACTGCGATGCAACTCTTCTTGCACCTGCTGAAAAATTTCCTCAATACGTGGCTGAATAAATCCAGCCAGGGTTTGCTTGGATAACTCAGTACCTGGTCGATCACCCACACCCGGCACCTCGATCATCTCTTCGCCACTTGCAAGTTGTTGCAAAGCAACGCCATAGCGCATCTTGATATCTTCTGCATCTTGGGTTGATGTACGCAACGCAATCGCGATATCGTTCGTTACCTGATCTCCCGCAATGGGGATCACTGCCGTGTGGCGAATGGCGCCTTGCACAAAAACCGCAATATCCGTCGTACCACCACCAATATCAACCAGACAAACACCAACATCCTTTTCATCTTCAGTAAGCACCGCATAGCCTGAAGCTAAGGGCTGCAACACCAGATCAACCACCTCCAGCCCGCAACGATGAACGCATTTGACGATATTCTGCACCGCTGTCACCGCACCCGTAACCAAATGCACACGTACATCCAGTCGCCGTGCATCCATCCCAATAGGCTCTTTCACGCCATCTTGGCCATCGACGATAAACTCTTGCACTAAGGTGTGCAGAATCTGATCATCAGCAGAAATAGGTGTAGCGTTTGCCGCCTCAATGGCACGGTCGACATCAAATGCCGTCACTTCCTTTTCACGTACCACCGCCATGCCAGAAGAATCTTTGCTTTTGATATGACTGCCCGCGATACCTGTATAGACCTCGCGCACTTTGCAGCCCACCATCATTTCGACTTCGCCAATAGCACGCGAGATCGCATTGACAGTCGATTCAATGTTAATCACCATGCCGCGCTTGATACCGGTGGACTCCTGCATGCCCATGCCCAACACAGAAAGCCTTCCTTCAGCGTCGACCTCTCCTACGATAGCGACAATTTTTGAAGTCCCTATGTCCAGACCGACAATTAAGTCACGTTTAATTTCTTTACTCATCAACTCTTTCTCGCCTTCATGGCAAATCCATTGGGATACCGCATATCCACCACCTCGACAGAACGTTCTGCCTGCAGTTCATTTTTTACTCTCGGGTAGTAGGTCACGAATCGGGCCACTCGTTCAGCCAGCGATGCTTTAGCCTGCTCCCGCCCGAGCTCAATCACCACGCCATCAGCCAGAGTCAGTTGCCAAGCTTCACGCGAAGAAAGCCTTACACCAACCAGATCTTGATTTACCTCAGCGAGGTGTGCAGCAAACTCACCATATCGCACGAGCATTTCAGCCGACGTACCTTCCGGGCCTGCAAACACTGGCAAAGCAACACGAATGGGCACATCAATGGCAAACACCTCACCCAAATCATTGACCAACCGCATCTCGCCATCCAGCGGCGTCCATTGCGCAACCGCACGCTGACCTTCCAGTGTCAGCACCAATCGGTCTGGCCATTGTCGACGCAAATTTGCACGGCGAACCCAGGGCAATTGCTCAAAGGCATGCTGCGCCTCAGCCAAATTCACGGTTAAAAACCCACCCTTGATCGTCGTGCGCACAACCTGCTCTAATTGCGCACTGGATACATGAGCCACTGGCGCTGAGACGACCAAGGTCTTGATTGGCAGAATAGGCAAGCGCTGCAAAATCAACATCGCAGACCAGAGCAGCAACGCTGCGCCAATAACAAATAATGCGTTAGCGGCGATCTCAAGCAACCAAATGGAATTCCAAAACAAATTCCCCTCTGTAGCGGTTTTTGCAACCGACTTGCTGGCTCCGCGACCAGCCCCTCTAGAAGACAGGGATGACTTAACCGACTGATCTGGCGCAGCGTTAAACAAGCGGCGACCCATGCGCTCATTTTTATTAATCACAGCGCGCCTCCGCCAATAACTTGACGACCAGCTCCTCAAACGCCATGCCTGCAGCCCGTGCCGCCATAGGCACCAGAGAATGATCCGTCATGCCGGGCGACGTATTCGCCTCCAGACACCAGGCGCGCCCTTCGGCATCCAGCATCACATCAATACGCCCCCAGCCACGCCCACCCAGTGCTTGGAATGCGCGCACCGCCATAGATTGAATCTCGGCTTCACGCGCCGCGCCCAAGCCACTCGGGATGTGATATTTCGTATCGTCACGCGAATACTTGGCCTCAAAATCATAAAACTCGGTTTGCGGCTCTATGCGAATCACCGGCAAAGCTTGATCGCCAACGATACCCACGGTGAATTCACCCCCGGCCAAAAATCGCTCGGCGATCACGCAAGCGTCATATTGCGCAGCCAGGGCATACGCCCCCGCCAAGCCGCCCGCCGTCTTCACCTTGCTGATACCGATGCTTGACCCCTCATTGGCCGGCTTGACAAACAAGGGCAAACCCAAGCGCGCCTCAATTGCTGCAAAAGTGCTGTCGGGCGTCACAATTTCATAATCCGGCACAGGCAAACCGGCCGCCGACCACACCAGCTTGCAGCGCCATTTATCCATCGCCAAAGCAGAAGCCAAAACACCGCTGCCGGTATAAGGCATGTTCATCAAGTTGAGCGCACCCTGCAAGCTGCCATCCTCGCCACCCCGCCCATGCAGGGCGATAAACACACGGCTTATCTGCAATGTGCGCAAGCTTTCCAGCACCTGATCCTTAGGATCGAAGGCGATTGCATCCACGCCCTTGGCGCGCAACGCCGCCAGAACCGCAGCACCGCTTTTCAGCGACACCTCGCGCTCAGCTGAGTCACCTCCCATCATCACGGCTACTTTGCCAAAATTCACCTAAATTTCTCCAACCGTTTTGCGTAAAAAACCCTGATCTGCCGTACTTTCCTTACCGACAATTCGCACTTCCGGCACAAGCTCCACAGCAAACTTTTGAGCCACTATTGCCTGAATTTTCATGATGAGCATTTCTATCTCATTTGCCGTCGCTTTGCCCTCTGGATTAACGATGAAATTCGCGTGCAATTCAGAGACCTGCGCGCCGCCCAAGCGCGTGCCTTTCAGCCCTGCCGCCTCAATCAAGCGCGCAGCAAAGTCGCCCGGCGGATTTCTGAATACCGAGCCGGCATTCGGCAAGCCCAGTGGCTGCGTGGCAATGCGCCGCGCCAGGAGCTCGCGGATGCGTTGTCGTGCACTCTCTCGCGCGCCTTCGCCGCCTGGTGAAAACCGCAACCATGCCGCGATAAAAATTTCATCCGCTGCTTTTAAAGGCTGCACATGCCGATAAGCAATCTCAAAATCTGCCACGCGACGAACAATGCACTCACCTCGTCGATTCATCATCAACACGCGCTCAACATAACGCCACGTCTCACCCCCGTGACATCCCGCATTCATGGCCAGCGCGCCACCCATCGTGCCCGGAATACCGGCGAAAAATTCGCCCCCGATCAAAGCATGATTCGCCGCGAAGCGTGCCAGCTTGGGTGTTGCCACGCCTGCCTCGGCGTACACCGTGCCATCGCTTTCCAGCGCAATGTACGACAAGCCCGCCAGCGAGCCATGCGTGAACACCACCGTGCCATCAAAGCCGCCATCGCGCACCAGCAAATTGCTGCCCAAGCCCACCATCAACAAGCGCTCGTCCGGCGGCAAGCTACGCATAAAAGCCGCTAAGTCGTCCTTGTCCTGCGGAAAAAACGCGCACCGCGCCGCGCCGCCCGCGCGCCACGACACATGTCGCGCCATGGGCTCGCGCTCACGCAACTGGCCGCGCAAATTCGCAGAAAAATCCTTAGCCATGCACCCCACCCGAGACTTGTTCAACCACCTGCAGGGGCACCGCCCCAATCGAGCCTGCACCCATGGTGATCACCACATCGCCCGCTTCTGCTGCGTCCACAATGGCTTGCGGCATCGCGGCAATATCTTCGACAAAAACCGGTTCGACCTTGCCCGCGACCCTTACCGCGCGCGCCAGGGTGCGCCCGTCAGCGGCCACAATCGGCGCTTCGCCTGCGGCATACACCTCAGCGAGCAAGAGCACATCCACGCTGGAGAGCACTTTGACAAAATCCTCAAAACAGTCGCGCGTGCGGCTAAAACGATGCGGTTGAAATGCCAGCACCAAACGCCGCCCCGGAAAGGCCGCGCGCGCAGCGCTGATGGTTGCCGCCATCTCCACCGGATGATGACCGTAATCGTCGATCAAGGTAAATGCGCCGCCTGCGGTTGCAGCCAGCTCGCCATAACGCTGAAAGCGCCGCCCCACGCCCTTGAATTGCGCAAGCGCTTCAATAATCGCCGCATCACCAACGCCGACTTCTGTGGCCACGGCAATGGCCGCCAGGGCATTGAGCACATTATGCCGTCCGGGCAAATTCAGCACGATGGGCAGGCGCGACTCACTGCCATTCTTGCGCACGCAATCAAAGCGCATCACGCCGCCATCGGCCACCACGTTTTCGGCACGAAAATTCGCCTCATTATCAATGCCGTAAGTCACCACTTGCTTGGCCACACGCGGCAAAATTTCGCGCACATTCGCGTCATCCGTGCACACCACGGCCACGCCATAAAACGGCAAGCGATGCAGAAAATCCACAAACGCCTGCTTGAGTTTCGAAAAATCGTGCGCGTAGGTTTCCATGTGGTCGGCATCAATGTTCGTCACCACCGACATCACCGGGGATAAAAACAGGAACGATGCATCGGACTCATCCGCCTCGGCGACCAGAAACTCACCCGAGCCCAGCTGCGCATTCGCCCCGGCGGAAACCAAGCGCCCGCCAATCACAAAGGTCGGATCCAGGCCGCCTTCTGCAAGGCAACTCGCCACCAGGCTGGTGGTTGTGGTTTTCCCGTGCGTACCTGCAATCGCAATGCCTTGCTTCAAGCGCATCAATTCCGCCAGCATTTGCGCCCGCGGCACCACCGGCACATGTCTTGATCGAGCCATATGCACTTCAGGATTCGTCTCCGACACGGCGGTTGTCACCACCACGGCATCGGCATCGGCCGCATTTTCTGCCGCATGCCCGATCATGATGCGGATACCCTGCGCAGCCAGACGCCGCGTAACAGCGCTTGCCACCACGTCCGAGCCGCTGACCTCGAAACCCTGATTGGCCAGCACCTCGGCAATGCCGGACATGCCCACGCCGCCAATGCCAACAAAATGAATGCGCTTGACTTTATGCCGCATGGCGGGCTCCCGTTCGTTGGTTGTTGGCCAGATCGGCGCACACTTGCGCCGCATCCGCCGTAGCGTCCATCTTGGCCAAGCCACGGGCTTTATTGGCCATACTGGCCCATTCGCTGCGCGGTTTGGCGCACAGCTGCGCCAGACGCTCGGCCGTTAATTCGGCTTGCGGCAACAAAACCGCCGCGCCAGCCTGCGCCAGAAATTGCGCATTGCCGGTTTGGTGGTCATCCACCGCATGCGGATAAGGCACCAGCACACTGGCCACACCGGCTGCGGCCAGTTCCGCCACGGTAAGCGCCCCCGCGCGGCAGACCACCACATCAGCCCAGGCATATTTTTCTGCCATGTCGTCAATGAACGCCACGCAATCGGCGCTCACGCCAGCCTTTTCGTAGGCAGTCTGCAAGGCCTGCAAATGCTGCTCGCCCGCTTGATGAATCACTTCCGGGCGATCGGCTGCATTCATCAACGCCCAGGCCTTGGGCGCCGCCGCATTTAACGCCTGCGCACCCAGGCTGCCGCCGACAATCAGCACACGTAAAGCGCCGTTGCGTTCAGCATAGCGAAAAGTCGGCGCTGGCAACACGGCGATCTCGGGGCGTACCGGGTTGCCTATCCATGTGCATTCAGGCAATACATTCGGAAACCCGCATAAAGTGCGCGTGGCCATTTTTGCCAGCACGCGATTGGCCAGACCGGCGACAGAATTTTGTTCATGCAACACCAGCGGCACGCCGCGCAACGCGGCAACGATGCCGCCAGGAAAAGTCACATAACCGCCCATGCCCAACACCACGTCCGGCCGCACGCTTGAAAAACCGCGCCAGGCTTGGATCACACCGCGCAGCAAATTCCACGGCAAAGCCAGCTTGCGCAGCAAGCCCTTGCCGCGCAAGGCAGAAAAATTCAGCCACAACATCCGATAGCCACGCCCGGCAACGAGCCGGGCTTCCATCCCCGCCGGATTGCCCAGCCAGGCAATAATCCAGCCTTTTGCACGCAGGTGTTCCGCGACAGCAATCCCCGGCATGATGTGCCCGCCCGTGCCACCGGCCATGATGAGGATGATTTTAGCGCGTTCACTCATGCGGACTGACCTTTCATCAGCTGGCGGTTTTGGCTGTGGCCGCTCGTTGCACTTCGCTTAACGTTCGCTTCGCTCACGTTAGCCTGCGCCGAAACCGCCAGGGCAAGCATTCTCATACGGACTGACCTTTCATCAGCTGGCGGTTTTCCCAATCAATGCGGAACAGGATGGCCAGCGTTATGCAGTTGGCAACGATGCCGGAGCCACCAAAGCTCATCAGCGGCAAGGTCAGTCCCTTGGTAGGCAAAAGACCCACATTCACGCCGATGTTGATAAAACTTTGCACGCCCAGCCAAATGCCGATGCCTTGCGCAACCAGCCCGCAATACACGCGATCCAGCAAGATAGCCTTGCGGCCGACGGCAAAGGCGCGCTCGACGAGCAAAGCAAACATACCGACCACCGCTAACACGCCAAAAAAACCCAGCTCTTCTGCGATCACGGCCAACAAAAAGTCGGTATGCGCTTCGGGCAGATAAAACAGTTTTTCCACACTCGCGCCCAAGCCCACGCCAAACCATTCGCCGCGCCCAAAGGCAATCAGCGCGTGGGACAACTGATAACCCTTGCCATAGGCGTCTTGCCACGGATCCATAAAGCCGAAAATGCGCTCCCGCCGGTAGGGTGACGACCAGATCAAAATCACAAAAGCCACCGCCATTACCAGCAGCAAGACGCTAAACAAACGCGCATTGATGCCGCCCAAAAACAAAATGCCAACGGCAATGCTGACGATCACCACAAACGCGCCAAAGTCCGGCTCGCGCAGCAACAGCGCGCCGACAAACACCATCACCCCGGCCATGGGCACAAAGCCGCGGCGAAAACTCGCCATATCACTCAATTTGCGCGTGGTGTAGTCCGCCGCATACAGCACGGCAAAAAGCTTCATGAATTCGGACGGTTGCAGGTTGATCGGGCCAAAGCCAATCCAGCGCTGCGCCCCATTGACCGAGCGCCCAAGATGCGGGATCAACACCACGATCAACATCACAAATCCCACCACAAATAGCGCCATCGAAACCTGCTGCCACAAACGCAAGGGCACCTGAAAGGCTGCCGCCCCTATAGCCAAACCCAACGCAACATAAATGCCGTGACGAAACAAAAAATAAGTGGACTGATGCCCTGTAAAACGACTGCCTTCCGCCATGGCGATGGATGATGAATACACCATCACCAGACCAAAAAAGAGCAACCCTAACGCTGGCCACAGCAAGAGCGGATCAATCTCCTGCTGATTTGCTTGCGCCACGCGGCTCCAGTTATTCATGCGACTGCCCTACGCGCAACTCAAGCCATGCATTGACTGCCGCAATAAAAACCTCAGCGCGATGCTGATAGTCACGAAACATATCGAAGCTGGCGCAAGCGGGCGAAAGCAAAACGGCATCCCCGCCTTCTGCCAAAACTCCGGCTTTAGCGACGGCATCGTTCATGTCTTGTGCAAAAACCAAAAGCACGCCACCCGTCTTTAACGCGTTACCCATAACAACGCGATCACGTCCGATCAAAATTACCGCGCGTGCGTGTTCCGCCACGGCAGGCGCCAACGGCGAGAAGTCCTGCCCCTTGCCATCGCCACCGGCAATCAACACGATTTTTCGTTTTGCTTGCCCCCCGCCCAAACCATTCAATGCCGCCACGGTCGCCCCGACATTCGTACCTTTGGAGTCGTCATACCAGGTGACCTTGTTTTTTTCAGCGATTTTTTCCACGCGATGCGGCAAGCCGGTAAAGCTTTTCACGGCAGGCAGCAAATCCACCACGTCATAACCCAAACCAACGCACAAAGCCAAGGCCGCCAGGACGTTCGCCGCATTGTGCAAACCCGACATGGGCAGCTCTGCCACAGGCAATAACAACTGCTGGCCTTGCGCCAAATACACACCTGCGGGCGTTGCAAGCAAACCAAAATCTTCGTTCGACCCGGGGGCATCCAAACCGAAACTGATGGTTCGCAACGATTTTTTCTGCGCAACCATGCTTGCCACTCGGGCATCCTGACGATTGATCACCGCCACGCCTGCACCAGAAAAAATCTGCGCCTTGACAGCCGCATACGCGGCCAGATCAGCATAACGATCCAAATGATCATCTGAAATGTTCAACACCGTCGCCGCCGTAGCGTTCAGCGAAGTCGTGGTTTCCAACTGAAAGCTGGAGAGCTCCAGCACCCACACCGCCGGCAAGTCATTTTGCGCGACCGCCTCGTTTAACGCTGTTAATGCCGCCGGCGAAATATTGCCAGCAACACCAACTTTTAACCCCAGGCTGCGCAGCAGATGTCCAGTCAGCGCCGTCGTCGTGGTCTTGCCGTTGGTGCCCGTAATCGCCACAACCGGCGCGTTATTCAATTCCCGCAGGGCCCGGGCAAACAGTTCAATCTCGCCCACCACTTCAATGCCTTTTGCATGCGCCGTTTTCAATATCGACAGATCACTGGGCAAACCCGGCGAGAGCACCACGAGATCAACACCATCGAGCAAACCGTCAGCAAAAGCCCCTGACAAAAAGTCGGCGCTGGCAACACGGCGTTGCAGCGCTTCCAGATACGGCGGATTCACCCGCGTATCGGCCACGCGCACACGTGCACCGGCCTGCCCGCACCAGCATGCCGAGGCAAAGCCCGACTCACCAAGGCCAAGGACAAGAACCGTTTTTCCGTGTAAAGCGCGCATGGTTTTTGAATAGTTTTTTAACGGATTTTCAACGTAGAAAGGCCAACCAGCACTAGCAGGATGGTAATAATCCAAAACCTCACCACCACTTGCGTTTCCTTCCAGCCGGTTTGCTCAAAATGATGATGCAGTGGCGCCATGCGCAAAATGCGCCGCCCTTCGCCGTATTTCTTTTTGGTGTATTTGAAGTAACCCACCTGCGCCATGACCGAAAGCGTTTCTGCCACAAACACGCCGCCCATGATGAACAGCACAATTTCCTGCCGCGCAATCACCGCCACCGTGCCCAGCGCCGCGCCGAGCGCCAAGGCCCCTACGTCGCCCATGAAAACTTCTGCCGGATACGCGTTAAACCATAAAAAGCCCAAGCCCGCACCCGCCAATGCCGCACAAAAGACGGTCAGCTCGCCCGCGCCCGGCACATGCGGCAGCAACAGGTATTTAGCAAACACCGCATTGCCCGCTACATAGGTAAACAGCCCCAAGGCAGCGCCGACTAATACCGTAGGCATAATCGCCAAACCATCCAGGCCATCGGTCAGATTCACCGCATTGCTTGTGCCCACAATGACCAAATAGGTCAGCGTAATAAAGCCCAGCATGCCCAGCGGGTAACTCACGCTTTTGAAAAACGGCACAATCAGCGCCGTCTGCAAGGGCACGGTCTCGCTGAACCCGCTACTCACCCAGTGCATGAAAAGCCGCAATACTTCCTCGTTGTTCGGCGCAGAAATGGAAAAAGATATGTACACCGCAGCAATCAAGCCCACCATGGTTTGCCAGAAAAATTTGGCGCGGGCAGACAAGCCTTTCGGATTGCGATACACCACCTTGCGCCAATCATCCACCCAGCCTACGGCGCCAAAACCGAAGGTAACAATCAGCACCACCCAAATAAAACGATTGGATAAATCCGCCCACAGCAAGGTGGATACGCCCAGTGAGAGCAGAATCAATGCCCCGCCCATGGTGGGCGTGCCGGATTTGATCAAGTGCGTTTGCGGGCCATCCGTGCGCACGGACTGGCCGATTTTTTTCGCCGCCAGCCAACGGACCAAGGCCGGGCCAAACATGAAGGCAATGGCCAGCGCCGTCATCGTCGCCAGTACGGCACGCAAGGTAATGTAATTGAAGACACCAAAACCGCGATAGTCGCGTGCCAACCATTGCGCAAGCTCAAGCAGCATGGATATCTCCCCAATGAGTCCGGCTGAAAATAGAAAAAACAATTTTTGACATGATTTACTTATCGCCAGCTTGATTCACTGGTGCAGAAATCGCATCCACCACGCGTTCCATGCGCATGAAGCGCGAACCCTTGACTAACACCGTGGTCTGCTCATTCAGTTCTGCACGCAAGGTTTTAATCAGTGCTTCCAGGTTGGAAAAATGCTCACCACCACTATCAAAGTTATGCGCTGCTGCTGCAGAAAATTCGCCAATACACAACAAACGATCAATGCCATGACTCTTGGCGTAACCGCCGACTTCATCATGAAACTGCGCAACCGCTTCGCCCACTTCGCCCATATCGCCCATGACAAAAATACGTCGCCCGGGAATCCCCGCTAACACATCAATCGCCGCACGCATGGAGTCAGGATTGGCGTTATAGGTATCGTCAATCACTCGCGCACCGTTCAATCCGGCGCACAGTTGCAAACGCCCCTTCACTCCACGGAAACCAGACAGTCCGTCTTCCACCGCATTCAAACTCACGCCTGTTGCCAGGGTGGCTGCGGCAGCGGCACAGGCATTCATGGCGTTATGCGCGCCGGGCACTTGCAATTGAATATCAACAGAACCCCAAGGCGTATGCAAATGCATCATGCCGCCCAGCCCATGCGCAATAAATTCTCCCCGCACATCTGCCACCTGCTTCATCCCAAAGGTAAGTCGCAGGGCTTTACCCGCCAGGTTTTGCCAGAGCTCGGCATGCGCATCATCGGCATTGAATACCGCAATCCCTTTTTCATCCAGCCCGGCAAAAATCTCCCCCTTGGCCAGCGCGACATTTTGAATTGAACCCAATCCGGCCAAATGCGCCCGATGCGCATTCGTTACCATCGCCACGGTCGGTCGGGTCAGACGCGTCAAGTAATCAATTTCACCGACATGATTCATGCCCATTTCAATCACGGCTGCACTATGCGTTGAACGAAGTTTCAACAAAGTGAGCGGCAAGCCAATGTCGTTATTGAAATTACCTGCCGTAGCCAGCACAGCCGCTTCGTTGCCATGCCCGTCCAATGCAGCTTGTGCGCGCAAAATAGCGGCACACATTTCTTTCACTGTCGTTTTGCCATTGCTCCCTGTCACGCCAATCAATGGCAAGGAAAACTGTGCCCGCCATGCCGCAGCCAATGCGCCCAAACCCAGCCGCGTATCCGCTACGACAATGAGTGGCAAATCCGGATTCTTGATGGCAAAAGATTCACTCACCATTGCCCCAGCAGCGCCCTGGCGAATCACATCCGTCACAAACGCATGGCCATCAAAATGCGCTCCTTTGATGGCCACAAACAGATCGCCTGCGGCAATGGAACGTGAATCTGTCGTGACTGCATTAAAAACATTGTCAGCACCTTGCCATTGCGCATGAATGGCTTTTGCAGCAGCTTGCAGCGTCATCATTTTCTTACCCTCCCCGAAGGCGCTGGGAATGCCTCACCCTGATCGATCCCTGGCAATTGTTGTATTGACATGCTGTTTTTTACCTCTCTGCCTGCTTGGCGCCGTATCACCAGCGCCGACTTTGCTGCATCCACATCATTAAATGCCTCGCGCACACCAGCAATTTCCTGATATGCCTCATGCCCCTTACCTGCCAGCACAATGACATCACGCGCATCTGCCTGCGCAATACTTTCTGTAATCGCCAAACCGCGTTGCTCAATCACGGATGCAGGACGCAACATTCCCGCCAAAATGGCTTGAATAATCTGTTGCGGATTTTCATCGCGCGGGTTATCACTCGTGACAATGACACGATCTGCCAAGCGCTCGGCAATGCTGCCCATGACAGGCCGCTTACCCGCATCACGGTTGCCCCCGCAACCAAACACGCAGACCAATTGCCCACCGCGCACCGTGGCCAGCTCGCGCGAAACAGCCAATATGTTCTCCAACGCATCGGGTGTGTGTGCGTAATCCACAATCACCAGCGGCTCAGCCTCGCCACCTACCGGCTGCATACGACCAGGAGCCGGCTGCAACTGCTTTAAAGCAATGGCAATCCTGTCAAGTGGCTCGCCTTTCGCCACTAATGCAGCAATTACCGCCATCAGGTTGGACGCATTAAACCGGCCAACAACCGGCACAGAAAATAGCTGTCCATTCACTTCAAATGTCAGGCCTGTGGTTGTCATCTGCAAATTACCGGCAACCAATATATCAACAGCCGTTACACCCGGCGCTGCTGATAGCAATGCCGCTTGAACGGCTACGACGTTCGCTGCATTCAAGGTATAGCCAATAACACGCACACCTGGGCGCACCGCCTGAGCAAGCACGGGAGAGAATACATCGTCAAGATTGAGCACAGCAGCACGAATCCATGGATTGGCAAACAGCTGCGTTTTGGCTTCGCCATAGGCATCCATCGTGCCGTGATAATCCAGATGATCGCGCGTGAGATTAGTAAATATTGCTACATCAAAACGCACACCTTGAACACGCCCTTCAGCCAGGCCGATGGATGAAACTTCCATCACGCATGCCGTCGCACCCTGGTGCACAAAACCGCTTAACGCAGTGTGTAATTGCAAGACATCCGGCGTGGTGTATCCCGTCTCTTGCAAATCTCCCATGAAGCCATTGCCCAGCGTACCAACCACTGCACAGCGCTGCCCCATATGCGTTAAGGCTTGCAGCAACCACTGTGAAACCGAGGTTTTGCCATTCGTACCCGTCACACCGGCAAGCCATATTTTTTCTGACGGACGGTTACACAACTGATGCGCCAATTCACCAGCCAGTGCGACAAGATTTTCAATGGGCTCGCAAACCACCCCGGCTTTGCGCGCATGCGTTAAAACATTTTCAATCAATCGGGCACGGTCCATGTCGCTAACAGCGTATGGCTCAAACAACACCACCGCCGCGCCGCGCGCTACGGCATCATCGATATAAACCCGGCCATCGGCATAGTGGCCTGGGTAAGCTAAAAATATATCCCCCGTTGTGACGGTACGCGAATCAGTCGTCAACCGGCGAGCCTCAACCCCGCGCACAGCCAGACTTTGCAATAGCGATACTGCTTTTGAGGTTAATGTATCGCTCACATTACCTCCTGCACAGGTTCATTTTTTGCCGCCTGGTTAAGCGGTGTTAACGGCGCATCCGATGGCACACCAAGTGAGCGCAAACTACCCGCCATCACTTGCGAGAACACCGGCGCTGCGACTTGCCCGCCATAGTACTGCCCGTTCGACGGCTCATCGACCATCACAGCAATCACCAAACGCGGGTTAGACACTGGCGCAAAACCTGCAAATGAAGCAACATATTTATTCGCATACCGACCATCTACCAGCTTGTGCGATGTACCGGTTTTACCTGCCACGCGATAGCCACTGACTTGCGCTCTGGGCGCCGTTCCGCCTGGCAACACCGCCATTTCCAGCATTTTGCGCATCGCCCGTGCGGTATTCGGGGTAAATAATTGCTTGCTCGTTGTCGGCGCGACATCTTGCCGCAGTAGCGATAATGTCGGCAGATCACCATCACGGGCAAACGCTAAATAAGCGCGCGCCAACTGTATCAACGTCACTGAAATGCCATGCCCATAAGACATCGTAGCCTGCTCAATAGGACGCCATCCAGCAGGTGGCCGCAAACGCCCCCCCACCTCGCCCGGGAACCCTAATTGCAACGGCTTGCCAAATCCTGCAGCAGAAAACATCGTCCACATTTCTACAGGCTGCATTGATAACGCAATTTTTGATGACCCAACATTGGATGATTTTTGAATAACCTCTTCAACGGTTAACACCCCATGAGCATGCGAATCCGAAATCGTCGCCGTGCCAATTGTGAGCTTTCCCGGCGCCGTTTGAATCTGCGTATCCGGCTTCACTTTGCCTTTATCCAAAGCCAGTGCAACCGTAAATGGCTTTAAGGTCGAACCCGGCTCAAACCGGTCAGTCAGCGCCCGATTGCGCAGTTGTTCGCCAACCAAACGCACCCGATTATTCGGGTTGTAGGTCGGCAAATTCACGAGCGCTAAAACTTCGCCTGTGTGCACATCCAGCACCACCACGCCACCTGCCTTGGCATGATGCTCTTCCAATGCCTGCTTTAAGTGCGTGTATGCCAAGTATTGAATATTCGCATCCAACGCCAAGGCAATATCTTTACCATTCGTCGGCGGCTTCATGCCGCCAACCGATTCAACCACGTTGCCGCGTCGATCTTTTATGACTTTACGACTACCCGCCCGACCAAGCAGCTGCTGATCAAAAGCGAGCTCCACCCCTTCTTGCCCACCCCCTTCAACACCGGTGAAACCCACCATATGAGCCATCACTTCGCTCGCTGGGTAATAACGTCGGTATTCCGTTTTTTCATGAATGCCCGCCAGCTTCATCTCCCGTACCTTTTCTGCCACGGGCGGCGGCAACTGGCGTTTGAGATAAACAAAGTCACGGTTTGCAGCAAGCTTTCGATTTAAATCTCGCACATTCATACCAAGCAACGCCGCTAATTGGCGCGCTTGCTTGGGCTTCAAATCCGCATCTTCCGGAATGGCCCACACGGAACGAACCGGTGTTGAAACAGCGAGAATCGCACCATGACGATCGGTTATTCGCCCACGCGTGGCTGAAACATCCAGCACTCGCTCAAAACGCGCACGGCCTTTATCGCCAAGAAATTCATTATTAATGCCTTGCAAGAAAAAAGCGCGCCCAATCAACACAACAAAACCAAACAACAACAAAAACAGCACCAAATTCCGCCGCCAAATGGGCAAAGGCTGCGAGAGTAACGGGCTCTTCGAAAAGCGCACAGACTTCATTCTGCAGCACCTGCTTTTTCAACATGGCTACCCGGCTTAACCTGCTCCGTAGCAGCCGCTTTTCCTATCACAGCGCTCTCGGGCTGCATCCCTGCCTTTTGCCCAGCCATGGCCTGTTGATTGAGCTGAATATCGCCACTCATCACCTCGCCTGGCGCAGGCCGCCTCATTCCCAACTTATCTTTTGCCAGTTTTTCCACACGCGCACTAGCTGCCCAGGTACTTTGCTCTAACTGCAGCTGATCCCACTCCACCGCCAAGTCACGCGCGTGCTTGCGCTCGGCTTCTAACGAAACAAACAATTTGCGCGACTGATGATTTGCATTTATGACAGAAAATGCACACAGCACAACAACTAATAACAAGATGAAATTAAGTGGAATACGCATCACTGAAGCACACCGCCTATCACCTCAGCCACTCGCAATACCGCGCTACGCGAGCGAGGATTCCCCTGCACCTCAGCGTCTGACGGAAAAACTGGCTTGCCGATCAAACGTAAAGTCGGCGCTGGCAAGTCGGCGGCACGCACCGGCACGCCTTTGGGCGGCTGCACCGGCGTAGCACCCTCGCGCATAAAGCGCTTAACGATGCGGTCTTCCAGCGAATGAAAACTGATTACCGCCAACCGCCCGCCCGGCACCAAGCGCCGCGTGCAGCCTGGCAGCGCTAACGCAAGCTCTTCGAGCTCACGGTTAACATAGATTCGCAGCGCCTGGAAAGTACGCGTCGCCGGATGCTGGCCCGGCTCCCGCGTGCGCACGACACTCGCCACGAGCGTGGCAAGCTCTCTTGTGGTTGTAATATGGCTTTCGCCCCGAGCAGCCACAATCGCCTTTGCAATCGCATGAGCAAACCGTTCTTCGCCATAATTTTTTATCACCTCCCCTATCTCAGATTGCGATCCCCGCGCCAGAAAATCAGCCACGGTCTCTCCTTGCGTCGTATCCATGCGCATATCCAATGGCGCATCAAAACGAAAACTCATGCCACGCTCGGGCGTATCCAGTTGTGGCGACGACACACCCAAATCGAGCAGCACCCCATCAACCTGCGTAATTTTTAACTCGTCCAGCACTGATTCAATCTGGCTGAAATGCGCATGCACCAGCGTAAAGCGCGGATCAGTCAGCGCCCGCCCCGCCTCAATCGCCACCAGATCGCGGTCTAAAGCGATCAGCCGCCCGGCAGCCCCTAACGACTCAAGAATTTTTCGGCTATGCCCGCCACGACCAAAAGTCGCATCAACATAAATACCAGCGGGACGAATCGATAATGCCGCAACCCCTTCGTTGAGCAATACCGTGATGTGGGTGCCTGTGCTCACAGTGCAAGGTTTTCAAGACCGGCCGGGAGCAGCTTGTCTCCCAGCGCGAAAATGGCGTCTTGCTGCGCGCGCCAACCAGCGTCCGACCACACCTCAAAATGACTGCCTTGCCCCACCAGCCAGACTTCTTTTTCCAGCCCGGCATATTGGCGCAACGAAGGTGAAATCAGCAAGCGCCCCGCACTATCCAGCGCCACTTCTTCAGCAAAACCCACCAAAAGACGACGCACCATCGCAGACTCAACCTGCAAACTGGGCGCCGCCAGAATTTGCGCGCGAATCGGCTCCCACGCAGGTTGCGGATAGAGCAATAAACAACGGTGCGGATGCGCGGTGAGCACCAGCTTGCCAGCACCCGTCTCAATCAGCGCGTCACGATGCTTCGCTGGCGTAGCCATGCGACCTTTCGCATCGAGATTAAGCGGCGCTGCACCCTGAAACATTCGAACCTCCGTTGAGTGGAAATTAACCATAATTTCCCACTAATCACCACTAATTCCCACTTTAGGCCACTTCTTTTTGCCGGTCAAGAGGAAAAATGATTTTTTTCAGTGACAACAAAGGCTTAGGTCATATTCTTGAGATATCTTAAGATTATAAATTCAATAAAAACAATGTATATGGAGAGGAAATCGAAAGTGTTTTATGAAGAAAAAATTCTTGCCGCGCGCTTGCCATCTGCTCCTGATCCAGCTAGTATTACATTCGTAATAACAAATCTTGGAGAGCACCATGAACTTCACCCTGAAACTTACCCAGATTGGCAACTCCGTCGGTGTCATCCTGCCCAAAGAAGCGTTAGCGGCGCTAAAGCTGGAAAAAGGCGACACGATTCATCTTTCCGAGTCGCCCGAAGGTTTTCAGATCACGCCTTACGACCCCACGCTGGCAGATCAACTCAATCTTGGTCGTGACTTCATGCGCGAGTTTCGCGACACCTTCCACGCGCTGGCGAAATGAACGCCATCGCCCGCTGGCTGGACAAGCGCGCACTGCTGTTACTGCATGGAGAAAGTTTAGCCGAACACGGCGGCCTGCACGGTTTGCGTGATGCCGGACTGCTCGATTCCGCACTAGCCCGCCCTCTCAATCTTGCCGCCTACGGAATGCCTGACCTAGCCGAACTGGCTGCATCCTACGGCGTCGGTCTGGCGAAAAATCATCCCTTCGTCGACGGCAACAAGCGCGCCGCGTTTCTCGCTGTCGGCTTGTTTCTCGGCCTCAATGGTTATCGACTAAACGCCACCCCGCGTGACGCCACGCAAGTCATGCTGCATGTCGCCGCCGGAGAAATTGACGAAGCCGCCTTCGCGGCTTGGCTGCGGATGAATATCGCAGCACGCTAAGTGGTGCCCTATACGGCCACCCTATGGCGTTTATTTCACCAGACAATCCCGCCAGTAACCGGGTTGTCGATGCTGATGTCCAATGGCGAGAACCCGCACTTCACCCGGCAAGGGGCATAAATCATCATCCAGGGAAAACGGGACAGTAAGCACTTGCGAAGACCCGCGCCGCTGGGCGGCCACGCCAGCAGCATGGCATCCATACGCCGCAACAATCGCCGCAGCTCCCTTTTGAAAGCATTACCCAGCTCAGGCGAAATGGCCGCGTAATACTCGGCCGCCTCGCGAATCTCTTCGCGCGCAACCGTCAGATAGACAATTTTCATCGCTCGCGTTCATTGACGATCATCAAGGTCACCAAAAACCTCCGCCTCGCCCACCGCCAGAATTTCGCCTCGTTTATAGGCGGCCAGACGGTCTTCCGCTTCGTTGGTCCAGGCAGCAGCTATCTCGGGGTCGGGTTTATCAAGCGTGGCCAATATGGTTTCGACCAGTTGCAGACGTTCACTTGGCGACAACTTGGCGGCCAGAGAGGCAAGTTCAACAGTAGATTGGGTCATGATTTCTTCCTTTCCCTTGTTTTTTCTTACGCAGGTTTGCATAGCGAACGAACCTGCGATGCCCAGCATACAGCGCAAACTTATCTTATCCGCCGCATAGCGTCCATCTGGCGAGGATCATGGCCAGGCTCGCGCATGTCAGCGATTACCGCCTGACGGGGTGCTCGGCAATAAACTCACGCAACGCCGCATCAATGCGTGTCTGCCATCCCTCGCCCGATGCTTTGAAATGCTCGACAACCTCGTGCGACAGGCGGATGTTGATGCGCTCTTTCGGATGCGCTGCACGCGGACGGCCGCGCGGCTTGAGCATTTCACCCACCACCTTTGCGCTGAATAGTTGCGGCAACACCTCGCTGGCCGGACGCGCCTTGGCAAAATCCGCCGCCGTCCATTCCGGATTATCCGGGTCAGCCGCGATGCCTGCATTGATCGCCGCTTCTTCCTCTGGCGTGGGTAGCACAACCTTGCGACCAGATCGGGTTTTAAGCGTTTTGGGCATAAATTTTCACCTCTCTTTGGTTCGCCTTGCGCAAACTGATGACATGCACCTTGTCAGCGCGGAGCGTAAACACGACAGCATGTAACCGATCACCGATAAATCCAAGCACACGGTATCGGCGCTCACCGTAATCTTTACGGACATCCTCTTCAATCAGCGCAGCAGACCAATCCAGTTGTTCGACCAGCGTAAACGGCAAGCCGCGTTCAATCTCGTTGCGCTCACTTTTGGCAGCGTCGAAGCTGATTTCCATGGAAATTATTGTACTCACATAAATTACTTATACCAAATTATTTGTGGCGACAAAAAAAGAAAGACGAGACGGCGACTTAGTGAAACTCAATACGCCGTCTCACCAGCGCCGACTTTAGCCCACCCACAACCCCGCCTCCACCTGTCGCGCGCGGCCGAGGGCTTCGAGGGTGGCGAGGATTTCGGGGAGGGCGGATTTCCATTTGCCTTTGCCGGTGAAGTGGGCGGCGATCGCCGTCATGTCGAGCGGGGTGGCGGTGACGGCTAACAGGTGGGCGACGGTGGCCATTTGTTCTGGCAAAGTCGCGGGCCAGGGCTGGCGGTCGGCGGGGGTGGATGTGGTGGCTATTTTGGTTGTCGCCGCGTCTTGCGGTGTGGCGGGCAGGGATTGTTGCGCTGGTTGCGCGGCGGGGTTCTGGAAGCCTGGGCGCAGCCAGCGGATCTGGCCTTGGGCTTCTTCGCTGGTGCGTTCGCGGTTGAGGGCGACGAGGCGCTCGAGCAGGGTTTCATCGGTGGCGCCGTTGCCAACCAGGTCGCTCCAGCCATAGGCATCGAGCACGGCGGCGTCGAGGTCGGTGTGCAGGCTGTGGAGCACGGCGACGAGGCCTTTGTCGTGGATGACGCGCTCTTTGGCGGTCAGCGGGGCGGCGCTCGCCGTATCACCAGCGCCGACTTTCTGCATGACGTTGTAAAGACCGGTCAGCGTCAGTTCGGCATGCGCGGCGAGGACGCGCTTCCTGTGGGCGTCGATCTGTTCGGCGAGGTCGCGGATGCGGGCTTGCTGTGCGGGCGTGGCGGCGGGAAAGGGGAATGCGTCGAAGCACTTGCTCTTGTTGTAAACCGGATCATTGCCAACGCCCATCCATCCGCCTGCTGCCAGCGCCCAGACGACATGCACTCGGCTGGAGAGGACACCGAGGAAATACGCATCATCGAGGGCGATGGCGATTAACTTGTCGTCCGGCAAGATGCTGGCATCGAGAAACTGGAACAGCCGATATTTCGCGGTTTGCCCGGTGGCAATGTAGCGCGGTAAGCCAGCAAGTGAGCGACGGAGGTCTTCATTGTTACGGCGATGCAACCACCATTTTTCGCGCAAGTCTTTATCGCGGTGAGCATCGCGTTCAGGTTTGACATGATCGACAAGCCATTGATAAAGACGCGGATAGCGTTGACGAACTTCTTCAGATGTCAGGCCATAGCAGTCAATCACCAGCAAACCGCGTGGCCTATCAGTGAGGTCTTTGCCATTTCGATAAGGCCTAATCGGTGCACCAGATTCGAGGTGGGACGCCTCTTCAGGCGTGACTGACATGCCTGCACCATGTGGGATAACACCTCGATTGCTCAGTCCAGAATTCGCTTGCAGCGGAAGCGCTGCCGAAACATTCGCGCCGACGGAAAGGTCAGCGTGAATGCTACCGTTGCGCTCGATCAGTTCCACGTCCAGCCCTTCGCCGCCTTTTTGTCCATCGGCTGCGCGCTCGGCGCTGACGGTGCACAAGCGTCCTTCATCCGTGCCTGCGGCGGCGACAGTCATCGCGATGCGCACCGCCGCGCCGTCGCTGTTTTCCACCCACGGGTGATCGGGTATCGCAAAGGCCAGATGCACGCCGTTATCCAGCGCGGCTTGCACGATGCGGCGGTTGAATGCCTGCGTCAAGCTGTTGGTGGTGATGAAACCAAAGCGTGAAATTTCGCCTTGCGCGACAAGGTCCGCTGCGTGATGCCACCAGAACATCACGAAGTCGGCCGATTCGGGCACGTCGCCCCACACGCTGCGCAGCGCGTCAACGTAACCATCGCCCAGCGCCAGCCGCATGCGCTTGTTGCCGATAAAAGGCGGATTGCCGACCACCACATCCGCCGCCGGCCATGCGGCGCGGCGCGGGTTTTGGTAGCGTTGCAGCGGCGTGCGCGCCGCTTCGTCCGGCACCTGTTCGCCGGTGACGGGATGGGTCTTGAAACTGCGGCCATCCCAGCGGCTGACGGGGATGCCTTTGTCATCCAGAACGAAATCAACGCTATCAAAGGCGAGCACGGCGTCCGCGCATTGAATGTTCTTGAAGTCCTTGAGAATCGGGCTGGGCGGCAGGCCGCTGCCCTGGGTGCGAAAGTGCCATTGCAGGTAGCCGATCCACAGCACCAGCTCGGCAATCGCGGCGGCGCGCGGGTTGAGTTCGAGGCCGAGGAACTGGTGCGGGTCGACGGTCAGGCCTTCGGCTTCGAGCAGCGATTGCGTCTCGCCCAGGTCGTGCAACTGGTTGAGCACTTCGCCCTCCAAACGCTTCATGTGTTCGAGCGTGACGTAGAGGAAATTGCCACTGCCGCAAGCTGGGTCGAGCACGCGCAGGGCGCACAGGCGGTGATGAAAATTGCGCAGCTCGGTGACGGCTTCCTTGTGGCGCCCGGCGTTGGCGTGCAGCACGGCGGCGGCCTGCACGTTGCGCCATTCCTTGCGCAGCGGCTCGATGACGGTGGGCAGCACGAGGCGCTCGACATAGGCGCGCGGGGTGTAATGCGCGCCGAGGGCGTGGCGCTCTTGCGGGTCGAGCGCGCGCTCCAGCAGGGTGCCGAAGATGGCCGGTTCGACTTGCGTCCAGTCGGCTTTGGCGGCTTCGATGAGCAACTGGATGTGCTGTTTGGTGACGGGCAACACCAGCGACCCGGCCTCAGGCGATTTGAACAGCTTGCCGTTGAAACGCGGCAGCGCGGCGCGGATGGCGATGGAAAATTCGCCCTTGTCCATCGCGCGCCACAGTTCGCCGACCATCGGTGCGAACTGCTCGGGCGCTTCTTTCAGGCTTCTCAGCAATTCGGAAAACGCACCTTTGGGAATCAGCGCGACATCTTCGGCGAACATCGAAAACAGGCAGCGGGTGAGGAACCCGGCGACGGCTTCGGCGGCGTGGCCGGCGCCCTCCAGCGACTTGGCGACTTCGGCCAGATGCGCGGCGATTTCGCGTGTGACGCGCGCGGTTTGCCGCGAAGGGTCGAGCGCCAGCGGATCGGTGAACAAGAGGCGCAGGCGTTCGCGGATGTCGTCGCGCAAAAAGTCATTGACGCCGATACGGTGGCTGCGCGGGTCGGGATACGGCGTGTAGGTGGCGCCGGAGCGCGAGAATTCGCTGTACAGCTCGATGACATTGCCGACATCGACAACCACCAGAAACGGCGGCCGCCCTTCGGTGGCGGGCAGGGCGCGGGCGTAATTTTCGGCCTGGGCGCGGGCGCGCAGCAGGGCATCGTCAAAGGTTTGCGCACCGCCCGTCTTGAGTTTTTTGGCCTCCAGCACAAACGCGCCGCGCCGGTAGCAGTCGATAAAGCCCGCCGATTCGCTGCCGTCGCCATGGCGAAAGGTGACGCGGCGCTCGAACACATAGGCGTTTTCACCCGCGTCCGCAAAGGCCGGTTGCGGCGGCTCGACGTCGAGCAGGCGGCACAGCTCGGTGACAAAAAGCTGGTAATTGGCGCGCTCGGAACCGCTGGCTTTAGTCCAGCGGGCGATGAAGTGCTCAATGGCGGAGGATGTTGTCATGGTGCTGGATTGTAGCGGGTTCCCAAGCTTTCACCCCTCACCCTGACCCTCTCCCCGCAGGCGGGGCGAGGGGACGGTATTTTCACGACGTGCGCTATGATTGGCACATGATTGATTTACGCATCTTCTTTGGTGTCGGCGGCGTTGCGCCGCACGACACGCCTGCCGCACACCGCTGGGCGCATCGCTTGCGCTGGCCGATGACGGTCATGGCGCTGCTTGCCCTGCCCGCGCTGTGGTTTGATCTCTCGCCGCCGGAGGTAATCTGGCATCACCTCGGGCGCGTGCTGGATGCGCTGATCCTGCTGGCCTTTAGCGCCGAGCTGTTGTGGATGATGCATGTGAGCCGCCAGCCGCTGCGCTATGCATTGCGCAACTGGCTGGACCTGGTCATCATCATCGCGGCGGCGGCCAGCTTGTTTGGCATTGAAGAGCAATGGCTGGCGCTGACGCGGCTGATGCGCGTGGTGTGGGCTTCGCTGTTGCTGGCGCGCACGCTGGCCATGGCGCGTGAACTGTTTCGCGCTACGGCGGCATTGTGGCTGCTGGCAGCCGGTGCGATTTTGCTGGCGCTATCCGGCATCGGTTTTTACTGGCTGGAGCCGACAGTTCACAACTACGGCGAAGGCTTGTGGCTGGCTTTTGTCACCGGGGCGACGGTGGGTTATGGCGATTTTGTACCAACTACCATGGCATCGCGCTTTTTTGCGATGTTTACTGTGCTGATCGGCTTTGGCATGTTGTCGCTGACGACGGCTTCAATCGCCGTATTTTTTATCGAGGAAGACGAGAAAAAACTGCGCCGCGAGATGCACCACGATATACGCCTGCTGCACGAAGAAGTAGCTGCGCTGCGGGCGGAGATTCATGCCTTGCGGGCAGATCCGCCCGCCGGTTTACGCACCGATACCTGATTGATCGCTGATTACGCTCATTACGCTCATTACGCTCATTACGCTCATTACGTTTGGTTACATCTCTTTACTTTAGCAACATACTTTTCCATCCATGCCCGTTTATCTTGCACTCACGGTCCAATTCGACTGGACTAAACGGAGATACATCATGAAAACGAAAAACAGGATTGCAATGATTCTTTGTTCATCGCTACTGATTGCCTCGGGTGTCGCGCAAGCGGGCGACCGTTCTGGCGACGTACTGCTCGGCGGCTTGATCGGCGGCGGTGCAGGTGCTGTTATCGGCAACCATGTCGGCGGCCGCAATGGTGCAATCATCGGTGGCGCATTGGGCGCGGCAACAGGTGTTGCCATCACTACGGATCGCGGATCACGTAGCTACCGGGGCGAGCGCTATGTGGCAGCGCCTGTCTATGCGCCCGTGCGCGAACGCTATGTGGCAGCACCGGTGTATATCCAGCCTCGCCGGGTAATGTATTACGAACCGGAAGTGAGATACGTCAAACGGCGTGGGCATGATTATGATTACCGGGAACGCCGCGAATTTCATCATGGTCGCAGTGGTCATGATCATCGCAGCGATAATTATGACGGCGGCCGCCGCAATTATCGCGGTTGGGATTGATCAGAATCGCTATTGATCTTCGCCGCTATTGATCTTCGCTATTGATCTTCGCTCTTGATCCTCGCTCTTGATTCCTTTGGTCATGCCTGGCGGCGTCAGGTTGCCTTGACAAGGGTTTCCCTCAATAAGGTTTCCCGCAATAAAGCACCTGCCGCCGTCCTGTCAGCGCCGACTTTTTAAAAGGTACGACAAAACGGGTGGTGTAATCAGCGTGGTAAGGATCACCATGATGACGATGACAGAAAACATCGCTTCATTCATCACACCCAGTTGCCGCCCGGCCATGGCGAAAATCAACCCGACTTCGCCGCGCGGCACCATGCCCCAACCCACCAGCCAGCAACCCGCTTCACGTCCGGCAGCCAGGCCCGCCATCAGTTTGCCGATGATTGCGGCGGCAGTCACACCCAAGCCTACGGCAAGAACGGCAGGGTCTGACAGCGTTTGCAAATCCACCTGCATGCCGGTGAGCACAAAAAACACCGGCACGAAAAAGTAGCCAATCGGTTCGATCAAGGTTTCATGCTGATGACCCGTGTGCTTGGCTAAAACAGCCTTGACCCGTGCGGCCAAACCCATCTTATCGGCCGATGAATCTGCCCCGGCAGGCAAAACCGCCTCAATATCGCGCACGATGGTTGGGCGCTCGAATTTATGCAAAAACACCGGCTCGAACAACAAGCCCGCAGCAAACGCGCCAATAATGGGCGCCAAGCCCATGACATGCGCCAGCCATGAAAAGGCCAGCGCGGTGGACAACACCTGGGCAAACAGCATCGACGGCCCGGCATCCAGACGCGCCAGGGAGTTGCTGATCCACGGCGCAATCAAGCGGCCAATGCCAATACTGCCACCCAGAAACAGCAAAGCCTTGGCCAGAATAAGCCCCACCGCCTCCGTGCTCACCGTGCCAATAGTCACCAGACTGGACACCACGGCGAGAATCACCAGACCGAGCACATCGTCAATCACCGCTGCGCCCAGCACAATGCGCGCGGCGGGCACATTCAGCTTGCCCATGTCGCGGAAGACGCGACCGGTAATACCCACCGAGGTAGCCGACAACGTCGCGCCCAAAAACAAATAGGCATTCAAATCTTTGCCCGGCAACAGCCACGGCCCCACCACCCAGGTGCCCAGCGCAAAGGGCATGACAATGCCGATAACACCCACCGCCAAAGCCCGCGGGCCAACGGCAACCAGGTCTTTTAGCTGCGTCTCCAGCCCGATTTGCAACAGCAGTATCAGCACGCCCATTTCCGCAATAAAGGCGATGATGGGGTCCTGCGGCACGCCGCTAAAAAACGAAATGCCAAGCAAGGATAAATTGCCCAGCGCCACGCCCAGAAGCAACTCGCCCAGCACGGCAGGAAAGCCAATGCGCTGGGCGAGTGGCGCAAACAGCCGAGCGCTCATCAGGATCAGCGCCAGCCATAATAGATTTTCACCCGCTGGCGAACTGGCCGCACCTGCGGCGAAGGCGCTGGCAGAGAATGACAATATCAACAATATCGGCAAGATCAGTTTCACTTTTTCTCCTTCATATCAAAATCTGTAACCAGTGTTTAGCGCAGTAGCAAGGTGGGAATGCTAGCCGAACGCAGCAGGTCTGTGGTTTTGCTGCCAAAAAATAGTGCGCGCACAGAGGAATGCGAATAAGCACCCATGATCAGCAAGTCAATGGATTGCTCGCGCACTGTCTTGGCGATGATGCTTTCGGCGTCGCCTGGCGACAATGAAACGCTGACGGTATAACCAGCCGCCGCGAGCGTTGACCTGGCCCATTCAATCTGCCGTGGCGCATCATGGCTTTCTTTGCTGGACATGAGCAAATGGATGGGCAGGCCGCACAAGAGGGGGCTGGCCGCTACCAGTTCAACGCCGCGCCGGGTGACGCTGCCGCCATCAAAGGCAATCATCACGCGTTGGGGTTCCCTGAAGGCTTCAGTCACTGCCAGGATGGGTTTGTGCAATGCCCGCACGATGCGTTCCACATTACGACCGATATCGCGCTGGGTCATTTCTGCGGATTCCCCGCGCCGACCGAGGACAAGAAAGCGCACATCGCCTGCTTGCTCAGCCAAGGTTTCTTCCAGCTCGCCGTGGCGTTGCCGGGTATCGACTGATTTTGTCCCTGCAATGATGGCGCGCTCACGCAAGCGGTTCAGGAAAATACGGCCTTGCTCGCGGATGATTTTGGTGCGGGTTTCGTCTTCCAAAGAGAGCTGGTTCAGCAGATTCTCCTGGCTGTTGATGCCAATCGCCCCGCTATGATCGTTGCCAGAACCGATTTCCGGGTGGCGGTCGATGACATGCAGGAATTCAAGCGGCGCATCCAGACGCCGGGCGGCCCAAATTGCATAATCGGCCACATAGTCGGCAAAGCGGGATTGATCCACACAGGCCAGTACTTTATTTTCGTTTTTCATCGTCTGCCTCCTCTCCTCAGTGGCCTGTCAGCATGTCTTCGGCGCCGTCCTTATCATGCACGGCGAATTTATCCACCAGGGTGGCGCTGGCTTCGTCCATGCCAATGACCTCAACCTCGGTGGCTTCGCGGCGGAATTTGATGACCACCTTGTCCAGCGCGCTGACCGCCGTGATGTCCCAGAAGTGGGCGCGGCTCACGTCGATGCGGACTTTCTCGATCACTTCCCTGTAATCAAAGGCATTGACGAAACGTTCGGCCGAGGCAAAGAACACTTGCCCGGAGACATGATAGGTGCGCATACGGCCTTCGTCGCCGATCATTGATTTGATGCGCAGGATTTGTCCCACCTTATGGGCGAAGAAGAAGCCTGACAACAGCACGCCGACCAGCACCCCCTTGGCAAGATCATGCGTAGCCACCACCACCACGACGGTGGCGAGCATCACTGCGCTGGAGCTTTTCGGATGCTCGCGCAGGTTGCGGATCGAAGCCCAATTGAAGGTGCCGATGGCCACCATGATCATCACCGCTACCAGCGCGGCCATCGGGATACGCGCCACCCAGCCGCCGAGGAACACCACCATCAGCAACAGGAACACGCCTGCAGCAAGCGTCGAGAGACGACCGCGACCGCCGGACTTCACGTTGATGACCGACTGTCCAATCATGGCGCAACCGGCCATGCCGCCGATGAAGCCGGAGGCAATGTTGGCGATGCCTTGTCCCACACACTCCCGGTTCTTGTTGCTGCTGGAGTCCGTCAGATCGTCAACAATGGAAGCCGTCATCATGGATTCGAGCAGACCGACCACAGCCAGGGTGGCTGACACTGGGAAGATGATTTGCAGCGTCTGCAGATTCAGCGGCACCTCCGGCAGCAAAAACAGCGGCAGGCTGTCCGGCAACTGGCCCATATCGCCGACAGTGCGGATGTCAAGGCCCAGGAAAATCGCGGCGGCTGTCAATACCGCGATGGCCACCAGCGGCGACGGGATGGTCTTGGTGATGTAAGGGAACAGGTAAATGATGGCAAGACCTGCCGCCGTCATGGCATACACATGCCAACTCACATCGGTCAGCTCGGGCAATTGCGCCATGAAGATGAGGATGGCCAGCGCATTGACGAAGCCGGTAATGACCGAGCGCGAGACGAAGCGCATGAGCACGCCGAGCCTGAGCCAGCCTGCGAGAATCTGCAACACGCCAGTCAACACGGTAGCGGCCAGCAGGTATTGCAAGCCGTGTTCTTTGACCAGAACGACCATAACCAGCGCCATGGCACCGGTGGCGGCCGAGATCATGCCGGGACGGCCACCCACAAAGGCGATAATCGTGGCGATACAGAACGAGGCATACAGCCCCACCTTGGGGTCAACCCCGGCGATGATCGAAAAGGCAATGGCTTCCGGGATCAGCGCCAGCGCGACCACGAGGCCTGCGAGCAAATCATTGCGGACATTGGCAAGCCAGTCCTGGCGGAGGGATTTCATCATTCTTCTATTCCATGGTAGTTACTGCTTGAATATCGCCGACAGGCGAAGCGAGGCTAGTACTTTTCAACACTTTCCCCGGTGCGCGCCAGGCTCATTGGTCGGCTAAAAGCCAAAGGCACTCAGAACCGGAGAGGCAGCCAAAGCGCGATCCTCGTGCGAGGATTTTTGGCGGCTGGCTTGCGGAGAGGCTCAAACTTACATGGGTAGAGGCTCAGGTAAATGCCTTGCAGATATTTTGAAGGCATCATCTTATTTTATTGCTGCACCGCAGTAAAGAACCTCTTGCCCAGCAATGCCTATGTGGGTTGATCGCATGCCGCAACGCGAAGCGCTTGTGATCTGGGGATGGCAAGGGCATTGTGTGAAGCGCTGGCCATCGGACAATTCAATGACTCATAGCCCCGGCGCGCCATCGTCTTGCCGCCACAGGCCGGCCTGCCGTCGCACCAGACGTGGAAAATCGACATGCTCGGCAAATTCGTGGCGCTGCCAGGCGGCGCCATTCTGCCGCGCACGCACACCCTCCGCCAGCCATGCTAGCGCAGTGGTTGATTCCAGCGCCACCGCATCGTCCGCCAGGCTGTCAATCGTTTCCAGCACATCATCCGCTAAAAGCCGTCGGCTGCCGCTGGCCACATCGATCAACTCGGCGTCGAGGCCATAGCGGCAGGCGTTGAAGCGGTTGCTGGCATACGCCAGATAATGGTCATCGCCATTCAGCACTTGACGCTCACGCAACAAACGCCGCGCCAGCGCCTGGGCGTAGGCCGCCAGTGCAGCGGCCATCTGCAACGACAAAGGTGTATCGCAAACGCGGATCTCGACAGTGCCGAATTCCGGCTTGGGGCGGATGTCCCAGTAAAAATCCTTCATGCTGGCGACGATCCCGGCCTGCCGCATGCGGCCGAAATAATTCTCGAATTCGCGCCATTGCGTGCACCATGGCGCATGCCCGGCCAGCGGGAAAGCGCTCACCACATGCAGTCGCGAGCTGGCAAAGCGAGTATCCACGCTCTGCTGAAATTGGGAGGAGGCAGATAGCGCAATGAAATGCGGCACGTAACCGGCCAGCGCATGCAGCAAGTAGATCGCATCGTCACCGCTAGGGCAGCCGACATGGACGTGCTGGCCAAATACAGTGAACTGCTTGGCCAGATAGCCATATAGCTCGGACAATTGTTTATAGCGCGGGTTATCGACGATGCGGCGGTCATCCCAGTGCTGAAAAGGATGCGTGCCACCGCCGCAAATGACCAGATTCAACTGGTCTGCCGCCGCCACCAGCGCATCGCGCAGGCTGCGCAATTCGTCAAGCGCCGCCGCATGGCGGGTATGCACGCCGGTGGCGATTTCGATCATGCTTTCGGTGACTTCATGCTTGATGTCGCCCGGTGTCTTGCGCAACTTGCGCAGCAGGTAGGAGGCACCCTGGGTCAGGTTATAGTCCGTGGTATTCACCACTTGCAGCTCCAGCTCAATGCCGAATGAGAGCTGCGGCGATGGCGTGAATTCCAGCAGTTCAGTCATGCATGGCCTCCGAGCGTGTCCATTTTATCCGGCGCCGCTTCACCTGACCGCACCAGCGCGAAATGCGTCGCCAACGGCCCCAGCAACTCAAGCAGCGCGATGGCTGCCACCAGAATGCCGGCCATCGCGCTGGCAAATCCGGGATACAGCCGACTCATGTCGGCGACAAGCATCATCGACAACCCTGACATCGGCGTCAATCCCAATCCCAGACGAAAGCTGTGGCGAAAAGTCAGCCCTGACAAGCGCGCAACCAGACCCGTCGCCAGCCACTTCGCCGACAACCGCGCGGCCACCAGGACCAGCGCTGGCCAGCCGTAACGCAGCCAGTCGACGCTCACCAGACTGGTGCCGGCGAAGACGAAAAAGAGCACGATGAGCGGCAGGGCCATTTCACCAAATTCTTCACTGGCGCGGTCATCGCGCCGGTTCTGGTGATGAGTGATCAAGCCCAGCGCCAGCAGGCTCAAGGGCACTGAAAGATTCAGCCCCCGCGCAACAGCAAGCGTAAACAGAATGGCGGACAAATTGAGCACCAGATGGCGGGTTCTGTTCTTCCCGATAACCCACGCCACGATTGAAATTGCCGAAGCCACAAGGGCAGCCAGCAGCAGGGAACCCATGACCAGATACAAAGGCTGTACAACGACCATATGCCAGGGCGTGCTGGCCTGTTCGGCATGCAACCATCCGGCCAAAAGGGTTGCCACCAATGCCGCCATGGTCGAATTCGCCGCTGTCAGCCACAGCAGGCGTTCGGTGACTTGCCCCTGCGCGCGCACATCGCGGACGATGGTAACTACCACCCCCGGCGAAGTAGACATGGCAATCGCCGCCGCCACCGCTGCCCACGGCGTTGCGATATCCAGCAGCCGCAAAATGCCGAAGCAAACGACAAAGGTAGCGCTCATCTCTGCCACGGCAGTCAGGGCCAGCGTCGGGTCGCGCTTGAGCCAGGAAAAATCAACCCGGCGCCCAAGATCGAAGAGCAACACACCCAGGCCTATTTCGCCTAACAGGCGTGCCGGCCCGTGTAAATCGACCGTGGGAAGCGAGTTGTCCAGCATGCCAAATAAACCACCGGCCAGCGCATAACCAAGCACCCGCGGCAGGCGAATGCGCGTCGCCAGTTCACCGGCAACCCAGCCAAACAGCAACAGCAAGGCGACCAGCGCAAGCCAGAGCGGAGATGAGTCAATGCTGGAAAGGGAAAGGGTGTCAAGCATAAGCGATAAGCGCGGGAGAAAGAAAAGCCGGGCGGCTATCTCGCCAAAGGGACTTGGAGGGACTCGGGCAAGCATTCTACCGGAGCGCACGGCGCATGCGAAGGCTTGCATCGGCGCATAAAACCATGCACCCTGTACCCTGTGCGCGGCGGGATGACGGCGCGCCGTCCCACCATCCGCTACGGCGAGGATCCGCAGCGGCGATGAGAACGTGCTTTGTTCGACCGTCCTGCTGCGCAGAGGATTTACCAGAGTGTCTTTTGCTCGACCGCCTTGTAGCGCATCCACAGCGAAGAGGGCAGGGTTCTTTCCTGCTCCTTCTTGCGGTGATGGTAGTTCATCAGTTGCTGCATCAGCGCCGACTTTTCTAGCCGCTGTGGCTTGGGGAAGAGTTTTCCATCGCGCGCTATATCGCTAACAACACCGTACGGAATGCGGATATGATTTTTATAATCTCACCATGAATACACCAGACTGGCATCACCTCGACACCAATACCGCCGCACACACGCTGGACGTTGACCCGGCCTGTGGCCTTGACGAGGCGGAAGCGGCGACTCGCCTGGCGCACCACGGCCCCAATCAGCCGCGCCAGGCGCCCGGGCGCAGCACCCTGGCACGTTTGGTCGCGCAATTCACCGCGCCCCTGGTGCTGATATTGATTGTGGCTGGTGTCATTACCGCCGCGCTTGGCGAATATGTCGACAGCGCGGTCATCTTTGGTGTCGTGGTCATCAACGCCCTCGTTGGTTTTGTTCAGGAAGGCAAGGCCGAGGCCGCGCTGGCGGCGCTGGCCCGCGCCATTGCCACGCACGCCATCGTGGTGCGCAATAGCGCCCGCCAGCGGCTGGACGCCGTGCATCTGGTGCCCGGCGATATCGTCTGGCTGGCCGCTGGCGACCGCGTCCCGGCTGATTTGCGCCTGCTCACCGGTCATCAATTGCGCACCGTGGAAGCTGCGCTGACCGGCGAATCGGCGCCGATCGACAAGCACACCAACGCACTACCGCTGGAGACGCTTCTGGCCGACCGGCGCAACATGCTCTACGCCGGCACCCATATTGTCAGCGGCCAGGGGCTGGGGCTGGTCGTGGCCACTGGCGAGACCACAGCGACCGGCCGCATCTCCCGCCTGATCGCAGATACGCCGTCGCTCGTCACCCCCTTGACGCGCAAGATCGGCGAATTCGCCCAGCAACTGGTGTGGGTCATTCTGGCTTTGGCCGCGCTGACTTTCGCCGTGGGCGTAGCGCGCGGCGAGGCGATGATCGACATGCTGATGGCGGCAGTGGCGCTGGCCGTCGGCGCGATTCCCGAAGGGCTGCCAGCAGCCATGACCATCACGCTGGCCATTGGCGTTGGCCGCATGGCCAAGCGCCGCGCCATCATCCGCCATCTGCCGGCGGTGGAAACGCTGGGCAGCGTGACCGTGATCTGTTCGAACAAGACCGGCACGCTGACCGAAAACGCGATGACGGTGACGGAAATCTGGGCAGGCGGCGAGCGCTTCACTGTCAGCGGGCATGGCTATGTGCCACAAGGTGCGCTGCACCGTGACGGGCAAGCGGTGGCGGCAATAGCGGCGCCCACAGCAGCCGTGCGCGAAACGCTGCTTGCCGGTGCACTGTGCAATGACGCCACGCTGACCCATGCTGAACATCATTGGCAAATCACCGGCGACCCGACCGAAGCCGCGCTGCTGGTGGCGGCGAGGAAAGGCGGGCTGGACGAGACAACGCTGCGGGATATTTTCCCGCGCCGTGACGAGCTACCCTTTGATGCCGCCCGGCAAAGCATGGCGACACTGCACGAGGTCGAAGGACAAACGGTGGTCTATGTCAAAGGCGCGGTAGAAAAACTGCTGCCCGCAGCGCGCGTTCTGCTGGATGCAGAAGGCAAGGAAATGCCGCTCGACCATGCCGCCATCGAAAACCAGGCGATACAAATGGCGCAACGCGGCCTGCGGGTGCTGGCGCTGGCGCGGCGCACCGTCATTCATGGGGACAGCGCAACACCACTGGACGCAGCAGTCATTGGCGAGGGGCTGACTTTGCTCGGTCTGGTCGGCATGATTGATCCGCCACGGCCGCGCGCCATTACCGCCGTGCGCACCTGTCATGCCGCTGGCATTCGCGTCAAGATGATTACCGGGGATCACGCGGATACGGCGCGCGCCATCGCCCGGCAAATCGGCATTGCAAATTCTGCCGATGCAGCAGTGCTGACCGGCCGCGAACTGGCGAAACTATCCGAGGCAGCGCTTGCTGCACGTGTGTGTGAGGTTGATGTTTTCGCCCGCGTCGAGCCGGAACAGAAATTGCGCCTGGTGCGCGCCCTGCAAGACAACGGCGAGGTTGTCGCCATGACGGGCGATGGCGTGAATGATGCACCTGCACTAAAGGCCGCCGACATCGGCATCGCCATGGGCGAAGGCGGCACCGAAGTCGCCAAGGAGGCCGCCGCGATGGTGCTCACGGATGATAATTTCGCCACCATCGAGGCCGCCGTTGAAGAAGGCCGCGGCCTGTATGACAACCTGGTGAAGTTCATCACCTGGACGCTGCCGACCAACCTGGGTGAAGGCCTGGTGATTCTGGCGGCTATTCTGGCCGGGGTCACGCTGCCGATCACGCCGCTGCAAATTCTCTGGATCAACATGACCACCGCCGTGCTGCTCGGCCTGCCGCTGGCCTTTGAGCCTGCCGAGCGCGGCATCATGCGCCGCCCGCCGCGTCCGCCTGGCGCATCCATCCTCGACCGCCGGTTGGTCACGCGCGTGCTCTTGGTCGGCGTATTGATGCTGTTGGCAGCATTTGGGCTGTTCGAGCTGGCGCTGGCGCGCGGGCACTCGCTAGAGGTAGCGCGCACCGTTGCCGTCAATGCTTTCGTCATCATTGAAATGGCTTACTTGTTCAATTGCCGCTCGCTGCACTTGCCCATCACCCAAATGGCGGCGTTCTCGAATCCCTGGGTCTGGTGGGGTGCCGGGCTTATGCTGGCGCTGCAACTGGCGCTAACCTACTGGCTGCCACTGGCCAGCCTCTTCGGCACGGCGCCAATCGACGCCCGCGCCTGGGGCGAAATAAGCGCCGTGGCGCTGGCCGCAATCATCATCGTCGAACTGGAAAAACGCTGGCTTGCCGCAAAACCTTCCCAACGTTAAAAGTCGGCGCTGGTGATACGGCGCGCAGCGGAACTTTAGCGGTTATCCGGTTATCTCTACGTCGTCACACACTACAAACTACCCTATGACTTCATCAAATCTGATTACCATTCTCGAACGGCCTTATGCCGAAACGCCCGAAGGCGCCTTGCGTTTTTTCGTTGCGCTGGTTGATGCCATTCGTCCCCGCGATGCACAGAACAGCGAGGCCGCAACAGCAGCATTTGCAAACTTGCGCGATCTCGCAGAGCGTAACGAAAAATATCGTGCCACGCTGCGCCGTTGCTTGCAGCAACTCTTGCGTGGCACGCAACAAGTCAGCCTGTATACCGATGCGGGGATTTTGCCGAACTCCGGTTTTTTCAGTGAGCTGTGGCGTCGCGCCATGGGTCGGGTATTGCCCTCGGTACCCGATGCTGCACGGCTCAAAGACTGTTTCGACGCGGTGTTCCATCACCGCGATGATTCTGTCTGGCTAGCAGCGGGGCCACTCGAGGACAAACTCGCCTTGTGGGATGCTGTTTTCAGCACGGCGACAAAAACTGAAAACGAAACGCATGGTGAAGAGCGCTGGCAATTGCATACCGAAGCGCAACTGCTCGAAGCCCTGCAGGTGCTGGCCACGCGCATTGGCGCGATGGGGCTGGAACCTGAGCTCACCCGCGTACAACCGCGCATCATCGAATTCGAATCCCCGTTTGTGCATCTGAATGCGGAAGTATTGCGCTTCACCGAAACCTGGCGTGCCCGCCATGCCGACCCCACCGCTGCGCACGCAGACGAACGGCACATGATGGTGCTGGTTGATCAATGCCGCGAGGTGATGACCCGTGCGCGACGCAACGCGGCCAGCGAGGGCACCAGCCTCAGTCTCACCTATCTGCTAGTGCGAACGGAACAGTGCCTGCAAAGGCTGGTGCAGCTTACCCATGTCCTGCACACACACAGCAGCCAGACAGATGACCGTCTGGCGATGGTCGACCGCTGGGTAGGCCTTATCCATGATCTCGTGCAGGGCGAAAACCGCCGCCACAGCCTGCGTGAACCCTTTAGCCGCCTCACGGGTTTGCTCGCGCTGCGCGTGACCGAAAATGCGCACCGCACCGGCGAACACTACATCGCTACCGACCGCACAGAGTATGCCCAGATGTGGCGCTCGGCGGCGGGCGGCGGCTTCATCGTCGCCTTCATGGCGCTCATCAAGCTGCTGCTGGGCAAGTTCATTTTTGCGCCACTCGTCTACGTGTTCATGCACAGCCTGAATTATTCGCTCGGCTTTGTACTGATCCATGTATTGCATTTCACGCTCGCCACCAAGCAACCGGCCATGACCGCCGCCACTATCGCCGAGAGCATTGATAAGTCAGAAGGCAAAACCCAAGACTTGCACCGTCTGGCCGACCTCGTGGTGGCCACGCTACGCAGCCAGTTTGCCGCCATCGTCGGCAACATTGCGGTCACTATACCGACTGCTCTCGTCATCGCATTTTCCTACCAATGGATCATCGGCCAACCCATGATGGCCATGGCCAAAGCACAACACACGCTGCATGATCTCTCGCCCATCGCCAGCCTGGCCATTCCGCATGCGGCGCTGACTGGCGTGCTGCTTTTTCTTGCCGGGATGCTATCCGGTTATTTCGACAACAAGGCGGCTTACGATCGCATCCCGGAACGCATCGCCCATTTGGGCTGGCTGCGCCGCCTGCTCGGCCCGCAGCGTGCTGACCGATTTGCAGATTACATTGGACGCAACCTCGGCAGCCTGGCCGGCAACTTTTTACTGGGCATCATGCTGGCCAGCCTGGCGCCGCTAGGTGACTTTCTCGGCTTGCCGCTGGATGTGCGACACGTCACGCTATCCTCGGCCAATTTCGCCATCGCCTTGACCTCGCTCAATTTTCATATCGGGTGGCTATTACTGTTTGAAACACTGGCGGGCATTGCACTGGTTGGCTTCACCAATCTCTCGGTCAGCTTCGCGCTCGCACTATGGGTGGCGCTCAAGGCGCGTGGCGCGGATATCAGCGCTAGCAGGGGCTTGATCGCGCTGCTGCTGGAACGGTTGCGCAAAGAGCCCGCAAGTTTTTTTGTGCCGCCTCGCGCTTAAAAAAAATAACTGTATTCACCGCGTTAAAAGCTGGCGCTGATGAAGTCCTGATGAACCACCTGCGCAGCAAGGCGGGTGAGTAAAGGGCACCCAGCTGTGCAGACCTGAAATTCAGCTTCGCAGGCAGATCTCCTCGCTGCTGTTGAAAAGTCGGCGCTGGCGATACGGCGATAAATCGAGGAAAATCTGCCTTCTCGCAATTTTTTGCTCCACGTACGCCTTCATGACTTCTTTGCTCGACAATCTCAATGAACCACAACACGCCGCTGTCACCCTGCCTGCGGAACATGCGCTGATTCTGGCGGGCGCCGGTTCCGGCAAAACACGCGTGCTGACTACCCGCATTGCCTGGTTGATCTCAACCGGCCAGGTTTCACCGCAAGGTATTCTGGCGGTGACTTTCACCAACAAGGCGGCCAAGGAAATGCAAACGCGGCTGGCCGCGATGCTGCCGATCAATGTCAAGGGGATGTGGATAGGCACTTTTCATGGCTTGTGCAACCGCCTGCTGCGCGCGCATTACCGCGATGCGGGTTTGCCGCAACTGTTCCAGATTCTCGATTCGGCCGATCAGCTCTCGTCGGTCAAGCGCATGATGAAGGCGCTGAATGTGGATGACGAAAAATTCCCGCCGCGCGAGTTGTGTCACTTTATCAATGCGCAAAAAGAGCAAGGCTTGCGCTCATCGGCCGTCGAGGCGTGGGATAGCTGGGCGAAGAAGAAGGTGGAACTTTACGCCGCGTATGAAGCGCAGTGCGAGCGCGAAGGCGTGGTCGATTTTGCCGAGCTGTTGTTGCGATCTTATGAATTGCTCTCGCGCAACGAGCCTTTGCTACGCCATTATCAGGAACGCTTCCGGCATATTCTGGTGGATGAATTTCAGGATACTAACAAGCTGCAATATCAGTGGCTAAAGCTGCTCGCCGGGCAGCATGCGGCGCTGTTTTGCGTCGGCGACGACGACCAGAGCATCTACGCCTTTCGCGGCGCGGATGTGGGCAACATGCGCGATTTCGAGCGCGAGTTCAAGGTCAAAAACATGATCCGCCTGGAGCAGAACTACCGCTCGCACGGCAACATTCTGGATGCGGCAAACGCCATCATCCGCAACAATCCGCAGCGCCTGGGCAAAAATCTATGGACGCAAGCTGGCAGCGGCGAGCCGATCCGCGTGTATGAGGCGTATAGCGACAACGATGAAGCGCGCTGGATTGTGGAAGAGGTGAAAGCGCTCGTCAGAGATGGCCACATGCGTGCCGAAATTGCGCTGCTCTATCGCAGCAACGCGCAGTCGCGCGCGCTGGAACATGCCTTGTTCAATGCCGGGATTCCCTACCGCGTGTATGGCGGGCTGCGTTTTTTTGAACGCGCCGAGGTCAAGCATGCGCTGGCCTACCTGCGCCTGATCGCCAACTCGAACGACGACACAGCGTTTGCCCGCGTGGTGAATTTCCCCGTGCGCGGCATCGGCGCGCGCAGCCTGGAAGCCTTGCAGGACGCGGCCAAAGCGGCCAACAGCAGCCTGTTTGCGGCTATCCCGCAAGTCAGCGGCAAGGGCGGCACATCGCTCGCCGCATTTGCGCAACTCATCCATCAGTTGAGTGAGGCGGCGCATTTGCCGCTGCCGGAACTGATTGACCATGTGCTCGAATTATCCGGCCTGCGCACGCATTACCAGAACGAAAAAGAGGGCCAGGAGCGGCTTGCCAATCTGGACGAGCTGATCAATGGTGCCACCAGTTTTATCGCAGAAGAAGGCACGCCGAGCGAAGAAGGCGAATTGTCGGCTGATCTGGCGGCGTTTCTCTCTCACGCGTCGCTTGAAGCGGGCGAACATCAGGCCGGCGAAGGTGATGATGCGCTGCAGTTGATGACCGTGCATTCGGCCAAAGGGCTGGAGTTCAACATGGTGTTTATCAGCGGTCTGGAAGAAGGCTTGTTTCCGCATGAGAACTCGGTCAATGACACCCGCAACGGCAACAATGGGCTGGAGGAAGAGCGCCGCCTGATGTATGTGGCCGTCACCCGCGCGCGCCAGCGGCTGTATCTCTCCATCGCGCAAAGCCGCATGCTGCACGGGCAGACGCGCTACAACATCCCGTCGCGTTTTCTGGATGAAATCCCCAAGGAACTCATGAAATGGCTCACGCCAAAGGTAGATAAGTCGGCGTTCGCCGTGTCGTCAGCGCCGACTTTTTACGGCCGTAGTGAACCACGTGGCGCGGGCGGGTCCAGTTCATCGACGGGCACAGCGCAAGGCGAGTTTTACTCAGCCCCGGTTGCGCGTGCAGCGGATCGCAATGGCTTGCAGATCGGCATGAACGTGCATCATGCCAAGTTCGGCGGCGGAATGATTATGAATCTTGAAGGCAGCGGGACGGACGCGCGCGTGCAAGTGAATTTCAAGCACGCCGGAGTGAAATGGCTGGCGACCTCGATTGCGAAGCTGGAAGTAATTTAGCGGCTGCCTTGCTGCCTTATTTCGCCCTCGCCTTTGATCCATTGACTACGACAAACCCGCGCGTGCGTCCGGCGGATGAATCTACGGCATTCATCCCCGCCCATAAATCCTGCGCCTTGACCCATACCGGGGGATATTTGTAGGCGGCCACATCCAGGATGAGGAAGCGATCGCTCGCGCTGTTGTAGGCGGCGAGCGGCGAGATATGTCCGGTCGGCCGCTGGCCCAGTGCGCCGCGCTGATAATTCACCAGCAGATAGTCGCCGGACGTTGCAAGATTCGTTTTCGCCAGTTCGCGAAACGCCTCCAGGGTGGTGTCGGACGCATAGGTGGCGGTGGCGTTCGCGCCATGCGAGTTGAGCAGGTCACGCAATTGCGCCAGGGTCATGCCCCCCCAGTGTCAGCATAGTTGTCGCCCTTTTTTTGAGAGCGATTTTTAACTATGAGCCCCTACAGCCTAGCGATAAGACAAGAAGCCGTGCGCAAGACGTTACAGCGTGGGCGAGGTCGTACCATTGCCCAGATGGCTGACGAACTGAATGTTCCGTACCATAGTCTTCGTAAATGGTTAAAGGACTTCAGAATGTCAGACCCGACGGTGCCACAGCCGACCGAACAACGTGCCACTGAGTACAGTGTAGAACAACGCCTTCAGGCCGTGCTGGACACGCATGCCATGACGCCCGAAGCCCGCAGTGCCTGGTGTCGTGAGCATGGACTGTTTGAGCACCAACTGACGCAGTGGAAAGCGCAGTTGTTGACCCCTGCTGACCCGGTCGGCAACGCCGGCGAAGTGCGTCGCCTTAAAGAGGAGGTCAAACAGCTTGAGCGTAAATTGACTCGCAAGGACAAAGCATTGGCCGAGGCTGCCGCGCTACTGGTGCTGCAAAAAAAGTACCAGGCGCTGTGGGAGGGCGAGGACAAATGACCTCACTGTCACAGCGCCAACACATCAGCGTCCTGATTCAAAAAGCCGTCGACGACGGGGCATGTCAAGCCAAAGCGTGCGAGATCGTTGGCCTGTCGGTGCGCACTTTGCAGCGCTGGAAACAGGACCCGGCTTGTGCCGACAGGCGCCTGCAACGCCAGCAGCCGCCCCATAATCGATTAAGCGACCTGGAGCGCCAAGAGATACTGGCATTGCTTAACAGCCCCACCTACGCGGACCTGCCGCCCTCACAGATTGTGCCTCGTCTGGCTGATCAGGGGCGGTATGTGGCCAGTGAGTCCACCATGTACCGGGTGTTGCGCCAGGCAGGTCAACTGACACATCGCGGCGCTGACAAGCCACGACAACAGCGGTCACGCCCCACACCATTGTCAGCCACCGCCCCGAATCAAATTTATAGCTGGGATATCACCTACTTGCCCGCACCCATCAAGGGTCAGTTTTATTATTTATACCTGTTTATGGACATCTTTAGCCGCAAGATTGTTGGCTGGCAAGTTTTTGAAACCGAAGACAGTGAACGGGCTGCCGAACTGGTGCGTGATATTTACCGGCGTGAACAGGTACGCCCCGGCCAGGTGGTATTGCATTCGGATAATGGCAGCCCGATGCGTGGTGCCTTGCTGCAAAATACGCTGCATCAACTGGGCGTGCGTCCCTCGTTCAGCCGCCCCTCCGTTAGCAATGACAATCCATTCTCGGAATCATTGTTCCGCACCTTGAAATATCGTCCACTGTATCCACGCAAGCCCTTTGCAAGCCTGCATCAAGCCCGGTGCTGGGTGGACGGCTTTGGGCACTGGTACAACACGGAGCATCGTCACAGTGCAATCTGTTACGTCACGCCCGACGAACGTCATCACCATCTCGATCAGGCGCTACTTGTGCAACGCCACGCCGTTTATGAAGCAGCACGGGCCAAAAACCCGCAACGCTGGTCGGGAAAGACGCGGAACTGGAGTCGTATTGAGGTGGTTCATCTCAACCCTGAGAACCACCAAAACCGGGCCTGTTCAAACCGTGAAAACCTACTCAAGTTGGCGGCTTGAGGACATGTTAAATGCGACAACTCGCTTGACAATTGCCG